>Ga0222633_1000166_pt1 | contig 72655 bp, 64 predicted proteins | sample AntAcemetageno48_FD_179816 | JGI IMG/M metagenome (GOLD analysis project Ga0222633, IMG submission 179816) | Saline water microbial communities from Ace Lake, Antarctica - #48 | ecosystem: Environmental > Aquatic > Non-marine Saline and Alkaline > Saline | place: Antarctica: Ace Lake | collected...
GCCGTCGCGGCGTGGATACAGGAAGAGCGGGAGCATCATGAATGGGACGGACCGGTTTCGGTGATCGAAGTCGGGCCGGGCAACGGTGCTCTCGCTGTCGAGGTCCTGCGTTCGTTCGGATGGTGGAAGCGCCGCCAGATCCGTTATCACATCGTCGATGTCTCGGCTCCCTTGCGGAAAAAACAGGAGGCCGCGCTGAAGTCCTTGCCCGTTGAGTGGCATACGACTGTCGCCGAAGCGCTGGAAAAAACAGATGGGCGCGCCCTCATTTTTTCCAATGAACTCGTCAATGCCTTCCCCGCAAAGTGGCTGCGCTGGAGCGAGATCGAGGCGTGCTGGCTCGAAGTCTTGGTGAAATTTGATCGCGATGCCGGACTCAGTGAAATGCTGAAACCGCTTCCCAAAGGATTTCCGGATTACGACTATTCGGCCCTGAATTTGAAGAGCCCTCAGTGCGGTCAGCGTGTCGAAATTCAGCTGCTCTTTCAGCTTTGGCTCGCGAATTTGTCCGAACATCTTCAGCAGGGTTCTCTCCTCACGATCGACTACGGGGGGAAGCCGGAGGACATTTATCACCGCCGCCCCGGCGGGAGTCTGCGCGGGTATTACAAACAGGAGCGCATCGAAGGGAGCGGGGTTTATCAGCGTTTCGGAAAGCAGGACCTCACCGTCGATGTGAATTTTCAGGATCTCATCTCCTGGGGCGAAGACCTCGATCTCAAAATGGTGCGCGAGGAGTCGCAGGCGGAATTTCTCCAGCGCCACGGCGAAGGGGGCGATGCGATGGCGGCGTCGGACGTGGGGGAAGCGTTTCGGGTCCTTCTTCAGCGTCGAGATTGAGACTGGACAGCCCCGCCTTTGACCCTAGATTTGAGAAACGGATGAAAATCACGACACTGAGCACCGAATCAATCTCTCTCCCGCTCGCTCTCGAGCTGGTGCTACTGGGCTAGTCTGCTCAGTATTCGTCTCTTTTTCCAACTCCCCGATTTGTCTCATCGGGATCATTGCGTTCCGCCTTCTTTTGCTCTTTTCTATCCTCCGAATCCATGAAACCTGAATCCATCAAAAAATACCGACCGTTTCCAGCGGTTGCGCTGCCTGACCGGACCTGGCCGGATCAGACGATCACGCACGCGCCGATCTGGGCGAGCGTGGACCTCCGCGACGGAAATCAGGCGCTCCCGGTGCCAATGAGTGTCGAGGAAAAGCTCCGCCTCTTTGATGAATTGGTCAGGATCGGGTTTAAGCAGATCGAAGTTGGTTTTCCCTCCGCCGCTGACACCGAGTTCAACTTTCTCCGCGCGCTTGTCGAGCAGGATCGCATTCCTGAAGACGTCACGATTCAGGTTCTTGTCCAGGCTCGTGAGCAGCTCATCCGCCGCACTTTCGAAAGTCTTGTCGGCGTTAAAAAAGCGATCGTGCATTTGTATAACTCGACTTCTCCCTTGCAGCGCCGCGTCACCTTTGGCGATGCGTCGAAGGAGAAGATTCGCGACATTGCGATCGAGGGAGCGAAGTTGATCAAAGAACTCGTCCCGACTTTGCCGGGAACGGAGGTGACCTTGCAGTATTCTCCCGAGAGCTTTTCGGATACCGAACTCGATTATGCGCTCGAAGTTTGCAATGCGGTCTCGGCGGTATGGGAGCCTAACGAAGACAGAGAAATTATTCTGAATTTGCCCGCCACCGTCGAATGGTCGACGCCGAATGTGCACGCCGATCAGATCGAGTGGTTCTGTCGGCACGTCGATAGGCGTGAGCATTCGATCATCAGTTTGCATACGCACAATGATCGCGGGACCGGCATCGCCGCGACTGAGTTAGGTTTGTTGGCCGGTGCGGATCGCGTCGAAGGGACGCTCTTCGGAAACGGCGAGCGAACCGGCAACCTCGATCTCGTCATCCTCGCGCTGAACATGAACAGCCACGGGATCGACACTGGTCTCGATTTTTCCGACCTCTCCTCGACCCGGCAGATTTACGAAGAAGTGACTCGCCTTATCGTGCCGGAGCGACAGCCATACGCCGGCGAGTTGGTCTTCACCGCTTTCTCGGGAAGTCATCAGGATGCGATCAAGAAAGGCATCGACCGTCGGGAACGCGATCTCTCTGACCATGGGAGTGATGATTTCCCCTGGGGCGTTCCTTATCTCACGATCGATCCTCAGGACATCGGACGCAGCTACGAGGCGATCATTCGCATCAACAGTCAGAGTGGCAAAGGCGGCGTTGCCTACATCCTCGATCGCGAGCACGGTTTCGATCTTCCGAAGTCGATGCACCCGCAGGTCGGCAAGTTTGTCTATGACCGCGCTGATGCGGAAAGCCGCGAACTCAGCAACGATGAGATCGGTGAAATCTTTGCGGACAAGTTTGTGAACATCGATGCGCCCCTCAGCCTCAGTGAATTCGAACTCGATCACACCACGATGCCACGGGGCGGGGTCATCTGTCATGCCACCGTGGTGATCAATGGCGAGACCGTGTCCGGCAGCGGAAAAGGCAATGGCCCGATCAACTCCTTTGTGAATTTTCTCGAAGAGTCAGGCCACAAGGATTTTAACGTGACCGACTATCGCAGCCAGGCCCTTCGCGGAGGATCGGACGCCGATTCCGCCGCCTACGTGCAGATTCAGCACAGCGAGTCAGGGAAACTCCTCTGGGGTTGTGGGATCGATCCCTCGATCGAGATGGCAGGATTAAAAGCTCTTATCTGCGCATGGAACTTGCAGCGAAAGGAAGCCGTATGAATCCTGACAAAGCCGTTATTTTCGACCTCGACGGAACTCTTCTCGACACGCTGCAGGATTTAGCGGACTCGGGCAACGCCGTTCTCGAAGCTCGCGGATTTCCCGCCCACCCGACGGACGCTTATCGGACTTTTATCGGGAATGGAATGATGAACCTCGTCCGCGATATTTTCCCGGAAGAGCATCGTCCTGCTTTGGGGGAAGAAACCGATGCGGTCCTCGCCGAATACCGCGCCGCCTACGGTGAACGGTGGAAAAACACCACGGTGATATTTCCCGGCATCGCCCCGTTGCTCGATGAGCTGATCGCGAAGGGGATTCCCATCGGTGTGCTTTCCAACAAAGCCCACGACTTTACCGTGAAATGCGTTGAAGCGTTTTTGGGCGACTGGAAGTGGGATGTAGTGCTTGGCGCTCGCGATGGCATCCCGAAAAAGCCCGATCCAGCTGGTGCTGTCGAAGCCGCCGCCGTCCTCGGTCTCAAATCGGGCGATTGTCATTTCATCGGCGATTCAGACGTCGACATGATGACCGCCGTGAATGCCGGGATGCATGCCGTCGGCGTGAGCTGGGGTTTCCGCCCCGTCGAGGAACTCCTTGGTGCTGGCGCGGAGTTTATTCTGGAAGAACCTCATGATTTGTGTTCACTAATTAAGGCTGAAATTTCATGAGGCTTTGTCTTCCAATTCATCTGCTATTTCTGAGCGCTTTCCCGTGTGTTCTCTTAAGCCAGGCTTCGACTTCATTTCAGTTGGTGCCTTGGAAAGATGACATGTTCAAAGTCCCGAAAGTTATCGAATCGAGACACGATGGGGATTATCTCATTCTCGACTACGTTTCCTCACGAGATATCAATGGGCGCGATGCTATCCCGGAGAAACAAGCTAAGCCTGAAAGAGTTTCCCTAGAGGTGAATTCTGCCCAAACTGATACCCGCCTAAAAACCAAGTTTGGGTCGATCCGGCATTTTGCAGTCGGGCGTACAACGAATGCATCCATCATAGTTGTCTATCTCCACGGAAAAGGTGGGAGTCGTGATCAGGGCGTCGATGACAAAACTTTTGGAGGTAACTTTAATCGCATTAAAAACCTCGTGTCGAAAAGTGGCGGGCTCTATCTATCTCCTGATATAGCTAGCTTCACGGGACGCGGGGCGAAGCAAATACACGGGATGTTGATGCATTATGCAGCGCTTTCTCCCAATGCTAAAATCATCATCTCATGTGGGTCTGCTGGCGGAGTGGTCTGTTATCAACTGTGTCGGCAGAATGACCTTGCTGCCCGGTTAGGAGGCATTATTCTTCTTGGCTCATTCCCGAATAATCAATTCATTGGGTCTGATGCTTTCCAATCGCGTGTCCCCGTCTACATTGGTCACGGGAGTCGTGATTGGGTGTCGTATCTTCAAAAGATGGACTCGCTCTACTTGCAGATTCGTGAGAAGAGCCCCGGTTATCCAATCCGCTTCGAACGATTCGAAAGTGGCACCCATGGCACGCCAATTCGCATGATCGACTGGCGAAAGACAATTAATTGGTTTCTCACCCATAATTGACAGCTTGAGCACATGGTGTCATGTAGTTTTGTCCCTTTGTGATGAAGAAGATTCCCTCCGTAATTAGCTCCGGCCTCATCGCGCTTGTGATCATGTCAGCAATTGGCTTAGTGCATGCCGTCAACATTGAGGGAAGAGAGATCTCGCGTGAAAACATGCGGGAAATTCGGAGCGATCAGTTCTACCCTCGAACAGAAAAGGACTTCAACATTGTCTTCTACAAAAAGCACTTTACCTCGACAGAGGAAGAGTCGGATCTTCTGGCCTATCTCATCGAAATGTCAGAGGTTTACGAAGTTTCCCCACTGGCGGTTTTTGGGGCAATTATGGGAGAGCATTCGATGAATCAGCGTAGTACCCTGAAACAGGTCGGTGAATCAGGGATCAATTTGATTGGGAAAAAGCTTGGGAAATCAGGCGAGAGCTTCGTCAATAATTTGAATGTGAAATTCCGGGGGGCTCACGGCGACGCTTCTTTTGGTCCCGGTCAGGTCCAGCCGTTTATTGCTTCCGCGATGCAATCTGAGATCGAACGAATCCGGCCGGATGCCACTGAGGATGAGATGGATAAATACTGCTGGAAGGGTTCTATCAATATCATCTGCGCCTACATGAACTACGCGGCAAATCGATATGACAGTGAGGGGTTTCATATCCGCGATGATGCACCTCTGCTTGTGACATTGTTTAATATTGGGGAACGGAGAATGAGTTTTGCCCTTCGAGCGGCGGAGACTCGGGTGCTGGTCGATTCCGGTGAAAGGGAGGGTCCCTGGCTCAACTATTTCGGGTATTGGATTCAAAGGAATATCAAGACACTTGAAAGCAAAATGCAGCCCGCGGCGGAAGAGGGGCGTTGAGGGAATGGCAACTCGTTGGGACGGATGAGAGTTCTCTCAAATCTCTACGATCGCGGGCACCGCACTCTCAAGCAGAGCAAAAAGCTCCCCGGCGGCGTGTTTCCCCACTTCGACGACCTCATCGTGACTGAGGGGCTTTCCCGTAAGTCCCGCACCGTAATTCGTAAGGCACGATAATCCGACGACTCGCATCCCGAGAGCGCGGGCCTGAATTGCTTCGGGCACGGTTGACATCCCGACGGCATCGGCACCGAGGCCCCGCAACATTTTGACCTCGGCGGGGGTCTCATATTCCGGGCCGTTGACCCAGGCGTAGACCCCTTCGAAAAGGTGAGTAGGCGCCAACTCAGCCGCCTCCGTCTTCAGCATTTCGCGAAGCGCCCGGGAATAGACTTCGGTTTGATCGATGAAAGTAGGTCCGCCAGTAAGGGGGGACTGCCGAGTTAAATTGAGATGGTCCGAGATCAGCATCCAGCGTCCCGGCTTGAAGTTCGCGTTCACGATTCCGGCAGCATTAGTGAGGACTACCGTTGTGATGCCTAGTTGATGAAAGAGGCGTATCATTGCTGCCGTTTCTTTCGCCGACCAACCTTCATAGAGATGAACTCTCCCTTGAGCGATTGCGATTTCGACGCCGCCCAGTTTTCCGAGGTGGAGCTTTCCGGTATGGCCTTCGACGCCGCTTTTTGGGAGGCCTTCAATTTCGGTGTAGGCGACCTGTTTGGTATCCGTCAGGGTGTCGACGAAGTTGCCGAGGCCGGAGCCGAGGACGAGTCCGATCTTTGGAGCGTGGTCTCCTAGATTTTTTGGGAGATGGAATTCGGGGGCGCTCATGAGTTAAGATGAACGACTTTCCACGGCAGCGCAAATTTGCTGATATAGGCGGGTCAGTTCGGGCATTGCGATTCCCTTTTCCCGCGCACGTCGCAGCGGCTCGCCCCAGATCGGTTCCACCTCGATGGCTTGACCGGCCTCAAAATCGATGAGGCTTGACGGGCGGTAGGCACCCATCTCGGCGGTGCCTTTGATGTTGCTTTCAGCGAAGGCCGGATCGATCTCGTAGCCAAAGGCCGCCGCCGCGGCGATGACCTCGTGCATGAGTGTTCTGACGCGGTCCACTCTTGTTGGACTTGCGAGAATTTTTTCGGTGTCGATGCCGCCCTCAGCGATCGAGAGGCCGTTGAAGGGTACATTCCAGATCAGCTTTCGCCATCGGGCAAGGCCGAGATTCGGAAGAAGTCGCGCATCGAGGCCGGCACGGATGAAAAGTTCATGCACCTCCTCGACGGATCCGGTCCCGGTGAGCTCGCCCATTTCGACTCGACCATGCGCGAGATGATGTATCACGCCCGGCTCTCCGCGATTGATGCAGACAAAGCAGAGGCCGCCGAGGATGGGATGATCAGGAAAGTGCGACTGGAGAAATTCTTCGTTTCCGAGACCGTTTTGGAGCGTGAGAATTCGAGTGCCCTCTTTGAGCAGGAGGGGGAGCAGCTCCGGAATCACCTCATTCGAAGTTGCCTTCAAAGCGATGATAACGAGATTGACCGGCCCGATTTCCTGGGTCGTTGCGAAAGCCGAGACTGGATTCAAGTCGAAGTCTCCATCGACGCTCTTGATTTGCAGTCCCGACTCCCGGACTGCCACGAGATCGCGTCGCATGAGAAAAGAAACCGCAGCGTCAGTTCCCTTCGCCAGTCTCGCTCCATAGTAGGCTCCGACCGCTCCGGAGCCGACAATCGCAATAGTTTTGATCTCAGCCATGTGGTTCTGCTCACCTCTATGACACGGAGTCTGGCTGAGAGCAACTCTGTAGGGCGGGCGCTCCGCCTGCCGGTGCCCACCGTCGGCAACCGGAACGGTCGCCCTACAATCCCTTGACGAAACCGTTTGTTCTCTTTGAATGGCATATGTCCCGATCCCGCGCCATTCTTCAAGCGACTGACTCGCTCGTCGCTGAACTCGGCGGACTCACGTTTGAGTCTCCGGTCACCCACGTCTACAACCCCCTCGAATACGCGAGGACCTCTCATGAAAAATACGTGAAATGCTTCGGTGATTCGAAAAAGCGGGTCCTCATGATGGGAATGAATCCGGGTCCATGGGGGATGGCGCAAACCGGCGTCCCCTTTGGCGAGATCGCGATGGTTCGCGATTGGATGGGGATTTCCGCTGAAGTCGGCAAGCCGGAGTGCGAGCATCCGAAGCGGCCCATCGTCGGCTTCGACTGCGAAAAGTCAGAGGTCAGCGGGCGGCGTCTTTGGGGGCTCTTTTCGGAAATCTTCCCCCAAGCAGAAGATTTTTTCGCCGACTACTATGTCGTGAATTACTGCCCGCTCGTCTGGATGGAGGAGAGCGGGAAAAACCGGACTCCTGACAAGTTACCTGCCGCTGAGATGGCCCCAGTGTCGACCGCCTGCGATGACTACGTCGCCGAACACATCCGTCAGCTTGCGCCGGAGTTTCTCATCGGGGTCGGTGCCTTCGCAGAAACCGGGTTGAAACGCATCGCCGAATCGATTTCTTACCAAGCCACCTTCGGGCGCATTCTTCACCCGAGCCCCGCAAGCCCCGCCGCGAATAGTGACTGGCCCGGATCGGCGACGAAACAGTTGCGCGAAATCGGCGTGTGGAAATAGCCGTTTTCTGATAAGAATCGTCCCGCCATATCATGTCAGAAGATCGCGCCAGTCCGTCACTCCTGAGGAAAGCCAGTTGGCTCTCTTTCTGGATTGGTGTCCTTATGCTCATCATCAAGATGACGGCGTGGTGGCAAACGCGGTCGTCCGCGATCCTCAGCGACGCTGCCGAATCGATTGTCCACGTCGCAGCGGTGGCTTTCGTCGTCTACAGCCTTCGCCTTTCGCAGAAACCTCCGGATGAAGATCATCCCTACGGCCATGCGAAGATCTCGTTCTTCTCCGCTGGTTTTGAAGGTGGGCTTATCTCTGTCGCCGGGGTTTTCATTCTTATCAAAGCGGCGCTGCAATGGAATGCGGGTGAGCAGCCTCATGATCTTGAGTTTGGTAGCGCCCTCATTGCCATCTCACTTCTAATTAACGGATGGCTTGGCTGGTACTTGATTTGTCTCGGTAAGAGAAACGATTCGCTCATTCTCGAATCCAACGGGATGCACGTTCTCGTTGATGCGTGGACCAGTCTCGGTGTCCTCGTTGGATTGCTCCTCACCTGGCTGACCGATTGGGCCTGGCTTGACCCCTTGTGCGCGATCTTCGTGGCGCTTCATATTTTGAGAAATGGGGTGAGGCTCATGTGGCGAAGTGCGAATGGCTTAATGGATCGAGCTGACCCTTCGATAAAAGCGGTTGTCGTGGAGTGTCTCGATGAATCCACCAAGCAGTTCGGCATCACTTGGCACCATCTGCGCCACCGCCATCTCGGCGACGGACATTGGGTCGACTTTCATTTGGTCTTCGAGGATGAAACGTCAGTGAAAGAGGCTCACGATATTGCGACGCACATTGAAAGGGCCGTGAAAGCGAAGCTTGGGCCCGCGACGGCGGTGACTTCTCATCTGGAACCCGCAGAGGACCACGAGAGGATTCACGGCCATGCTCCCGGTGAGCTTGAGCCGTGAGGAATCGAGTAAATATATAAATGATCGCTTGACTTTTGTCTATTAGGGATCATAGTCTCAAAACCAACAAATATTCACATGATTTTCAATTCACAAAGATTCAACCCGACATTGGCCCTGAGCCGATGGGAGTCAGGCATGGCCTGTCCGAAAGGGATGTATCATGCGGGGAAGATAAATCTTCAGTATTTAGAGTGTGCTGCCATCGACAGATTTCAGGATCTCGAAGATACCCAGAGTGAATTTCAACTTAAGACAGGGAGGGCCCGGTTAACGTAGGATCTATTGTAGAAATAGACGACGTGGACCCGCTCTCTCACCAAGAGGCGGGTTTTTTTGTGCCTACCCCCTACGATTTACGAGTATTTACAAGGGCTTCAGCCCTCATTGACTAAAAATTAACCAAAACAGAATTTGATCGGATCGATTCCGGTCTTGAAACGAAAATTACGAAAACGAAAAAGCCCACCTCCAGCAGCAACTGAAGATGGGCCGTAGAAAGCGAAGGATCTTTTGAATGGATCGCTTGCTCCCGCAGAGCAAAGATAGCGTCGATTCACAGTCGGTCAAGTTGAGCGGACTTTAATAGTCTGCTACCGAACCGCTGTGCCCATAACTAAAGATACTTCGTGATGAAAAATTTAACTAACTACATAACGAAAGGCTTTTTTGGGAGATGTGCCTGCTAAACATCGAAACGTCCGCCGGGAAATCCTGCGGCTATCTCGAAGGAGGAGATAACGGTGTTCGTTCTTATTAAGATAAGGAAGAAGAGAAGCGCGTCTTCGTGCTCCCAATCGGTCAGGCTGATCGAAACAGACTCAAAATTAACTTTGCAGATTAGTCCCCTGCGATCATTTCCCTGCCCACAAAAAACAGGGGGCCTCAGCGCTTGTTCTTCTTCTTGAATGACAAATCGATGCCGTCCCGCTCGGGGCTGGCATGGTTTGCATTCAATCAAGAGCGCCCGGAGATATCCGGACGGTCTTGATTGAATGTGTGAGATCCCAATTCGGGATCCCAATTCGGGATCTCATGACGTGGCGAGGTCGAAGGAGTCGAGATACGGGTTTTGGAAACACGGGAAAGCAGGTGCAAGTCCTGCCGCCGCGACGATTTTTGTAAGAGGCGTGCGTCGGAGTGAGAGAGCCGAACTGGTTTGTAAAACCAGTGCCTTTGTGCTGAGTGGGTGCAAATCCCACCGCGCCTATTTTCTACCGTAGCTCAAGAGGAGAGTGCTCGATTGATAATCGAGAGGCTGAGGGTGCAAATCCTTCCGGTAGGACCATTCTGGCTGTGTAGCTGAGACAGATCAGCGCGTCGCTGAAGCCGACGAGAGATTGGAGCGTTACCAATCGCAGCCGCCATTTTCGAATTCCCCGTGGTGTAAGAGAAGCATGTCGCCCTACGAAGGCGTTGGACCGGGTGCAAATCCTGGCGGGGAGACCATTTCAATTCCTCTGAAACATTAAAGTGATGTCGCGGTCTTTTAAACCGCAGAAGAAGGGGCAGTACCTTCCAGAGGGACCAATTTCAGGTTCTGAAGAGAAACAGCAGACTCGCTACGTTGTCAGCGTGGAGACAGCCGGGGCAGCACCGGTCAGGACCGTAATTTCAGATTCAGACCCCGGTCGTGGTGTAATCAGCAGCATTTCACTCTGTGACAGTGACGGAGCGGGTGCAAATCCCGTCGACCGGTTCCTTTATAGACAAGAGCAAGGAGCGGCGATTTTCTATCGCTGGGCAAGGCCTGGGGAAGTGCCAATCCTCTGCGGGCGGTAGAAAACCTCCCCTCCTTGGCGCAATCGTGATTCGGGGAATCAAGGAGGGGCGACACTCCTGTCGTCCGGCAAGCCCAGCCGCAATGCCCGTGCAAATCGCGAGCGACAAGAGTGTCGCTCCTCCTTGGCGCAAGTGTGGCATCGGGGTGTCAAGTAGCTGCCGGCAAGTTCTAGCACAGCCAATTTTTATACCAGGGAAGGTGCTGGCTTCCTTGTCAGGTCTCATAAGCCTGACTACGCGGGTTCAATTCCCGCCCCTGGAACCTTTATTCGAACCCTCAACTTTCAACTCTGAACCTTCAAGGTTGAAAGTTCGGCATTGAACGTTGGAAGTTCATTCCTGCTTTCGGTCCCTGTGGTGTATCGGATTAACACACCTGACTTTCTATCAGGTAAGCCGGGTTCGACTCCCGGCAGGGACGCCAATTCCCGAGTAGCACAACAGTCATTGCACCGGACTTTGATTCCGCGGGGCCGGCCTTCCGGGGATCACGGTGCAATTCCGTGCTCGGGTGCCAATTTTTAAATGATTCAGCAGTGAGGCATGGAGATACTTCGAATATTACTCGCGAGGTCGCGGGTTCGAATCCCGCCCTCCCGACTTCGGGAGGTAGCTCAGTGGTAGAGCACGTCTGTTCTCCGGCCGGTTTTCTCTGAATCACCTTTTTCGATCTTTGGGGCAGTGAAGATCAGGGCTACTTCGCCCGCGTTATGGGAAGCCAAAAAATGCCGTTAAACCGATGTGAACTGGCAACGCATCAAAGTGAGGAACCCGGTGAAAGCCGAGGAACTGGTTCGACTCCAGACGACAACCCTGATCGCTAATTCTCCCCAATCCCTTTCCCTTCCGCCTCATGCGGGAAGGACTAACTAAACCACCAAAACGAAAGGAGGTAACGAACTCCATCATGAAATTCAATCAATCGCTCAAACAAAAAACCCGTTCCCCGAACACGGTGAACCTGGCCGGTGGTCAGGCTCATGCGACATCCGCGAAGCTCGAACTGGTTTCCATCATGCTGACCAGTTTCCTCGGCGATCAGTTCTACCAGACCGCCGACGAAACGGCGACCCGGTTGATCCAACTCATCAACGAGTGTGGCGATAAACAGTTCGTTGCCAAGCTTGCGCTCTATGCGCGTCGTGAGGCAGGAATGCGATCTGTTTCCCACCTCGTCGCCGGTGAGCTTGCTCACTCGGTCAAAGGACAGGAGTGGACGAAACGCTTTTTCAAAAAAGTCGTTTTCCGCCCCGATGATGTCCTTGAGATCCTCGCGTATTGTCTCGCCGTTTATGGGAAGCCAATCCCGAACGCCTTGAAGAAGGGACTCGGTGAAGCGCTCGCCGGATTCGACGACTACCAACTGGCGAAGTATCGACGTGATTCAGCCGAACTGAAGATGGTCGATGCGGTGAACCTTGTTCACCCGCCTCACAGCGAGGCGCTTCGTCGCCTTGTCGAGGGAACGCTTCCTCCTGCGGAAACGTGGGAGACGAAGCTGACTCAAGCCGGTCAGGCAGCGACTTCGGATACCGACAAGGCGGTCCGCAAAGCGGAAGCCTGGGCGTCGCTCATTCGCAAAAAGAAGCTCGGTTATTTCGCGCTCCTGCGGAACCTTCGAAACATTCTCGAACAGGCTCCGGAGCTGACCGATGAGGTGACGAAGCTTCTCCAGAATGAGAACCTGATCCGGCGTTCGCTCGTTCTGCCGTTCCGCTTTCGCACTGCCCTTGAGGCGGTCGAAGAAATCGAGGCTCCTCCCGGAACTCGACGCAAAGTGGTTTCCGCGTTGAACAACGCGGCGGATCGGTCGCTCGCGAACGTTCCCCGCTTCGGTGGTCGGACGCTGGTGGCGATGGATTGCTCCGGCTCAATGCTCGGGCAGCCCATGAAAATCGGGTCGCTCTTCGCGGCGGCGCTCTACAAATCGAACGAGGCAGATCTGATGCTCTTTGCGTCAGATGCCCGCTTTGAAACCTTCAATCATGGCGATGCGACCTTGTCGATTGCGCAGCGGATTGAAGAAAAAGCGGAATGGGGTGGAACTAACTTTCACGCCATTTTCGAACGAGCCGAACGCCGCTACGATCGGGTCATCATCCTGTCTGATATGCAGGCATGGGTGGGTGTCCGGACGCCGCGTAAGGCTTTTAACGATTACGTGAGCAGAGCGGGGCAGCGTCCCCGCATTTACTCGTTCGATCTCGCCGGTCACGGGTCACTTCAGTTCCCTGAACCCGAAGTGTATACCCTCGCCGGATTCTCGGACAAGGCGTTGGAAACGATGAAGTTTCTGGAACAGGACAAGCAGGCCCTGATCCGCCGAATCGAGTCCATCGACTTGTAGTCATGGGCAGGGCCGGGTGGTCCTGCTTTTTTATCAGGAAGGAGGTGGCGGGGCGTTTTCTTCGGAAAGCGCCCCGCCTAATTCTTCGCCACATTTATTTCACTCAACAGGGTCAGGTCAGTGACCTAACCCTGTCTACTTTTCTCCTATCATGAGCACTTCAATTCTCGACTTAAAGACCGTGCTCGTTCTCAACCGGAACTGGCAGGCAATCAACACGAAGGCACCGGCAGAGGCTTTTTGCCAAATGGCGGCAGACGTCGCGACGGCGCTCGATATCCTGAACAATGACGACGGCGGCATCAGTCAGATGATTCCGACGAAATGGGATGCCTGGCAGGCGTTGCCGATCCGTGAAGGGGATGCCGGCGTTGGCACCTCGCGCGGACCGATTCGGGTGCCGACGGTGATCGTGGTCTCCAATTTTGCCAAGGTGCCGAAGAAACGTCCGAAGCTGAACTCGCGGACCCTTTGGCATCGCGATGGCGGACGCTGTCAATACACCGGTCGCCGCCTCGATCCGGGCGAGGGAAGCATCGACCATGTTCTGCCCCGCTCGCGTGGCGGCGGAACGACCTGGGAGAACTGCGTTCTCTCAGCGCGCGAGGTGAACTCCCGCAAAGCGGACAGGACTCCCGAGGAGGCTGGAATGCGATTGCTGAAAGTGCCTCGCGAGCCGGCGGAACTTCCAGTCACCGCCTTGCTGCAAAACATTCACGGGATTCCCGATTGGGACCCGTTTCTGTGGCGCTAGCAAAACGCTAATCACACTTTCTCTGTCGTGCGGTCTCAACGGGCTTCCCTGAGAGATCCCGCTTCTGGGCAGGAAAATACAAGTAGCTCAATGGTAGAGCAAGAGTCTTGAAAGCTCTCTGTTGCCGGTTCGATTCCGGCCTTTTGGTTTGGATAACCACAACAACATAAAGCTGAACTCTTTCGCGTCGGATCGGCCATGATCGGTCGATCAAGTCATGAGATCGCTTTGCGAAGGCGGGCCTCTCTTCCGCGCCGGACGGTGATTCGTCACTGCTCTGCCGGGGAATGAAGCCTGTCTTCCCGCAGGAAAATGATGACGCGGAAGGGGGAGGTTTTTCCCACTTTGCCTAAGGACGAACACCGCTATTTCCAGGCAAGGTCGGCATTGTTCCCAATGCCGCTACGGCGCTTCCTGTAGCGGCATTCGGGAGAATGCCGACGGGCTCAGATGGACTGTCGAATCCCTTGATGAAGGAAAATTAGAGATTTGTTAGAAAGGAAAAAAGAAAAAATGGAAACTACTATTGTTATCATCACGGTCGCTCTTGCGATCATTGTCTGGGCGCTCGGGGTCAAGTTGATCCGCGAGTCACTGGAGACCGTCACGATCTGGGATTACCAGGTCGGGCTGCACTTCAAGGACGGGCGTTTCATCGAAACGCTTGAGTCAGGGAAACATCGTCTCTGGGGGCGTGGACATTCCGTGATCCTCTTCGATTCCCGTATCAGCGAAATGGTGGTTCAGGGACAGGAGTTGATGACTGCTGATAGCGCGACGGTGAAGCTCACCGCCGTTGCTCAGTGGAAGATTGCGGATGCGAAGGCGTTTCATCAGGGAGCTGAGAATGCTCACGGGGCGCTTTACACGCAGATCCAACTGGCGATGCGTGAACTCGTCGGCGGACTGGAACTCGATGACGTTCTGGGTCGTAAAATCGATTTCGGGAAAACGCTTTTCAACGGCGTCGCGAAAGGAGCTCGCGCGGAACTCGGAGTTGAAGTGATCCGCATCGAGATCCGTGATGTCATCCTCGGTGGTGAGCTGAAGAGCTCCTACGCGGGAGTCATCACCGCTCGAAAAGAAGCGCAGGCAAAACAGGAACGCGCCCGCGGCGATGCGGCGGCGCTGCGAACCTTCGCGAACGCGGCCCGCGTTTACGAAACCAACCCGGAGCTGTTCCGTCTGCGTTACCTCGAAACGCTGAAAGAGCTGGGAGCCGGGTATGGGAATCAGCTCATTGTTGGGGTTCCTGATGAGCTGATGGGCTTGGTGAAGAAAGGAGAGTGACCCGCAGCCCCGCGCCGAAACTGGCGTGCGGCTGTTTTCATTCGATGTAATGATCCCGAAAACGAACCTCAAACGATAGCGAGACTCGCGGTGCAGCGACGGAAGATCCGTGAAGATAAGGCAGTGCTTGGGTTGTCGGAAGAATGTCAAACCCTGAGCCGTGCACTCTGGTCTGCTCCGCTCGTCGATTTGGATGTGCCTCATCAGCGGGGGTGGTATCGCGAGTTTGATCTGACAGCGGAGGCGAGTCGTCGCGGTGATGTCAATCGGCTCGAAGAACTCCTGATATTTGTGAACAACGTTCAATGTTGTCGCCGGGGAAAGTTTTTGAAGGATAATTATTCGCCTGGAAAGAAGGTTCCGTCACGGCATCGCTTGAGGCGCTTTTCTCTATGCGAATTGAAGCAACTGAAATTTCCTGAGTCTCTTTATCGGTATCTGAGGCATGAGGGTGGATTTCGTATCGTCACGAAAGAGGTGCTGGAACAGTTGCCGTTTCGTTGGTCGGGGAAATTTGTGGTGAAAGATCCTCAGTATTTTGTCTCTGTGGTGAAACCTTTAATCATCACGCAGCGGAAAGTCGATATGCCCGAGACCCGAAAACGGATCGACGAAATCGACGGGTATTTCGAGCGGATTCGGGGATGGGATCGTTGGCGGAGGCTGCGCGGATACAGATGGCGAAAGTATGAGTATTCGCCGCCTGCCTGGCGAAGACGGGAACAGCAGGAAATCAGAGAAGTGAAGGAAGGCACGATGGGAGTCGTGCCTTTTTCTTTGGTGGTTCCGAAAGGCCGAGGCATTGCGGTCGGAAGGCTGACGCCGTCCGCTACGGGAGATCGCGTCGCAGGAAAATGTAGCGGAACCTGTCAAGGTTCCGAAAGGCGGAGGCACTGCGGTCGGAAGGCTGACGCCGTCCGCTACGGGCGCTCAATAATCCCGATCCAACAGGTAGTCGGCAATGTCACTCAAACGCTGACCTTTTTTCCCAAACGGCTTCAGCGCTTCGTGCGCTTTCTTCGTCAATCTCGCTGCTTCTTTGCGGCTCTTCTCCAATCCGAAAAGGGCGGGGTAGGTGGATTTGTTAGAAGCCTCATCTTTCCCGGCGCTTTTGCCGAGTTTCTCGCTGGTCTGGGTGACGTCGAGGATGTCGTCGATGACCTGAAACGCGAGCCCGAGGGATTCACCGTAGGTCGTGAGGGCTTCGAGCTTAGCGGGCGTCGCGTTGGCGCTCATGGCCCCGAGTCTGATTGAGGCGGTGAGCAAGGAGGCGGTTTTGCTCTGGTGAATGAACTTCAGTTGTGCTGGTGTCAGGAGGACATCGCTGCCTTCGCCTTCGAGATCGAGGATCTGTCCACCGATGAGATTCCGACTTCCTGTTTTAACGGCAAGCTCGGTCACGTAGGCTCCGACATCGTAGCGTTTTGTCGGCGGGGTTTTTGCGAGGATCTCGAAGGAAATCGTGAGCAATCCATCACCGGCGAGAACGGCGACGCCTTCGCCGAATTTCACGTGGCAGGTCGGCATGCCGCGACGGAGGTCGTCGTCGTCCATGCAGGGAAGGTCATCGTGAATGAGCGTGTAAGTGTGAAGGCACTCGACGGCGGCGGCGGGAGCGAGGGCATTTTCGTAATCGCCGTCACAGGCTTCGGCGGCGGCGAGGGAAAGGATGGGGCGGAGCCTTTTTCCCCCGGCAAAGAGACTGTAGCGCATCGCCTCGTGAACGGTCGCGGGGCGGACGGTCGCTTTGGGGAGAAAGCCGTTCAGCGCCTTATCGACGACCTTGACGCGTTCTTTGAGGTAGGGCTTGAGCGCTTCAGTCATGGAAGTGGAATAGCGTAGTGTTAGAGAAGTTCCGCAATCTGCACCGCATTGAGCGCGGCTCCTTTGCGGACCTGATCACCGACGACCCAGAAAGTGAGTGCCTTGTCGAGGACGAGATCTTTGCGGATGCGGCCAACGAGGCAGTCATCGCCGTCGGTGCAGTCGAGTGGAGTCGGATACTGCGGTGAGTCGGCGAAGGGATCATCGACGAGCTGAACGCCGGGCGCGGAATTGATCGCTTCACGGGCGGCTTCGACGCTGGGCTCGTTTGCAAAAACGGCGGTGACGGAGACGGCGTGGGAGCGGAAGACGGGAACGCGGACGCAGGTCACGGAGGCTTTCAGGTTTGGCGCATGAAGGATCTTTTGTCCTTCGAAATGCATCTTCATTTCCTCTTTCGTGTAGCCGTTTTCGACAAAGGTATCGACCTGGGGAATGACGTTGAACGCAATCTGCTTCGGGTAGACCTGCCGCTCGGGGAGTGGCTCGCCCTTGCTGAGCGCGGCGACCTGGGCTTCGAGCTCGGCGATGCCCTGCGCTCCGCTGCCTGAGACGGCCTGGTAGCTGCTCGCGATGATGCTCTTCACGCCGCCGAAGGCGAGGTGCATCGGGTTCAGCGCCATGAGGGTGACGATGGTCGTGCAGTTAGGATTTGCAATGATCCCATGGTGGTTTTTCGCGTCTTCAGGATTGATCTCGGGGACAATGAGAGGAACGCCTTCGTCCATGCGGAAGGCGGAGGAGTTGTCGACGACGACGGCCCCGGCGGCGACGGCATGCGGCGCGAAGGTTTTCGAAATGCCGCCTCCGGCGCTGAAGAGGGCAATGTCGACGCCGGCGAAGGACTCGGGGGTGAGTTCCTTCACGACGATGTCTTCGCCACGGAATTTGAGAGTCTTTCCGGCGGAGCGGGCCGAGGCGAGAAGCGTCAGTTGGCTCACGGGGAAGTCGCGCTGTTCCAGGCACTTGAGGATTTCGATCCCGACGGCTCCGGTCGCTCCCGCGACAGCGAGATGTTTAGGCGAGTGGCTCATTTTTGATTTGTTAAAGGGGCGGAGTTTACTTATTCTATGGGCGATTGCAACCGATTGGAGTTCGCTCCGCGATCCTTCATCCCTGCGGGGTTCGTCGGTTGCTTCCAATCCAAATCCATCCCCTCAGATTCCCCATGAAGAAAAAGACACTCGCTATCCTCCTCGTTGTTTCCGCCTCCCTCTTTCTCAATTCTTGCGCGACTTGCCCATGGGCGAAGTCTTCCTGCTGTGCGAAGTCGACTTGCTGCGGCACTTGTGAGAAGTAATCGCGGAAACAATCGATCAGGCTCTGGTCTGATCACTGAAGAAGCGCTCCCCTTCATCGGTGAGCGTTTTTTCGTGTCCTAATGAAAGACGGCAGGAACCGTTCCGTATCATTGAGCAGCAGGAGATTAAGTTCCTGCTTTTAGAAAACTCTGAACCACTCAATCACCTGATATGAAACTCTCGATTCTTTTCCTCACTATCGCCGCCGCGTCGCTTTTCCTCGGTGCGTGCAAGCATCGGAACAAGCAGACTTGCTGCGGCACGAAGAATCCGGTTGCGTATCCGACGCAGACTTCCGGATCATACAGCGGTGGCTACGGCTACGTGAAATAAGCCTTTGTTGGTCTAGTTCAGAAGAGCGGTTGTCCTGTCTGGCAGCCGCTCTTTTTTGGGCGCCCCTAACTTAGGCCGGTGGATTGAGGCCTTTTTCGATCTCGTCGGGAAGTTTCTCGATCACTTTGCCTGACCGCTTCGCGAGTGAATCGAGGAGTCCGCTGTTGCTTGCGAAAGAGGGGAGAGTGAATGTCTTTGTCTTTCCGTCGCGTGTCTCGACAGCGAGATGATGGGTCGTGAGAACGCTCTTCATTTTTCTGCCATCGGCCTTTTTGGGACGGAAGGTTTTACGGAACGTTCCGAGTGAATAGATCTCTTCGTAGGGGATGGTTTTCGCTCCGAAAAAACGACGGACGGTGAGGTCTCGATCCGTGAGCTGCCAAGGTGGGTTGAAAGAGTATTTTAGAAAGAGAACCGTGAAGGCGATCATGCCGGCAGCGAAGACGAGGGAAAAAATATCGTCTGCGCCAAGGTGAGGCATCGCTTTGGCGAAAGCGAGAAGCCCGATGAGCCCTAAAAATCCGGTAAAGCCGGCGATAAAAATGATCGCTGGTTTTGACTTGGTGGTTTCGAATTTTTCAATGTCTTCGTTCATCTTGTTTTGTGAATAATGAGGGAGAAGAATGAGTTTTGAGCTTAGCGCAGAAAAGGGGAAATTTTAAGAGACGGGCTTTGCGATCCCGGCCTTGTCCCTGACCCGGGCGTAGAGCTCGATTCCGTTTTGCGATTGCTCCGCGAGATCGGGAGCTGGCTCGACGCGGCCTTCTTCAAAAATCATCATGACCATGGAGCCGCCGAAACGGAAGTAGCCTTTCTCATCGCCCCGCTGGATAGCGGCGCCGGGCCTTGAGGTGTCGACGATGCTGCCGACATTGGTCGCGCCGATTTCGAGGAAGAGGTAATCATCGGCGGCGGAATCGCGAACCATGGTGATGCGTCGTTTGTTTTCCCAGAGGTAGGAAAGCGACTGGGAAAGGGCGATCGGATTGACTGAATAGAGCGGCCCGTTAATGAGGCGGGGCGCTTCCGGAATGCCGCCGAGCGGAAAATGAAAGCGGTGGTAGTCGGTCGGGCAGAGCCGGGAAATGAGCGCGGAGCCTTTTGCAAAGCGATCCGCCAGCGTTGCGTCACCGAGCATCTCCGCGAGCTCAAACTTTTGGCCTTTGGCCCAGATCGCCTGCGCTTCGGAAAGGTCGGCGATAAAAAGGTGTCGACCGTCGGCAGGAAAGGAGACCGTGTTTTCCCCTTCGGCAAGGGGGCGGGCCGAGGGCTTGAGCTCGCGATGGAAAAATTCGTTGAAGGTCTCGAGCGACTCTAACGGAGCGAGAAACTCTTCAGGATCGAGGCCGAAGCGGTCGATGAAGGTCGCGATTTCTTTTTGGGAGCAGCTGCAGTCGGCCCACTTCCCGTAGAGGCCGGAAAACCAGGGGCGCTTGATGACGCCTTCGAGCGCGACTTTTCCGAGACGGGTTTCGTAGGCCCAGCGGAGCGGCTTTTCGCCATAGATGCCCTCCGTTTTGAGCGACTCCTCGTAACGGTCGAAGTAAACCAGTTCTTGCCTTTGTTCCACGGCTGAGAGATAGACCCGTCGAGAGCGGTGGGCCACTGGATTTTTTCAAAACAGAACTGCGCCCGGGAGAATCATGAGAGCTTTAATCACGAACGACGATGGGATAGACGCCGAGGGGCTCGCGGCATTAGTGGAGCTTGCTGAGATTTATTTTGATGAAATTTGGATCGCGGCTCCGATGACGCAGATGTCGGAGATTGGGCATCGGGTTACGACGCAGGAGACCATCAAATACGAAGAGCGCGGCGAGCGGCGTTTTGCGATCAGCGGGACTCCGGCAGATTGTGCAAGGGTTGCGTTGGCACACCTCATGCCGGAGAGGCCGGACTGGATTCTCTCGGGGATCAATCACGGGGGAAATCTGGGACGGCATGATTTCGTGATTTCCGGCACGGTCGCGGCGGTTCGCGAAGCGGCGTTTGCGGGGATTCGCGGAGTCGCTTTTTCTCATTTCATGAAGCGTGGAAATGAGCTTGATTGGAATCGTGCTGCGAAATGGGCGGGGCTTGGGTTTGAGAGCCTGATCTCAGAAGAGACGGCTCACGGAGAGTTCTGGACCGTCAATCTGCCACATCCTGATCCGGGAGATCCTGAACCGATGGTGCAGCGTTGTGAGCAGGAGCGGCATCCCTTGTTGGTCGCTTATGAGACGGTTGGGGCAAATGAGCTTCAGTATGTGGGCGATTATCATGATCGTCCCCGGAAAGCGGGGAGCGATGTTGATGTCTGTTTTTCCGGGAATATCGCCGTGTCAAAAGCGTCGGTTTAAGGTTTACTCGATTCCGAATGAAGCGCTTGGAATCCTGGACCCGCGATCGGAAGACTGAGCTGAGGGCGCGGCTCTCAGAGTGGGACGGTGTCTTTGGCCTCGATCCTGAGGAGGCGTTTTTTGAAGGCGGAGTGGCGATGCCTGACTTTGAATTTTCGACCGGCGAATTTTGCGTGGAAACGGCTTGGTGGCTGGGTGAACTTTGCCGTCTTGCCTATACCCCTGATCACCGAGAGGTCCTGCGGGACAAAAAGGAGAAGCTGCCCCGCCGGTCTGTTTTGCTGGAGCAGCGGTCTCCTTTCGAAGAAACACTCTCGATACATAAGACGAGTAACCATGCCTCGATTTATCGGCGGCGGGATGGGGAAGGGGGAACGATTGTGTGTTTTCGAGGGACCAACAAAACGCGGCAATGGATCATGAACGCGGTGATCCGGCCCCACGGATGGAAACGCTTTCGAGCGCAGGGGGATCCCGAAGACGCTTTTGTTCATTCGGGTTTCTACGTTTTTTTTAAGCGCATCTGGCCCCGGATTTTCCCGACGCTCGAGACACTTCCAAGGCCTTGGATTTTCACGGGTCACTCCCTCGGGGGAGCCCTCGCGACCATTGCCGGAGTGGTTGAGAAACCGGATCTCGTTTGCACTTTTGGGGCTCCGAAAGTGGGGACTCAGGAATTTTACCCAATGAAGCAAGCCGAGTCTACCTGGCGGATCGTGAATGACAAAGATCTCGTTCCCCGCCTTCCTCTTCTCGATCCTAAATCGGCGGAAAAACAATTCGTTCATGGAAAGGATTCAATTCGGCTCACGGAGCGCGAGGTCCCGGAAATTTTTGCGTCATTAATCGAAGAGGGTGAGCTGCCCTTTGCGATGAAATCACTGGCGAGGGAGTTCGAAACCCCTCCGGCCTGGATCAGAGAGCATCGCATGAGCGAATACCTTCGTCGATTGCGGCGCATTCATGATTTCAGGAGGGAAAAGTGAGCCTCTTATCCGCTGCGATGCTGTATTGATCCTGACGCGATTTCTGCGATAGTTACAGGGTAATTTATGAGTTTTCGGATCTCACCTCGTCTTTCGCTGATTTCGGGCCTCCTGGCATTGACTGCCGCGCTCGTCTTTGGTCCTTTGTGCCTGACCGCCGACGAGAATGTGGTTCCAGAGCGCATTGACCTCTCCAATTTCCCCGGAGAAATTGTCGATAAGGTGGTCGTGCCGATTCCTGCCGAGATCTTTGCGGTGCTCGATAAGTTGGACGAGCCGGAGTGGAAGGGGGCTGTCAATCTGCCTGAATCGCGGGCGACAACAACGGACCGGGCGATCCTCGCGCTGACTTTCGGCAGTCTCGTGGGCGAGGGATTTATCGCGGTGCAGGCGAAGAGCGGGGATGATATTCAACGTATCGGTCGGGAAGTCCTTGCGATCTCGGAGGCACTGAGTCTTTCCGGCGCGGTGCAGCCTCACAGTTTGAGCATCATCGAAGCGGCTGCCGACAAGAACTGGGAAGCCGTCCGTGAAGAGCTTGATGCGACGCAGCAGACGGTGCGCATGACGATGGATAAACTGCGAGATGAAGAACTTTCCGGTCTTGTCAGTCTCGGAGGATGGCTCCGGGGCACGAACGTCGTGACTTCTTTCATCAGTGATTCTTTTAGCGAAGACAAAGCGGAGCTTCTGAACCAGCCTGGTTTGATCACGCACTTTCGGGAAATGTTGGAATCGATGACAGGGGCTTCCAAATCGACGCCGCAGATTCGGGCGATTTCGACCGGGTTGGCGCGCCTTGAGGCGATCATCTCGGATGGGGAGCCTATTTCCGAGGAGGACATCAACGAGCTGAGAGATATCAGCCAATCCATGTTAGACGAATATTACTTTGAGGCGTCCGATTCTTAGATCGAACCTCCCCGATTTTTACCTATGATCCAAGATTCAGGCATTTCCAAATACAAGCGAGCGACCATTTTGTTGATTGCGATGTCGTTTCCTTTTTTGAATCGACTTGAGGCCTTTGTGAACGAGGCGATCTCGTTCGCGCTCGAGGCCGCGACTCCCTATGTTGAGCAGGGCTTCGAGGTCCGTGAAGACAGTTGGTCGGGCGAGGTTTCTCCTGAGAAACAGCTTCTGGTTCGGCACCAGCTTTTCCGTGGCAACGAGTATTGGTTCTGGGCGGGGACAAGCTGGCCGGGCGCAACCGTGAAAGTGGATATTTTCGACATCGAGGGGAATCCAGTCAGTCTGGAATCGTTTCAAAAAGACTCTTTCGCAGGAGCGCGCGCTTTGCCGCAAAAGACGGCCACTTATCTGATCCGTGTCATCGTCTCATACGACGAGAAGGAAGCGGCCCGGATCGAGGCGGAGAATCCCGGGGTCGAAGGTGTCGGTGAATTTTCCGGCATGCTCGATTGGGGGCTGGTCTACGGGTATCGATAGGGTGGTGCCTCCGTCAATTCAGGTTCGTATTCTTACGGTATGCCCGAGCAGACCATCGAATTTGAGAGCCCGCATTTTCTGCACAGTCTCTTTGCGGACAACGTGAACCTTCTCCGTGAAATGGGGGACGCTCTCGGGATCGGTGTCGCAACACGGGATTCCTGGGTGAAGTTGCAGGGCGAGGACGAGGCGGTCCGCGCCGGTGCCTCGGTTTTTGAAGATCTGGAAACAGCGAGACGTCAGGGGGGCGCGATCACTCCCCATTCGTTTCGCTATGCGTTAAACGCGGCGAGAGAATCGATGGAAACGAAATCGGACAAAGAATCCTCAGGAGGGAATCCTGAGTCACGAGTTAGCACCCTGTTTGAGCATCGCCTCCTCACGGGTGGATCGAAGCCTCCGGTGACGCCGCGCACCAAAACACAGCTCGAATATTTAAAGGCCCTGAGTTCGAATGACGTCGTTTTCGGAGTCGGACCTGCGGGAACGGGTAAGACCTACCTTGCGATGGCCTATGCCCTCGATCTCCTGAAGAACCGGAAGATTGAGCGCATCATGCTGACCCGTCCTGCGGTCGAGGCCGGCGAGGCGCTGGGATTTCTGCCCGGTGCGTTGGAGGAAAAGGTGCTTCCGTATCTCCGACCGCTCTATGACGCGATGAACGACATGCTCGATGGAGCGGAGGCGGTTCGCTTTGCGGAGAAAAATTTGATCGAGATCGCGCCGCTCGCCTACATGCGGGGGCGGACTTTGAACCGCGCCTGCGTCATTCTTGATGAAGCGCAGAACGCGACCCGTGAGCAGATGTTGATGTTTCTCACCCGGCTTGGCGAGGACTCGACCTGCATTATCACGGGTGATCCTTCACAGATTGATTTGAGGCCGAAGCGGAATTCAGGCCTGCTCGAGGCAATGTCAATTCTGAGAGGAGTCGAGGGTATCGTCTTCACCCAATTTTCCGGAGAGGATGTCGTGAGACACCCGGTTGTCGGTCGCATCATTGCGGCCTACGACCAGAAGCGCAGCGAGGAAAGCTGATAGATGCCTACTAAAAGGCTTCGATCGCAGGTTTGTGATCGAGGCACTCGGCAATCAAGGACTGAATTTCCTTAAGCCGGTCCGGGGCGGTGATTTGCTGTTCGGTGCTCGAATCGACAATTGAAAACCGGTCGATTGCCGCGCCCGCTTGAGTGCTGATGCGGGCATTCAGGACTTGCGCCCCGAGGTTTCCAAGAATCGTAAAGATGTCGTAGAGAAGCCCGATCCGGTCCTGCGCCTGGATCTCCAGAATCGTAGCCTGTTCGTCGGGCTCATTGCTCAGATAGACTCGTTGCGGGATGTCAAAATTAGGGGGCTCCGCCTCGGTGATCGAGGGGGCATCCTGCTTTTCGATCAAAGCCGGGAAATCGATTTTGCAGGTATCGATACAGAATTCGTCATCCATCATTTTCTGAATCCGCTCGATTTCACGGGGACTCTGGACCGGATTGAAAGTCGCGGTGCAGACCCGGAAAATATCGAGGACGAGATCGTCACTGCGGCTGAATATGTCAGCCGAGAGAATATTCAGATTTCGAGCCGCGAGCGCTCCGGCAACTTTGGCGAGGAGCATTTTACGATTCCACCCCGCGACTTCGAGAAGGCTGTATCCTTCGTCCGGTCTCGCTTCCCAGCCGAGTTTAGGAACCATTGCTTCAGACGTCGTTCGGCGAACTGACTTAAAGAAACGCCGGAAGAGTTTGATGTGCCGCGAGATACTGGTGGCTCCTCGATGGCTGAAATAGCGCTCAGGCATCGCCTTGAAGTGGGCTTCAACTTCCTCTTGATAGTCGTCTCCCAGTTTTTTGAGGACCTTTTTTCGAGTCTCTTCGACAGGTCGGTTGAATTGCGCCTGAAACAACTTCCGGTCGCTGAAAAATGAGTCGGTTGAGCGATGGAGCTGCCGCATCAAAGAAGCTTTCCAGTCGTTCCAGGCTTCATCGTTGGTTCCTTTGGAATCGACGTAGGTGAAGAGGTGAAGGGCTTCCATCCAGCGGGGATTCTTCACCGCCCCGGCAAAGTCAGCGATCGTATTCGGATCACTGATGTCCTTGGTGGTCGAGGTGCGCCAAAAAGTGAGGTGGTGATCGACGAGAAACATGATGAGTCGGAGACGGTCTCCTGAATAGTTCAGTCGTTTGCACACTTTCGCGGCAAGAATCGCGCTGGCGTCCTCATGGTGACGGACCTCTTCGGAGCGACCGGTGTCGTGCATGAGGAGTGCGATATACAGGGCAACCGGATCTTCGAGTTCCTGGAACACTTTTCGGAAGAATTTTTTCTTCGGGTCTTCGGTGTGAATGAGTCCATCGAGAACCTCAATGCATCGTAGCGTGTGTTCGTCGGCCGAATAGCGGTGGAAAAATTCGTGCTGCACGAGATCGGTGAGCGGGGCGAACTCGGGAATGTAGCGACCGAGGAAGCCATTTCGGTGCATCCTGCGGAAAATGTGCGCGACCTGACCCCGATTCTGCAAAATTTCCTCGAAGGTTTCGCGGATCGCTTTGTTCCGGCGGAAATTTCCGTCGATAAGGCCCCAGTTCAATTTAAATAGCCTTCGAATTTCAGGGCTCGTCCTGAGATGACGCCGCTGAGTGTGAAGGAAAAAACGCATGAGGCGTTTAGGGTCCTCTTCGAAAATCTCGTCGTTCTCCGGGTAAATGAGTCCGCCCTTTGAGTAAAATCCGTCGAAGACTTCTTCGCCGGCGGTCTGGCGTGCGAGAAAGTTGAAAACCGGAATCCTTCTTGTGTCATCACCGACCACTTCCAGCTCAAAGCTCTGCATGATCGAGGTGCTATGGTGGAACATGTTCTTCGTGTGCCGGTAGTAGTCCTTCATGAAGGTCTCGCTGCGGCGAAGAATATTTTTCCCGGGGAAAGACAGGTTGGTGGCGACGATGCCCTGAAGTCTGAGGGTTAGGATATCACCGGAACGGCCTTTCTGAGAGACATGCAGCTCATTCCGGACGCGGAGGAGGAACTCTGCGGCTTCCTCAATTTCATCGAAGGCAATCCGGGTGAGACGCCGTTCTTTGACAAGGGCGTCGAGGTCGCGGGACTTTCGGAGAACCCAGAGGACCCAAATCAAATTGTGGTAGTCACGGAGCCCGCCGCAGCCTTCTTTTACATTCGGCTCCTGAAGGTGGACTGTGCCGCCATACTTCTTATGACGAGCCCGAATGTCGCGGCTGCGCTCGCCGAGGTACTTCTTTTCGTGACCGCGAATGCAATGCTCGAAGAAGGCTTCCTCGAATTCGTGAAAAAGCGCTTCGTCTCCGGCGATAAACCGCGCGTCGAGGAGGGTCGTCTTCGTCTGGTGATCTTTGTTCGCAAACTTGCAGGCTTCTTTGATCGAACGAACGGGGTAGCTCACATCAAGACCGAGATCAAAAAGCATCAGGGAAAACTGATTCACGAGTTCTTTCAGGCATTTCGGGAGATTCCGTGTTGTCCCCGGAACGAGAAATTGAAGGTCGATGTCGCTGCCGGGATTCAGGTGCCCGCGCCCGTAGCCGCCGCTGGCTACCAGCGTAACTGGGAATTCCTGTCCGGTCTCTTCGATCGCGCCGGTTTCAGCGAGAAAGTGGAGAAAGACGTCCCGGAGGAGGACATCCATCATTGCGGCACGGTGCTCCGAGATCGCGAATCCATCGGCACCTGCTTGATGAGCCTCTTTGATTTCCTGACGCTCGACTTTGAGGAACTCCTTATAAATGCCCAGCATTTGTCGCTTCGAACCGTCTTTCAGGGCATGAAGACGAGCTTCCGCAACATCGTAGGCGGGGGAAATGGTTTTGGATGGGGGCATCTTTACGAGGACAGTAGAACGTTCCTTGGAAAAGCGAAAAACATTTCGCTTGGCTTCCCGTGAGTTCGGTTAAGCTGTCACCATGTGGACCCGATCAGATCGAATGACAAGTAAAGTGGACGGGCAGTCAACAGGGTTGGGCGCTCAGCTTAACAGGGTTAGCTTGAAGAGGCGGGCGTTATTCCCGGCACTCTTGTTGCTCTTCATTGCGGCTTGCAGTGAACCTCCTCTCGCGGAGGAGGTTCACTTTCCGAAGCACGACGCGCCGCTGCCAGAGGTGGTCACCAGAATTGCTCTGGGTTCCTGTGCCGATCAGAAAAAAAAGCACATCATCTGGGAGCCGATCGCCGCCCAGTCGCCTGATTTATTTCTCTTTCTGGGGGACAATGTCTACGCTGACACGGAAGACCCTGCGGAATTCCGGGAGGCGTATCGCCTTCTCGGAGAAAAGCCGGGCTACCTGAAACTGATCGAATCGACCCCGGTTCTGGCGGTGTGGGATGACCATGACTTCGGGGTGAATGACGGGGGCGCTGAATTTCAGGGAAAGGAATTGGCGGAGGAAGTCTATCACGAGTTCTTTTCGACGCCGGAAGACGCCGCGATCAGAAGCTATCCCGGGATATATGACGCGAGATATTTCGGAGGGAAAGGCAAGCGGCTTCAGGTGATCATGCTCGACACGCGCTATTTCCGGGGGCCTCTCGTGCCCCTTCCGCAGCGGGCGACTCATGGGCCGTATGCCCAAAATACGGATCCGGGCGCGACTGTTCTCGGTGAGGCGCAGTGGAAATGGCTCGAAGTGGAGCTGAAAAAGCCGGCGGACTTGCGGATCATCATGTCCAGCATCCAGTTTCTCCCTCAGGATCACCTGTGGGAGCGATGGGAGAATTTTCCTCACGAGCGAAAGCGACTCTTGAGCCTCCTGAAAGCGAGTGAAACCGGTCCGGTCCTGTTTGTCAGCGGCGACCGACACATGGGGGAGATCATGGCTTTGGCGACGAGTGATCCCTTAAGTCCCGGTTTTCCGGTTTACGAAATCACTTCCAGCGGATTGACCAACGCGGGTGGCGGAAGAAACGGGGAGCCGAACCGCCATCGGGTCAGTCCGGTGAATTTTCAGAGCCGCAATTTCGGGCTCATTACCATTGATTGGCCGAAAAAAACACTCCTCCTCGAGCTGCGTGATGTGGAGGGAACCGTCGTGGATTCCTACCTCGCGGAGTTTTAGTGTTTCGCGGGGTAGTTGGCGCTCCGCCTGTCGCGACAATCCGGGCGGCAACCGGAGTTATTGGCGTGAAAGGCGACTGATCTCTACCGGGGCAGGGGAGTCACGGGGCGCGCTTGTGGCCGAACCGGAACTTCCGGCGCAGGAATGCGACCGGGAGCCGGAATTGACGCAGCGGATCGGGTCGAGAGCGGTTGGGTCGCAGGAGCTGCGGCGGCGGGTGCAACGTAGGTCGTTCTCGCCGGTTCGGGAGTCCATTGCGATTGCATCACCGTCGGCGGGGTTTCGACACGGGGCTGACGATCGATGGGAGCTTCATGCTTTTTCAAATTTGGGTGATAAGCAATTGCATCCTGATAATGCAGCCACATCGCGTTTTTCGCGACAATCAGTCCGAGAAGACAGGTCGCGACACCGAGGCCAAAGCCGAAGCGGTTTCGATTGATGCCGATCATGAGCGTGATCGCCGCGAGAAGAACAAGGAGACGGAATTGCCAGATGGTCTCCAGCCAGGATTGCGTGTTCTCATTAAAACCCTTCATCCGCGCCGGCGAGCTGATCTTGTAGACCTGCTCCATACGGGGAGTGGCGGAGAGACGTGCCTCTTTATAAGGGACATGGGCTAATGCACAGAGGCCGACCGTGATGAGGGCCGCAAACTGAAGCTTCGGTGCCTTCATGAAGAATCCAGCCCCGAGCATGATGACACCGATGAGAATGCCATAAAAGATCAGGGGTTCGAGGAGCAAATAGCGATACTCTGCGTCACCAAAGGCGGTGATCAGGTTTTCGATCTGGAGGATGAAATCACTCATGGTTAGTTCGGGGTGGAATGAGCTAAAGGAGTTCCGGGTGGTCGTCGTTGACGCTTCGCGGAGGCGTCATGCCAAGCTTGCGATAGGCGGAGGGAAGGGCGGAGCGGCCGCGAGGGGTTCGCTTGAGGAATCCTTTAAGAATGAGAAACGGCTCGTAAACTTCGTTGATCGTCGCTTCATCTTCTCCCACGGCGACAGCGATGGAATTCAACCCGACAGGTCCTCCGTCGTATTTATAAATCACCGCCTCGAGGATCTTCTTGTCCATCTCATCCAGACCGTCTTCGTCGATGTCGAGCATCGCGAGGGCCGACTGAGCGACTTCATGGGTGATGATATTGTCCGCTTTGACCTGGGCAAAGTCGCGAACCCAGCGCAGGAGGCCGTTCGCGATCCGCGGAGTGCCGCGGCTGCGGGAGCCGATTTCCAGGGCTCCTTGTTGCTCAATCGCCACGTTGAGAAGCTTCGCGGACCGGGTGATAATAATGACCAACTCTTCAGGCGTATAATAGTCGAGTCGGTTTGTGATACCGAAACGGGAGAGTAAGGGCCTCGTTAGCATTCCCGCCTTGGTTGTTGCGCCCACCAGGGTGAACTTGGGAATATTGAGCGAAATCGAGCGGGCGTTCGGCCCCTGATCGATCATGATGTCGAGTTTGTAGTCCTCCATTGCCGGATAGAGATATTCCTCAATCGCGGGGTGGAGACGGTGAATCTCGTCGATGAAAAGAAAATCTCCGTGCTGAATGGTCGTGAGCAAACCAGCCAAATCTCCGGCTTTTTCAATCTGCGGACCGCTCGTGAGGTGCATCTCAGAGCCGAACGCCCGACAAAGGATGTGAGCCAGCGTCGTTTTCCCAAGCCCGGGAGGGCCACAAAGGAGGACATGATCCAAAGCATCGTTGCGTTGCTTGGCCGCCTCAATCATCAGCATGAGGCGATCCTTCACCTTCTGCTGGCCGCAAAACTCGTCAAAGTCAGGCGGGCGGAGGCTTTGTTCAAACTCCTGCATAGGGGTATCAGCAGGATCAGTTGGCGACGGATCGGACACTGGGCGGAAGGCTAGGGCAGGGATTCAGCGGTGAAGTTCAATTAAAAATGAAGTTCTCTTTTGTTTTGTATTTACGAATATTTAAGATATCCTAATAATTATAATTGTCGATATGTTTTGCTTGCAGAAGATTCCATCTGAGATAATCAATTGCAGTGAAGCGACTTTCGACGTTTATTTGGCACGAAATTAGCCTCTCAGCGCAACTGAGTATGGCTAATTTCCGCCTTGACGAACCGCTTAATTCTCTTATCTAAGAGGGCCCCGCTTGCACGACTAAACCGCACGACTTTCCAACCGCCGAGAACGGACTACCACTCTTCGTATGAATTTTTCCAGAAGGTTAAGACCTTACCTAAACGGCGCCTGTCTCGCCATCATTGCTATTGCTGCCGCTTCTGTTGCCCCGGTTCAAGCTCAGGAAGGTAAGACCATCAAGTCGATCGATATTCAGTATGTCGGCAACCAAACAGTCTCACCGGACCGCATTCGTTCTCAGATGGCCTCCCGTGTGGGTGATGAGCTTTCGTTGTCGCAGGTCGATGAGGATGTGAAAAACCTCTACGGCAGTGGCGACGTTGAGAATGTCCGTATTCTTTCCGAGAATGTTTCCGGTGGTGTTTCCCTCATCGTTGTGGTGCAGACTCGTGCCGTTTATGGCGGCGTTCAGTTTGTGGGGAACACACTGATCGACACCTCAAAGCTCCAGAAAAAGGTCGATCTCAAGGTGAACAAGCCAATTGATGAGGAGGTCTTGAAGACCGCTCGTCAGGAAATTCAGGAGATGTATCGAAAAAAAGGCTTCTCCGAAGCAACGGTCACTTACCGTATTGGTGCTCCTACCTCAGAGGGATACTCAACGGTCGTTTACACGATCAACGAAGGGACTCAGGGCGTTCTTCGCGATGTTAGTTTTGTTGGCAATGTTTCTTTCACTGCTGTTCGGCTCAAAGATGAGATGTCACAGAAGGAAAAGGGAATTAAGTCCCTCTTCGGTTCAAGTGGTTCAACTGATGCGGAGACGCTCGCACAGGATGTCCGGGCGCTTGAGGACTTTTACCGCGACAATGGGTTCCTCAATGCCAAGGTAGTGAACGTGTCGCGGGTTCGGGCTGACGCGAAGTTTGTCGATGTCGTCATCACAATCGACGAAGGTGATACTTACCAAGTCGATAGCCTTGCGATCACCGGGGTTCAGGCGCTTTCGCTCCCTGAAGATATCCTTCCCTTCCTGAAGACGAAGGCTGGCGATCAGTTTGCCGGTAATAAGCTGACCGACGACATCCAGCTCATTGCTGATCAGTATGGTGCGCAGGGCTACGCGGATGTTCGCGTTGTTCCACGTCTTGAAGATGCCGGGAACGGTGGGGTGAAGGTGGTCCTCGATGTTGCAGAGGGGAATGCTTACAAAATTGGTAAGATCCAGATTGAAGGAAACGACAAGACTCAGGATCGGGTCATTCGTCGGGAGCTGCCGCTTGAGCCGGGTCAGCCATTCGATACGACGCGGATGGATGTCACGAAGCGCCGTCTTGAGAACATGAACTACTTCAGTAATGTTGAGTTGATGCCCGTCGACACCAGCTATCTCGACGAGAAAGATCTCCTCATTCGGGTCACAGAGAAGCCAACTGGAACGGTCAACTTCGGTGCCGGTTTCAGCTCGATTGACAGCGTCACCGGTTTCATGGAAGTGACGCAGACAAATTTTGATCTTTTCGATTGGCCGAGTTTCACGGGTGCGGGTCAGCGTTTCCGTTTTAGTATCCGTGCTGGTAGCGAACGTCGTGATGCAAGCGTTTCCATCACTGAGCCATGGTTTATGGGGCAGCGCCTCGCGCTCACCACGGAAGCTTACTATCGGAATCTTCTCTTTCTCAGTGATCAGTTTGATCAGACCGAGGCGGGTGCTGCTATTTCGCTCCGCAAGTCGCTTGGGGAGTTTACTTACGGGGTTCTAGAGCTCCGTGGTGAACAGATTGACGTCGATCCGGACGCTAACGCTTCGCAGGCGTTTCTGAACGAAGGTGGAGATTTCTTCAAGGGCAGTATCGGTGTTAACGTTACTCGTGATACTCGAGATAACTTGTTTATGCCTCGTGAGGGTCACAAAATTAATGCTGGTTTTGAGTTCGCGGGCATCGGTGGCGACGTCGATGACACGATTGCCACGGTCACTGCGGCTCAATACTTTGATCTTCCATACGACTTTATTGTAAGCGTGAATGGTGGTTTCCGCCGCTCAGCAGATGGTGACCAGATCTTCATGCGCCACTTCCTTGGTGGTGCCAACAATCTCCGTGGATTCGACTTCCGCGATGTGGGTCCCCGTGATCCGGTCAGTGGCGAGACCCTCGGCGGTCAGCAGGCTTGGAACATCACTGCTGAGGTCACCTTTCCAATCATGGAAAAGATCCGTGGTGCTGCATTCTACGATGCGGGTGAAGTTTCCGATGGACCCGTCGGTTCTATCGCCGGCGGCATGAATTCTGACTGGGGTATCGGTCTTCGGCTCTTTATTCTAGGAAGTGCTCCAGTCAGGCTTGATTATGCCTTCCCGCTGCAAGCTGATGCATTCAACGACGATGGTGGACGGTTCCAGTTCACGATGGGCGCTCAGTTTTAATAACTGAGCGGGGGAAACTATCTAAGAAATCCCCTGCGTCCCCCGTCTTTTGAAAGGGCGACAAGAACGGCGATTCGCGTCCAGATTTTTAAATTCTATCTCACTTAATTGATAAACATGAAGTTCAACCTGCCAACTCTCTTCTGTGTATCTGCCATTCTCCTTTCCGGTTTCGGAATGAATGCATCAGCTCAGGGTCTTAAGATCGCTGTCGTTGATATGCAGGACGCTCTCAACCGCTACTACAAGACCGAAATCGAGGTTGAGAAGATCAACGGAATGGCGGAAGAGAAGCGGAAGAATATTGACGAGCGCCAAGCTGCTTATCAGATGATGACCAACCAGATGACTGAGTTGGACAAGACCGTTCGCGACACGCTCCTTTCTGAAGATAAGCGCAAGGAAGCCATGGAGAAACTGCAAGCATTGGCTCAGGAGCGTGCTCAGAAAGGGCAGGAGATCAGTGATGCACAGCGCAAGGCTTCTGCGGAAGTGATGACAGCACGCTCAGAGATGGAAGCGACTCTGGTGGGTGAGATCAAGGAAGCTGTCAACGCGATCGTCGAGGCGCAGGGGCATGATCTTGTTTTCGATAAGTCTTTTCTCCCGAAAGCGAACAAAGCCATTCTCTACACCTCTGAGAGCGTCGTCGATCTCACTGAGGAAGTGGTGGGAGCGTTGAATGCCGGAGCGTCCCAGTAGATCCTTTCAAACGATTTGAAAAATGCGTAAGCGGCGGTTTACCGCCGCTTTTTTGTGTCCAGAAACAGAGCATGAAAACGACAGTAGCTGAGCTGACTCAACTGGTGGGAGGGAAGTTGCTTCGCGGATGCGAAGAGGCCGTGCTCACGAATTTCGCAGCGCTGGATCAAGCCGATTCGTCCTGCGTCAGTTTTTTCGGAAACGCCAAGTATAAGGATCAACTGGCCTCGACCGGAGCGGGCCTCGTTCTCGTTCCGGTTGCCGAGGTCGAAGTTCCGGAGACGGCGGCACTTGTCCTTGTTGAGAATCCGATCCTCGCTTTCGATACGATTGTGAAGTCCTTCGGAGTCCGCCCCCCGGCGTTCCTCAGTGGGGTCCATGAGGATGCCTCGGTTGATCCTGACGCTATTCTCGACCGCTCAAAAGTGAGTGTCCTCTCCAATGCAACAATTCTGTCCGGGGCGTCCATCGGGTCCGGAACCCGCATAGGACCCGGGGCGGTCGTGGGAGAGAATGCCTCGATCGGTGAAGGCTGCGAAATTGGACCGAACGTCACGATTCGAGAAGGTTGTATCATCGGGGATCGTGTCATTCTTCACGCCGGAGTCGTTGTCGGTGGAGACGGATTTGGATTCGAGTTCGTTGAGGGTCGCCATCAGAAGGTCGAACAGCTGGGTATCGTGAGAATTGAAAATGATGTCGAAATTGGCGCTTCTACCACAATCGACCGTGCCCGCTTCGGTGAGACGGTCATTGGTGAGGGAACCAAAATTGATAACCAGGTTCAAATTGGGCACAACGTGATCATCGGCAAGCATTGTATCATCGTTGCGCAGACTGGGATTTCGGGCAGCACACGTATCGGGGACTATGTGACGTTGGCGGCGCAATGCGGGATCGCCGGGCATCTTACGATCGCTGACCGTGTCACCTGCGGGGGGCGCTCGGGGGTCATTGCTTCGATCACTGAACCGGGAGGAACCTATTTCGGATACCCCGCGCGACCGCTCAAAGATGACCGCCGAGAAAGCATGAGAGTCAAGCAGCTCGGCAGCCTTCTCAAACGGGTGAAAAAGCTCGAAGAGCGTGATTCGGAAGCGTAGCGGGCGGGGGAAAGTTCAGGCTGCGGAGCTCCGTGCTTTGGCGCCGGCGCGCTCCCGAATCCCCGCTACTTTTTCCACCTCTCCACGGGTTGGAATCAAGCAAGGGCAATCTCCTCGCCAGGTTTCGGCAGAATGATCCGACTCCCCGGCATTCGTTTTGTGAGTTCCTCCTGAAACCAGGCGCGGGCGGCGGGGTCTCCGTGGACGAGGATGACGTTTTTTGGACGGCACGCCACGGCGTAGTCGGCGATCTGATCTCTCGGAGCATGACCGCTGAAATCGAAGCGATGTACTTCGCATTTGATCTCGGTCTCGTGATCCCGTTTTTTATCGAGCTGCACATGCCCTCCCTGACCGACTTCGAGGATTTTCCCCGCCGGGGTTTCGCTATCGGCGTAGCCGACGAAAATCAGGGAGTGATGCTCTGATCGCAAAATGTGACGGGCAAAACGGTTCGAGACGGTGTGCTCAGACATCATCCCGCTTGAGAGGGCGTAGATCCGGCCGGGCCGAAACTCAGGCTCAAGGTGACCGCGCGGCAGGATATGAAGGTCGTCAAAATCATCCAACAAACGGGTTCCACGATGAAGTCGCTCACCGCTCTCCGCGAAACGATCTGCGATTTGTGACATCCGCGTGCTGAGTCCGCCGATATGAACGGGGACGTGGGGAATCAAGCCGTCGTCTCGAAGTTCCTGCAGCATGAAGAGGAGTTCCTGAGTTTTCCCGAAGGCAAAAACTGGAATCAAGACCGCTCCGCCGCGTTCGATCGTTTTCCAAATCGCGTTTCCAAGTTTCTTTTTTTCCAGCTCTCTCGTGTATTCGGGATCCCGCTCGTAACCGCCGCGAGTCGTTTCCACGATCAGAGTGTCGATCCCTTTGGTGGGGAATTGAGCTGCTTTTGTCAGGGTCTGATCTTCAAAATGAACGTCCCCGGTGTAAAAGACGGAGTGCCCGGTGCCTTCCATGCGAATGCCGACGGCTCCCTGAACGTGACCGGCGGGGAAGAACTCGCACTCTACCCGGTCAGCCGAACCGACTGAGAAAGGCTCGCCTACTTCGCGGGTGAACCAGAGCCGCTCGTATTCATTCACTCTGCGATGCGTGTAAAGTGGGTAAGCGGGTTCGTTAAGCTCCTCCTTTTGCGACTTCATCACATTCACAGAGTTATGAAGCAAGGCGGAGCCGCTCTCGCTCGTGGGTGCGGTCATCGCGACCGCTGCCGAGATCTGCTGGTGCATCAGAACCGGCAGTCCGCCGATATGATCGAGATGAGGATGGCTCACAAAGATCGCATCGACCGTGTCGGGTTCGATTTCTTCAAACCGGGGAAGAGTGTCCCGTCCGGTGTGTTTCGGGTGGGTCCCGGCGTCGAGGACGATGCGGGTCTCACCAAAATCGAGGAGGTAGGAATTCGACCCGATATCGGGAAAGCGTGCCAGGTTCTTAAACAACATAAGAGAGACAAAAAATAGCGGTCGAGGACCTTTGCGCGGTTTTTCAGTCCATGCCAGCCTTCTTTTTGCTGCGAGCTTCCATGAAGAATGTTTTCAGGAGCAACTTTGAATCCTCTTCGAGTACGCCGGAGGTGACTTCGCTGAAATGATTCAAGGTCGGTTGTTGCAGCAGGTTGATAAACCCGCCGGCGGCTCCGCCCTTGGCATCGCCGCAGCCGAAAATGACGCGTCGGATTCGGCAGTGAACAAGCGCCCCCGCACACATCGGGCAGGGCTCCTTCGTCACATAGAGATCGCAGTCGGTGAGCCGCCAGTCACCCATCGCTTCCTGCGCTTGTGTCAGGGCGAGCATTTCGGCATGGGCGGTCGCATCACGAAGCGTCTCGACCTGATTGTGGGAGCGGGCGAGGATGGAGCCTTTCCGGACGATGACCGCCCCTACGGGCACTTCTTCGGCAAGGTAGGCTTTTTGCGCCTGACGCATTGCCTGGCCCATAAAAAAGGTGTCGCTGGCGAGATCGATGAGGGGTTCGTCATCGGAGGGAGGCTGCATTTCCTGGACCATATTCGGGAATCGGCGGACAAAGTTTTTGCGGTTAGGCCGAAGCGTATAGATAATGCCTGCGAATGAGTGACTGCAACACCCGAATTATCGCCCCCTCCGTTCTTGCTTCCGACTGGGGGCAGATAGGTGAAGAAGTGCGCCGCGCCGATGCTGCGGGCGCAGACTGGCTTCATCTCGATGTCATGGACGGGCATTTTGTGGAAAATATCTCGTTCGGCCCGCAGTTCGTCTCCGCCGTGCGTCCGCATACCGCGCTGACGCTGGACACGCATCTCATGATTACCCGTCCTGACAAGTATCTGTCCATGTTTATCGAAGCGGGGTGTGATCGGATCACGGTCCACGTCGAAGCGGATCACGACGTGTCGGCAACACTCGCGGAGATCCAGAAGGCGGGTCTGCCCTGCGGCTTGGCCTTAAACCCCGCGACTCCGCTCGACGAAGTGAAGCCCTACTTTGATCAAATCGATCTCCTCCTCGTCATGACGGTCGTGCCGGGCTTCGGTGGACAGTCCTTTATGGAAACCGAAACGATGCCCAAGGTCGCGGAGGCGCGGGAAATTCGAAACGAGAAGGGACTCGGCTTTCACATCGAGGTCGATGGGGGCATTGATCACCGAACCGTAGAAATCGCAGGGGAGCACGGGGCCAATGTCATGGTTGCGGGAACCTCCCTCTACAAGGCGGCGGACATGCCTGAAGCGATCCGGGCGATGCGCGGCTGATCACATGCCGGAAGAAGTTCACAGCGTCTCGGATATCACGGCTGATATACGGGCAAGTCTTGAAGACCGCTTTCAGGGCGTCTGGATCGAGGGCGAGATCAGCAATCTGCGTCGCCCCGGCTCGGGGCATTCCTATTTCACGCTCAAGGATGCTTTTGCCCAGCTTTCCTGTGTTTTCTTCAAAGGGGCCGCCTCGCGCAGTCCGGTCGAGTTGCGCGATGGATTGCAGGTTCAGGTGCAGGGCGATATCTCGGTATACGAGGCGCGTGGGCAATACCAACTCATCGCCAAAGTCGTGCAGCCGAAAGGAGCGGGGGACCTCCAGGCGCGGTTTGAGGCCTTGAAACGGAAACTCGATGCGGAAGGACTTTTTTCGCCGGAGAGTAAAAAACCGCTCCCGGTGTTTCCGAAGAAGATAGGGATTGTCACCTCGCCGACCGGTGCGGCAATTCGAGACATGCTGAATGTGTTTAGTCGCCGCGCGCCGTGGATCCGGGTCATCATTTATCCGGCGCGAGTTCAGGGAGAAGGATCGGCGGAGGAAATTGCGGCAGGCGTTAAAGCGTTCGATGAGGGGATCGTCGTTCCGAAACCGGATTTGGTCATTGTCTCCCGCGGGGGTGGCAGCATCGAAGATTTGTGGTCCTTCAACGAAGAAATCGTGGCGCGGGCGATTGCTGCTTGTTCGATTCCAGTCATGTCAGGGGTCGGGCACGAGATTGATTTCACGATTGCGGATTTTGTCGCGGATCGCCGGGAACCAACCCCGAGCGCTGCTGCTGAGAACGCGACCCCGGATCGTGAGACGTTATTTCGGCATCTCGGAATTATACGGGCGGCGCTCGACAACCGGGTGACCGGAAATCTGAGTCGCTTTGAGCGGGTTGCGGCGGCGCTTTATCGGGAGCTCCAGGCCCGCGAGCCCGGTCGGAAAATTCAATCATGGGCTCAATCCCTGGATTTCCTCGGGGAGCGTCTCGAAGGAACCCTATCGAGCCGTCTTCAAGAATTCGGCAGCGACTTGAAAGCAAGCGGTAACAGTCTCCGCCTCATCCAGCCGGAGCAGAAGCTCAAGCGAGCGCGCGAGGAAATTCAGAGAGCGATTGAGGCGATGGAGCTTTGTGCAGACCGTTCCCTGTCCGACCGGAGGAGAGCGATCCGGAATCTCAGCGTCCTTCTGCATTCCCTCAGTCCTGACGCGACCGTGAAACGAGGGTTTTCACTAACGATGGATGCCGAAGGGCGTCCCGTGACGAGTGTCACTTCGGTGAAGAAGGGCGATCGCTTGAGAACCCGACTTCCGGATGGAGAGATCGAGAGCATTGTGGACTAAAAAATCCATCTCTTCAGACTGGCTCAAATTCCCGTATCGGATGGGGGCAGAATCGTTGCATCACTTGTTGTCGTGCTGAAGCGAATAGGCTAAAACAAGCATCCTGACTTTTTTGCCATCATCGTGAATCGATGAACCACTTACGGTGTTTCATTATTTCCGGATGGCAGATTCCGGGGAAACACACAGACATGAATTTTGAGCTTCGACACAGGCTCCGGGGTGGATTTTACCCGGTAGTCATTCTCCTCCTATTGAGTCTCATCTGCCCGGGCATCGGGTGGTCGCAGGACGAAGATCGACCTGAACCCAGCCAGGCACCCTCAGAACTGCAGCGCCCCGGAGGTCCCGGTGGACCGGGCGTCGGACCTGAGGGAGGGGTCAGCCTTCAGTTTCCGCTCAATCCAGTGAATGATATTCTCAGTATTTACGAACGGCTCATCGGCAAGCCTATTGTGAAGGACAGCTCCATTTTTGAGGGCCCTCAGGTCAGTCTCGTCACCCCACGCGAAGTTCCGAGGGATGAGGCGATTCGCCTGATCGAAGCCGCCCTCCTCGTGAACGGCTATATCCTCGTGACCGAGCCGGAGCAGGAAAGCGTCAAAGTTCTCCTTGGTGGAGCGCGTCAGGGTGGAGGCAGTCCCTCCTTCAGCGAAGGCGTCGTGATTTACACTGATGCAGAGGCGCTTCCGGACGGAGAGTCACTCGTCGGCTTTTTCATGGAACTCGATTATATCGACCCCGAAGATGCCGCGACTATTTTCGGGAATCACATCGTTCTGAACGAATTCGGTCGTATCACTCCGGTTTCGAATCCTCATGGACTTTTAATCACGGAGACGACTCCGATCGTGCGGCAACTGATTCGCCTGCGCTCGATTATTGATCATCCTGTCGAGGATGCTCCCTTAATCACTGAGTTCGTCCACATGGATTTCGCGGAAGCGAACGTCGTCGCCCAGATCATCCAGGCAGCAATGGATGCCCGGATGGAAGAGCGCTCACGGCAGAGCGAAGCTCGCGGAACAGTGAGTGGCCAACCCCGGAACAATTCAAACAACAATAATAACGGCGGAAACAATAACGGGGGCGGTCAGGGGCAAAACGGCGGCAATCAGGGGAACCAGAGCAGCGGTAATGCGGCCAATACATTCAGCGGAGTCGGCACTGCCAACCTGCCCGCTGCGCAGTTGATACCCGATGACCGGATGAACCGGATCATGGTCGTTGCCTCTCCCTCCGATGCTGCCTACATTCTGCAACTGATCCACGAATTCGACCAACCGCTCGACAATCACAAACCCGTGGAGCGAAAGCTGCGTTACGTGAAGGCGAATGACATTCTTCCCGTCCTCGTGGATATTTTACAAGATACGGGCACCGGGCAGACGCAGCTTCCGGGCGGGCGACAGATTCAGTCGCGTCCTACTCCCGTCACTTCCTCGCAGCTTTCGACGCTGACAGGAACGAATCAGAACGCGCAAAACAACCAAAACCGGACTCAGCAAGGTTCTACCGAAGAAGTGGGGGGGCGGGCTGACCAGATTTCTTTTCCCATTGATGAAGTGGCGCCGATTTCTGTGCTCGTTGGAAAAACGCGGATCATTGCGGACCGGCAATCGAATTCGATCATTATCATGGGAACGCGCGAGTCAGAGGACATCGTCCTCGACATGATTGATCGACTCGATCATAAACCGGTCCAGGTGTATCTCGCGACGGTGATCGGAGAGCTGACCCTCACCGATGACGTTCAATTCGGTGTCGATTACCTTCAGCGTTTTGTTCCATGGAGCGGGAGTGATCGCAGTGAAGGCGGCTTCACCGGTGGTCTTATCAATGGGCGGAATGATATCATCGGAGCCAATGGCGCGCCCGGCAACATTGCGAACGTGGCCGATATGCTCACGACCACTCCCTTCGGTCCCACCGGCGGACTGAACATTTACGGCCAGGTTGGGGAGTCACTCGATGTGATCATCACCGCCCTTGAAGCCACGAGCCGATTCAAAGTTCTCTCCCGTCCTGTCGTCTATACTCAAAACGGGAAGCGTGCGGAAATCACCTCCGGTCAGGAAATTCCCTTCGCTGCAAGCTCGGTTTCAGACACGACGAACCCGAACTCAATCCGCTCGACGACTGACTTCAAAGATGTCGTCCTGAAGCTGGAAGTCCTTCCGACAATCAATGAGAACGACGAGGTCACCCTCGACATTGTTCAGATTAATGACCGGGTCATTTCGACGGCGATCATTGATCAAAATGAAGTTCCCATCATCGGGAAGCAGGAGCTCAACACCACCGTGACCGTGGCAAACCGTTCCACAATTATTCTCGGAGGGCTCATTTCAGAGTCTAAAAATGTGAGTGATTCAGGGATTCCGATTTTGAAGGACCTCCCCTTTATCGGCAATGCCGCGAAAAGGACGAACAAGTCCACGACTCGAACGGAGTTGATGATTTTTATCCAACCCGTCGTCGTTCACGACAACCAACAGGCCGTTACGACTAGCTATGACGAAGACGTCCGCTCCGAGATCGGAGAAACCGCTGCCCAAACCTTTCCTGAACCCGGAGTGCCCACAATCCAGCACCGCGCCGAAGTCGTCGAGGAAATCGAGATGGAGGAACAGCCCTTGAAACGCCTCGGGCAAAAGCTTTTCGGCAAAAAGGACAAAGAGCGCGAGCCGTTGCCGGTGAGTGGTCAGTGAGGAGGCGACGCTGGAGGGGCGACTTCCGCGCGTCGCGGCAGTTGGCTTTTCAGTCTCACTGTTTGCTTGCTGCCTCGGGGGCGCTTTGCTTGTCTTTCGCCTGGGCATTGCAAAGACAGGTAGGGCAACTCGTCCTAGCGGGATGCCCTGAAAGTCGGACGGGTTGCCTAACCCGTAGCTTTGCGAACGCCTCAGATCAAAGCATCTCCAACGGTTGAAGAATGCCGACGGGGACCGTCGGCGCTCCCAACAGAATTAGCTCGCGATGGCCTTTTCCTTCGGGGCAGGGAGATGCTTCAGAGCTTTTTCAATCGCGTGCTTTACGGAAAGGCCGTGCTTTTCGCGAAGAATATCGACGCCGCCGTGCTCGATGAACTTGTCAGGCCAGCCGATTCGTTCGACCGGAGTTTGAATGCCGGCGTCGTTGAGGTGTTCGATGATCGCAGCGCCGAATCCGTTGTGGAGGACATGGTCCTCGAAGCTCATGACGACGGTGCACTGACGGCCGAATTTTTCGATGCAGGCGGTGTCGAGAGGCTTGATCCAGCGGGGGTTGATAAGAGCAACGGAGAAGCCCATTTTCTCGAGTTCGACTTTGGTTTCTTCGGCCATCTCAAAGAGGTGGCCGAGCCCGAAGAGAGCGATGTCGGTTCCGTCTTCGAGGACTTCCGCTTTTCCGATTTCGAGCAACGCGGGAGTCTCTTTGACCTTCGCCCCGGTGCCTGCTCCGCGTGGGTAGCGCACCGCGATGGGGCCATCGTCGTAGTTGGCCATGGTCCAGAGCATGTCGACGAATTCATCTTCGTCTTTCGGCTGCATGAATACCCAATTCGGGATGTGACGCATGTAGCCGATATCAAAAAGACCGTGGTGGGTTGGTCCGTCATCGCCGCTCAGTCCGGCGCGGTCCATACAGAGACGCACCGGTAGATTCTGAATCCCCATGTCGTGCACGGCCATGTCATAGGCGCGCTGGAAAAAGGTTGAGTAGATCGTGAGGAATGGCTTAAGACCCTGCACGGCCTGGCCGCAAGCAAAGAGAGCGGCGTGTTCTTCAGCAATCCCGACATCGTAGTAGCGCTCCGGAACTTGAGCCTGGAATGCTGTCAAACCGGTCCCGCTTGGCATCGCGGCGGTGACGGCGACAATCTTCTCGTCTTCCTTCGCAAACTTGCCGAGGTTTTCGCCATAGAGTTGCGAGAAGGTCGGGGTTCCGGAAGCTGGAGTTTCCCCGGTTTCGGTCTTATAGGGACCCAATCCGTGGAACTTCATCGGATTTGCTTTCGCCGGCTCATAGCCGCGCCCTTTTTCGGTGATAATGTGGAGAACAACCGGTTCGTCCTGATCCTTCAGGAAATCGAAGGTCTTGACGAGGAGATCGAGGTCATGCCCATCGATCGGCCCGTAGTAGTGCATTCCGAATTTTTCGAAAAGCACATTCGGGAAAAGGAGGTTTTTGGCGCCGCGTTCGACTTTGTGCACGAGATCTCGACCTGTCTTTCCAGCGACCAGCTCGACAAACTCAGCGGCTTTTTCGTGAATGTGTGAATAGGTCGAACTCGTCTGCAGCGCATGAAAATATTTTGCAATTGCTCCGACGTTCCGGTCGATGGACCACTCATTGTCATTCAGCACGAGGATGAACTTCTTGGTCGTTGATGCAATATTGTTCAGGGCTTCGAAGGTCGGCCCGCAGGTGAATGCGGCATCACCGGCGACGGCGACAACATGATCATCTTTGCCCAGCACGTCGCGCGCCGAGGCCATACCGAGCGCTGCGGAAACAGCGGTTCCGGCGTGACCTGCTCCGTAGCAGTCGTGCTCGCTCTCGGAGCGAAGGAGGAAACCGTTGAGGCCCTCGTATTGACGGATCGTATGGATTTCGTCCCAGCGCCCCGTCAGCATCTTATGCACGTAGCCCTGATGGCTCACATCGAAGACGAACTTGTCATCCGGCGTGTTGAAAATGCGGTGCAGTGCGATCGAGAGTTCGACGACACCGAGATTGGGACCAAGATGACCGCCGGTTTTCGCGAGAGAACTGATCAAGGTTCGTCGGATATTCTCCGCCAGCTTGGGAAGGTCTTCCGCCGGAAGCTTCTTCAGGTCTGCCGCGTTATCGACTTTGGGTAATTCCTCAGTCGGAATTTCGGGAAATTCAAAATAGTTCTCCATGCTCATCGGATTCGTCCTCTTCGGCGGAAACAGTAGCCTTTTCGTCGTCTTGATCACCAAAGGGTTCCACTACGTTCTGTCCGTTACGATTCTTTCGTATGATTTCGATGCGTCCCTGTGCCTCATCGAGCCGTTTTTCGCAAACCTTAAAGAGACGGGTTCCTTCTTCGTAGTTCTTGATGAGCTCTTCGAGTGGCATCTGATCAGATTCCATCTCCCGAACGAGCTCTTCCAACTGGGAAAGGGCGTCTTCGAAGGCCGGAGCTTCTTTGTCCGGCGCTTCACTGTTTTTGGTTTTCGGCATCGTAGGTTGAAAGGGGGCTGCGTCGAATCGCACGCACCCTTTATTCCTCCCCTTGGAACGGCTTCAGTTCAAGCCGTTTTGCGCTTCACCAAGCAAGTTTGCGGGCGGACTCTTTTTGCGCTTCAGCTCACTTCAAGGCCTTGATGTAGAGGATAATAGACTCAATTTCGTGATCTTTGAGCACTCCGAGGTAGGAAGGCATCCCGACGCCGGTCTTTTCGGAGGCATACCCTTCCGCGACTCGCCGTCCGGGGTCGAGAATCGATTCTCTCAGGTAGGTCTCATCGACTTTTTTAATAAATGACCCGTCGGTGAAGGTTCGACCAGAGTTCCAGAGTCCCGTCCAGGCCGGCCCCACGCTGACAAGGGCCCCTTCCGCTCCCGCGGCAACGTCTTTAGCGGCGAATGTGGAATCCCCGTTCGCATGACAGGCGATACAACCATAACGCATCGCGATTTCTTTTCCAAAATCAGCAGTGGGTTCAATCATGGCGTCGGCCCCGGCGAGAATCGCACGTGGCGTGAGATCGACCTCGTCGCTGATGAAACCACGGGTCGTGAGGTCGATTCGGGGCAGGGATTGGAGGGTCAAATAGACGCTTTCCACGGCGCTGACCTCAGGCAGAGGGAGGCGGTAGGTCACCCGCAGAGAGTGGGAAGGCTGCATCCCGGGAAGGCCGAGAAAGAGCGATTTCCGATCTTCGGAGAGCACCGCGCTGGAAACGGGGACGGATTCCTGACCGGGTTTTCCATCGAGCCGAAAATTTCCCGACCCGTAATTGTGGGTCTGCTCATAGTTCCAGCGATCCACTGAATAGCGGCCGAGGTCCCCGGCGAGCTCCTGCGAGAGAGGTTCGTTGAAACTTATCATGACGCCGCGCTGAGTCGCTTTGATCCCGACGGGAAGATAGGATTTTGCCTCGCCGGGACGAATCCGGAAAAGTCCGCTGACGCGGTCGCCGGAAGTGCCCCAGATCTCAAAGCCGCAGACATAGAGTCTCCCATCGAGTGGGTGGACCCGCCCTTTCAAAATACCGGCGGGAAAACCGGAAAGCAAAGGAGCGACGGCTCCCTGGGTTCGATTTTCATCGAGGTAGACCTTAAAAATCTCGGGTCGGTTGTAGCCAAGGTGAATGAGACTGCCGTTGAGCGGCCCCATCTTTGCTTTTCCCGTGAGCCAGACCTGAGCCGCTCCGGATTGATTGACAAAATGCGGGATCCAGATTTCAGGCGGCGTGATCGGAGCAGGGTGGACGACGTTTTCTTTGAGCTTTGCGGGTTGGAATCCGTAGTATTTGCCATTTTCGATTTCGTAGATTGGCGTCGCCGGCTTCCAGTGGCCCTGTTGATCGCTTGCGGTGAGAATTCCGGTCTCCGGATCATAGCCGAGGTAGGGTTGGCGGAGGCCTGTCGCGATGATTTCGTAAGAAAGACCGTCCGCCGATACCTTCACGACGGTGCCGTTGGCGATACCCCGGGTCGAACCGATTTGGCCGCCTTTGGCGAGGTAGAAACCACCTCCTTTCGCGGCAACCATGTCCATCGCGAACTCGCGGGTTTCGGCGGTTTGCGGTACGATGTTGGAAAAATTCTCATACCAGTCGGCTTCGCCGTTGCCGTCGGTGTCATGAAGGCGAACGATCCCGTTCCGGTCCGAGACGTAGATTTCACCTTCGACGATAGAGACGGTTTTCGGTTCGTGAAGGCCGGAGGCAAAGCGTGTCCAGACCGCCTCGGGACTGCCCTCGGTGAGGCCATCGACGATCCAGACGTCGCCATCGAAGGTGCAGAAAACGCCGCGTCCATCAGGGAAAAAATCGAAGCCGGAGAGGCGGACGTTTCGTTTCCACGGGTTCGGGATCGGAAGGGGGAGGTCATCGAAAACAAGAGGGGCGTCGGATGAGGAGGTGGAGGTGGTGGGAAGAGTGACTACTTCGGGCCACCGTTTCGAGGAATCGCTATGCAAATTATGCGGCCGCAAGAGCAAGATTTCTCCGATGGAACTATGTCCGGAGTGACCTCTGCTCCTCCAGGGAAAGTTATCGGAAGTGGTTTTATTTTCGACGATTTCTCCGTTGCTGTCCGCGATTTCAAGATGGCGGTGGAGAGTCCATTCGCCATTGCGTTTCTTGATGTAAGGGTGCTCCCGGACCGAATAATCATCGAAGCGGTAAGCAAGCACGAGTTTGCCGGTCGATAAGTCGATGCCATCGAATCGGCCGAGAGAGGCGGGAATGGGTCCGACTCCGATTTCCCCCTCTTCCGAACCAGCGCGATCTCTCGGGTCCGCCTTTAAGTCCGGGGGGGTGGCGGAAAGCCAGCCCGGAAATGCCGGCGAAGCTATCAGAGGAGTTCCCATCGGTCTCGGCAGTGATTCCTGTCCCGCAGGAGCCTTGCGATTGGGAAGGCGATAACTGCCGGGGGCCATGCCATCCATGGTGAGATATTCGCCCGCTTCGTTCGCCTTCCAGATCAGGGCCCAGCGCAGCAAATCAGGGTCGAAGCAGCCAAAGTAGCCGTCGCCGAGCTTCACGATGATGCCTCGCGGCGTGAGATTTGACGGCTCAGGATTCTCGCCAAACTCGCGGGCATCGAGGGTTTGCGTAAAAAACGGGAAGTCGTCTTCGACAAAGGAGCCAAAGGGAGAATCAATTTCGAGATGCTCGTTTTGCTGCGCTTCCAGCGACGGACAGAGCGCGAGAGCGAGCGGGGCGAGGCAGAAAGGAAGGAAATGTCTGAAAGCGATCACACCCTTAGATTGGCGGGAAGAGAACGTTTCGGCAATAGCGCATTGAACTGCGGAGAATCTACCCTTGAATCCTTCGCCGTCCTTTGCCATGAATGCAGGGATGGGATCAAGTCGATGGCTCTTAGTGCTCACGGTGGTTTTCTGCGCAGGCTCTGTCTCCGCCGAGTCGCCAGGGCGCACGTCTGATTTTTTGAGACTGCCACCGGCTTTCCGGGCGCTGGCGGGGGACCCGGTGATTGAGCTGGAGCCTGCTGACCAGCATGAAAGAAAAGGGCGGCTCAAAGGGGCGGGGCCTTTTTCCCCGAAGTTCGGATTTCGGGAGCAGTCGCGGGATAGTCGCCTTTTCCTCCAGGTGAAAGAGGGCGCTGATGAAAAGACGATCGCCGAAAACGCCGCGCGTACTTTTGCGGAAGCCTTTCACGAAAAAGTTCTCAGCCGCGAAAACCGGAATTGGCATGAGCGCCGCCTCGGGATCGACCAGCTTCTGATTCCTCAGAAAGATCGTTTCGTGGACCTCGCGGAACGGAAACTTCTCGGCCAGTCAGCTCAGGAACCCTGGCTCGATGCCTGGTGGAAAGTCCGCATGGGACTGCCGCAAACCCCGGACCGGTCCCACCATCTGGTTCTCATTAATCTCCACTACGATCACTTCGGCGAGAAGACGACGAACGGGCATTTTTGCTTCGCACTGCGGAAAAACGGGGGGGATTCCGAGGGTGATATTCTTTTCGACTTCCGGGCACCGTGGTCTTTGGATCGTCCGCCCCGCTTTACCGAGGGTCTGAATCTGCACAACCGGCTTCTTCTCAGTGCCACCGTCGAAAATCTCTACGACTGGCTCTACACGCAAAACGAGTACCGGCACTGTTATGTCGACTGCTGGTTTCTCCCCGTTTCCGAGGAGCAGGTCGCGCTTCTGCGCCATATTGCGGATCGCCCTGTCATCCACGAGGCAGGTCAGTTCCGGGCTTTTCGGAAAAATTGCGCCTCCCTCGGGTTGGGTTTTTTGCATCGTCTTGAGCCGATCGGGACGCCGCTGCCGCTTGGGCGCGGGGTTGCCGATATCCCGACGGTGGCGGCCCGTCGCATTCTCGATGATTTGGAAGAAGAGCCTCCGTATTTTCGGTTAGAAAATGTGACTTATGAAAGAGATCGCGAGCCGACTGCGAAATCGACGATTCATCGGGCGGAACCCTCTCGCCGGGATTCGCGAGCGTTCCGGTTGTTGCGGAGCGTGCCGGGTGTGAATTAACAACGTAGTCTTGCCTCTAACTCGGCGCGCTTTTTGAGATACTCCGCTTTCGCGATGCGGAAGCCTTTCAATCGACTCTTCACTTCGGAGGCCAACCAAAAATAGGCGGCTGAGACGAGGAAGAATCCAATAACATAAAGTGAATCCACCCTTGTTGAATCACCTCGGTAATTCAGCGAGAAGACGAGATAGCCGATCCCGAGGACAAAGAAAAAGATACCGCCCATGATAAGAAGGGCGACGTCTCCTGCCGTTGGATCGTGCAAGGCTCCGAAGCGCGGTTGGGTCAGGAAGGGGCGTTTTTCCTTTTCCCACGCGGCGTCCAGCTCAGCAAGCGAATCCTGCGGCGCGCTGTCATCGTCCATCACAGATCGATAATATAAAACCGGTTCTGTGAAATTTGCTCCGCCTCGGGAATGGTGATCCAGCGCTCGAGATAGCGCTCGCCCCAGGAATCACTGAACGCGATCTCGTTGGTCTCCTCGTTGTAACCGATGATGATGACGACATGTCCGCGGCTGCGATCCGCCGGCAAGGTGGCTTCCGCGGCAGCGGCAATAACGAGGTCACGATAGTCACCCCACGGCTCGGACTTTCGAAGTTCGGTCCGCTCCGAGGCGGTGTCGTTGAACTCGGCGGTGCTGAACATCGCCCACATGATCGGAATCCCGTCGTCGATAGAACGTTTGATGTCCCGCATCTTGAGCTCGCCGGATTCGATGTCAAAAGAGCGGCCCTTGCGCTTAATATCGCTTCCGATATTAGAAAGAAGAAGGTCCACCGAGGTGCCGCCACCCGCTGACGTTTCCCCGGCCATGGCGAGGAGATACATGTCAGCGGGAATCCCGAGAAAGCGCATGACCCGCTCGGCAGTGGCGGGAACGCAGTAGCCTTTTGGCCCCTGATCGACCATCGGGATATTGGTCACGACGACGTCACCGTTTTCCCGGGTTTCAATAAAGCCCCGCGCCTGCTCGCGGATCACCGAATCGGGGACGCGGGCGGTGTTTCCCCGATTGTCAGCCATCTCCACGGTCTGGATGGAAAGGGAAACGTATTCCTCTTCGACATGCGAAAGGAGAAATGAATGCCCCGCCCAGTCCCAGCGCTCGGCATTGACCCGCGATTCACCTTCACCAAATTTCTGCGACTCAGGTTCTCCGAGAAGCTCGGTCAATTTTCCACCAATCGTTTTGGCGTCGTGAGCCATGAGCGCGGTGACGCCCTCCATCCCGCCGGGCACCGGTTTGCCTTCGATAAAGTGGTCTTCGCCTGACCCGGCGGAACTGAATGAGTCGCCCTTGTTCGCAAAGACGATGGAGATGCCGGTGACTTTTTCCCCTTCTCCGTAGAGAGCGGCTGAAAAGGGGCGTGCTCCGAGGAATCGATAGTCCTCTTTCGGGTAGGCACGATAGGATTCTGAAATTTTCGTCTCTGATTCGCGTGGCCAGTCGAGTCTTGCCGCGACCTCGCCCGGTTCGCTGTCCCACAGCGCGGCGTCCGCAAACATCTCCTGCCCGATCGCTTCGTTGATCGCGGTCGCAGTGATCCCGGAGCTCGGGAGCGCCGGAGCTGGAGCGGAAGTCCAGTTTTTTAGAAACTCCTGATCGGCCGCTGAAAGCGAGGAAATCGGGATCGTGAACGGGTTTCCATTCTTTAGCAGGATCGTGACTTCTCCGCCATTGATCGACTGGACTTTAGCTTCGATCGACTTGCCTGCCGAATTGGTGAAGGTACGATACTCCTCGCCCTGCACCGTCGATAGGGAAAAACAAAGCGCCGCCAATACTGCCGGAAAAAAGATTTTCATGCTGCGAGCTTACGCCTTTCCCATGGGGGTGGCAATCCCTCACACGCGGGGCAGGATCCCCTCAGGAAAGCAGGCCCATGATGATGCCCGGGTTCACACCGCCTAGTAGAATGAGGACGATAAGAACCGTCATTGCAATGCGTGAAAGGAGATCGACAGGGATTGCTGAGGTGTCATCCGCCGGAGTTTCTTCGCTCAAAAACATTGAAGCGGCAATTTTCAGATAGTAGTAAAAGCCGGTCCCGGCACCGATGAGACCGACCGCGAGGAGGATCCATTGCTGCTGCTGAACGGCGAGTTGAAAGACGAAAAGCTTACCGAAGAATCCGGCGGTGAGGGGAATCCCCGCGAGCGAAGCCATCGAAATGATCATCGCGAAGGCGAGGAACGGCGAGCGCTTCGCGAGGCCTTTGTAGGCGACTAGATCTTCCCCAACGATTTTTGTCCGCACCGCGGTCATAACGAGGAACGCGAGGAGTGTCATGAGGAGGTAGGCGCCGAGGTAGAAGGCGATCACTTTGGCCGGGGAGAGAAATTCACCGACTTGCGAAGCCGTCGGCGTGCAGGCGAGCGCCATGAGAAGGAAGCCGGCGTGCGCGACGCTGGAATAGGCGAGGAGACGCTTAAAGTTTTTCTGCGGCAGGGCGGAGAGGTTTCCGACGATGAGAGTGAGGATCGCGATCACCGTGATGGCGAGAATCACTTTCCCGACGAGTTCACCGCTGGCGAGAAAGGGGTCGATGAGGCGGAGGAGAACGATGAACCCGGCAGCTTTTGATCCCACCGAGAGAAAGGCCGTGATCGGAGTCGGAGCGCCCTGATAGACATCCGGAATCCAGAAGTGAAATGGCGCGCCGCCCACCTTGAACGCGAGGGCGACGATGATGAGGCCAAAGGCGAAGAGCGAGCCGACGACATTGACATTATCTCCGGAGAGCGCGGTCTTGATTTCATCGAGCTGCATTGAACCGGTCATGCCGTAGAGCCAGGCAAAGCCGTAGACAAGGAATCCAGTCGAGAGCGCCCCGAGGATGAGATATTTTACCCCTGCCTCAAGCGATCCGACATTGCGACGCAGGTAGGCGACCATGACATAGAAAGCGATCGTGACCGTTTCAAGCGCGACAAAGATGCTCACGAGATGATTCGCGGAAGCCATGAGCATGAGTCCGGCGCAGGCAAACATGGGGAGAGCAAAAAATTCACCGAGCCCTGACTGCGGGTGCGCTCCTTTCTCAGGCGGCGCGGTTTGCTCGACGATAATCGGCGTGTAACTCGTCGCCATGATGAGGACCACGAGGGTCGTGAGAAGCGCGATCCCTTTGAAGTAGAGCGCCATCTGATCGTTCGTGGTGTAAAAATCCCAGAACGGGCTTTCCGTCGACTCCGGCCATTTCACGAGGAAGAGGAGGCCGAAGGTCGCGACGAGACCGATCATGCCGAGCCAGGCGATCGAGCGCTTGTCGTCCAGTTTCACGAATGCGTCCACCAGCAGCATGATGATGCCGAGGGAGACAACAATGATTTCGAGGAAATAAACCGGCATGTCAGGAAAAGGAGAAAGAGTGAGAGGGGGGACTTAACAGATTCGGAACGAAGTGGAGAAAGACTGAGCGGAGTGAAGTCAATTAGGTCACCGACTAAGCAGGGTTGAATCATCCGGCGGTGATTAGGAAAAGCCCTTCTACGGCGGGACGGATAAACTGGTTCAGAAGTTCGGGGACGAAGCCCACCGCGATCAGCGTCCCGAGGAGCAGAAAGTAGGGGAGGCGCTCCGTCATCGTGAGGTCCTCAGGAGTGGCCATTTTCTTCATTGCCGGTCCCATGAAAAGGTTGCGGAAAGCGCGGAGCATATAGACGGCGGAAATGACGACACCCCAGAGCGCGATGATCGTCGTCCACTGGAGCCAACCGAGCGAGTCGCCGGTGTTCTGGAAAGCGCCGAAGAAGACTGAAACTTCTGCGGCAAAGTTAGCGAAGCCGGGGAGACCGGCGGAGGCGAATGCGGCGAAGGCAAAAAGCAGGCCGAGCTTGGGAAGCTTCGTCGCGATCCCGCCGAGTTCTTCAAAACTGACGGTGCCGTATTGATCACGGATCCAACCGCAGAGGGCAAAGAGCAGGGCAATCGAAACACCATGCGCAAACATAAGGAGAACTGCGCCGGAAACGCCGAGCTGATTGAAAGCGGCGAGGCCGAGGAAGACGTAGCCCATGTGCATGACGCTGGAGTAGCCGAGCATGCGGTCGAGTTTCTTCTGCGCGACGGTGACAAGGCCGAGATAGATGATGTTTCCGAGGAGAAGGACGAGGAGCACATTCAGGAGCGCGGCCATGCCCTCCGGCACGATCGGCATCGCGATCCGAATCAGCCCGTAGAGACCGAATTTTTTCAAGACGCCGGCGTGCAGCATCGCGACGGGAGCGGGAGCCTGGGCGTAGGCCGGAGCCGCCCAACTATGGAATGGGAAGAGCGAAACGAGGATGCCGAAGCCAATCAGAAGAAAGACAAAAATCCAGGTCTGCTGACCGGCGGCAATTGCGGTCTCAGGATTTTTCGCGAGGGCAATAAGATCAGTGATCGCGAAGGTCGAGCCGCCGAGGGCGAAGACCGCCATGATGAGTCCGACGAGGAGAATCAAGCTTCCGACGCCGAGGTAAATCGTGATCGTCCAGGCAGTGCGAACGCGATTTTCTCCATGGCCGAAGATACCGATCATGAGGAAGGTCGGGATCAGGGCCAACTCGTGGAACGCGTAGAGGAAGAAAAGATCGGTCGAGGTGAAGGCACCGATCGCCCCGCCGCCGATGAGGAGGAGGGAGAGGTAATAAAGTCGTGAACTGCCGCGGATCTCCGTTTCCTTCGGCGAGATCATGACGGCGGCGAGCATGACGATGGTCGCGAGGAGAAGGAGGACGAGGCTGATCCCATCGATGCCGAAGGCGAGGCTCAGAGTCGGGAATCCGGCGATGTCGAGGAGCGTGCGCGAGGATTCCATCTGGAAAGAGCCTTCGACGTTCGTGTTGAACCGAACCGCGACGATGAGGCTCAGGATCAGGCTGATCGCGGAAGCGCCCAGCGCACTGAAGCGGGCAGGTGCCCCCAGACCGATCGCAATGGCGGCGATCACGGGCAGGAAAACGATGATTTCGAGGATGCTCACGGTATTTCCGGGGAAAAAGTTCGATTAAAGAATGAGGAAAAGAATCAGGGCGACCACCGCGATTCCGAAGAAAAAGGCGTAGGACTGGACGTTGCCAACCTGGAAAACGCGCAGAAAGGAACCGGCTCCCATCGCGGCGAGAGCAGGAAGGCGGACCACGAGCGGGTCGATGATGAAGCGATCCACGATGTCGAGGACGGCAGCAACGGCGTCCTGAAAAACGCGGACGAGACCGTTGTATAATTCATCGATGTAGAAGCGATTCGCGAAAAGTGGAATGTTGATCGGGTCTTTGTCGCGTCCTTTGTAGAGGAAGATCGCGGCGGATACTCCGACGGCGAGGCCGAGGAGAGAAAGGATCGCGGTGAGGCCGAAGTGCTCGATGAGATGGCTGACGCTGCCGTATCCGGTCGCAAGAAGCGGTGTGGAGACCGGCTTGTAAGCAGAGAAAATCGCCATGACCGCGAGGATCGCGAGCGGCACCCACATTAGCGGGCCGACCTCTTTGGCGTGATCGGCATCCTTCGTGCGATTTTTTCCAAAGAAGGTCACGATGACGAGACGGGTCATGTAAAAAGGAGTGAGGAAAGCGACGATGATTCCGCAGACGTAAGGGAACATCGCTCCCTCGTGGTAGGCCGTCTCGAGGATGAGCTCCTTACTCCAGAAACCACTTGTGAAGGGAACGGCGATGAGAGCCGCGGTTCCGAGGGCAAAGGTTACGAAGGTGATCGGCATCTTTTTGCGAAGACCGCCCATCTTCCAGATGTCCTGCTCGTGATGGCAGGCATAAATGATCGCGCCGGACCCGAGGAAGAGGAGCGCCTTGAAGAAAGCGTGGGTGTAGAGGTGAAACATGCCCGCATCACTGCCGCCGTGGCCGATGCCTTGCGCCATGATCATGTAACCGAGTTGCGAGAGCGTCGAGTAGGCGAGGATGCGCTTGATGTCGTTCTGCTGAAGCGCCATGAGTGCGGCGACGACGGCGGTGGCGGCACCGATGTAAGAGATCACCTGTGCGGCCATTTCGGTCGCCTCGATGAGGAAGACAACGCGGGCGAGCATGAAGACACCGGCGGCAACCATGGTGGCGGCGTGGATGAGGGCGGAAACCGGCGTGGGGCCTTCCATCGCATCGGGAAGCCAGACGTGAAGCGGAAGCTGGGCGGATTTACCGATCGCGCCGCAGAAAACGCAGAGAACCGCGATGTTGAGGAGGACGGTATTAGTTACTCCGCCGACCGCTTCTTTGATTTCCTCAAAGTAAATCGAGCCGGTGAGGACCCAGACGAGGAGAATGCCGATCATGAAACCGAAGTCACCGATCTTGTTCGTGAGGAAGGCTTTCTTGGCCGCGTCGGCAGCCGATTCTTTGTGGAACCAGTGGCCGATGAGGATGTAGGAGCTGACGCCGACGAGCTCCCAGAAGATGAACATCATCACGAAATTGTTCGCGAGGACGATCCCGGTCATGGAGAACATGAAAAGTGAGAGACCGGCGAAGTAGCGGGCCTTTCCCTTGTCGTCCTTCATGTAGGCGAGCGAGAAAACGTGAACGAGGAGGCCGATCGAGGTCACGATCAGCATCATGCCGCGGCTCAATTCATCGAGCTGGAAGCCGATCTCGACGCGGAGGAGATCGCCCATATCGATCCACGGGAAGGCTTTTACTTCTCCGCCATCGCCGCCGGCGAGAATGAGGCAGAGAACAAAAGTGATCAGAGCGGAACCCGTCGAGAGAAGGGCGGCCAGTCCGGGCGAGCGTTTCAGGCCGACGACGATCAGGGCCGCCACGAGCAGTGGCAGCAGGAGAACGGTCCAGGCGGTGGTATTCACATCCATTAAAACAAGCGGTCGAAAGTCTTAGTATTTCATCGTGTCCACCTTCGTCACATCGGTTGTCCCTTTGGAACGGAAGAGTGCCACAATAATGGCAAGGCCCACCGCAACTTCAGCGGCCGCGACGGTGATGATGAAAAAGAGGAGGACGTGGCCTTCGTAATCCGGCTGGCCCTCTTTAAGGTTGAAGCGGGAGAAGGCGACAAGTGTCAGATTCGCGGCGGCGAGCATGAGCTCGAGACACATGAAAATGACGATGAGATTGCGGCGCACAAGAACACCGGCGAGTCCAATCGCAAAGAGCACTCCGCTGACGAAGAGAAAGTGGTTCAGGGTGAGAGCGGTTTCCATACAGTCACAAGCAAGCGGTCAGATCAGTTTTTACTTCAGCTCTTTCTTACTGAGGACGACCACTCCGATGGTGGCGACCAAGAGAAGAATTCCGACCACCTGGATCGGAAACCAATACTGACTGAAAAGGAGTTCTCCGATGCGATGGACATCGGAAGTGCCGGGGCCTTCAAGAGCCTCAATCGGTGGGATCGAAGCCGCTCCGGCTTCATTGCGATTGAGAACGACGAGGAGAAGCGCCGCGAAAGCAACCGCGACGCCGCCCGCGCCGAGAGCACTGAAGAGAGGGAAGCGGCGCTTTTCCTCCGCCTGCACATCCAAAAGCATGATGATGAAAATGAAGAGCACCATGATCGCTCCGGCGTAGACGAGAATTTGCAAGACGCCGACGAGGTAGGCATCGAGTTGGATGAAGAGCGCCGCCAACCCGAGAAAGGACAAGATCATCGCAAACGCAGCCGAGACCGGATTCCGGTTCACGACGACACCAATTCCGCCGACAATGGCGAGGGCGGCAAAGATGTAAAAGAGGAAAGTCATTCTTTCGAGGAGTAGAGGAGCAAAGAAGGAGAGGAGTTAAGTCGTTTTGATTGAGCGCGTGTAGGCGGTCAGGATGCGTTTTACTTCTTTGCAGGATTCCTGAGCTTGTTTGGTTTCGGCGAATTCCAAGTCTTGCGCAAGCATCAGTTGGTATCGGGTTTCTTCGAGGGATGCTTCGGCGTAGTTGTAAAACTTCAGTTTGTCAGCGGTCCCCATTCGATTGAAGCCTTCGACGATGTTTGAGGGAACAGAAACCGCAGCACGGCGCAACTGAGAAGTCAGACCGAAAATCTCTTCCTTCGGAAACTCCTTAGAGACGCGGTAAACATCCAACACCAAAGCATGCGCTTTCTGCCACACAATCAGGTCTTCAAATGTTTTCGCCGACATACTCATCAAAAAATTCTCTACTCCTTTACTCCTTTACTCCTTTACTCCTTTACTCCTTTACTCCTCTACTTCGAGGCGGCTCGCCGCCTCATTTAAGCTCGTTCCACTTATTCACGAGGCCGACGCGGACGCCGCCGATTTCGTAGAGTTTGTCTTTATCGTGAACCATCTCGGCCCGGCTTGTGCCGGTGATGGCGTAGTCTTTGCGGAGATAGATGGCCTGTTCGGGGCAAACTTCTTCGCAGAGGCCGCAATAAATACAGCGGATCATGTCGATGTCGAACGCTTTGGGGCGCTTCTCCACCTTGGCCCACTTGTCGTCGCTGGGGATTTCCTCGGGCTTGATCGTGATCGCACGCGGCGGGCAGATGAACTCACAGAGCTGGCAGGCGACACAGCGTTCGCGATCCTGCTCGTCTTTCACGAGAGCGGGCGCTCCGCGGTAATGCTCGGGGAGATGTTCGTCCCACTTCTCCTCGGGATACTGCATCGTGACCTTCTTTTTCCCCGACAGGGTTCTGTAGAAGTGGCCGAGCGTGATCCTCATTCCGGAAAGGATTCCCGGGATGTAGAGTTGTTCCCACCATTTCAGTTTTGGACGTTTGACGACGATTGCCATGATTTGAGGAGGAGTTGAGAGAATTAAGCGAGCCACCACATGATGAGCGCGGTAAGGACCACGTTGAACAAAGCGATTTCAAAGAAGAAGACCCAGCCGAGGCGCATGAGTTGGTCGTAGCGGAAACGGGGGAGGGTCCAGCGAATCACGATAAAGAAAAGAATCAGGAGAATGACCTTCGTGAAGAAGGTTCCAATGTGAATGAGGCCATGCCACCAGGGGACAACGGCGTCGGCACTTTCGGGGGTGAGCCAGCCGAAGGGGAGGCTCCATCCGCCTAGGAAAAGTGTCACGGCGAGGCCGGAACCGATGATCATCGCCGCATACTCGCCTAGGAAGAAGAGCGCAAACTTCATCGAGCTGTATTCCGTGTGGTAGCCGGCGACGAGCTCGGTCTCACACTCGGGAAGGTCGAAGGGAAGACGGTTTGTCTCCGCGAACATCGAGGTCATGAAAACGATGAAAGAAATCAGGACGGGGATAAAAAGGAGAAAACCTTTGAGGCTGAGGCCGTCACCCCAAAGTGGCAGGAGCGCCCAACCGTTTTGCGCCTGATAGAGGACGATACTGCTGAGGTTCAGCTCACCGTAAATCATGATGAGCGGAACGACGGAAAGCCCGAGGGATATCTCGTAGGAAATCATCTGGCTCGTGGCGCGGACGCCACCGAGGAACGGGTATTTCGAGTTTGAGGCCCAGCCTGCAAGAACGATGCCGTAGACGGAAAGCGAAGCGACTGCGAAGACGAAAAGCGGGCCGACATCGAGATCAGCAATGACCATTTTCTCTCCGAAGAGCGAGCTGCCGAAAGGAAGGACCGCCGAGGTCATGAGCGCGGGCACCATGACGAGCGCGGGCGCGAGCCAGAAGTAACCTTTGCGGACATGGTCCGGGGTGAAGTCCTCTTTGAGAAGGAATTTGATGCCGTCGGCGACTGCTTGAAGAAGTCCGGCGGGACCGACGCGGTTTGGCCCGACGCGATCCTGGATCGCGGCACTGACACGACGCTCAGCCCAGACGGACATGGCGACGAGGGGAAGCGTCACGAGGAACACGAAGACCACGATCTTGACGGTCGCTGCGATGATGATTTGCCAATCCATGGAAATAAAGTCGGTCAGCCTACGATGAGACCCTTGGCTTTTCGCTCTGCCTCGCGCTCGAGGAGAGGGATGGTTTCGCCGGTTTCAATGAGGGGAATGCCCAGATCACCGATTTGACCCCAGGTGAGGCCTTCGAATTCTGACACTTCCTGTGCCAGTTGTTTAAAGATGTCGGTCACGGCGTAGATGCCGTTGCCGCCTCCGGTGGCCTGGATGAGGTCACGGATGATTTCCCAGGACTCAAGCGTCTGGCCGGGGCCGTCGATGACTTGGTTGAGGCGCTGGAGGCGACCTGTGACATTGATCATCGTGCCGGATTTCTCCGCCCAGCCTGCACTTGGCAAGACGACATGCGCGACATCGGCTGTCGGATTGGCGAGTGGGTAAGTCGTGAAAAGAAAATCGAGCTTTCCGAGGAGTTCGGCGCTGAAGTCGGCGTCATCGACAAGGTTTTCCTGAAGGGCGATGACGGCTTTGATGCGGCCCTGCTCGATGCCTTTTCTAATGGCTTCGATTTCCGAACCGGGATCATCAAGTCCGAGGAGCAGTTTTACGCCGTTCGTGTTTGGGTTGCGATCAGCGGAGATGAGGTAGCCATCGGCCTCACCAACGCGGGCCACGGTATCGACGTGCCCGGCTCCGAGGTGCTTGACGAGACGATTCGTCATGAGGAGTTCCTCGTTCGTCATTCGTGCCGAAGCGATCACGGCGATTTCGCTGCCTTCGAGTCCGGCGAGTGCATCGGCGGAAGTCGCGAGAGCCTGTTGCCAGGTCGCCTCCTCGTGCTGGTCGCCTTTTTTCACGAGTGGATCGGTGAGGCGGGCCTCGCTTTCGATCCAGTGGAAGTTGAGACGGTGAGAATCAGGCATCCAGTCGGAGTTCACGTCGTTGTTCTGACGCGGAGTGATGCGGTAAATTTTGTCCTCACGGCTGTAGACCGTGACGTTGGCACCGGTCGCACAGTTCACGTCGATGGTCTTTGTCTCCTTCATGAACCAGACACGCATCTGGAAGCGGAAGTCGTTGGAGGTCAGGGCACCCACGGGGCAAATATCGACGGTATTGAGCGAGTAATTGTTCGCCAGCTCACGACCGGGATACACCGTGAGAACGGTGTGGCTGCCCCTATCAGTGAAGCCGAGGACTGGGTCATCCGCGATTTCATCGGTGAAGCGGATGCAGCGGCTGCACATGATGCAGCGCTCATCGTCGAGGCGGATGCGGGGACCCACTTCGACGTTTTTCGGCTTTTTCACTTTCTGCTCACGGAAGCGGGACTCGCCTTTGCCGTGCTCGACGCTGAATTCCTGCAGTCCACACTCACCAGCCTGATCACAGATCGGGCAATCGAGCGGGTGGTTCGCGAGGAGGAGTTCCATGACACCTTTGCGACACTCTTCGGTCATCGCGCTTTCTGTGTTGATGCCCATGTTAGGGGCGATCGTGTTGGCGCAGGCGATGGCAGGACGCGGGATCCAGGAAATGGGGAGGTGGCCGTTTTCATCCGGCTCCGCAGGATCTTCGCCGGGACGCGGGCGCGCCGGCATTCCCATTTCGACGAGACACATGCGGCAGTTGCCGGGCGAAGTCAGCTTGGGGTGATAGCAGTAATGCGGCACCTCGACGCCGGCCTGACGGCAGGCTTCGATCATGCGAGTCCCTTTGGGAAATGAATGCCATTCCCCGTTGATCTGGACGTCTATCAAATCGGATTTTTCTTCGCTCATCTGAGGTTGGCGGCAGCAGTGAGTGCCTCGGCGTTAAGGAAATTGTCCTCGAGCTCAGGTTTTGTGTCCCCGATCAATTCATCGCGGAATTTCTCCACAAAACTCTCGGTGGGCCAGGAAGCCGCTTCGCCAAAGGCGCAAATGGTGCGACCGTCGATGTTCTTCGCGACTCCTTCGAGGGTGTCGATGTCGGTCGGCGAGGCTTTTCCGGCGACGACACGATCTGTGATCTTTTTCATCCAGAGAACTCCCTCGCGGCAGGGTGTGCACTGACCGCAGGACTCGTGGGCGTAAAAATTGTTGATGTTGTTCAGGACCCAACTGATCGAGCGGCTGTCGTCGATGACGATGACGCCGCCGGAGCCGGCCATGGAACCGCAGGCGGCGAGGGTGTCAAAATCCATCGGGATGTCCCAGATCGTGAGTTCGCGGGCATCGTCGCCGCGTCCCACCGTAAAGACTTCGTCGGCGCGGAGTACTTTTGCGGAGGAGCCACCGGGGATGACCGCTTTGAGCTCGCGGCCTTCTTTTAATCCACCGCACATGTCGTTGATGAGTTCTCCCATCGTGACCTTGCCGACCTGCACCTCGTAGTAGCCGGGCTTTTTGACATCGCCGCTCACGCAAAGGATCCGCGTACCTGTGTTGTTCGGGGTTCCGGTCTGAGCCCACTTCTCACTGCCGATTTCGAGGATGTGCTTCACGTGGCAAAGCGTCTCGACGTTGTTCACGATCGTCGGGCAGAGATAAAGTCCCATCGCCGCCGGAAAGTAGGGCGGTTTGATTCGTGGGTACGGGCGCTTCCCTTCGAGAGACTCGATCAATCCGGTCTCCTCACCACAGATGTAGGCGCCGGCACCACGGTGGATGTAAATTTCGAGATCGAATCCCGTGCCCTGAATGTCTTTGCCGAGATAACCGGCCTTGTGCGCTTCCTCGATCGCCTTTTCGAGGATCTGAGCGCCTTCGGGGAACTCTTCGCGAATGTAAATGTAGGCGAGGTGAGCACCGGTCGCGAAGCAGGCGATCGCCATGCCCTCGATGAGCTGGTGAGGGTCCTGGTGGATAATATACCGATCCTTGAAGGTGCCCGGCTCGGACTCGTCGGCGTTGCAAATGAGATAAACCGGCTTGTCGTTATTCGGCGGGAGAAAGCTCCACTTCATCCCGGCAGGGAAACCGGCACCGCCACGCCCGCGGAGGCCGGCCGCTTTCACTTCGTCGGTGATCGCTTTCGGCTCCATCGTGAGAGCCTTTTTGAGTTGATCGTAGCCGCCTTCGCTCTCGTAGGTCTTCAGCGAGGTGTTCCAGTTGGCACGGTCCACGTTTTTGAAAACGACGCGGTGCTCTTTCGGATGCGGCTCTTTGCCAGGTCGGTATTGAATCGCGCTCATAGAGTTACTTGTATTGGCTGAGGAGTCCATCGACGTCCGTGACCGCTTCGTGAAAATCATCGCCCATGAGGCAAACCGGTCCGGTCCCGCAGCTCGCGAGACACTCGGCGAACTCGATGCTGAACTTACCGTCTTCACTCACGGCAATGGGATGGTGATGGGTCACGCCGGAGCGATCGATACCTGCCTTCTCGCAAAGGCTTTCCATCAATTCGTAGCTTCCCGCCATCGCACAACTGAGGGTGCGGCAGACGCGGATGTGGCATTTGCCCGGCGCGGACTGGCGAAAGCCGGGGTAAAAAGTCACGACCTCGAGGACCTGGATTGGCTCCAGTTCCAGCTTCGCAGCGACCCATTCCACCGCATCGTCTTCGATGTGGCCGAAGTGATGCTGCAAGGCGTGAAGCACCGGCAAGACAGCTGACCGCTTGCTCACAGGGTAGTGTGTGATGCGGTCATCAATTTCTTTTTCAAGATCGGAGGGGACTGAGAAAGCCATGGTCAGGAAAATTAGCGGTCACACTCACCCATGACGAAGTCAAGACTGCCGAGGATCGCCACGGTGTCACTCATCATGTTGCCTTCGAGAAGCTTTGGCAGGATGCTCAAGTTCACAAAAGAGGGGGCGCGGATCTTGAGGCGATACGGAACCCCGCCGCCTTTGGAGTGGATGTAAAAACCAAGTTCTCCCTTCGGGTTTTCCGCCCCGAAGTAGACTTCGCCGGCCGGTGCATCGAGCCCTTCGGTGACGAGAATAAAGTGGTGGATGAGCTCTTCCATGCTCATGAGGACGCTTTCCTTATTCGGAAGCTTCTGCTTGCTGTCTACCACGTTGATTGGGCCATCGGGCAGGTTTTTCATCGCCTGCTTGAGGATTCGGACGCTCTGGCGCATCTCTTCCATCCGGACGAGATAGCGGTCGTAGCAGTCTCCGAATTCCCCAACGGGAATATCGAAGTCGTAGTTCTCGTAGTCGAGGTAAGGGTTCGCCTTACGAAGATCGTGCTCGACGCCGGAGCCGCGCAAGTTCGGACCGCTCAGGCCCCAGGCAATCGCGTCTTCTTTGGAAATGACACCGATGTCACGAGTCCGGTCGAGGAAAATTTTGTTGCGGGTCAGGAGCGTGTCGATCTCGTCGAGCGCCGGGATGAATTCATCGCAAAATTTATCGAGTTGCTCGATGAAGCCCTCGGGCAGGTCGCGGATCTGACCGCCAACCCGCGTGAAGCTGGTCGTGAAACGCGCTCCGGTGAGGAGTTCGCAGAGATCGTAGATGGATTCCCGCTGCGTGAAAGTGTAGAGGAACACCGTCATCGCGCCGACATCCATCGCATAAGCGCCGATCCCGAGAAGGTGCGCGGAAATGCGGGCCATTTCGCAGGAAATCGTGCGGATCGTCTTACCGCGGGCGGGAAGCTCCCAGCCCATCAATTTTTCCACCGCGAGAGCGTAAGCGACGTTGTTCGCAAGCGGGGCAAGGTAATCGAGCCGGTCCGTGTAGGGCACGAACTGATTATACTGCATGTTCTCCGCGATCTTTTCGTCGCCGCGATGGAGGTAGCCGATGTCAGGATCTGCCTTGGTGATGACCTCGCCGTCGAGCTCGAGGACGATTCGAAGGACGCCGTGAGTCGCGGGGTGGGACGGACCCATATTGAGGGTCAGCTTTTCACCCACGAGGTCGTCGGTGGTCTGTTGATACCCTTCCAGCTCGGACGCCGCCGCAGCGCGTGCCGCAGTGTCCTGAATTTCGAGCTCTTTCGTTGTCGTTGCCATGGCAGGAGGGAAGTCGCGATAGTCGGTTCAATTACCTAGCGGCAATCCGAAGAAATTCGAGTATCGGTGCGCCGTTTTGCAGTTTCAAGGTGAGTTTGTGAAATTTTTCACAAAGTCCCCGGGACGTTGATACGTTACAAAAAGGGAAGCGGATTGTAGTCGTTTCTTTGACTCAAAACATCGAACATTCGAACCATGCAAAAAGAAGAAACTGTTCACGGGGAAGCGAAGGAGAAGCGAAATGTCCTCACGTCGATTATTGTCGGAGGGGTCGGTGCCTTCAGCGCCTTTTACCTTTTTAATCCGGGTGCCGGAGTCCTTGAACTCATCCCTGACAACATCCCGTTCATTGGAAACCTCGACGAAGCAGGCGCAGCCGCGATCCTGATCAGTTGTCTCGCGTATTTCGGCGTCGATATCGGCGGGCTCTTCGGTCGGAAGAAGAAAGAGGAAAAGTCTGATGTGATTGACGTCGAGGCGCAGGAGTGATCCCGCCACTCTTCTTCCTACGCTTAATCTTCTTCTTACTCCTCTGAGAAGATTAGGATGAAGATGAAGAGTAAGAAGAAGAGCAGAACCCAAGAGGGTTGACTCACTGACTCAACCCTGTCTAGCCTCGACGATGATGAAACCTCAGGTCGTTAAATTCATGATTGAGGCGGTCGAAATGGATCGAGCCGTTGCATTTTATCGCGATGTCCTCGGATTTGAGGAAAGTATCGTCTCTCCCTATTGGTCGGAGTTGACCCACGGAGACGCCGTTCTCGGGATTCACGGAGGCGGGGATGGGTCCCCGAAATCTACCGGTCTTTCGATTCAATACGCGGATCTTGCCGCAGCCTTTTCCTCGGCCCTGGCTGCTGGAGCCACTTCAATTCAAGAGCCAGACCAGCGCGAAGGGGAACCCGTCATCCTTGCAACGATCCGTGACCCTGAGGGAAATGCCATCATGCTGACGCAATTTGTGGGCGAGTGAGATCTCGCCCGAATCACCTCATCAGGCGGCGACGGGGCTTTAGTGCAACGCAATCAAAGCATCAGCGGGCAAGGCAACGAGGGCGTGACTTCTGCCTTCGTCATCGGAAAACTCGACTTCGAAGACGGAGGTTTCCAATTCCTCGACAATCGTCCCCACCTGACCTGCGACCAGGCCGTGCTTGGGTAATTCAGTAGTGAGAGCTACCGGATCCAACAACTCAAAACTCCTCGTCATAGTTACAGTGTCGTCTTAGTGTAAGAGGTGGTCGATCTTGGAAAATCCTCCGAGGAGCGAATAATCCACGCAGTGCGAAGCATCGCCGGGCGATGGTCGAAAGAAATTTCGATGTCGCAGAAGAAGCGGGTTCCGTAGAGATCGCGAATCCCGATTTCACCTTCCGACTTGGACACCGCAGAAATGATTCGCTCCTTTAGTTCTTCGGCATTTTTCACTGTCATTCCAAGCGCGGCCTCGAAAGCCCGTGCTTTGTGCCTTCCTCGTGGGTGGGATGAGTTCAGGCAATAATCACTAAGTTTTGCGATATCGACAGATGCTTCGGAGTGATTGGGAAGCCTCATCCAGATGCTTAATGAACCCAGGAGGGTTAGGTCACTGACTCAACCCTGTTCACTGCGAATTCACCGCCGCGAGGATCCTCGGCATGTAGGCGTCCGGCACCGTATCAAAGGCATTGACGCAGGGGGTGCAGCAGAAAAGAACCTCCTGACCCTTGTAAACCCGGCGGTGCTTTGGTTTTCCATCCTTGAAAGGCTTGTGAAATTGCACTGCACAGGTGTTAAACGGATAGGGGGTGATCGTCGCTTCGGTCTGACGGGCCTCGCGGTCGGCTTCCGCCGTGGCTTTAAAAGAAGGGGCGTTAGTCGAACTTGCCGGAGATGGCGTGTCATCAACCGTGGTGCAACTGGAAAGGGCCAGCGAGATCAGGCTGAGGCCCACGGTGAAAACGAAGTGTTTCATGACAGAAGCTAACTTTCCTCTCGATAATCCGGCCAGCAAGCGAATTTGCGAAACTCTTGCGACCGAATTTTGTTTGCAGTGCAGAGGGATTCCGCTTTGCTAGAACTAGGGGGGACGATCCCTGATCGGAATCAAAGGATATGGCAACCATCAAAGTGGCGTGCCCCAAATGTGGGCAAAAAGTGTCGGGTGACGAAACCTTCGCCGGAGCCAGTGTGCCTTGTCCGGTCTGCTCGTCCGAGATTCACTTTCCCGGCGAAATTAGAGGCGCGGGTCCTACCGGAAAGCTGAAGACCGAGAACTACACGTCTGACGAAGCAACGGGGCCAGTGGAAATCCCGGAGGAGTTGCCGGAGTTCGAAGATCTTCCTCCGCAGGCGAGTCAGGATACCGCGATCATTTCTGAAGACGAGTTCACGATCGATGAGGAGGACGAGGACGAAATGGTCGTGCCGTCGCCGGTTTCCGGAGCCGTTTCTCTGGTCGCGAGCGTTCTCGGGGTGGTGCTTTGCGTCTTTGGCGGAATTCTCTTTTCTCCCGTTGCGATCATTTTTGGGCACATTTCCCAGGCGAAGGCCAGACACAGTCCCGTCCATCCCGCTCCGGGGCAGACCCTCGGCGCGATCGGGATGCTGATCGGCTACGTTTGGCTCGTGATCACAATTTTAATCCTTGGTGTTCTCATCCTTTTCGAAGATTCGATCCGGGAAATGATTCAAAGCCGAGGTGCTTGATCCGGGGCGATCATTCCTCTCCAACCCGCCTTGTTGCGAGGTTGATGCTTGCATTTCGGGCGGTTTCGATTACCGCTGGCCGAAGAGATATATCGGACTGACTATAATTTCAGTCTTTTTGATATTGAAGATTTCTTAAATAATAGGAAAGTAACCAAGACCAAGTCATGCTAGAAACTACCATTACCAATATTCGCGCTCGCGAAATCATCGATTCCCGCGGAAATCCAACCGTTGAAGTCGATGTCGAACTTGAAGGCGGAGCGATCGGACGAGCAGCCGTGCCAAGCGGAGCGAGCACCGGAGAGCATGAGGCCTGGGAGCTTCGTGACGGAGACGAGAGCCGCTACCTCGGTAAGGGGGTCCTCAAGGCGGTTGCGGCCGTGAATGATAAGATTTGCCCTGAACTCGTTGGCATCGACGCCACTGAGCAGACCGTTGTCGATAAAGCGATGTTCGAACTCGACGGCACCCCGAACAAGAAGGAGCTCGGGGCGAATGCGATCCTCGGAGTTTCTCTCGCGACGGCCCACGCGGCGGCGAACCAGCTCGGAATGCCACTTTACAAGTACATCGGCGGACCAAACGCAAAGGTTCTTCCCGTCCCGATGATGAACATCATCAATGGTGGCTCGCACTCGGATGCTCCGATTGACTTCCAGGAGTTCATGATCGTGCCCAAGGGCGCTTCCAGCTTCCGCGAGGCTCTCCGACAGGGCGCTGAGATTTTCCACGCGCTCAAGAAGGTGCTTAAGGATCGCGGTCTTTCCACTGCGGTTGGTGATGAGGGCGGATTCGCTCCGAAGCTGGATTCTGCCGACGACGCGCTTTCCGTGATCGCTCAGGCGGTCGATAAAGCTGGCTATAAGTTCGGTGAGGAAATCTTCATCGCTCTCGACGTCGCTTCCTCCGAGTTCTACAACAAGGAGAAGGGCAAGTATGTCTTCCACAAGTCGGACAATTCCGAGAAGACGGCAGCGGAACTCGTTGATTACTACCTCGACCTTCAGTCCCGTTATCCGATTCTTTCAATCGAAGACGGTTGTGACGAGAACGATTGGGACGGTTGGAAAGTGATCACCGAAAAAATGGGGAAAAACACCCAGCTCGTCGGTGATGATCTTTTTGTAACCAACACCGACTTCCTCCAGAAGGGAATCGACCTCGGCGTCGCGAACTCCATCCTCGTGAAAGTGAACCAGATCGGTTCACTCACCGAGACGCTGGACGCCGTTGAGTTGGCCAAGGAAAACAGCTACACCAGCGTGATCAGTCACCGTTCCGGTGAGACCGAAGACAGCACGATTGCTGACATCGCGGTTGCGACGAATGCAGGACAAATCAAGACCGGTTCGCTGAGCCGCTCTGACCGGATCGCAAAATACAACCAGCTCCTCCGCATCGAGGAAGAGTTGGGTGAAGATGCGATCTACGGCGGAAAAATCCGCGTTTAACCCTCGCGGCAGAAGCCGTATCTCCCACCTATGCGTGACCCCGAATTTCAGGATCATCCCGATCTCCCTCTCCAGATTCAGGAAGAGGGCGGAAAGTCGCCGTCAAATCTTTGGCAGCGACTTTCCCGGGGCATGGAGGTGGTGATTTATCTGCTTCTCGCGCTCTCCGTCTACAAGCTCTACGGTCCGGAACTGGATCGGCAGGATGAATTGACGGCGGAGATCAATCGCCTCAAGCAGATTGAGGCAGTGAAAAAGGAGCAGGTGATCCGGCTTCGTCAGGAGCATCGACTCCTCAAAACCGACAAAGACTATCTCGAGGCCGTCGCTCGGGATCGCCTCGCGCTGCAACGCCCCGGCGAGTATATCTTCCGCATCGAGCGGGAGTAGGGGGTGGGAAAGTAGGAAAGTGGGAAAGTGGGAAAGTGGGAAAGAGCGGCATGAACTCCAAGGAGGAGGCTTAGGATGGTTCGAATAGTCCGAGAAAACTTCAACTCCTCTTTGCTGGATCTCTATCCATGACATTGTATCTACTTCTCATTGCGGCAATTCTTCTACCGATGTTCGTGGTTGGTCTAGGGCTGTTCTTAGCTCGCTGGCGGGCTGGCGAGTATCGGCGCAAATCGCCTGTCTCCCGAAAAGTCTGCCGGTATCCCGGCTACACGCTTACTCAGGAAGTGAGAATTCTTGAAGAAAAAATGGGAGAAAATCTCTTGATGCTCTCGGCGATGCCGGCTGCACTATTTGCGATGGCCAGCATCCCCATTGCAGGCTCTTCAGAGGCAGTCCGACTCACCGTTTCGGTGATTTTGTATATCGCCGTCACTGCCTTTTTCGGCACGAGACTTTTTCGTGATGCTCACCAGTTCAGGCGGAAGAGACTGGGATTGGTCGGCGAGCAATTAGTGGGGAACCAATTATCGATTCTGTATCGATTCTGTATCGAGACGGTTTCTATGTGTTCCACGATTTCCCAATCGACTACGGGAACATTGATCATGTCCTCGTTGGACCTCCCGGCGTGTTTACGATCGAAACCAAGTATCGCCGGAAAATGAAAGGTGAGGAAGAGGGTCACAAAATTAGATTCGATGAGCGTGTCGTTCGATTTCCTGAAAGCGAGTCGGCCAAGCCTATTGAGCAAGCCAAACTCCAGGCGAAAGAACTCGGTAAGCTCCTCGAAAAGATCTTCGGTACGCTGAAAGTGACTCCGGTTGTTGTCTACCCCGGGTGGTGGGTTACCCGCGAAGCTCGTGAAGTGTCTGTTCAAGTGATGAATGACAAGCAGGTCATTGGCTGGCTCCCCCAAGAAAAACGGGTTCTCGACGATGAAACGATTCGCAAAGTGGCCGCTTTTCTCGATGAGAAATGTCGTGACGTAGAAGTGTAACAGTGAGATTCCCAAGGGTTTTTTTCACGACCTTGGAGATTACCTCCGCCAATTCTTGAACAGTCCCTTTTTCTGGGGTGCTGGCGGCGTTTTTTCCCCCATCGTGACGGGCTGAGCTCGCAAGACCTGTTTCTCCTGGATCTTGTCGAGCGGTCCAAATTCTTCGCTTCCGGTGGTGAGGACATTCGGTCGGACGAAGGCACCGAGTTCGCCTTCTCCGTGGGGTGAGTTGGGGTGGTAAGAATTTTTTTCAACGATCTGCCGACTGATTGCTTCGCCTTCGCCGGGCGTCTTGATGATGTGGGGAGTGAGCAAAAGGACGATTTCTTTTCGCTCGCGCTCGACTCGCTGATTTCTGGCGAGGAATCCAACGACGGGAATGTCCCCGAGGACCGGAATCTGGGAGCGGCGCGACTGGAGTTTCTCTGTGATCATTCCTCCGATCGCGATCGTCTGTCGGTCTTTTGCGACGAAGGTTCCGCTCGCCGTTTGCGACGCGACCGTGTCGATGAGCTGGTTCGCGAAGCCTCCACCTTGATCGGGGACAAGGATCTGGGCGCCTTGTTCGACGATTCGAGATTCCTCTTGGAGTACGCGGAGGGAAACAGTCCGGTCGTCGTTGATGTTTGGCGTGATGAGCAAGGTCGATCCCACGGGCCGAAATTCGATATCGGTATTGCTCGGAGTGATAATCGGTCCTCCCTGAGTGGCAAGGGTCTGCCCGCCCTGAAAATTCCGGTTCAGGGGAACTTCTTCGCCGATAAAGAGTCGGCTCACTTCGTTGTTGGCAGTGAGGAGCATGGGCTTGCCCAGCATGGTGACTTTGTTCCCCTCTTGAAGCGCACGGATCTGAGCTTGGAAGGAGGAATTCATGATGCTGAAAACGAGATCTCCATTGCTTGCCGGACCACTAGGGAGAAAGCTCCCCGCGACATTGCCGGCATCAAAGCTCCAGTCAAAAGCGGACTCCACACCGCGCGAGAGCTCGACTTCCATGATTTTCACTTCGAGCAAAACGATCGGGGTTGCGACATCGATCGAGGTGATCAGTTCGCAAATTTCCTGCATCGTCTCTTCATCACGCGTTCGGACCATGACCTTATTGAGTCGGTCGATCACGGTGACGTAGATATCAGCTCGTGCCTCGATGATCTGCTGGATCATCGCCTCGTCTCCTGATGCGAGGGCCGCGATTTCTGAGGCAGAGAGATCTTCGCCCAAGGCAACTCGGTCCACCTCAACCTCACCATTCATGCCTTGCTGGCCGAAATTCTGCTGACCGAAGTTTTGCTGGTTCCTCAGGTTTTGACCATTCAGCCCCTGGTTCCCCAATCGATTGTTATTCCCTAAATTCCCACCACCATTCTGAGAATCGACTCCGAATCCCTGACCGCGTGCGTCGATGACATCAAAGCGTTCGAGCCGCTGCTGGAGGTCCTGTGTCAAATGCTGACCAGGCTGATTATTCTGATTCAGTTGGTTGGAGAGTCGGACCCGATCACCGAAGAGATCACGGATCGAAAGCGCGACATCTCGGGCGTTGGGGTATTTCAAGGTGAAGACCTCGGTGCGCTCTTCGAGGAATGAATTGGCGTCCCGCGCGTATTCCTGACCGGTGTGGAGCCTCACAATGTCGGCCCCCGGAACATCCGACATGTAGAGTCCATGAGTTAATGTTAGGGAGTCAAGAATCTCGGGTCCGCTCACTCCTTCAAGGTAGATGCTGATGGGAATGTCGCGAGCTTCGGCGGACACTGCGATTTGGATTCCAGTCTCTTCGCTGATGGCTCGTGCGGCTAGAGAAAGAGGCACTTCACGAAATTCGACGACGGCGATGGTGCCCCGTGTGTTGCGATCGGTCGAAGGGGTTTGCGAGCGAAGGACGAGGTCGGGTCCGCCTGCGGTATCCTCAAGCAAGATCAGGGAGGCGTTGATTGTTTTCACCAGGAAATTGGATCGGCCATGTGAGAGTGTCTCTCCTTCCCTCGCCATGAAGGAACTTTCGCCTGCGCGAAAGATGCCCGTGCCTGAACTGACGCCGGCCCCAGCACGTGCGCCGACGACGACACCGGCAAGTTGAATCGGAGGCAGTGCGATAGGAGTTGCACTGCTCGGAGCCTCGGTCTCAGCCTGATCAGCCCTCAGGGCGCGGAGCACTTCTTCCATTTCCGTCGATGCTTGCGTCGGGTCAGTCACGACTTCCTGCGCGAAGGAAGAGTGAAAAATGGAGGCGGCGATAAAGGCGATGATCGCAAGAAACGGTCGCGGAAACGCCGTCTGTCCGGAGGGATTGGTGTGTCGTGTCATGTCTGGTGTTTGGAAAGTGTGCCTGTCGTGAAATGAACTTACATCCCGCCGTAGAGCCCGACGAAAAAGGCGATGTAGACGTAGCCGACGAGGATGCCGACAAAGAGGACGATCGCGGGTTCGAGCATCGCGCTGAGGCGCTTGATGAGAGACTGAAGCTGGTCATCGTGAAAGTTAGCGACGTGCTCGAGCGTCTCCTCGAGGTTTCCCGAAGCCTCGCCGACGCCGATCATTTTCAACATCATGGGCGTGTAGGCGTGAGGGCGAGAGAGGCTCTCAGCGAGAGCGCCGCCTTCAAGGATGCGACGGCGAGCAGACTCGACCACGGCGGTGAGATAGCGATTCGCATGAATGCCGCCGGCAATCCGCAAGCCTTCGACAAGCGGGATGCCGCTGCTCAGGAGCGTGCCCATGGTTCGGGCGAAAAGGGCCGTCGCACCGGTTCGGAGAATCGTGCCGACGAGGGGGACGCGAAGGAAGAAGCGGTCAATCCCGAGCCGCCCCGGAGGCCAGAGCCAGAGGAGTAAAACCACGATCCCGAGGATGACGATAATCGACACAACGATGAGGCCCCACTGCGCGAAAAAGTCGGCAATGTCGAGGAGCGACTGCGTCATCGGGGGGAGGTTTCGGCCGAGCGCGCTGAGTGCCTTCTTCATCGGTGGTATCACCGCCACGACCATGTAGACACAAATGCCGATCGCAAAAATGAAGGTGAAGGCGGGGTAGAAAAGCGCGGTCACCGTGGCCGCTTTATTCCGCCGCCGCGTCTCCATCGTCAGGGCACTGCGCTCGATCACGGTATCGAGATTTCCACTCTCCTCTCCCATCGCGATCATCGAAATCGCGCCCGGCGGGAAACATTTGTGCTCGGCGAGAGCTTCGGCAAAGGCGGCTCCATTCTCGACCTGTTCGCGGATTTTCTCGTAAACGCGGCATACGGCGCGAGAGGGTGGTTGCTCGATCACAGTCTCAATTGCGGCGAGCAGCGTGAGCCCGCTGCGCAACATCACGGCGATTTGGCGCAGGGTCAGCTCGATGTGGATGGAGCTGGGACTGAGCCAATCGTGCGGGGACAGGAGAATGGATTTAGGGGCGGGTCCAGCCTCGCGAACGCGCTCTGGCTTGAGTCCTTTTTCGATCAGATTCCAACGCAGCGCTTCGACCGACTCAGCCTGGAGGCGGCCTTCCACGGTCTTGCCACCGGGAGTTGTCGCTGTGTATTCGAAGGAAGTCATGAGGTCGTCGTTGGTTCAAAAAAGGGGAAAGAAATCAGGCGAATTCGAGGGTCGCGCCGAGGACTTCCGCGACGGTGGTTTCCCCGGCGAGAATTTTATCGACTCCGTTACTGAGGAGCGAAGCATGCCCCCGCTCATCGCTTCTCTGCCGGAGGCGACCCTCGATGGAATCTGTGCCGGCACCGCCGCCGATCGCATCGGCTTCCTCCGCCCCGATGGGGACGATTTCGAAAAGTCCGGTCCTCCCGGTGAAGCCTCGACCCGCACAGTGGAGGCAGCCTCCGGGGCGGCGGCAGGATTGGCCCTCAAGCCTCGGGTCGCGAAGAGCGAGTGCCTCCTCCGCGGTGATCTGATCTTCCTGTGAACAATGGGGACAGAGTCGCCGTACGAGTCGCTGCGCCGCGACGAGTCGGAGAACCGAGGCGATGAGAAATCGATCCACCCCGAGATCGATCAATCGCGTCACCGCACCCACTGCCGTGTTCGTGTGCAGCGTGCTGAGGACGAGGTGTCCCGTGAGCGAGGCACGGACCGCGAGTTCCGCCGTTTCCCGGTCGCGAATCTCACCTAACATGACCACATCGGGATCGTGTCGTAAAATACTTCGCAGGGAGCTGGCGAAGGAAACTTTCTCCCGCTTCGCATCGACCTCGGTTTGAGTCACGTCTTCGATCTCGTATTCGATCGGGTCCTCGACCGTCATCGCGTTGACTGTTTTTTTCGCGAGGAGATACTTCAGCCCTGCGTAGAGGGTCGTGCTCTTCCCACTTCCGGTCGGGCCGGTGATGAGAATCATGCCGTGGGAAAGGGTGATCGCTTTTTCGTAGAGAGCACGGTGGCGGTCGCCGAAGCCGAGGCCTCCGAGAGTGAGTAGTCCGCCATCGCGCGAGAGGAGACGAAGCGTGACCCGCTCCCCGTGTCGGGCCGGGATCGTCGCGACGCGAACCTCAATCGATGGGAGCGCAGGACCGGGATCGTAGCGAAAGGAACCGTCCTGCGAGGCACGCTTTTCTGAAATATCGAGACCGCCGAGAACTTTGATCCGATTGAA
>Ga0222633_1000168_pt1 | contig 72376 bp, 78 predicted proteins | sample AntAcemetageno48_FD_179816 | JGI IMG/M metagenome (GOLD analysis project Ga0222633, IMG submission 179816) | Saline water microbial communities from Ace Lake, Antarctica - #48 | ecosystem: Environmental > Aquatic > Non-marine Saline and Alkaline > Saline | place: Antarctica: Ace Lake | collected...
TGTCTTGCTACGACCAGAACCAGTTGGACGTCGCCGCGGCCGCGGGGACGACGTGTGTGAAGTGCGGGACGGATACGACCAATCATCAGTGGTACAGCTGCAAAGATAAGCCTGGAACTAAATTGTGCAAGCCATGCTACTACAAGAACCTGCTGGACGTCGCCGCGGCCGCGGGGACGACGTGCGTGACGTGCGGGACAGATACGACCGGCAGGTGGTACAGCTGCAAAGATAAGCCCGGAACTAAAATTTGCAACTCTTGCCACAGCAAGAACCTGTTGGACGTTGCTGCGGCCGCGGGGACGACGTGCGTGGAGTGCGGGACGGATACAACCAGTAAGTGGCAGAACTGCAAAGATAAGCCCGGAACTAAAATTTGTAAGTCTTGCTACGAGAAGAACCGGTTGGACGTCGCCGCAGCTGCGGGGACGACGTGCGTGAAGTGCGGGACGGATACTACGACCAGTCATTGGATCATCTGCGAAGACAAGCCCGGAACTATAATTTGTAAGTCTTGCCACAACAAGGACCGCTACGAAAAGAAGAAGGCGGCGAGCGCAAAGAAACAGTGAGTCTTCGCGACGACTTGGGGTTGGTGCGGGACTGTTGCTCTCCTGACGAATTCGACAACCGTGGTGGATCAAGGAGAAAAAGTAGTCGTTATGTTAGCTACATACCCGCCACCGTGACTGCGAATAAGACCCACCGTGACCCCAACCTCCCAAAAGTCGACACTCATCTACTCCCTCATTACTACTTCACGAACTGCGTGATGAGTTTGTTCCTGGACACGACCTGGTTGGCAAGGGTGCCGGCCATGAGCTTGTGCAACCGCAACGCCAGTTTTGGGAAGTTCGTCTCCAGCTCCACCAGGCTAACGGCGGTTAAACAAAACCCACCCCCGGGTTCTCTCACCACGATCCGACCGAACCGAACCTTACCCACCCCCCCTCTGCGGTAAAAACCAACCGCGCCCATGAAATCGGAGGTCACGCTGACGCCGTAGGACGCGCGTTCCGCAGTGGCGATTTCCGTGGCGCGTTTCGCCGTCGTCGGTAACGTGTCCGAGTTGTCTACAGAGTCATCCACGGAAACGGTTTCGCCGTTCGATACGTCGTCGCCGAGCGAAGTGACCTTATCCAACGGCCCAGCCACGGCAGTCCCAACACTAGTGCCTCCCGCGGCGCCCGCGGAAGAAACCGCGGGTACCGACGCGTCTGTTTGGAAATCGTCTTTGGTGTTCTCCGGTGCCCCAGTATCATCCTCGACAATGTCAAACCCGGTATCGTCCCCGACGTCCTCCGTGACCTGCCCCCCCGTCTCAACAACCACCACCGCGTTTTCGATCCAGTAAATCCGGTCCGCGACTTCCCCGCGCTCGCAAACAACCTGGTTTACGGAGAAGGAAACGGGAACCCACGCGCCGCGAAACGCGGCAAACTCGTCGGGGGTTTCGCACACGCTTTCGCAAACGTCGGTGAAGTTTTTCAGCAACAAGGACCTGTTTTTGGGAACGACGGAAAGGGGTAAGTCAGTCTTGTGAGTCTTGGTGCACCGGTGTATTGTATTGGGGGATTCGCGAACAGCGCGCGAACAGCGGTGTACTCTGGGGACAATCGGCGAACAGCGCATTTGTGATGTACATAGTAACTTCCGCCTTTTAATGAAACGGGTGGACGTCAAAGAGGGTCCATAAAAAGCGTGCCGGGATTTGGGAAACCCCCAACAACAACATACCGGTCGTTCTCCCCCGACGTGAACCCGTCGTCGTCGTCCCAACTTGTGAGTGTATACACAAAAGTGTCAGTCTTGTATATCGCGATGTATGGACAAACAGTCAGGGCAAAGGTAATAGTCCCTTCTGGTACGAGTATGGGCAAACAGTGTGCCTGGAGTTGGGAAAACAATACGTACCTCACTTCGTTCGCGCTCCAGTCCCCTATACTACCCCCACACGTTCCGAGCTCCGATTGTCTTTGCGAAGACACCGCTTGCGCTTCAAGGTTTAGTAAGCTTGACTCCACGAACCTTAACGCCGCGTCCAGGTCGGTGGTTTGAATGATGCTCCCCGTCACGTCGCAGCTCACCAGCCCGTCCCCGACGTCCTCCGCGACGCCAATGAGGTTCGGGGGGAGGGGGATAGTCGTATCCGTTGCGTTGTCGGCGCTAGTGTCTTTGTTCGTGGTCTTAGTACTCTGTCTCTTCAACCTCCTGGCACTTGGTCTATCGACGAACGCGAACGTGGGCTGCGCCTCACCCGAAAGCGTTATGTCCAAAACCCGCTCCAGCTCGGGGCGGTCGCAGTCGCAAAGCACCAGGGTAACCCCTTTTATTGTAAAAGAAAAGTGTCAGTCTTGTATGGGCAAACAGGGAGGCCGGGATTTGGTGAAAGGCCCAATACGTACCTTCGCGTCGCGCCCACCGCCGGAGCTTTTCGAAAACCGCGATCGCGCTGCCGTCCACGCCCACCACGGCGGCGAAGTCCAGCACCACGTGCGACAACCCGCGACCTTCTCCAGGATTCGAGCCAGGCACCGTACTCGCGTCGGTGTCATCAGCACTACCACCTGTACCACCTGTACCATAAGTCAGAGACTCGTTGCTCGATACCCGCATCGCGAGTTGGTGCGCTTCTTGAATCTGCTCCAGCACTTTGTACGAAGTCGCGAAGAAAAGAAACCCCTGGAGTTTCGCGCCGAACGTTTTCGCGCCCCTTTTCGAAATGACGTTTTGTTCCCGGCGGTTATGCGGGGCGCTGGATCGAACCCCCCCGGCCTGGCCGAGTCGCAGTCGTGATCGTACTACTGGGACTTTGGAGTAGTCGCTGACGAAAACCGCGGCAGCGCCTAGCACGCCCGCCGCGACGCCCGCGACGTACCTGTTTTTGTTCAGAAAAGTGTCAGTCTTGCATGGGCAAACAGTCGGAGGGATTTGGGAAATACAACACGTACCCCTGTGACGCAACGGTCACCACGATCAGCAGCACCACGGCGTACTCGCTCCGCGGCAGTCTAGCCCGGCCCTCGACGACCCACTCGTACAGAAAGCTGATTCCGATGAATAGCAAAAGGCCGCCGATCAAAGCAGACGGTACGTACGCAAGAGGTGCGGGTCCTACCACTAAAGCCCCGATGTACGCCACCGCGCAGGTCACGCCGGGAACCCTCGAGGTTGTTTTTTCGTCGCTCATGCCGTGCGCGATTTGCGTGCTACTCAGCGAGTGGTACCCCACGAACCCCCCCCCAAGCCCGCTAACGATGTTAGCCAACCCAACCGCTTTCAGTTCGTCGTTCGCGTCGCCGTCGCGTTCCGTGCTTAACTCCACGGCGCTTGTGATGAGAAGAACGCCTGGTACGATAAAACCGAAAGTGTCAGTCGGTCGTATGTGTATGAGTAAACAGTCGGGGTGTCGTATGGGCAATCAGTCTGCGGAACGTGTTCAGTAGGAAAGCCCCGCACCTAAAACGCTCAGCCCGAAAACCGCGACCGCGCCCGGGGCCTGGTCGTACACCACGTCCCACCTGACTTGGTTGAATAAAGTCTCCGGGTGCCGTAACAAGGGATCGAAGCTGGTACCGAAAAGACCCGAGGCTTCCGGGTTAGCCACTTTCACACCATTACTACCCGTCAGAGATCGCAAACCGTCCCCTAGCGAGCTGTCCAAAAAGAACCCGAACCTTCGCGGTTGGTTCGGGTCGGGGAAGGGGCCTAGTAGGTACCCACGCGCCATGGCTTCGTACGTGGAAACGCCTAAAAAGTTCAAAACGCTGCGCGTGTGAACGAAAAAGGTCAGTCTTTCGTAACATGAGTGAGTAAACAGTCACCCGTAATCGGGCCTCCACAGTCACCAGCTGGGAGGTAAAACGTAGGTGTCCCTGATTTGGGAAACGCGCAAGGCCGTACCTGAAGTAACCCAAAACCCCACCGGACAAACACACGGGGACGACCCAGAACTTCCCGATCCTGCGGTTGCCCACGGCTAAGGTTAGCCCCAACAGAACACCGGGCCCGGTGACGAACATGAGTTGTTCGTACGACTTATCGCCGCCTAGCAGAAAAAACTGGTTCAGGTTTTCAAAACTTAACGGTAAGCCGCCCGATAGCACCTTAAACGCCCCGGCGGTGAGGACCCACCCGGTCCCGGCGAGAAAGCCGCCCGTCACCGGCGACGGCAACAACCGAACGATATTACCGAGTTTCCTGTGACCCAAAAAAGTCATCAACAACCCAGTACAAACCGTGGTCAACACGATCGCGGCTTCCAGGGTTGGGAGCTTTTGCGTTTCTTCAATGCCGGGGGTTGCGTAGATCGCGGCGGCCATGACGGCGAAAATCGCGGAAGGGCCGTCCTGTTTGGAAAAAGACAAAGGTCAGTCGGGACCGTGACTTGTGAGTAATTACGGGCAGACAATCGGCAAACAGTCGGGCATACTCGGGCCGAACAGTCTCTTCTTGTGTTGTGCGCAATCGGCGAAACAGTCAGGCTGTGGGATTACTGAAAGGCGGGTGGTGGGTAGTACTTGCTAACTTCGTAACAGTGGCCAGTACTGGTAAACGTTACGTGCGCCATACAGGGCATCAAACGGCGTGCCTGGATTTGGGAAAGGGAATACGTACCTGGACCTCCGCGATGGCAGGCAGACCACTTCGGGCAGCGACTACTAAAGCAGTCGCGAAGCCTCCCCAGAGCACGAAAGAAGCGCCAGCTGCTAAGGCACCTGCAGGTGCATCGGGTCCGTCGAACACCTGCGGTTGTTACACGAAAAGTGTCAGTTCATATGTTGGGCGACGTATGGGTGTACTGTATGGGCAAACAGTCGTAAACAGTTGCTGCCGTAAGTGTTACTGCAGTAGTGCACTCGATCAGGGCGGTGAGCAGTCAGATAGGGGCAGTAAACAGTCCGTGTATGGGCAAACAGTGTGTCAGGATTTGGGAAATGCCCAACACGTACCAGAGTGGCGAAGGAAATCGCAAACACGAGTCCCCCAAACGCCACCGTCAAGCCAATACCCACCGACTGCACGAAACCCCCGAACGTGCTCGGGAACGTCCGCAGGGTTTGCCGGCCTGCTGATGTGGTGTTTTGTGCTTGAGGCGTTTCTTCGTCTGTAAAGGCGTTACGTGTAGTGTCGCGCTCGACGCGCCGCGATTTGCGATTGAAGGATGTCGAGAAAAAGCGTCTTGTCTTTCTCTTCACGCTTTCGCGGTTGTTGTTTCTTCGTGCCACCTGGGTTCGCCGTCGTACCTCGAACCCGCCTAACCCACCAGAAGCGACACAACTCCCGACCACCGCGTTTGGCACCACCCTCCATCGTTGTGAGACTCGCGACGACGCGCGTTTCGCGACGTCACGAGGGCCGACTCCACGGGATACAGACACACACGAGGATTGCTTTTCGCTGCCTTTACGAGACGATGCGATTTTGGAGGCGGAAAACCTTTCGCCGTTGCCCTTCAACTTGAAACGTTTCGAGGGGCACAACCCTACTGCGACTCTTGGTGGTCGCCAGCACGGACACACAGACACGGTGCACGCCATCGCCCCGCCCACCCAGTAACCCCGCGCCGAGACGACTGTCTGACCGTGAAGGGAGAGGTTCCAAGGAAACCTTTTCGTGAAGGATTTTTTCAAAAGCGCGTCTCGAGCAGTCGAGTGGCGTTGGACGAGCCGATTTCGATTTCTCCAGGTGTCCATAAAACACGAAACCAAGATCTGAGGCCTCACAACCACGGCGCGGGTTGGCATAGAGCCGCGCCTTTGGTTTACTCCGAGGAAACTTAGGTGGTGAGTCATGGTCGAGAAGCGGTGCGCGCACAGGAAGGCGAAAAGCGCGTACGCGGAGTGCAACCCCTGCCCCCACGGGAAGCTGAAACAGTACTGTGTGAAGTGCACCCCCTGCCCGCACGGAAAGCTAAAATCGAGATGCGCGGAGTGCACCCCCTGCCCGCACGGCAAGTTGAAACACAACTGTGTGAAGTGCACCCCCTGCCCTCACGGCAAGCTGAAAAAGCACTGCGCGGCGTGCAACCCCTGCCCTCACGGCAAGGTGAAAAACGACTGCGTGGACTGCGTGACGTGCACCGGTTGCCCTCACGGCAAGCGGAAAAGCAGGTGCGCTGTGTGCACCCCTTGCCCCCACGGCAAGCGGAAAAGCAGGTGCGCGATGTGCAACCCCTGCCCGCACAGAAAGCTGAGAAACGACTGCCCGGCGTGTAAGGCTGAGAAACGAGAGACGAAACGCGCGCGGAAAGACTAGACTAGCTACGCGTAACAAAAACGCGCGGCGCTCGAAGTAGTTGTTGAGACTACAAAGTATAATACTGTTTAGGTAGTTGTTGAGAGTACAAAGTACTTACCTACGCTTCACTGTTCATCGTCGTTTCCCATCCGACCCGTTCGCAACCGCCGCGGATTTCCGCTTCAACCCGCTGACCATCGCGCGTAAGGCTTGGTCGGAACCGGCGACAGATGCGTTTTCCTTTGTTGTTTTTTTCCAATCGTCGCCGTCACTCGCGTCAGACTGTTTGCCCATACGAAACGCATCCTCGCCATCATCATCAGCAGACCCTTTGTTCGTGTTCGTCTTCTTCCCGTCCCGCCGCCGCGCGCGTTCCTCCGCGATGAACCCGGAACTCGTGGTTTCCTTGTACCTGGGGTCGGTCGGGTCTAAAGCGAACTTGTGGGAGTCGAAAAGCCCGGCGAACCGGGCGTCGCCGACGTCCACCGCGACGGACCCTTTTTTGCCAGTAACGTTCCCAACGTCATCCTCGTCGTCGCTTTCGATTTGCCGAGCCGCTTTGCCTCGGGTCATTTTTTTCGCCGCCAGACGGGCTTTGCGTGACTTCTTTTTGGAAAGAGGACGGCCGTCGTCGTCTAACGTGTTTACGCTCGCCGTCGAATTCTTACCTGAATTCTTCTTACCACCCCCAAACCCCAGCAACACCGCGTCGTCGTCCATCATAAGCAGCTCCAGGTCCGCTTTTTCTTTCAGCAATTCGGGGTCGTTCCGTTCCGATAACTCGCGTCGTTTCTTGTCCTTCTTTGATTCCTTCTTGTTCAGTTTGAAAACATCGTCGGAGCCGTCGTTCAAGTTTTTCGATTTTTTCGCCGTCGCGTCGCCGATTTCGTCGCCGGAATCGTCGTCACGGTCGAAGTCGATCTCGTCGTCGCCGCCCTCGAAGAAATCGTCCTCGAAACCGCCGCCGGAGCCGTCGTTTTTCGTATCCATATCCACGTCATCAAGGCGGACTTTTTCGTGTAACTTCTTCTCCTTGGCTTTTCCCTCCCGTTTCGCGCTCTTTTCCGCGAGGTGTTTCTCCCAAACCGTCTCGCCTTTTCCTCCGGATTTTTTGTTCCTGATCTGAGACGGGTAAAACAAAGTGTCAGTCTTGAGTCGGCCGGGTGTACTGTATTGGGCGATATATGGACAAACAGTCACCAGCGTTAGAGATAAAACAGTGCACTTGTGCTGTATGTAGTTGTAACAGTTGCCAGTAATGTTACGGCCGCGGTGCACTCACGCGGGGGCGGTAAACAGCGTGTCAGGATTTGGGAAATACGTACCTCGTCCTTCCGGTCCTTCATCCGCACACTCAACTCCTCCAGCCCCGAGTGAAATGTAACCTCCATGTCCCCGTTAGCGCCGACGCGTTTTTTGGAAAACGATTTATCCCCGAACCGGTTCTTAGCGCTAATCGCGTTGCCCTTCCCCCAGGCGGCGCGTTTGAAGCCGGCGTCGTTTTCGTCGTCGTCGTCGTCGGAGTTTTTCTTTTCGTCATCGTCGGCGTCATCCTCCTCTGTTTCCGAACTCCTTCCCCCGTTCCCATCCTCGTCATCGTCCCCTCCCAGCAACTTGGCCAAGTACGCGCGCTTCTCCTCGGCTTCGGCTTCGTCGGTTTTGCCGGACGCCTTTTTGGGTTTCGGTTCGCTCTTACCGGTTTTAGAGCCGCCCTTTCCAGGATTCGACCCCAAGGCCTCGTCTTCCAGCTCCTCCTCGTCACTCAACTCGCCATCACTGTCGCTCTCGCTCGCCATGTACGCCGCAAAGTCCTCGTCTTTCAACTTGTCCTCGGTGAGTTTCCGCGAAAACGCTTTTTTGCGCGCGGGGTCGTCAAGGTCCCAGCTCAACTTGACGTTGGTTTGCTGCAGCGCTTTGACCTGGAACTCGGGCGGGTCGTAATCGCTAGGTACGGATTTCGATTCGTCTCGCACTTCCCGGGTGCCGAAATCCTGGCCGTCCGGGACGTACCGGAGATCCAACTTACACGCGGATCTTTCGAATTCTAGACCGTCGCACGCTGAGTAAACTGCAAACGCCGTATCAACCGAATCACACTCGCAAATGGCGTAGTAGTACGTCATGCGGTCGCGTTCGTACTGCCGCATGCGTTCGCGCGCGACGTTCGGGTCTTGAAAGGAAGTGTCAGTCTTGCAACTTGTATGAGCAAACAGTCAGAGAGTTGGATTATAATCACTGCACTTGTTACGAGTAGTCACTTGACCAGACGCAGTAAACAGTGCGTGGCGGATTTGGGAAAGCCCCATGGAGACGTACCTTCGGATTCGGAATCGGAATCGGTGTCGTCGAAGTCGGAGTCGTCCGACGACAAGTCGTCGACTTCCTTGCTTTTTTTCGTCTTGCCCTTCATTTTTTTTTTGGAGTTCTTGGAATTCTTCTTCGCAGCAGCCGCTGCCATATCACCAGAGGTCTTCCCGAATGCCGCTAAAGGCCCGTGCGTTGCTTCCTCAGCCATGCGTTTCAACCCGAAGTCGCTTGGGTACACGGTGACCTTCCGGACCTCGCCCGCGACGGGCGCGAACGACCGCAGCACGACTAACAAATCCACCGCGCGAAGGTGCTGCCACTCCTGGTCCACGATGGCGATGCGCGAGGTGGCGGGAATTTGGTCGGTTTCGTCGTCATCACTGCCTTGCTTAGTGCTACTTCCGGCTAGCATCCGCGGAATCACGCCTTCGGATTCGGACTCCGCGTCTTCGTCCGAGCCAGATTCAGATTCAGAATCCGATTCGCTTAAATTCACCCCGCGCATCCGATCGCGCGACGCTTCCAGCTTGTGCTCGGCGTCCTCGTCGTCGTCGTCTGAACCGTCGGCTTTCTTGACGCCATCGTCGGACTCGGAATCCTCATCAGACTCCTCAACCGGTGCTTTCTTCGTCTTTTTCTTGACATCGTTTTTCTTTTCGTCGCGCGCCGACTTCTTTTTCGTCACCGAGTCCTCAGCAACGACCTCTTCCTTCCGAGTACCCCCCCCACTCTCATCCTCGTCTTCCAAGTCATAGTACTGCTTCAGGTCATCCCCAGTGTTCTTCAGTGAGGCTTTGGTGGTTTTCCGTCCGCGCTTGTCCCGGTTCCCCACCCCGCCCCCCGTGCCGAAGTTTTTGTCCGTGAACATCTTCTTGAACCGCGAATCTATCTTTGTTTTCTGGGTCGCGTCCGGGAAGTTCATGAACCGCGGGTCGTTGTGCAGGGTTTTGAAACGAGTGTCGCTAACGACATCGTCGGACCCGGGCCCGTCGTCAACTGGACCGCCGCCGCCGCCCATTCCGCCGGTGCTCGCCGTGGCAGGTGGGCCAGGCGCGGGACGTGATGGGATCTGTGCTCGGAGAAATCGAAACAACACGCCGCCGCCGCCGCCCGCCCGATTTTGCGAGTCGCAAAAAAATAATGTTTCGTCGACTTCTTCTTCATCAGTTCAATGCACTTCGCGAGGCCTCCCCATTCCCTGCCGCTCCTGCCACGATGTCTGGCGTCCGCGGGAAACGGTCCTGGGGTGGTGATGTGCGAACTGATAATGACGCCACTACTGGATCAAACCCGGCCGTAAATGACGGTGTCCCAAACGGCGCCCCTCCCGGGACTTCTTCACGACCCAACGAGACGAATCAGCAACAAAAGCGGCACTCCGTGGACACGGTGTTGGCGCAAGCGGGTTTCGTTGGACACCGAACCGACGCAAGTCACGCCACCGGAAACAACGGTTTCTTGGGCGACACCACCGGGAGCTTGATACCGCCTATTTTTCCGAGCACGACTTATGCGAGGGACACGAGTCGGGGGGGGTACGATTTGCGGCATCTGGTGACGTACCCCAAGGATGAGATTGCGGAACATCATCATGTGGATGGCGAAAAAAATGACAATTACGATGCCAAACACCAAAATGAAGGCGCCACTCATCAACCCACTCCGCGTCCTTTGATGTACAGCCGCCCTGATAACCCCGGGTACACGCAAGCGGAGTCGTTGATAGCGTCGCTGGAGGGGGGCGAAAACGCGTTGCTTTTTTCATCCGGGATGGCGGCGGTCGCCGCCGTCGCGGCGTCGACTCTGAAACACGGCGATCGCTGCGCGATTCCGAAAAACTGCTACTTCGCCGTGCGGGTTTTCTTTCAAGACTACTGTCGACGAAACGGCGTCGAGTGTTACCTGTACGACGACAGTCACGAAGACATGACACGCGCGGCGTATGGATTGTCACGGGAAGAATTTGAATCGAACCAGAAACAGTGTGAGACGATGGAAAAGCTCAGTCCTGTACTTGTAGATTGGGGCGCATTCAAAAACGATGAGAAATGCAAGTTGATTTGGGTCGAGACGCCTTCCAACCCCACCTGGAGGGTGACTGACATCCAAAAAGCGTCGCAGCTCGCGAAAATACTCCGCGCTACGTTGTGCTGCGACAACACGGTGTTGACCCCGCTTTGTTGCCGCCCGTTGTCCCTGGGCGCGGACCTCGTGATGCACAGCGCTACTAAATACCTAAACGGACACAGCGACGTCGTAGCGGGGGTGGTGGTTGGGAGGAAAGTTGACTGGAGGGACTGGAGGGCGGGTGATGATCCAGATGATACCTACAAAATATGTTTACGACAAGTGGGAAAGAGTTTTCAAAGTATAACCGACGCGGATCAGTTCACCGTGTTCCAATTTCTTCAGAAAACGCGATCTTTCGGCGGCGCGGTGTTAGGGCCGTTCGAAGCGTGGTTGTTGGTGCGAGGCTTGCGGACGTTACACGTCCGAGTCCGCGCGCAATGCGCCAGGTACGGCCGTATGGGCTTTCCCAAATCCAGGCACCGGCCGTTTGATGCCCCTCTGTGACGTCCACGGCCGTCATTAAAAGGAAGTCGCTACATACATCACAAGTGCGCTGTTTTACCGAATCTGGTGATTGTTTGTCCATACACCGCCCAATACAGTAAGACTCAAGACTGACACTTTTCTTTCCCAATCGCCAGCGCGTTGTACTTGGCAAGAAAGTTACAAAAGCACCCGGACGTCGCCGAAGTGCTTTACCCTGGACTCGCGAATCACCCAGGGCACGCAATCGCGGTGCAGCAGCAAAGCGGTTCGTATGCTGAAGAATGTTACGTCGATGAAACCGGCGATGAGTATCAAAAAACAAAAGCGGACCGGATGTTCGGCGGGATGCTCAGCGTCCGGGTTAAGGGTGGTGGGGCGGTTGCGATTGCGGTGACTGGGAGGGTTAAAATTTGGACCCCCGCCACTAGTTTAGGCGGCGTGGAGAGCTTGGTGGAGCACCGCAAGTCCGTGGAAGGCCCGCACTCGGAAACCCCCGACGATTTGCTACGCCTCTCCGTGGGTTTGGAGAACCCTGCGGATTTGCTTTTGGATCTGGAGGCCGCGATCGAGGCGGCGGCGAAGGGCGCGGTTGTTATCGAGGGAGATTGAAAAAACGGTTCCCTTTCCACTGCGCGAATGTTCGTTCTCTCTTTTTCTCGAACTCCAGAAATTCAAGTCGGCACGCGCTCCATTGTGGCACGCGCGGTACCCCGCCCGTCCTCGTCGCGATGCGCGCGATGGAGGGTGGCGACACACTCGGCACTGGATGTGAGGTCCGCACCCCCGCGCATTCGGTGCGGCTGCGGCGGCCCGTGACCTGGACGGTGACCTACGTCGTGGTGTGCACCGCGGCGCTCATGTTCGTCGCGCTCATGCCGTTTGGCCGAAGCGAGGCTAATGGCAATGGCACGGGGGTGGTCCAGGCGCAGGTGTTGACCTCAAACCACCGCACTCCTCGTGGTTCGTCTGGTTACGATGCCGAGGTCAAAGATACGGAGAGTTTTGCTTTTATCGATGGCGGCGATGATGACACCTTGGGCACGAAGGATGAGGAGGAAGAGGCACCGACGATGCGAGAAAAAACGAAGGATGCATTAGATGAGGATGCATTAGATGCGTCGAATGAAGCGACCTCAGCATCCAAGCCAAAATGCGTGTTCCACCTGTACCGCCACGTAAGCAAAACAGGAGGTACCACGATGAGGTTCGTGTTCGACCGCCAAACCGTGTTCGGGGATTTCGAGTTCCCGCTTCCGTATGGGTTTGACGAGAAGCGATGGAACGGGTTGTTGGCGCGATGGCGAGAAGCGGCGAAGCAATGGCGTTCTGGAAATCGAAAAGCACCCCCGAAGACGCTAGTGGAACTTCGAGGGAACTGGCCTTCGAACTGGGGTGCTGAGAATTTCGAGAAGGTGCTTGGTGACTTGGACGAGCTGAGACAGGAATTTGGGGGTGGGGAGGGGGATGACGACGACGTAGGGGCAAACAGTCAGAACGGCGGCGATACGATTGAGTCGAAGACGTGTTCCGTGTCGACCTCGCTGCTGTTTCGCGAACCCAAAAAGCAGTACCAAAGTTTCTGGCGGTACTACATCGAGAAGAAACAAGCTGACGATTTAAAGACTCAAGAAGTCAACAAAAAGTGGCCTGACATCGATGGCACTGCTTTTTGGGGCAAAGGGTTCAAAGAATGGGCAAAGAACGTGCCGTCGATGCAAATAAGAGAGTTGCTCGGGAATAAATGTACCTCACAGATGCGGCAACCGGGGTACGACGCGGCGTGGAATTCGGACCTTCAACAATACATCCAGACTGGCCTCCATACGTTTGACACGAAGAACTGTCCATATACTATAGATGAAACCGACTACGGCCGTTTTTTGGCGTTACTGAAACGCATTAGCGTGGTGGGGGTTACCGAGAAGTTCGACGCCTTTCTTTTAGCGGTTGCCGAGAAAGTCGGACTTGCGAGACTAGAGTACGTCAAGAGTAACGTCAGGAGTGTCAGTGAAACGGCTAAAGAAACGGCCACGGGTGGGGCTACAAGTAGTGAGACCTCAGAAGAAGAAGGAGTTCTTGAGCAAGTCGCTTCGTTCGATATCAAGGCGCACGGGGTAGTTAGTCAGATGCAGGATGACAACGAGGCGAACGCGGAAGGCGGGCGAACAGAATTCCAAAAAAGAGTAAAAGAGTACACCGACAAAACTTCGGTTTCGAAAGCCGGTGTCACGTTCGTCGGCGGTTTCCCGGCGCCGAGCCCGTTCGTGTGGGTCAAATCAAGTGATTTGAAAGGTTCGAGTGATGACTTAATAACCCCGCAAAGCTGGACGGACACCAGTGGGGGAGGGCAAGCCATCGCCTATATCGTGATGGACGAAGTGTCCCTGGTTAGTCGGGCCAAAGCGAGCGCGAAAGGAGTAGGGTGCGTGAAAGGGTGTACGTTCGACTACAAAGAATAATACGAGTACCTGTGTTACGATGAACTTATGAACTTATGACATCGAGCGTATGATAACGGGAGGTATTTATAAAACAACGCAGTATTATATTATAAGGTGTGTAAATAGTCTAACCGTCTACCCGTATCTAGCCCTACTGTTCATCTCGAACACTCCCTTTTTTATAATCATTACTAGTGGTAAGTACGTCCTGACTGTTTGCTCCTATAGGGTTTCCACACTACTCCGCTCCGAGCCGCGCGTCCGCGAGTATAGCCCGTTCTTCCGCGAAAAAGTCCCTCCTGAGAAGGTCCTCTTTTTTTTTCTCACCCCCACCCTCCATCCGCTCCTTCATGGCTTCGTAAGTAGTGTCTTTTCCTAAAACGTAACAAACCTCTTCCAACGCGCTAACCGCGGATTTAGCGTTTAAATTGATATCACGCGCGGTGACTTCCTCGTTGCCTTGTTGCACCGCTCGCATTGCGTTGTCGAAAGCGTCCAACCCTCCGGTCACGGCGAGGCCTTGCGATAGGTAAAACAAAGCGTCAGTCCATTTTTTGGGCTTGTATTGGACGATGTATGGACAACAGTCACAGGCTTCGGTCTGAACAGTCACCAGCGTTAGAGGTAAAACAGGGAGGCGGGATTTGGGAAATACAAAATACGTACCTTCGAACTGGTCGAAAGTAGGCCTTTGTACGCGCAAGTACTGCGCAACCTTTCGCAGGTCCGTTCTGGTTTGTTCTAAGGCGCCTTTGCGTAACAAAGCCCTGGCTTGCGTGTACTCGCCAACCTTGGCGAGGGTCTGCACGCGTCTTAACTCGTCCAGGGCTAGGTTTAGTCGCGTTTGCACCGCGCCGCTGTCCATGGAATCTGATGATTCTTTTTTTTTCAACGCCGCGAGCACCGCGTCGTTGTTCGCGGTCGCGTTGTTTGGAGCTAACAGCCAAGCAAACGCGGTCGTAGTGGTGGTCACCAGCGCCAAAACGGTGCTTCTTCGTCCACTCAACGAAGCAGTACCTTCGAAGGTACTGTGTTTCTTTGCACTGGAACCTGAATCGGCATCGCCGCCGCGCGCTTGCCAGGTTCGGGACCTGGGACGTGATGCGCGGATCGTATTTCTTCGAATGAGAGAACGTGCCGACCCGGTGCCCTGAGATTCGGCAGTTCGGGTGGGCGCGCTGATACGTCCGACCCACGACGACGTGGTGAGTTTCGCGGTTACGAAGCACTGGGACATCATCAGGACCGTAGCGCGCGAAGGATTCGGTGTCCTCGAAACGTTTCGACGCGCGGAGACGGACTGACACGCACGGAGGACCCGACGTCTGATTTTGATAGTGACGTGGACCTCTCTTGCTGTCGTGGCGACTTCCAAAATAACGACCCGAAAAGAGAAGCGAGATTTCGTTTCGTTCCGCCTGAACCCTAAGCACACTCGGTGTGACACGCGGTGTGACACTCGGTGGCTCCGTGGCGCGCGATGGCGTCGACGGTACGGCAGGGCGGCCGGGCGCTTGCAAGGGCGATCGCGAACACGCGGGGTGGGGTTGGGAAACGGTTTGGGGGCGAGCTTTCATCGATGGATGTAAATGCTTTTTTAAGTGGCAAAGTCGGGGGAGGTGTTTTTTGTGGTGGGACACGACCGTGGACGAAGCCGTGGAGTTTGGGTAACGCGACGCGATGCGTGACCACCAGCACCACGGCTCACAAAGCCGCCAGCACTGCTGCTTCGGAACAAAAAACCCCGAGTAATGGGAGTGACGACAAACGTTCCGTCGGTCAACCTCGAGCCACCACGGGCACGGTGACCGATCGCGAAATCCTGGCGAAGCAGCGAAACCCGGAGGAGTACTTACGCGTGAAACGACAAAACATCCGGACCTTCGGAATCATCGCGCACGTGGACCACGGCAAGAGCACATTGGCGGACCGTTTGCTTGAAATAACAGGTGCGGTGCCTGCCGGGTCGAAAAATCAATACCTAGATAGGTTACCGGTGGAAAGAGCAAGAGGGATTACGGTGAAAGCGCAAAGCGTGACTTTGCTTCACGATTGCGCCATCACGAACGAGCGCTATTTACTGAACCTGATAGACACCCCGGGCCACGCGGATTTCTCGTTTGAAGTCAGTCGAAGCCTACGCGCATGCGACGGCGCTTTGCTGTTAGTGGACGCGACGCAGGGTGTCCAGGCGCAAACCATCGCTACTTTTTACTTAGCCCTTGAAAACGATTTGGTTATTTTACCGGTCGCGAACAAAGTGGACATGGAAAACGCGGACGTGGAGTCCATAAAAACGCAGATGGTCGCCGCGTTCGGGATGGACGTGGAGATCGCTGCGGCAAGTGTTTCTGCTAAGGACTCGGCAACGACTACTTACGAGAATCCGCATACCTTACTGCCCACTTCGGCTAAAACCGGCCTCGGCGTCCCGGCTGTGTTGAACGCGATTTGCAAACACGTGCCTCACCCAAAAGGAGTAGACGCGTTGGATGCATCTAGCGGTGCTACTAGCACCACCCAAACCGCAACCCCTCTCCGCGCGCGCCTGTTGGATTGTCACTACGACCCGTACCGCGGCGCGGTTTCCACGATCCAGGTTGTGGACGGCGCTGTTAAAGTCGGCGACAAAATCACTTCGCACTTCACCGGGACGTCGACCGAGGTATTGGAACTAGGGTTCATGACCCCCGAGCCGCTGAAAACCACGGTACGTGTTGGGGCTTTCCCGAATCCGGGGACACCTACGTTTTACCTCTAACGCTGGTGACTGTTTTATCTCTCAGCTGGTGACTGTTTGTCCATACATCGTCCAGTACACGCCCAACACGGGACTGACCCTTTTCTTTTTACGCGCAGGTGTTGAAAGCGGGCCACGTCGGGTACCTAATCACGGGCAACCGGGACGTGAAGTCGTCAAAAATTGGAGACACGCTGTACACGCACGACAAACCGGCGGGTGGTAAGCCTGTCACGATACCGAGCCCTTTGCCCGGGTTCAGGCCCGCCAAGCCCATGGTTTTTCAAGGCGTTTTTCCGCTAAGCGCGGACCAGTTCGAGAACCTGCGAGTCGCGATTGAAAAGCTAACCCTGAATGATTCGTCGGTGTCGTTCACCACGGAAACCTCTGTGGCGCTAGGCCCGGGGTTCCGGTGCGGATTTCTCGGGTTACTACACGCGGGTACGTCGTAGGGGCTTTCCCAAATCCAGGCACACTGTTTCAAGCCCCTCTGTGACGTCCACTAGTATTAAAAGGAAGTATACTACGTACATCACAAGTGCCCTGTTTGCCCATACAGTAAGACTCAAGACTGACACGTTTCCTTAACAAAAACAGACGTGTTCCATCAACGCCTCGGCGAGGAACTCGGAATCGACGTGGTGCACACGGCGCCGACGGTGCCGTACCGGGTGCGGTACGGAGACGAAAAAAGAGAAAACGCTGCAGTTGGGGATGAAAAAAGAGAGAACAGAGTCCGGGACGACAAGACTGGGGATAACTCTACTCGGGACGGCACTGGGGACTCTACTCGGAATGATACTACCGCTGGGGATAGTGCCACCACTGAGGATAGTACCACCACCGGGGATGACCCTAACTCCGGGTGGCACACGATTTCCTCACCCGCTTCCTTCGACCAGGAGCGGTTGCGGAAAGGCGGCGGCAGTTCCGTGGAAGAACCCGTGGTGGACGCGACGATCGTGTGTTCCGTGGACGTGGTGGGTAAGGTGGTGGAGCTTTGCGTGGAGAGACGAGGGGAACAGCTGGAGATGCTGCATTTAGGGCAAACAAGGTACGTGTTGGGCCTTTCCCAAATCCCAAGACTGTTTTCCGATTGTCCAGAGTAATTACTCATACACATTACGAAAGACTGACACTTTTCTGGCAAAACGTAAAAAGGGTGATGCTTCGGTACCGCGTACCGCTGGCGGAGATGGCGAGCGACTTTTCAGGTACGTATTGCGCGTTTCCCAAATCCCGCCTCCCTGTGTTCCCATAAAAGACTGACACTTTCTTTTATTGGTATCAGACGCGCTGAAAAGCCGGACCTCGGGTTACGCTACTTTCGACTACGAAGAAGCCGGGTACCGGGCCGCGGACGTCGTGCGCTTGGACGTGTTGGTCAACGGCACGCCGGTGGACGCCCTGTCCTTAATAACGCACCGAAGCGGTTCCACAAAAAAAGGAAAAGCCATCGTTGCGAAGTTGAAAAACACCCTCCCGCGACAACTTTTTGAGGTCGCGGTGCAAGCCAGCGTGAACGGCCAAATCGTGGCAAGAGAAACGGTTTCGGCGATGCGAAAAAACGTCCTGGCGAAGTGTTACGGGGGGGACGTTTCGCGGAAAAAAAAACTGCTGTCGAAACAAAAAGAAGGGAAAAAACGCATGCGCCGGGTGGGGAACGTGGACGTGCCGATTGAAGCGTTCGCGGGGCTGCTGGGGAATTAGGTTTTGTAGGGTTATTAGAGGTGTCTTATTAGCTGCCTTATGAGGGTTGTCGTTTGCTACTTCTAGTGTCATTCGCGCTGGTACCTTGTACCAGGAGCTTGTCAATGTTTGAAGAACACTGATATCAAGTCTTTTTTTTCTTACCTGTTACCTTCAATCGTCAACCTCCTCCTTCGTTCCTTTCCTGTTCACTCGCCTATGCCGAAGTAGCCGCGGATGGTGAAGGGTTCTTGCTTGATCTCGGGTTCTTCCTTGATCTCGGGCTCTTGCTTGATCTCGGGCTCGAGTTTGATCTCGGGTGAACTCTCCGGCTCGCGCTTGACCCGCTTCGCACTCGGCGGAGCCGCGCGCGCCGTTTTGCACGCCGCGCAGTTGCGTTTGAGCTTGCCGTGGGGACATTGTGTGCACGCCAAGCAGTCGTATGTCCGCTTGCCGTGAGGGCAGGGGTTGCACGCGCCGCAGTTGTCTTTCCGCTTGCCGTGAGGACAGGGGTTGCACTGCGCGCAGACGTCTTTCCGCTTCCCGTGGGGGCAAGGGTTGCACTCTGCGCAGCTCCTTTTCACCTTCCCGTGAGGGCAGGGGGTGCACGCCGCGCAGAAGCGTTTAAGCTTGCCGTGAGGGCAGGGGTTGCACGCCGCGCAGCTGTTTTCACCTTCCCGTGGGGGCAGGGGGTGCACGCCGCGCAGCTGTTTTTCCGCTTCCCGTGAGGGCAGGGGGTGCACGCAGCGCAGAAGCGTTTAAGCTTGCCGTGCGGACACGGGTTACACTCCGCGCAGTCGTTTTTCGCCCTCCCGTGCGAGCATCTATTTTTCCCCGCCATTGTTCTCGCCCGACCAACCAACGCGCGCCTTCGTGAGTGGCACACGCGCCGCGGGGAAACGTCGTTGTCGTGGCTTTTGTCTCGACGTTTTCGTTGCTTCCCGTGCAAAGTTGACTTTTTGGCCAGCACGACGGTCTTCCTGATACTCAGGAATTGACCGACTCGGCGACTCCCAGAAACGTTTCGGCCGCGGCGTGCTTGCTCAGCTCGTCTCGTGGAATTTATAAACGTTCGCTCGCGGGGCATGTGATGAGCAGTGCGCCGCGCACGGGCGTTACCCGTGGTGCCGTCGCCGTGTCGCGTTCCACCGCGACAGCCAAGAGCGCGCGATGGCGTCCCCAGGTTTGCCGTCGCGCGGTAACAACCGGAACGGCGGTTCGATTCCCGGCGGGGGCGGTAGTTCGTTCATCCGCGCCAGTGCGAGTCGCGTGACGCCGAGCACGGGTTCCTACCTTTCCGGCGATGACGACGACGACGACGCCCAAACGTTACCCCGCGAGCCCATGAGGCGAATGAATTGGACCCCGCCCGGTGACACGTCGTCGTCTGAAAACCGAGGAGAAAACCGAACGCGAACACCGGCTCCGCTTGATGAGTGGGACTACGCGGAACGCGGTCCTCTTGCGAGATTAAAAACGCGCCAGCTCACTGAAGTCGCCAGGGAAAAAGCGGGCATGGGGGTTTACGGTAAGGGCCTTTCCCACGTTCCGCCTACGCGATTTCGCATACTCGTCCTGCGAAGGGACTATTACGACCAGAAGGGACTATTTCCAATCCCTCATACTATGGAGTACAGTATACCCTTCTCAATCCCTCATACCAATCCCGGATATACCCATCACGACTGACTGACACTTTGTTTTTCACAATCAGTGGACGACGCGGAGCTCGGGGCGTTCGCGGACGACACGCCTGGTCATTTAAAGAAACTCACGAGCGACCCTGACTTTTTCGGACCAGAGAGCTACCCGAGACGACAGCGGGACTGGGTCGGGTACTACGTCGCGTTCGTGTTTATTTTCGCGTCGTTTGTGATTGGCACGAATGCTATTTCCAGCGGCAATCCAGGATATTTATTCGGCCTAGTAGAGTCAAGCACGGGAAAGCTGTGCGGTTTCGAAGCGGGGGTTACGGAAAAGCCGTACCTGTGGCACCCGCATGCTGGCGAAAAAGGCATTGGGGGCGGCGGTGAATTATCGGTGTGTGTCACGGAATGCCCGCTCGCGCGGACCTGGGTTTGCGTGGATGAGACGGTGGCCAACATCTTCGCGGACGACAAAACGGATTCAGAAACAGAACAGGGAGCAACACAAGTAACCTACAACGCATCTAAACACAACACGCCTCCCCCAGGGCCTCCGCCGGCACCGCCGACGAGTGACTGCCCGTCGGGCGCGTACGTTCACTCGTTGATTGATTTCGAACCCGTGTTTATGTCGTGTTTGCCGAAAAACGAAGACGAGCAGACGATATCTTCCGAAGAGGATGGTGACGGTGGAGGAGGAGAAGCAACGCCTAACACTCCTCGAGACATGCATTTCGTTAGTGCGTTGAAAGAAGTGGACACCCCCGAGCGGTTCATCGCGAACGCGGTTTTCGCCGAGATCGACTCGAGCAGGTGGGTTCTTTTGGTCACCATGTTACTAGGTACGTATTGCGCGTTTCCCAAATCCATGCACACTGTTTGCCCATACAAGACTGACACTTTTCTTTTACACAATAACAGTAATCGGGTTAACCTTCGGGTTGAACGCGATTTTAAACCGAGACGCGCGGCAGTACCACTCTGTCGCGCTTGGCGGTTCAATAGTGCTGGCCGGCGTGTGCGCGGCGCTGTTCGGTTTGGAGGAGTGGCTTGGTGTTGATACGCTTCACGGCGTGATGGTGGACGAACTGGTGCGTATACCAAATCCCGCCGACTATTTGCCCATACAAGGCTGACACTTTCTTTTACAATCACAGGACGACCGGCTAAAAATAGTAAAGGACTTAAGAACCGTCTCGCCGTTTCTCTTTGTCCCGTTCCTGTTAATAGTGCTACGGGTAACCCAACACGCGGTGCGGAACAAAGACCAGCTCGGGTTGGGAACGACGTTACTGGACGTCGCGGGTGGCGTTTTGAGTTTAGGTGCGTGTTTCCCGCCTCCACGTTTACCGCACTGTGCGGAGTACAGGGCAGTTACCCTTTCCAATCCCGGATATACACGCGGTCCGAAAGGCTGAGTGTTTTTTTATTTTATTCATCTCACAGCCGGTTTCGACGTGGTGGTTCCCGTGATCACGATAGGGCCGTTGTTGGCGGTGATGCTTTGGATAACGGTGGGTACCGTTTACCTAAGCGCGGTCTCCGCGAAGTTCTTCCACGACGACCGAGTCGAGCGCGGCGGTGGTGTGCAAAAGTTCGCGACTGGTAACGCCACTGACGGAACTGGTTACGACGCGGGTAACGACTACACAGAACACGCGGGGTGGCACGGGGTGTACCGAGGCGCGACTGTTTTCCACGTCTTCGTATGCGCCTGGTTCGCGACCTGGGTGGTTCTGTTCGTGCGGTGCGTCGTGTCATCCGCGGTGTGCGCGTGGTACTGGGCGAGAGACGGGGAAAGGGAAACAAAGCTGTCGGAAATGAGTACCTGGAGAGCTGTGCGTCGAACGGCGATGTGCCACGCCGGGTCGCTGGCGCTGCTGGCGTTTTGGATGCCGGTGTTTTTTATTCCGCGGCTAATTGTGGGTTTCGTCTGCTACTTCGGCGGACGGACGGATAAGCAAACGCCTCCGTATTCGCAAGTATTAGCCTACCGAAGCGCCGCGGTTTGTCAAATCGCCCTGCACGGCGTCTCACTGAAGGTACGGGTCTGCATTTCCCAAATCATAGCCTCCCTGTTTTGACGATTGTCCAGAGTAATTACTCGGCCACGTTACGAAATACTGACACTTTTCTTTTCCAAAACGCAAAGCGTGCGTGTTTCAACCAGCACCACTTGAAGATGCGGAACGGTTTGATTGTTAAAAAGTGCGCCTCCGCGAGCGACGGCGCGATGTTCGCCGGGTGGACGTGCTGCGCGCTGGCGAGCTTCGCGAGCGCGAGCGCGATGAGCTCGGTCGATTTCCTCACCGTGCGAGCGGTGCGGTGGACAATCGCCCCAGCGACGTGCGCCGCGGCCGCGGGCACCGTGGTGTTCTTCGCGTTTTTCATGGCGCACAGGGAAGCGGTGGAGACGATCATACAGTGCTTTTGCGAAGACACGGAGCGGAATAACGGCACGCCTTTACGGCAGTACTACGCCCCCGCGAGCTTGAAGAGACTGATTTTCCACGACGTGCAAGGCCAACGCGCGCCAGGCGCGACGGACGCGGATGACGAATTCGAGCTGGAGTTTCGGACACAGAAGAAACAGAAACGGGACCGGCGACGGGAACGGAGAAGCCAGATGGGGAGCGTATTGGAGGAGGAGTAGTAGTTGGAGTGTTTAAGGGAGAGTAGTTGGATTATATAGAGCGATTGTGGAGATGGATTGATGATGATGATGTTTCTTTTTACATTAATGTGAGGACCCTATTGGTAGTATAAACTCTACTTAACTCGTCAAGTAACTCGGCTTAACTCGTGAAGTAACTCCGCAAGACCTCCCTCACAGGGTACGTACCTGTATTCTTAGTTACCCACTACGTTTCACTTCGCCGGGCTTCCTTCGGGAAAGTTCGCGCACCAGGTTTGCGAGGGAATGCGCCGGGTCGGGACGAGCGGCCTGACTTCTAATTTCCTCGAATAGTTGAAAATCGTGGCCGACGCGACGCCTAGAAACGCGAACCCCAGCAGCGTGTTCCGTTTCCACCGTTTAGGGTCCGCAAACCACCCCCCGGAAGGCGACCAGACTTTGCTGGTGTCGAAACCGCCGGAGGCGGGGGCGCCCATGGTTTTTTGATTTGATTTCGGTTCGGTCCGACTGCTCGCTGAGTAATGCGCCTCGGGGCACCTGTGATGATGAATGGGAGTCTTGGTCAGGGTGGGACGAGGTCTGACGATTCTGAGGTCTAGCGATGGTCGGAAAGCCCGGACGGACACGCGTGACTGCTGGGTTTTGCGGCAACCGATCCATCGGCTTGCGCGGAGCGATCCAACGCCTCCGGGAAGCACGTCTGGTCGGGACCACGATGACCACCGCGTGGTAAAAAACGTGACTGCGTGGCGGTGCCAATGCAGGGTTTCACGCCGAGCGGACCGGACCGGACCCACGCCACGCCCCGGCTTTAGCAAAAGAGGCACGGTCCAACACGCTTGTTTGAATAACCGCAACACGTACCTTCGAGAGAACACCCGTGTGGAGCAGACGCGCGTGTCTAGGAGAAGTGAGGACCGCACGGGAGAGGGATCGAAGTGGGTTAAAGGATCGAGCTCTCCTGCAAAAACGGTGAGAACCCGAACGGGAAAGAATTTTTTGAGAGCATCACTTTGCGAAAAAGGCAAAAGCCACGACTTCGTCTTCGCACGGCGTGACGCGCGGAGCGTAGACGCTTGTGCGCGGCGCGAGGTGAATAATGGGAGGACATAAGCGGTGCTCGCACGGAAGGCGGAAAAATATCTGCGAGGAGTGTAACCCGTGGCCCCACGGCAGCGTGAAACAGAGCTGCGCGGCGTGCAACCCTTGCCCCCACGGCAAGCGGAAAGGCAACTGCGCGGACTGCAAAGGGTGCCCTCACGGCAAGCGGAAACACGACTGCGTAAAGTGCACCCCCTGCCCTCACGGGAAGCTGAAACACCGGTGCAAGGAGTGTAACCCCTGTCCTCACGGGAAGCAGAAAAGCAACTGCGCGGAGTGCACCCCCTGCTCCCACGGCAAGCTGAAACGCTTCTGCGCGGGGTGCACTCCCTGCCCCCACGCCAAGCGGAAAAGCGACTGCGCGGGGTGCACCCCCTGTTCCCACGGCAGGGTGAAACGTTTCTGCGTGACGTGCAACCCGTGCCATCACGGCAAGCTGAAAGGCAGCTGCGTGATGTGCACCGGCTGCCTTCATGGCAAGCGAAAGAACGCGCGCGCGGCGCGCAAAACGGCACGCGCCGCTGCGCCGAGTTCGAAGCGAGTTACGCGCGAGCCAAAGAGTTTGCCCGAGATCAAGCAAGAGCCGGAAATCAAGCTCGAGCCCGAGCTCAAACAACAACCCTTCACCATCCGCGGCTACTTCGGCATCGGCGACGAGGACTACTGGTGCCTGAAAGGAAGTCTTCTCGGTGTTGTACTGTCCGGCGAGTAGGACGCGAAAGACGCGATACATTTTTTAAACCCCGCGTTTTACAAATAACACATCAGGAGCGCGTACTCAACACCACCAACACCAATTACCCTTCCTCGCCAAACTCTTTCGTGAACCTCTCGTGCACGTCCAGGTCCGCCTTGGCCACCGTGGGCCGCGCTTTCAACAAAACCTTTTGGCAAAAAGAAAAGTGTCAGTCGTGTACGAGCAAACAGTGTCAGTCGCGTACGGGCAAACAGTGTCAGTCGCGTACGAGCAAACAGCGCGCCGCCTGCTTTGGGAAACGCGACACGCACGAACCTTCCGGAAGTCGTTCGCGGTGATGTTCGGCGGCGCCACGAAACGCGCGTAGCCCAGATCTGCGAGCTGCTCAAGCGAACTCGCCCACGCCGCGGGGTCGCCCGGGGAGCACGGAACGTACTGCGTGGTGGGTTTTTGTTGCGTCGTTGCTGCGTTAGCTTCGTCGTTCCTGTGGCTCGAATTGGACTCAATTTCCTTTACGGTCGAAACGAAAACGGGAACGGTTTTGAAGTGCGTCGCTTCCTGTACTTTACGCACGGGTTCGTACAAAACATCCTTCACGACGTGGTCGATGTCCGAGCCCGAAAACCCCTCCGTCTGCGCGCCCAGGGATTGAAAGTCAGCCTCGGTCAAATCGTGCGGCGTCTCGCCCAAATGCACCTTGAACATGTGCGCCCTCGCGGGCGCTTCTGGTAACGGAATATAAATCCGCTTATCGAACCGCCGCCGCACGGCTTGGTCGAGTTGGTACGGCGTATTCGTAGCGGCTAGGACTAAAACCCGACCCCCCGCGGTGCCGACGCCCTGCATCTGTACCAGAATCTCGGTTTTGATTCGCCGGCTCGCTTCGGATTCGCCGCCCTCGCCGCGCGCGCCACACAGGGCGTCGATTTCGTCGATGAAAATGATCGAAGGCGACTGCTCCCGGGCCATGGCGAACAGCTGGTTCACAAGTTTCTCGCTTTCCCCCATCCACTTGGAAACCAGATCCGAACTGGAAATGGAAAAGAACGTGGAATCCGCCTCCGTCGCGACGGCTTTGGCGAGGTAACTTTTCCCCGTTCCGGGAGGGCCGTACAACAAAAACCCGCTCCACGCTTTCCGTTTCCCGGTGAAGAACTGGGGAAACTTGACCGGAAGAATCACGGCTTCTTTCAGCGCGTCCTTCGCCGCGTCCAAACCGGCGACGTCGTCCCAACTCACGTTTGGTTTTTCCGTCACGATCGCGCCGCCCAGCGCGCCTTGCATTTTCGCTGCGGTTGTGCGAACGAAAAGGGTCAGTCTTGAGAGTCTTGAGTTGGGTGTACTTCGGGCCATGTGTACGAGCAGACAGTCACCCGTAATCGGGCACACAACACGTACCTTTCTCTTCGTCGTTTTCCTTGTTCCCCGAGCCGGCGCCGTTCGCGCCTTTCGGCTTCGCGCGCAACGCGCTGTCCGGGGACAACGCCGAGTTCGCTTTCGAGGTCGCGTTGTCGCTGTCAATCAACTTCTTAAGCTCCTCCGCCCGTTCCAAGTACTCCGTGAACTTTCCCTTAATCGTGGCGTGCATCATCGGGTTCTTTTCGTATTTTAAGTAAATAGTGAAGTGATCCAGGGCGCTCATGTACAGCTTAAACGCGGCGGGGTAATCCGCGGCTTTGTCCTTGTCCACCGCATCTTTTACCAAAGCGATGGCTTTCTCCCTAATCGCGACACCTCCGCCTAGGTCACCCATTTTTGGGTATGAGTAGTTAGCTAGGCACAGAACGTCTCCGGGGGTGGTGGTCGTGATGGACGCCGGACGCCGGCGTGTTGCGTTTGGACAGAACGCGGCCGTCCGGAGGTGGTGGTGATGGACGCCGGTCTTGTCTTGATGTCAAATTCGTGTCAAGACAAGGCGTCGTTCCCCTAAACGATGATGACGTTTTTGGCCAGACCGTGACACTTGACAAACCGACCGGTGGCGAAACAAAGAGTGGGCCCTTGGGCTGTCACACACGTGTCGTCTCGGCAAGCGCGACCCCGGGGAGGTGAAACCGGCGACGCCGGAACGCGAGACGTGGAGTGCGTGCGCTTGGTCCGGATCTGGCAGTGTCACCCTCGGATCGAGAGACCGCTCTCGATTTATTGGGCGCGATTTATTTTATTTATTGGCCACACTGGTGCCTTTTTTCCGCCATCCACGAGACACAACGCCCCTCGCCGGGTAGACGGGTAGTAGTGAACGCTCCCCTACCTCCGGACAATGGTGAACTACGCCAAGTGGGATAACCTGCAGGTTAGTGACGATGAGGAGGATACCAGTAGCCGGCGCGTGGGCGTGACGAAGCTCGAGACGCCATCGCGAATCACGTTCGGCGGCGGTGGGGCGAATGCGAACGTGATTTCGATAGATTCGCCAATGGATGATGGAGCCGTGCCTCCCGAACACCTGGAGACGCTCGTGACTCCAGGCGCCGCGGCTGCGGATGCGCAAGGTGTTAACACTGCCAGCACGTCGTACCCTAAACAACAGACAAACCCTACCGGAACAGATTACGACAAGTTCGCAAAGATGGCGAATGCGATGAGCGATTCCGAAGATGAGCAGGAGTATTTCGAAGACGAAGCGATGGAACAGAGAGAGATTGATGACCAACAAAGGCAAAGATTAGCAGGGAAGTCCACCGAAACTTCTGTGTCTCAACAAAACGCCAAGACGAGTGATTTACAAAGTACGCGGAATGCGAAGTTCAGCGAGAACGGCGGCCGCGAGACGATTTGCCCGGGCGCCGACGAAAGTAGCGAGCGCCCGACGACTACGTTGATGTGGTCTCAGTCCAGGGAAGAAGTCATTTTAAGCGTAGTAGTTCCCGCGGGCACGAAAGCGAAGGACGTGGCGGTGCGATGCACAAGCACAAACATAGAAGTCGCTTGTATGACCAAACAGTCCGCAAACTCGGTAGTAGTCGCGAAGTGTTTGTTGAGCGACCGGTGGACGCACCCCGTAGACCCGGAGCCGAAAGACGACGACGACGACGCGCAATTCGGAGACTGGGAGGTGTGTGACTGGGAAGGCGTTGGTGGTAAGGAGGGCGAACGGGTGGTGCGCGTTACGGTTCAAAAAAAGAACATCGGCGGCTCTTTGGTGCACTGGTGGAAAAAAGGAACGGAGGGCGGGACAGGGATTGACGTTTCCGCGATTACCGCGCGGAAGCCGGGCGCCGCGGACGCGAGTAGTAAAATCTGGAACGAAGCTACCGCGGCGTTTAAAAAGCGCGTCGCGGACAGAGTACCCATCGAACTCGATTGCGCAGAGTAAGGTTTAGGTTGCCGGCGGTTAGGTCGCCTTTGTGAAACTCGAGTAAGGAGGTTTAAGCGGTCGAGTAAGGTTAGTTGGTAAAAAGTAGCAGGGCTGTGTACCACAGAAAAGGGAAGCTCCGTTGGTAAAAGATAAGAATGAACAGATTTCAGGCTCAATAAAACATTCAATCCTTCCCCAGCTCAACCTTCAACCCATCAAAGGGAAACACCTTGTCCGCGTACGGCTGCACCGATGGTTTGTCAATCCACACCGCGACGTTGTACACGCCTGCCATGAAAGCAAGCGCGCCGCCTAGCATCAGCGCGGCTTCGTTTTTCCCCACGATCACTGCCGGGACCTGGTCTAACGCAGGCTCCGGGTACGCGTCGCCGCAGTCCCAACGCAACTCGGCTTCCTCGGGGGTCTATTTTTTTTGTTTGTTTGTTTTCGGGCGGATGGGTAAGTGGGCAATTAGTCAGGTCAGGGTGGGTGGCCGGTTCAGGTCGGTAAGAAGGGTGGCGCGCACGTGAAGGGAGGCGGGTCGCAGTTACGGGGTGGTTTCGTGTCTCGTGTCTCTCGTCGCGAGGCGAGGATGACGCGAAATTCTAAAAGTGTGCCTGGTTCTCTTTGCGATCGTAAATAGGTTGTTGCACACCGTGATTCCGGAATGCACGTACCGGCGACGTGGGGGGCGCGTGCGCGGGGACGGGCGTGCCCATGCCCGCCCGGGCTGCCGCGGTTGCACTGAAGGCACGCGCGTTGGTGACCTGTTGTGGGAACATTTGGGCGATGGGATGGGGGTCAGGAGTGTGGTCTATGCTGCATGGTCGAGAGGGCGAGTGAGTGGCATCATCGAGCGCAACAAGTTGCCACTCGTATGAGCAAACAGGGTGCCGCGAAACCAACCAGACGGAGGGTCGTTCGGTGGCCTTTGGCACGACCGAAACACGTCGTACCTGCGCCAGCGGCCCGGTCGCCACTTGTTTCAGCAAACCCACCGCGCGAGCGCCGCGAAGCACGAGGGCCATCGAAGGTGCGGTGATGAGTCGGGGGGGCGCGGCAACGGACTGCGGAGGGGGCCGAAGCTTGCGTGACCATCTCTGCTTGAGAACTGCGACGAGAACGGATGGAGATTTTTGCGAAATCTAAGAAAACAGCTTGCCAACTTGGACAGATTTCGAATCAAATCTCGCCGCGCGCACCACAACGCCCCACGCACGCCACGATGAGCGACCTGACTAACTTGTTCCGCAACGGCGTCCCCAGCTACGACGAGATGGACAAGCTTGTGTACGGCAGCGATTACGAGTCTGGGGATTCCGGGAACGAAAGCGCGGAGGAGTTCCCCGTTCAAAAGGCATTCACGGTTCAAAAAGCCCTTGCTCTCGGGTTGTTTAAAAACAAATACCCGCCGGCGAGATGAAGATGATGTACCGTAACCTGATGCCCAAGAAATTCAAAGGGAAGAAGAAGAAGAAGCCCAAGGGTAACTACTTCGAACGGCTCACCGTGGAGCAACTCACGTCGTTTTGTACCGCCGCTTTGTTGGCCACGACCGGCACCAAGCCGCTGCTCATCGCCAGGCTTTTCGCAACCGAAACCACGGAAAGGTTCGGGCGCGAATCCAAAGCCACGTCGGTTTCGCGAACCGGCGACGTGAGCTACGGAAAACACGTGTGCGCGCTGGATGCCGTAAAGGCCGAGTTGAAGACGTTAGGGGCGTCGTGTACGGGCGCGAAGTTCGTTTTGATCGAACGCTTGCTACAGGTGCGACACAACACCTGAGAAGCAAAGACATCCATTAATACCCTTTCAAGTGTGATCGAGTATACCGATCGAATCAACCCTTTCAATTGAGATTATTCAAACTGGTTACCGGTCAAAGATCCGCGGATGTTCGGTTGAACGAGAACGGAACCGTCGCGCACGACGCGACCGGCGCCGCCGTCGCGAAGCCCCCCAACCCCGTCGCGATCAAACAAAAAATGGAAAAGCAGTGCGCGCCGGACAAGCGAAAATGGAGCGACCGCAGGTACAAGGACCACTTGATTTCGGTGTGCGGCAACGGTTTCAAAATCGTGGAGAAGGAACTCGTCACAAAGCCGTCGCTCATACAAAACCGAGACCGTGTCGTGTTTGGAGTGTGCGACGCCGTTTTGCAGCCAACCTCGACCGAATGGCGGGGCGAAATTTCCAGCCACGACTACGCCAACTGCGAGCTCGGGTGAAAGAGACCACCGACTCGGAAGACGACGACGACGCCGCAAGTTTAAGCGGCGTAGTCGGGAAGACCGTTTCTGAAAAGACGCCCGATGAAACGGTCGCGTCAAACGACGCTTTCGCCGCCGCCGCCGCCGCGACGCGTCTGTTGTGCGAAAAACTCCGCGCCGCGTACCGGGAATGGACCGGGTGCGATCTGAGGTAAGGCGATCTGACGCAAGGCGGGGTACGGCTTTGCGCTTGTATGGTACGAACGAAAGTAAAACACGATGAAAGAAAAAAAGGGTAGACTACCAAAACGAAAAAGACGCGAGTCGAGTACGATTGCTGTTGAATGATTATGATTACACCGCTTTGTCTCACGGGTGGCGGGACCCTTCCTTTCCTTCTGACACACCTTACGTAAGGCACGTTCCGACTACGGACTAACTCCTTGTCACGACTGTTCAAGCAGTCTGCGGACTACTTAAAAGGACTGTCTACGCAGTCTGCGCTTTCCGCGCGGCGAGTTCCGCGCCTTCCCGAATCGACGCGGAAACCTTGAAATCCGTCCCGTCCGACGAAGCGCCGCCCGCTAAGTAGGGCACAAACGCGGGCCGGCCGACCAGTCCTGGCACGATAAAAAAGAAAATGTCAGTCTCTCGTAATGTATATGAGTAAACAGTCAGGGTAATAGTCCCTTCTGGTACGAGAAAGGGCAATCAGGGGGGCGGAACGTGGTGATTGGGAAATACGCACCTAGCTCGGTCATCATCTTGTCGTCTTCGGAAGCTTCGTTGTTGGGCGTGGTTAACAGAGTGTCCCCGGTAAACACCGAGTTGGCGCCTGCCAGGAAGCACATGGCCTGGTCCGTGGGGGACATTGAGATTCGACCCGCTGATAGGCGCACCACGGTTTTAGGCATGACTAATCGCGCCACCGCGATCGCGCGTACCATCTCCAGCCCCGAAGGAGGCGTAAGGTTCTCCATCGGCGTCCCTTTCACCGGCACCAGCGCGTTGATTGGTACGCTTTCCGGGTGTTCCGGTAAGTTGGCGAGGACGCGCATTAAACTCGCGCGGTCTTTTTCCTCCTCGCCCAGGCCTAAAATCCCGCCGCAGCACACCGAGATGCCGGCGTCGCGAACCGCCGCGATGGTGTTCAAGCGGTCTTCGTACTTTCGCGAGCTCGTGACTTTCGGGTAAAACTCCGGGGACGTGTCCAGGTTGTGGTTGTACGCGGTGAGACCCGCGTCTCGCAACTGTTTCGCTTGTTCCGGGGTTAGCATACCTAGCGTGGCGCACACTTCCATGCCCATGTCTCTAACTTCGCTCGTCATTTTTAGCACGCGGTCGAACTGTCCTTTTCCGACCTGCGAAGGCCCGCGCCACGCGGTGCCCATGCAGAACCGGGTGCTTCCCGCTTCCTTCGCCCTTTTCGCCGCTTCCAGCACGTCCGCAATTCCCATCAGCTTCGTCGCCTCCAACTCGGTTGTTTCTTTCCACGAAGAACTCTGCGAGCAGTAGTTGCAGGTCTCGGGGCACCCTCCGGTTTTGATGGAGAGCAACGTGCACTGTTGCACCTGTCGAGGGTCGTGGAATCTTCGGTGCACGGAAGCGGCGTCGAACACCAGGTCCAACAGCGGCCGGTTGTACAACAGCTCAACCTCCTCCGTGGTCCAGTCGTGCCTCACGACGCCGAGCTCGAAGGGAAGGGGCGTTGGGGGCTCATCGCTGGCGGTGGTGGCGTATCGCATCGAATCAGTCTTGGCGGCGGCAAGCTTGTGTGACTTAACCGCAAGCGCGTTCAGGGCTACGCGCGACGCATCGCCGGTGGGCTGGCCCACCACGGCGCGGACGCGACGCGCGGCATGGCGAAGCATTGACCTCAAAGAAGGAACGTAGATGACGACCGTGCCGTGACGGTTCGGGCGACGCGCGTCGTCCAGTGATCGCGCGTTATCCGAGCGGACGGCACAAAAGCGAGTCGGGGACGGGAGATCAGAAGACGCTGATGACTGGGCGGCGTATTTCTACTTCTCTTTTTTGCAAGCTTACGCGAGTAACTCGTCTCTCATCACAATTCATGTTCTCTCCCCGTCCTACCTCCTACTTTCGCCTGCCCGTTCTGGTCCACGCCGTGCCTGGGGCGTTGAACAGAAACAACGCCTGCTCCTTGGTGGTGGTGTTTCCCGAACCCCAGTTCGCGGTGACCTCTACACTGTTTTGTCTCCGCGACAGCGTTTCGCCGTCTGCAAATGTAAAAGAAAAGTGTCAGTTGCGAGTCTTTCGTAATAGGTATGAGGTAAGGGTGTACTTCGTAATGTGTATGAGCAAACAGTCGGGCGTAATCGGGCCGAACAGTGCGTTTGTGATGTATGTAGTTGTAACAGTTGCCAGTGAGTGTTACGGCCGTAGTGCACTCAAAGAGGGGCAGTAAACAGCGTGCCTGGATTTGGGAAAGCCCCAATACGTACCCGGCACGCTCGTCCGCGCGCCCACCGCTAAACACCCCACGGTTCCCGCCACGGACGCGCGCTGTAAACACGCCGGAAGGGACAGCCCAGACGCGAGTGCGTGTACAAACGCACCACAAAACGCATCACCAGCGCCGGTGGTGTCTTTGATTGTTTCGCCGGTTAAAAGCTTTGCGGCGGCCACGCTTATCACGTCGCAAGAATCGCGAGACTCGCCGCCGGACTCGTCCAAACCGCCGGGTCTGATCGGTAAACACGCGCACGCGCCGTCCGCGCCGAGCGTAACGACGACGGCGACCTGAAATCGTGTCGCGATGTGTTGCGCCGCCTGGAGCGCGGTGATGATTTCTTTTTCCAAAAATTGTGTCTCCGCGAACGTCGTCGCCGCGAGTGTTCGAATCACGTCAATGGCTTCGTGTTCGTTGACGACCAGGAAATCGATTTTCTTGAGATGAATAAAAGAAAGAAGAAAGTGTCAGTCTTTCGAAATGTGAGTGAGTACTTACTCTGGACAATCGGCAAACGTTGTGCCTGGATTTGGGAAAGGATGAACACGTACCTCGAGCGCCGCAATCGGCACGGGCGCGGACGGCGCGACGTTCAAAACCGAAAACGCCCCGACTGTGTGTGCCAAAGCAACCGCATCCGCAACCTCAGCCACGGGAATCTCCATTTGTAGTAGCAGCACGTCGTTTTTGTGTAGCGTGAAGGTGTTGGTACCTAGAGTGCGGCTGATGTTTGATAGACGTTTCGCCGAGACGCTCAGGTTCGCGCCGCTCCCGACCGCGATTTGGTTCTCGCCGTGCGCATCCACCACCACGGACGCAACCGCCGTGGGTAACGATGCATGCGTCGCTAAGCCAGTAATTCCAACCCCAGCCTCGGCGAAGGTTTTTTTTAAAATCTCTCCGAACGCGTCGGCGCCGACGGCGCCGACGAATTCGGTTTTTATTTTTGCGGCTTTTGCGGCTTTTGCGGCTCTAGTTTTTGCCGTTTTTGCTTTTTTCGACGCCTTTTCAGATGCATCGCCATCCTCCTCCTCATCCTCATCCTCCCCTCCGTCTCGGCTCGCCATCGCACACGCGCACGCCTGGTTCGCGCCCTTGCCCCCGGGTAGCAGCACGTAAGTTTTCGCCAAAACTGTGTTTCCAGGTCGCGGCAACGTTTCCGGGTTCATCAACACGTCAACGCACGCGCTGCCGAACACGACGACTTTCGGCATCGTCTCGGGAATTATTTTTTCTCACCTGAACCTTGTGTTTTTCGGTGACTCGGATCGATCGATCAAGGACACGACCGGTGCGTGACCAGTCCGGAAGTTTTACACACACCCCGAAACAAACACGACGGCGCGTAGTGCCCGTGGTGGTCTTGCAAAACACACGAGAAACGGAACCCTCGCGCGGAACCGCGTCCGTACCACTCACGAGCGCGCGGCGAAGTGAAGGTGAGTACATCGAGAAGGAGTCAGATTGGCAAACGCGAAACAGCTTTATTAAATTTTGACGGCGTGAAAGTCGGCGGGCACGTTCATCGGCCCCACCTTCGACGGCGCGTGCGCGGTGTCGCTTTCGCTTGGACCAGGGCTGGCGACCGCGATTGAGAGGCGACGAGAGGCTACGGTGTGACGCGCACGTCCCGTCAACTGTGATGAGCACCCCTGGCAAACAATCCAGACTGGTTGCCAAGTCCCCGAAAGGCGAGTCGTCCGGCAAAAAGCGCCGCCGACCCGACGACGACCGGTTTCAGATGGACGCGAAACACATGGACGAGGACGAGACGGAAGAGAAAGAGAGGCTTGAGACGAACACTATGAAGGTTAAGAAGACTAAGAAGACTTCAAAGAAAGCTTCTGAAGTTGACCAAGAGAGCGAAGAACTCGCGGGTGACGACGACGACGGTGCCATCGAGGAAGATTCATTCGACGAAGCCGAAGACGAGCTCGACAAAGAAACCGCGGCAAAAGAAAAAGCGCAGTCGAAACAAAAAGCCAAGCGCGCTTTGCTCACGTTAAAGGCGAAAGAGAAACAAATGCGCCGAGGCGTGGTGTATCTAGGCGCCATACCCCCGCGAATGAAACCGCAGAAGTTAAGATTGTTACTGACGCCGTTCGGCAAGCTTGACCGGATTTACCTTACCCCCGAAGACCCGAGTCTTCGGTTGAAGCGAAAGAAATTCGGGGGCAACACGGTACGTATTGGGCCTTTCCCAAATCCCATCACTGTTTACTGCCCCTACGTGACTGTTTACTGTTTACTACATACATCACGCGTAGACTGTTCGGCCCGATTACTACGACTGTTTGCTCATACACATTGCGAAGTACACCCGTACTCAAGACTCTAGACTGACACTTTTCTTCTGTCACAATCAGGGCAAAAACTTCGTGGAGGGGTGGGTGGAGTTTGTGGATAAGAAAAAGGCGCGGGACTGCGCGGCGCTGTTAAACAACACGCAAATAGGCGGAAAGAGAAGAAGCTCCCACTACTCGGACCTTTGGATGCTCCGGTATTTACCCAAGTTCAAGTGGGAACACCTGTTAGAGGAAATAGAGTTCCAGAAGGCGATTCGGGAACAAAAAATGCAGATGGAGCTGTTGGTGGCGAAGAAGGAAAGAGACTTTTACCTTAGCAAGGTGGAGCAGAGTAAGCAGATCCAGTCTATGGTGCGACGGCGTGAGGAGGAGGGAGTTAACGGGAAAGGCGAGGGCGGTTCGATCCCCGTGGACAGGGAAGAAACCGCCGAGGAATACGACGAGCGCCTGAAAAAAGAAAAAAGAGAACGAAAAGCCGACCGCGATTTGCTGTTGCGGAAATTCAAACAACGCAAAGCGATCGGCGACGTCAACGTCGATGATGACCGCGGGATGATGGCGCCGGATTTGTTGAGAGATCTTTTCGGGGGGTCCGCGGAGGGCCCGAAACGGTTGTGATGCCGTTTAGGGTTTGGGGTTCAGGGCGGTTAAATGTTTCCGTGAGTAGCGGGGAGGGTTTCTATACGCATATCAAGCGACGCGGAACGATGCTATTTCGTCAAAACTTCGGAAATCCCAAAACTACTATTTCTCCAAAAAGATCTCGAACACGTGCACGTGGAACCCGGCGTCGTGTTTGGAGTCGCTTTTCCGTAACGTTCGCCATTTGCATCCTTTTTTTCGAAAAGCCGTAGTCACGTCCGAAACTGGCACGAACGCGGAGAGTGACTCTGGCGGTGTGTCCTTTGTTTCTTTACGCAAAACTTTACCCAATTCGTCGTCGCGCGTCGATGCGCCGTTTTCGCGAACTCCGTTTTCATCATTTTCTTTACTCGACCGGTCCCGGAAACTCAAAATACACGACGTCGCGTCGCCGTTAGTTAACAACTCGAACACGGTGTTGACGAACGGCTCAAGAAGCTCGCGTAACCACAAACACTCCGCGGCGAGAATTATTTCGCACCTGATTGTAAAAAGAAACGTGTCAGTCTTGTATGGGCAATCAGGGAGGCGGAACGTGGGAAATACTTACCGTCGCGGGTCGCTAACCGGCGTGCCCGCTCGTTTTTCCCAAAACGCGGCGGATGACAAATCGCCGCATCGCAACTCATCGTCCCTTCGTTGCAACGCGCTTTCGTGAAAAGTTTTTCGGCTCTTAATTTGCTCGTCCAACCCGTAACACCAATCTAACGGCTGCGCGGTCGCGGTACCTCCGTTGCCTCCGATGATTGGCAGGGAGCCGAGCCACGCGTTGGAGGCTGGGCTGGATTCATCTTTTACTGGGGTGGATGTAGACGCGTCAGCGTAACTACCGCCCGCGTTACCTCGCGCCGCGTTTTCGCAAATGTTTCGCAAAAGCACTTCATCCACGACTTGTCGAAGATCGGTGAGCATCACGTGCGCGCCTTTACTCGCCGCGGCGATGCCCACCAAACCCACCCCTGACCCGAGCTCCAGGACTTTTTTGTTCTTTAAAGATGGAAGCTTAGGGTCGTCAAGTTTGAGCATCTCGCAAAGCACTTCCGCGCCTTCCCATACCCGGCAAAACCCAGTCGTCGCGGCGACGGTGTAGTCGGGATCGAAAAAGTGCGGGTCCACGAATGGTTCGTCGGATTCGTCGCTGTCATTTCCATCGACGGATTGGGCCTGGGTATCAGTACCAACATCCCTTCGTGTGATTCGCAACTCCACGCCCGCGAACGGAAACACGTCCGTGGCGAGGCGCTCGGCCATTGCTCGGTGCGCGGTGACGCGTTGGGCGGCGCTTTCGGAAACTTTTCTGAGAAAATTTCGTTCCTTGTTTCTTGTTTGCCAAATTTGCTTTTTCTGTTTTAGAGAAGTAATCGATCCCCCGTCGCGTCAGTCTCGAGACGCGTCAGTGTGTTTGCGCATACACGCATTCGGAGACAAGATGACATCCTCTCCCGATGAAACCCCGACCACGTACCTTACGGACTACGCGCGGTTTCCGTATTTGGTGGAGAAGGTACGAGCCTGGGGGCGAAGCAGTTGGTTACGCCAGATCGCCCATTCGTGGAACGTCTCAGATCTAGGAATCTCGCGCCCCATCTTCGTCCGACCGGTTGCGTGTCCCTTTCCCACCGATCCACACGTCGTCCACCAAACCCTAACCCTACACCAACCCCACCTTGCACAACAGGTCAGCCTGGACTTTGCCCTGGGGGAGGACGAAACAATCGTCACCGCGACTGCGGTGTACGTTCCGCGGCCTGGTTCGGAAGGCGCGCCACTGAAACTGGATGGCCGGCAATCTTTCGTAGAGCTCGTGTCCGTGACGATTGATGGAGGTTCTGATTCCGAAAAGAGTTTGACCGAGAAACTCGACTACGCCCTCACCCCAAACGCGGAGGACACGCACATGACCATCGCGAACGTTCCGGCCACCAAATTCAGTGTCACGGTCGTGACCAAGTTCGACCCGTTCAAGAACCTGGAGCTTTCCGGTTTGTACAAATCGAGCGGCACGTTCTGCACGCAGTGCGAAGCGGAAGGGTTCCGGTTAATCACCTACTTCCCCGACCGCCCGGTAAGGATTTCCCATTTACCACATTCCGACGACTGAGTGCCCGTACTCGTACCAGAAGGGACTATTACCTCTGAATGTTTACTCATACACATTACGAGAGACTGACACTTTTTCTTTTACAATCAGGACGTCATGTCGATCTTCACCGTGACCATGACCGCGGATAAAGCCAAGTACCCCGTGCTTTTAAGGTACGTGTTGGGCATTTACCACGCTCCGCCTCTGCAATTGCCCATACAATACTGACACTTTCGGCTTTTATCGTATCAGCAACGGCAACTTGCTGGCGACGCGAACCGAGTTGGGCAATGACAAATCTAAGCATTCCGCTACGTGGTTCGATCCGCACGCGAAGCCGTGTTACCTGTTCGCCCTCGTCGCGGGTGACCTCTCCGTGGTTGCCGATTCTTTCGTCACCATGACGCAAAAGACCGTGCAGCTCCGGATTTACGCCGAGCACAAAAACATCGACCGGTGCGACTTCGCGATGGCGAGTTTAAAAAGGGCCATGAAGTGGGACGAGGACAGGTTCGGGCTGGAGTACGACCTGGATCTGTTCAACATCGTCGCCGTGGACGACTTCAACATGGGCGCAATGGAGAACAAATCCCTGAACATTTTCAACTCGAGGCTCGTTCTCGCAACGCCGGACAGCGCCACGGACGGCGCGTTCGGCCGAATCGAGGGCGTTATCGGCCACGAGTACTTCCACAACTGGACCGGGAACCGGGTGACGTGCAGGGACTGGTTTCAGCTCTCCCTGAAAGAAGGGTTGACCGTTTTTCGGGACCAGGAGTTCAGGTACGTATTGGGCCTTTCCCAAATCCTGACACTGTTTACTGGCCCTGCGTGACTGTTAGAGTGCACTACTGCTGGCAACTCTTACAAATACATCACAAGTAGACTGTTTGCCCATACAGTACACCTATACTAAGACTCAAGATTGACACTTTTTGTTCACAATCGCAGCGCCGATATCGCGTCACGGGCGGTGCGCCGAATCGGCGACGTGCGATTTCTACGGGACTCGCAGTTCGCGGAGGACGCGTCACCCATGTCCCACCCGATTCGCCCCGCGTCGTACATGAAGATTGACAATTTCTACACCCTCACGGTTTACGAAAAAGGCGCGGAGGTTATCCGGATGTACCACAGCGTGCTTGGCGAGAGCGGGTTCAGGGCCGGGATGGATCTTTACTTCGCGCGGCACGACGGGCAAGCGGTGACTTGCGACGATTTCTTCGCCGCGATGCGCGTACGTGTTGCGCGTTTCCCAAATCAAAGGCCTCCACGTTTTCCCACTCAAGACTGACACTTTCTTTTATTTATCGTAAGGACGCGAACCCGGGAACGGACATCACGGGGATCGCGAACTGGTACCACCAGGCGGGGACGCCGGTTGTTACATGTGTCAGGGAGTTCGATGAAGACACCGAAACGTACTCGCTGAGTTTCAAGCAGGTTCTTCCCAAAACCCCCGACGAGCACGGCCGCAAGGAAAAGCTGGCGCAGCTCGTTCCGATCAAGGTTGGTTTGTTACACGGCCAGACCGGGTTTGATTTGGATTTATCGCGTTTCGATATCACCGTTTCCGACGAGTTCGGAGCGGTGGGTTTGGGAAGCGTGGTGGCGCTTGACGAGGCCACCGACGCGACGACCCTGGTGCTGTCCGCCATGCGTGCCAAGTTCACGTTCACGCCCAAGAAATCGTCTGACACTGATTTTTTCGGCGGCGTCCCACCCGTTCCGTCGTTGCTACGGAACTTCTCCGCGCCCGTTACGTTAACACTGACTCCCGCGCTCACCACGGAGGAGTCCTTGCTCATTCTCGCACACGACACAGACCCTTTCAACCGGTGGGAAGCGGCGCAAGGCATGGCGCGGGGGATTCTTGGAAGATGCGTTAAAAAAGCGATGAGCGAGCACGACGAAACGTCCGAGGATCAGTCGGTTTATGACATGACTGAATACCCATACGCGTCCACGATCACCACCGACAGCGCTTGGGTATTGTTCACCACCGCCTGCGTCGCAATCATCGACGACGCCACCGCGAACAACGTGGACCGCGCATGGGTGGAAGAAGCGCTTTCTTTTCCCGGAGTCGCGTCGTTGGTTCAACAGCTTCAGCCGGTGAATCCTTTAGTGGTTTACCAAACCGTGAAAGCGTTCACCAAGGCGTTCGCGGCGAAGTGTTCTGGAAACTTTAAAACGGCGCTGCAGGTGTGCGAAACCGAAACGCTCGATTTAGGGGAGCCGTATGACGTCACCGCGGAGCAGGTCGCGCGAAGAAGCTTCGCGTCATACGCGCTGCGCGCGCTGGCTAGTCTTGACGAAGATGAGGCGAAGAAGATCGATTTCGACGCAGGTACGTGTTGGGCCTTTCCCAAATCCAGGCACACTGTTTCCCCGACAAGACTGACACTTTTCGGGTACACTCGCAGAGTACTTGAAGAAACAGTTTGACGACGCCACGAACATGACGCGCGTGGTCTCCGCGTTGGGCGCGTTGTCAAACGCGGGCGAGTTTTGCGAGGAAGCCAGGCAATACGCCTTCCAAAGTTTCCGTGAAAAGTGGCGAACCGACGCGAACGTGAGCTGTACGTACCTTTCCTTAATCGCCGGGTTGAGCCGGGGCGTGAACGGCAATGCGTCGCCGCTTGAAAACGTGAAGAAAATAGCAAACGACGCGTCGCCAACCTCCGTGTACAAAAAGGAAATCCCGAACAAGTTCTACGCTTTGATTGGCGGTACGTATTGCGCATTTCCCAAATCCCGCCTCCCTGTTTTATCTCTCAGCTGGTGACTGTTTGTCCATACATCGCCCAATACAACACTGACACTTTCTTTCATTTATCGTAAGGGTTCGCCCATGGTAACCCGGTCGGGTTTCACTCACTGGACGGCAAAGGGTACGATTTCGTGGTCGAGAAGCTGCTTGAGATGGACAAAATCAACGCCATCGCGGCGTCGCGGCTGGCCAAGCCGTTCACGGAATGGCGGCTGTTCGACGCGAAGCGAAGAAACTTGATGAAAGCCTGTCTGGAAAAGATCCTCGCGGAGAAACCGTCGCCGAACATGTTCGAAATATGCACCAAGAGCCTGAAGGAGGAGTAGGTGGTACTTCGCTCTTAAGAGTCTGAAGGATTAGTGGGTTGTTTGGTTGTGTGTGCGTAGTGGTACCGAGAGAGAGAGAGAGGAATTGTGATGACAGAGCAGGGACGCCGTGTGACGCCTCGGTTCGTCTCACAGTTAAATTCTTGAAACAGTTTCGTAAAATCGTCTGTGCATTCCGAAACTTCCTTTCGGGACGACGCGTTTTCTGCGTCAGTCACTTTGCCGTCAGCCACACACCGGCCGCGCTCGCCTGCCTCGTGTTCCCACACACACGATGGGTGAGGACTCGAGTAAAAAGCCGAAAAAGGACAAGAAGGACAAGAAGGACAAGAAAGATTCGAAGGACAAGAAACGGGCACGGGAGGGTGGTGAGGTTGAGGCTCGGGCCGCCAAGAAAGAATCTTCAAAGATTCTGAAAACGGCGGCGGCGGCGGTGAATGGCGATGCCGACGGTGGTGCCTCTAAAAAGGAACTGAGCAAGGACACCAAGGCTGCTAGCACTAAAAACGTCTACACGGGTGTTTCCTGGGACACCTTCGAGCTCACGGACTTTCCCGAGTCCATCAAGGCTGGCTTGAAAGCGGCGGGCTTCTCTGACCCATCCGAGATTCAAAAGAAAGCGTGGCCTTCCGCTTGCGAGGGCCGCGACGTCATCGCGGTGGCGAAAACCGGCTCCGGCAAGACCCTAGCGTTTCTACTACCCATGCTGCACCGAATGATATTGCGACAACAAAGCAAAGGAACCCTGCCTACCAATACCGGAAATAAAGGAAGCGTACCTTCACCGGACGGGTTGGTGTTGGCGCCGACCAGGGAGCTCGCGATTCAAATCAACCTGGAAGCGGTGAAGTTCGGCAAAACTTTAGGTTTGAACTCGGTTTGTCTGTACGGAGGTGCGCCCGCGTACGAACAGAAGACGCAGCTGAAGGCACACTTGAATGATTCAAAAGCGCTAGGGCTGATCGTCATCGCCACGCCGGGTAGGCTGTGCGACTTGATGCAGCAGAAAAGTTTGAGCCTGCAAAACTGTTTCATGATAACTCTGGACGAAGCGGACCGCATGTTGGACATGGGGTTCGAACCGCAGCTGAAGGAGGTGTTTCTGGAAGTTCCGAATGTGCCTACTGAAACGCAAGCCGTAGGCGCGGGCCGGCAAACCACCCTTTTCACCGCGACTTGGCCCAAAGCGGTGCGGAAGCTAGCGTCGACCTTTTTAGCGGAAGGCACGAGCGGCGAGGACGGCCAAGCGGACACGAAAAATAAGCACGCCGCGGTGCGCGTTTTCCTGGGCGGCGGCGACGGCGCGGACGCGGGCGAGCTTAGCGCGAACAAGTCAGTAACGCAAAAGTTCATCAAAGCCCAGGATGACGAGAAGGATAGACACATGTATGAGTTGTTGGTGAATTTGCCGGAAGGAAGCCGGGTCGTGGCGTTCGCAAACACCAAGCGACGCGTGGAGATGTTATCGAAAACTTTCTGGAACCACGGGTTTGGGACGTGCGCGGTGCACGGGGATAAGCAACAAAAAGAGCGCGAGCTCGCGCTGAAGAAGTTCACGGACAACGAGTGCCCCCTAATGTTCGCAACGGACGTCGCGGCGCGAGGGCTGGACATCAAAGGCGTGACGCACGTGGTTAACTTTGACATGGCGCGGGATGTTGAGTCGTACGTGCACCGAATCGGACGAACGGGCAGGGCGGGCGAATTGGGCACCGCGATTACGTTCTGGAACCCGGATTACGACATCGTGTGTTCACCCGCGCTTTGCAAAATAGCGCGGGATGCGGGGCAGGAAGTACCGGACTGGCTCGCGAAGTTTGAAAAGACCAAGGAGAGCAAACAGTGGAAAGTAGCGGACGCGGTTTTGAAGTAGAAACTTTTACTTTTCAAAAAGCGCGTACCAGGTATCAGTTTGCTGAGATCTAGAGTCTAATAACTTCCGGAATGAGCCACTTGCTGTGACTGTTTCCTGCATCACAGGTATCAGTCTTAGAATAAATAGCCCTCCTCAAAGTACCACTGACTCGTCCGGCCGTTCTACTCGCCGGTGTCGTAATCGCCGTCGGCGTCGCATGGCTCTTGCTTGATTTCTACGTCGGGGTCTTGCTTGACCTCTGGCGTTTGCTTCCAGTTCGGCTCGAGCTTGATTTTAGCCTCTTTCCTTTTTTTCATCGGTGGCGAGCTCGGAGCAACAGCGCGGGACGACTTGCACGCCGCGCAGTTGTATTTCACATTGCCGTGGGGACATGGGTTGCACGCGGCGCAGCTGTCTTTCCGCTTCCCGTGAAGGCAGGCGTTGCACTCCGCGCACTTGCCTTTCGCCTTGCCATGGGCGCAGCCGTTGCAATCCGCGCAGTTGCGTTTCAGCTTCCCGTCAGGGCACCCGATGCACTTTGTGCAGTTGCGTTTCAGCTTCCCGTGGGGGCAGGGGTTGCAGTCCGTGCAGTTGCTCTTCAGATTGCCAGGAGGGCAGGGGTTGCACGTCACGCAGCCGCGTTTAACCCTGCCGTGGGGGCAGGGGGTGCACCCCGCGCAGAAGCGTTTCAGCTTCCCGTGAGGGCACCCGATGCACTCTGTGCAGTTGCGTTTCAGCTTCCCGTGGGGGCAGGGGTTGCACTCCGTGCAGTGGTACTTCCACTTCCCGTGAGGGCAGGCCGTGCAGTCCGCGCAGTTGCTTTTCATTTTCCCGTGGGGGCAGGGGGTGCACGCCGTGCAGTAGCTTTTCAGCTTGCCGTGCGGGCAAGGGGTGCACACCGCGCAGCTGCCTTTCCGCTTGCCGTGCGGGCAAGGGGTGCACACCGCGCAGCTGCCTTTCCGCTTGCCGTGCGGGCAAGGGGTGCACTCCACGCATCGGTTTTTCAGCTTGCCGTGAGTACATCCTTTGCACTCCGCGCAGTCGCTTTTCACCCTGCCGTGAGGGCAGGGGGTGCACTCCGCGCAGGCGCGTTTCACCTTGCCGTGCGGACACCGCTTGTGTCCCATGATTCGCGCGCGTCCCCTGGTCACCCTTCCTGCGCACCGCGCCCTTTGCGCTCCTCGGAATGAGCGACGATTCGTTTGCCATCGTCCGAAGGCTAAAAAAAACCGGATCTTTCCTACCCAGTTTTCTACTCGGTACGGTTCACCATCTGCTGCGCAACAGGTTAACAACGCGCAAGGTAAACGTCTTTCCTGCTTTTTTGCTCCCATTTTGCCCACACCGAAAACGTTTTTTTTCGAGGGGGTCGTGCCGCGTGACGACATGCATGAGGCCTTCCGCATGACCAGCGGCGCCCAAAAACGCAGACCTGGACGCTATACTCATGTTATAGGATCACCAAGCGTCCGATTCGCAAACAGATGCGTGTGCGCTCCGGATCGGCGGACGACTGGGTGGTGCTAATTTCGCACCATCAAAAAAGCAGTAAAGGTCGAGTAGAAAACTGGGTAGTCGCCGGAAAGCGCGTATTTTTTTTCCTGGGATGTCAAGGATTCGATGTCTCGGTCGTCCCCACTTCGGCCGCGCGCTCGTCTTCGCGGACCCCGCGTCGTCCGTCCGCTTTGTCCGTGCGTTTCGCCCCTGTGACCCACCCACCAACCCGCCATGCCCCCCATCAAATCCATATTCCACGACGAGCTGATCGCCACCGCGGCTGCGATGTCGGTTCCCGGTAAAGGCTTGTTAGCCGCGGACGAATCGACTGGCACGATCGGCAAGAGGTTAGCCGGGATCGGGGTGGAGAACAGTGAGTCGTCTCGGCAGGCGCTGCGCGAGCTGTTGTTCACGACCCCGGGGTTCGAAAAACGGTGCGCCGGGGTGATTCTGTACGAAGAGACCCTGTTTCAAACCTGCGTGGATGGCACGCCGTTCGTTGAATTGCTGGTTTCCAAAAACATCCTTCCAGGCATAAAGGTTGACAAAGGCGTCGTCGCCATCCCCGGGTGCGAAGATAGAGGCGAAACCACCACCGCCGGTCTGGACGGCCTGGAGGAAAGGTGCGCTACGTACTACCAAAAGGGCGCCAGGTTCGCGAAGTGGCGGGGCGTGCTAACAGTCGGGAAAAACGGTAAAGGCCCTAGCGAGCGGTGCTTGGCGCTGAACTGCGACGCGCTCGCCAACTACGCCGCGATTTGCCAGAAAAACGGCCTGGTCCCCATCGTCGAGCCCGAGATCTTGACCGACGGCGACCACGACATAGCCGTTTCACAAGCCGTCACGACTGTCGTGCTTCAGCGCGTGTTTGAATCTTTAAACAAAGCCGGCGTGCTGCTGGAGGGGATGGTTTTGAAGCCCAACATGGTGACGAGCGGGGTTGATTGTTTAAAAAAAGCAGACGCGGCGACGGTTGCGAAGTTAACAGGTTCGTATTTTACCTCTGCCCTGACTGTTTGTCCATACATCGCGATATACTCGTCCTGCGAAGGGACGTCTTACCTCTGCCCTGACTGTTTGTCCATACATCGCGATACACAAGACTGACACTTTGTTTTATGTATCGTAAGTGGAAACTTTGAGGCGAACCGTTCCGCCCGCCGTGCCCGGGATTCTGTTCCTCTCAGGAGGCCAAACGGAAGACGAAGCGACTTCCCACTTGAACTTGATGAACAAAAACTCGCCACTAACTAACCCCTGGACGTTGTCGTTCTCATACGGCCGAGCGCTGCAAGCCACGGTTTTGAAAACGTGGGGGGGAAAGAGTGAAAACGTACAAGCGGCGCAAGCGGCGTTGTTTGAGCGCGCGGATGCTAACGGGAAAGCCAGTCTGGGAGAACTGTGATGATTGGTTGGTTAACGGGGTTTGCTAAGTGTTGAGGCCACCCTGGTTCGATCCGCCGACGAGTTCGGTACCAAATAACAGATCAGGAGTCACTTAATACTACCAACAACGAAAGCGGCACCTATTTCGTCGCGGAGTAAGAAAAATCTAAACACAACATTTACGCTCACAACTCTTCGTTCCCCTCCCCCCGCGCCAGCCACTCGTCCACCGTCCTCTTAATAACCTCCCGTGCAAGCACCACCGACTCCTGGTCACCTGGACGCGCCGGGTGCGTCCACGCGTGGTGCGACGCGCCTTTGACCATCAAGGACGGCGTGTCGCTGTCGACTTGCTTTTTCGATTTATGCGGAACTTCGTGGACGCGGTTTGGCGTGAAGCTGTTCGCGCGCCACGGGTCCACGGACCCGGACGGATACAGAACGTGGCTACTCGCGGGGCACCACCCTCCGTACAAAGCGTTACTCCGGAACGCGGCTGTTTTCACGACCGTTTCGAAATCCAAACCGAACAAGGCGACGCACGGTTGCGCGAAAAAATTCAAGGTCATGAATTTCGGGCTGGTGAAAAAAAGCGGGCACGCCTTTTCGTCCTCGCAGGTTTGGTAAAACCCAAACTCGACGCACGTCTGCCAGAACCACGCGCGGTCGCCGTCGTAGGTGTTGTTAGGCCAATCAATGGGGAGGCGGTCGTCGGCCATGTGTGCTAAATTCAAAGAGTGGTCTACGTCCAAACAGTCGGAAGGTTCCGTAAACCCAAACGCCGCGTTCGTGACCGCCGCGAACCGGTCAAGCGCCGAGGGTTGGTTTTTTTCGTCGGGTTCGGTAAATCGATTCCCTGATTAAATAAAATAAATGTCAGTCTTGTATGGGCAATCAGTCGGCGGAATGTGGTGGGTGGGAAATACTTACCATTTTTGTCAATCGATTCACGCAAAGACCACGCGCCGACTCCTCGGCCCCTGCTGAAACGCCCTACTTTTCGAGAGTGACCTGCATCTCCGTTGTTACTGTTCCTCGGCGTAACCAGTGAAGCACCTGCATCAGCGTTCGCACCGTTTACGCTTCGTATGGGTAAAGAGTCTGACGTTTTCGTATCGCCGATCATCATCCGGCACACCGCCGCGATGTCGCACGCCGGGTTTTTCGCCGCGTCGCATCGCGGATCGTTCGACTGCGCGGGCACGACCTCGGTGAGTGAGGCTAAAAACTCGGAAACGTTCGCGTCAACATCAAGAGCGTTGCGTCCGCACGTGTTGAACAACTTTTCGAGCTCGCGGCGGCCTTTTTGAGACCCTAGGGAGGAGGCACTACTTCCCGAGGAGTCGTTTAAACTCTCAGACTGATTACTCTCCAGAGACAAAAGACGCGCAATCTGGTCAAACGCTTGTCGCACCAAATAAAAGCACGCAAAAGACCCCCCCACGGATTCATCCGCAAGACTCTCCCCTACCACAAAGTCGTACCCGGGCATCGCGAAACTGGCCTGTACCGGCGCGGACGACGCGACGGCCCCGAGGACTAGGTGCGGAAACTTTTGCCGAACAAACGAAGCCAGCTTGAGAAGAAAGAAAGTGTCAGCCAGTCGGACCGCGTGTATATTCGGGATTGATATGAGGGATTGGAAAGGGTATACTGTACTCCATAGTATGAGGGATTGGACATACTATACTCCATAGTATTACGTAAACAGTCAGGGTAACAGTCCGAGGGAATGCGCCCTTCTGGTCGTAATGCTCCCTTCGCGGGACGAGTATATCGCGATGTATGGACAACAGTCACCTGCTGAGAGATAAAACAAATAATTGGGAAACACGCACCATCCCCGGGTACGAACCGCCGAAGGCAACGACGGAGGGCGACGTCTTACCACCCACCGGCGGTAACTCGAAAACCAAGACTAAATGCTCTATGAACCGGACTAAGTCACCCAAGGCTTGTGTTGAGGTCAGGAACCGAAGCGACCCAACACTCAAATCCCCGGTGGGCTGCGACGACCCGTAGAACCGGTGCTCCAGCGCGACGAGCAACGCGCCGCGGCTGCGAGTGGCGAAGAAAAAGGTCAGTCGTCTCGAGTCTTGTGCTGGGCGATTTACACACAGTGAGCAAACAGTCTGGTACCACAGTGCGGCATTGTGGTGGTACTCCCTTGCGTGACTGCACTCCATAAGGGCATCAAACGTAGGTGCCTGGATTTGGGAAAACGACACGTGTACGTACTTATTTTTTTCAAAAAGCTCCTTGGCGTGAGCAACCGCGACGCCGCAATGCGCGCCGCCGTCAACCACCACCGAAGAATCGAACCCCGGGCCTTCCCCTCCCACGCACAGGAAGATTACCGGGTTTTTGGTGTTGTTGTTTGTAGCGTCGAAATACGCGTCGTTCACAAACCACCGCTGGCGCCAGGTCCGGCCGCCGGGAGGGGGGGCGGCTGATGACGATTCCGCGTTCAATCCACGAATCCCAGGTGCGTCTCCTTTTCCGGTTTTGCCGCCCTCGAACGACGACGCCGCCCCGACATCAGCCGCGTGGAAGTGGTCCAGGGGCTGCGTTATCCAGCGCTCGTGTTGTGCGAGGTCCTGTTGCGGGGGTCGTGCTGCGCTTTCCGTCGCACCGTGTCGTACACCACGCAAGTGACTGCGAAGCGCGGTCGGCCGCGACCCCAATCGCTTGTGGGGATGGGGCGGTATCGCGTCGACACAACACACGAAACACACGAAAAAGCACACACCTAAGGTCCGACCAGTGTGAACACCGCGCGTGCCACGACGCGGTGGCATGGTCGCGGCCGCCTCGGCGCGAAGGACACGCACGAAGAGTGACGGGCCGGAGGGCGACCGGAAGTGATTCGTCTGAAGATGAGATTCATTCTCAAAACGAAAGAGGCGTTTCACGGGGACGATCAATAATAGCGCATGACGTCTCGCGTGTGTGTCGTATCTCTCGTTTCGTATTTCACGCTCTCTCCTCTCTCATTTCTCGTGACGTGCGCTAGACCGCTTCTCGTGTCGTCTCTCTCGTTTCTCGTTTCGCGTCACGCCGTCTTGTACCTCGTTCGTCGCGCGTTCCAATACGTCTCGAACGCTCCGTCTCGCCGCCTCACAGGTCTTTCAAAAACCGTTTGCAGTGCAGGCAAAGAAAATGCCCCGTCTCCGAATCCGGGTCTTTGTCCTCGAACCACCGGTGAAGACAAAGCATGTGCCACATCCCCGAACACGGGGCGGGGCACCGAAGACGGCACGCTTGTTTGTCTGGTACGATGAAAGAGTGAAAGTGTCAGTCGGTCGTGACGTGTGTTACGTAAACAGGGAAGAGGTAACGCTCCCTTCGTCAGGACGAGTATGCGCAATCGCGAAGGCGGAGCGAGCGTGTTCAGTGGGAAACACGTACCTTGCGCGTCCACGACTTCCATGCATATCAAGCACTCGTTTGCTTTTTCGTCCTCCGCGGCTGGCGCGAACGGCTTGGGCGCGGGCGCGGCGGTCCAATCCTTTTGCCGATGGGTTTTTTCCGTTTTGGTTTGGGGTTGTTGTCGCGACGGTTGTCCGGTGGTCGTCGCGTTGTTTTGCCAAGCGCTTTGGTTGGTACCGGCCGCGGCCGCGGAGACACCGGTGACGCGATTGGCGCCGGGAACACTCGGCGCGGTGTGATTGGTGGGAACGCAGGCGGGCGGTGGCGTCGGCGCGACAACCGGCGCGACAACCGCGGCGACGGGAGGAGACCACCACGAGTTTGACGAGGTATTAGACCCAGACTCACTCCCGGTACGCACCACACCGTCTTGCAGAAACACCTCGCCTCGCTTTAGCAACCCGAGGGCGTCGTCGCTTGTTGCGCCGCACTTGGCGAAGGGAAACGCGCACCGGGTGTCGTGTCGAAACGGTATGGTGGTGCCGCAGCTGACGCAGTGGCCGTTTTCCCGCGGGTCGGATGAAATCCACCGCGACCGAAGCTTCGGGTTGTGGAACACCAACCGGAGCACCGCGTCTAACGGCACCACGTTTACTTGATGCAGCGAGGGGGGGGGCGCCGGGGGCGCGCTTGGGGCGGTTTTTGCTTTTGACGACGAAGCACCTTCCGAAGGACCCGCCGGTTGTGAACCTCCAGCCGAACCGTTTGCGTTACCACCCGAAGGAGTCGACGACGGCCCTCCAGCGGAAGACCCTCCGGGACCCGAAGCCGGTTTAGCAGACTGCTTGCCCGTACCCTCCACGACACGCTCCTCCGCCTTCCCCCCATCCCCCTCCTCCTCCTCGTCAGGCTCCCCATCCCCATCCTCCCCCGCCGTAACAACCGCCTCCTTCCCCGCTTTCTTCTTGGCTTTCTTCTTGGCTTTCTTCAGCTCCTTGCGCGCCTCGGCGAGCTGCGACGCCTCCATCGCGACAATCGCGGCGTGCTGCGCCTCCGCCTCTTCCTCCTCCAAAAGCTCCCTCGCGCTCGCTTCGGTGACATCCAGAACCTCGGGGTACGAAACAACACACACCGCGTCTTTGGTTTTCTCCTTCATGCGTTCCCGCAGCTTCGCCTTGGCGTCAAGACGACCCCCCGAGGACGAGCTTCGGTTCAGGCGGTTGTAAAGCTGTTCGCGCGCGACCCTCGCGGTACCGTAAACCCCTTGGTGCTTCGCGAGCACCACCCTGGCGAACTCCTGGTTCCGGAAACGACACACCCGAGCCGCTTCTCGCAACGCTTCAAAGTACAAAACACTGAACAGGAGCAGTTCGCGGTTTTGAGTGAAGCAAGTCATGGCGATTTTGGAGGGCGCGGAAACGAAATTCACGTTGGACGAGTTTTCCTCGAGCACGGAGACGAACCGCCGCATGGCGTGGTTTGGGTCGGAAAAGAAACCCTGCGATAAATAAAAGAAAGTGGTTAACGTCTTGTGTATCGCGACGTATGGGCAAACAGTCAGGGCATCCGGTAATGCGCCCTTCGCAGGACGAGTATATTGCGATGTATGGGCAAACAGTCAGGGCGGGATTTGGGAAGTACAAAACGTACCTTCAGGTGGGTGCCGAAAACCTTATCCGCGTCGGATTTCGTTTCGAACTTTTTGTGCCTGATTGTAAAAGAAAAAGTGTCAGTCTCGTATGGTCAATCAGTCTGCGGAATGTGGTAAATGGGGAAACACTTACATCGAGAAGAAGGCGACGTTGGCGAACGCGACCAACAGGCGGAGCAGGTTCAGCGTGCGTCCACTTTTGGTCTCGTCTTCGGAGGTCCGAAACGGGTTGGACATGGTGGCGAGAATTTTGCGGAACCGCGTTTCGGACGAGTCATCCCCTTCGTCTCCGACTAATTGCCCACACAAATCCGCCCCCGCGCGCATGTCACGCACCGAGAGCCTTGTGAGGAACTCGTACACCTGGATAGGGTCGTTCGGGCCGACCACCAGAGCGCAGGCCCCGACGTTCCCGGCGCCCAACAAGCGCGCCCACGGAGGCGCGACCAGCGCCGGCGCGCTCGCGCTTTCGTTCGCGCTCGCGAGGACGTCCCACAGAAGCTTCCCCGCGCCGTCCAGCAAGTGCGTGGATAGCGATTCGTCGAATCGCTTCACACGCGCGTTCGCGTCCCGCAGTTCGCCCCGCGCGATCGCGAAATCCACGCAGCTCGTAAACCCCACCCCCGTCTCGTCGCTGAACAAAGCCGCGATGCGTTCCTTGTCCTGGTCAAACACGAACTTGTTGGACGGCGTGCCTGTTCCGGCGGCGGCGGCGGCGGCGGCGGCGTTTCCCCCGAAATCGCCATCCACCCTTGCGATAAATAAAAGAAAGTGTCAGTCTTTCGGGCCATGTGTATGAGTAAACAGTCAGAGTAATCGGGCCGAACAGGGTTGTATGGGCAGAGAGGTAAGACGTCCCTTTTGGTACGAGTATATCGCGATGTATGGACAAACAGTCAGGGCGGGATTTGGGAAACACAACACGTACCTGAAGCTGCGCCTGATTTCGGTTTGGAAGTTTTCCGTCCACAGCATGGCGTCCGCGCGGTACCCGTTGGAACCCTGCTGGTTGGTGGAACCGGGCGCGTTACTCTCGGACTGTTTACTCGCTGACCCCGAACCTGACCCGTGTGTTTCATCGCAGTCGGAAAAGTACCGCGACCGCGTGATTTCGCCGCCGCACCCGGGCACAGGGCAACACGGCGTTTTCGTGACCCACATCGCGCACGCCCGGAACCGCGTGGTGACCGCGGGCTCCTCGGTGAGCGTGAACGTCTTTTTGAGCTGTGTAGGCGGCGGCGGTTGAGTAACAGAGTCAGCAGCAGACTGTGAAACACTTTTACTTCCTGTGTTACAACCGGAAACACCACCCGAAACCGAACCGTCCGCCGCCGCGTCTTCGCCCGGGCCCACCGCGCTCGTCTCCACCTCCAGCTTCCCGAGCAAACGGTTGTACACGTCCTCGTCGTCGCTCTCCGCGCAGTTCGCGTGCCAGCACCGGGCGTGGCACACCGTATTTTCGTGTCCGTTGGCGCAGGAGGTTTCGAAGAGACGGCCCATGACTGTGATTGGGAAAGAAAAGGGTCAGTCGGGACCGTGACTTGTGTGAGTAATTACTCTGGGGACAATCGGCAAACAGTCGAAGTAATCGGGCCGAACAGTCGGGCGTAATCGGGCAATACAGTGCACTTGTGATGTATTTGTAACAGTTACCAGTACTGTAAATGTTACTAGTACTGGCAACTGCTACATGCATCACGAGTAGTGCACTCAAAGAGGGTCCATAAACAGTGTCTGGATTTGGGAAAGCCCCAACACGTACCTTTCACGCACGCCGCGGCGGTACCAAAAGATCCACACACCGCGGGGTTTAACTCGCGGCACAGAATTTGCGACGCCTCGGGATCCTCAGGGTCGTCTCCTGTTTTGTGTGTGTCTGGAGGAGAGGAGGGATCAGGTGTGGAACCTTCGGACTGGTTAGGCATACACGCGTCAAAGCAACACGCCCTCACCGAGTTGCAATACCGGTCCTCCCCGCCCGCTTCGTCTTCGTTTAGCAGAAATTCCAGGGTGGCGATATCGGAGGTCGCCATTTGGGTGGTCAAATCCACCAACGCGCCAATCGAGTTTCTGTCAGTCGCGGCGTGCGGGAGCTTGAAATCCTCCTTGATTTTGGACGATACCCGCCGCGCGCGCTCGGCGCACCAAAACTCTTTCTTGACGCGCTGCTCTTTTTCGGAAATCACGCGAGACCAAAGAAGGCTCTGCACTTCGCGGTCGGTAACTTTCTTGGCGAGCGCCGCTTGTTCACCGGCACTCAAAGCAACTGCTGGGGTAACCTTGAAAGCTTTATTGGTGTTTTCGTCGCTCAGCACAGAGTCTTTCGAAAGCGCGCCGTGGAGGAGCGAAAAAGTGGAGCTTTCCGAAGCGCTCTGCTCGTTTTTTTTCTCCGCGCTCGCGCCCGTCTTGCCTTTTCTTTTCGAAACCTGACCAGTACCACCCGAGCCCGTAGCGGTAAAAAACGCAGTAGCTGCGTGTACTCTTTTCTCGCGCTCCAGCGCGAGCTGGGTTTTGATTTTATCAACAACAAGGCTCGCGATGCGCCGCACGGGGGCGAGTTTGGAAGGGCCGGGTTTGGGTGGGTATTTTTTGGCATCAGCGTCTTTTATATTATTTGGCGGATTCTGCGTATTGCTGGGATCCTTGCTGGGGTGGGCATGTGCTTTGCCCGGCCCCGGTACGGGTACTGATGACCCTTTCGAAGTGGTTCCGTTCGCGGTGGGTTTGGGGGTTTGCGCCGCGGTGCCGTTGCCGTTGGCAGCTGGTTTTGCTTTTGCGGTACCGGCGGTTGAGGAGTTATGGGCACCCCCTCCGCGTCGCGGCGAGGACGGGGGAGTGCTTTCCGGGGATGACGCGAGGCTTGGCGGTTTCGAGGATGAGCTGCTCGAGGCTAGGGACGGGGGCGAGGACGAGTCGCCGGAATCCGAGCCATCCGAGCCGCCGCCATCGCCGTCGTCCGTGGAGTACTCCGAGTCGTCGCTCACGTCCACGGAGCCCTCGCGCGCGCGCCGAAGCGCTTCCTCTCTGGTTTCGATTGGCATGGTGAAAGACGACCGAACCGCTTCAGATCTAAGCACGTCGTGGAAAGGATCTGTCGGCGGGACGGACGCGTTTCCGTTTTGAGTTACAGGCCCTGGCCCAGGCGAGAGCTTCGCTTTAAGCCTCTTGCTGCTGGACTTCTTGCTGCCCGCCATGCGACGCCACGGCGTGTGCGGTGCCAGTCTGGGGGCGCAGAGCGTGGCGGGGCGAGGCGAGACCTAGGACGGGACGACCGCCCATCTTCTTTCAACACTTCAGATTTTTGCGCGATTTCCGGCGATTGATTGCTCCCAGAAATCGATACTTGCAGGGAAATAAGACGACGCGAGACGCGAACGAAACGAGTGAATTGAACCCTTTGGCTGTCGTTGCGCATGGTTGGCGTGAAAATAAATCAACACGCACCGGCCGGATCGACCCGGCGACGTACGCGACGGGAGGATCCAAACATACCACCTCATTTCCGGTTCGCGTACGCGCGCCAGTCCGAGTTTTCGTCGTCTTCGTTGTCGTCGGCGCCGCCGCCGTCATCGCCGTTGCCGCGGTTCGAATACTCATCACCATCATCACTCTCAATCTCATCAATCTCCCCAACACCCCCATCACTAGCAGCCTCCATGTCCGCGGTTTCCATGTTGAACGCCCGTCTGCTTTGCCGCCGGTTGCTTTTGGTTTCCAGTTTCGGTTCCATCCGGCGGTTGGCGTTCTTTTTCGAACTCGAAGAATCTTTCGTCCCCGCGCCGGCGCCGTCTCTGACCGAGTTCTTCGACCTCCTAACGTTCTCGTCTCCTGATTATAAAAAATAAAGTGTCAGTCTTGAGTCTTCCTGTATGGGCAAATAGTGCACTTGTGATGTATGTAGTATACTTCCTTTTAATGACTAGTGTACTCAAACAGTCAACCGTAATCGGGCCGAACAGTCTTGCGATATGGAATTGGGAAATACTTACCTTTGTCCTTCCCTCCTTCCGTAGTATCCCCCTTATCCTTCCCTCCATCCTTGTACCTCACTCGCGTTTCTCGTTTATACCCCGCCTCCCTCTCGGCTTTCTCCAACTGCGAAACCTCGTCGAAAACGTCGCAGTACATGTCGTACCGTTCCTCTTCCCACGGCATGACTAGGTCGACCACACAGCCCGGTTCGTCCCTGTGCGTGCAGTTGCTGAATTTGCAAGTGCCGGTTTCCGAAATCCCTTCAGACACACTAACCGCCTTGGCCCAGCGAATCTCTGGGAAGTACTCGCCGTCCGTCATCTTCTTCACGGTTAAGCTTTCCAGAGAGGGGTACCCGAACCCCGGGGTGTCCGCCAAAAGCCCGCCGCTTTTCAGGGGCAACAAAGTGACGTGCCGCGTCGTGTGCCGCCCCCGGCCCAGCTGATACGATTAACAAGAAAGTGTCAGTCGGTCGTAATGTGTATGAGGGATTGGTATGAGGGATTGGAAAGGGTATACTGTACTCCATAGTATTACGAAAACAGTCAGGGTAACAGTCCGAGAGAATAGTCCCTTCTGGTCGTAACCGTCCCTTCGTCAGGACGAGTATGGGCAATCGCGAAGGCGGAACGTGTTCAGTGGGAAAGCCCCGCACCTTCGCGCTGACGCTTTTCACGCTCTGCAACTCCACCCCGGATTTCATCACAAGGCTCAAGCTCCCGCGCGCGCCGCCGCCGCCGCCGGAAATGTCCACGTCCGTGATGAAGCGGTTCTTTTGCTTGCGGAAGACGGTTTTCTTTGTCCCGGTGGCGGTGGTGTCTTCATCAGAGGTACCGGTAGCAGAGTTATAACTTTCTGAGGTACCAGTACCTTCATCCTCGTCGTCGCCGTCGTCGTCCTCCCCATCCAAATCCAAATCCCCCTCCTCGCACTCCACCTCGTCAAACTCCCCGGCTTCTTGCAGCGCCACGGCGAGCGCAGAGCCGGCTCTTAGGCGGTTAATCAACGAGCTCTTGCCCACGCCGCTCGGTCCGGCGAGGACGGTGACCCTCGAACGGAAGTTTGTCGGCGCAGACGACGAGGGTATTTGCCCGGTGGCGTCGTGCGCCGTATCACGGTTACCCACCTCTCCATCACCATCATCACGCGCCTTGGATCGCTCCTCAGCGAAAGCACCCTGGGCAGCAGCAGCATCACTGGGAAAATCCCCTCCGACACTTTCGCTTTTCCGCGCCAAGTACGTCTCAAGCTCGTCAACCCCCTCCCCGGTCGCGACCGACACGAAAATCGGTGCGTACCCCCACTGTTCCAACCGCGCGGTCCAGTCCGCCTTTTCCACATCCGAAATCAAGTCAGCCTTGTTAAGCACCAAGTCAAACGGAACCTTCGTGGCTTCCATGCTGACTAAAAACCGGGTGAGTTGTTTCGCCTCGAGTAAGGGTTTGTCGCATGCAAAGACGAGTAGCGCGCGGTCCACGTTCGCTACCGGGGGATCTGCGGTTGTTACACGAAAAGGGTCAGCCCCGTGTTGGGCGATGTATTGGGCGTGTATTGGACGATGGCCTGGTCAACAGGGAGGGGTAATCGGTCTGAACAGTCACCGTAATCGGTCCGAACAGTCACCAGCGCTAGAGATAAAACGGTGTGCCTGGATTTGGGAAACGCGCAAGGCCGTACCTACTAGCGCAGATTTCCGGGGGAAAACGTCGTGCACCATCGCGCGTTGATCCACCCAGTCGACGCCGGTAACGTCGACGTCGTCGCCGACCAAGACTTTTCTTTTTATTTTTTTAAGCAGCGCTCTTACGATGCACAGAAGCTCGAACGGGCCTGTTTTTTAGGCAGGTCTCTTTGTCAGTCTTTGTTGAGTGTTGAGTGTAAGGTTAATAGGAACCGGTGCGGATTGAAAGGGGCACTGCTCAAACTCCTACCTGTTTCGTTCATTTTCTTTGAAAGCCTTTCGGCGTCGTCGAGTTTCCCGGCCGCCACTGCGGCGTCCATCGCCGATTGTAGTTGCGCCGTCCTCGCCAAGGATTGAACTTGGGTCATTCCCTCTGGTCGCACCACGACTCGAAGGAAGTTCGCCTGGCTCGTCACCACCACCCCCACCGCGCTGGCGTTCTTGTTGGAGGTTGACGCTGCTGTTTGCAGGTCCTCCGCGGATTGTTTGTCCTCCGCGGATGACAATGATTGTTGCACATTCGCATTCGTGCTTGACAACGACGCGTTGGCGGCGACGTGGCGTCGCGCGCCCAGGCGGAACGCTCGGGCCGGGCTTTGGGGTTTAGCTGGGAACACCGGGCCGGTTTTGGTACTATATCCTTTAACTGATGCGGTGGGTAACGGGTTGGGTGTCGGTGTGACACACGGTACACGGAAAGTGCCGGCCATGACGCGCCACCCCTCGTTGTTCGGGGTCGATGTGTGAAACGCGCCCGAGACGAAGACGCGATTTGCAAACCTGGTTTGTGTCGCAACCGCGGTCACGGACACGACAGGTCCGACTCCAACAACGGCGTCAATGAATTGCCACGGCCAAACACAACCGCCGACACGCACCAAGCGCATGTACGGGTACGGCGACCGCGACCGACGGCGCGAAGAGAAGTCATCTCAGAGGGTTGGGTGACGTGGTGGAAATAAGCAGTGTCAAGCGAACGACTGGCCTGAAGAAAGCGAAAAAGCGAAAAGAACTCATCTGATGCGTGCGAATGTATCGATGACACCCTTCCAAAACCCCTAAAAAGATCACATCCCCATCCCACCCGGCATCCCCCCTTTCCCCCCCATCATCTTCTGCATCATGCCCTGCATATCACCAGCGTCTTTCCCCTCGAACTGCTTCATCAGCCCTTGTAACCCTCCCATCCCGCCAATCTGTTTCAACATATCGGGCGGAAGAGCGCTCGCCATCTGGGACAAGTTCTGGCTCATCGCTTGTTGCGATCCGTGCCCGCCTTTCTTGGGGCCCGCCTTCAGCCCCTTCATCTTGCCCATCATCTTCGCCATTTGTTTGTACTGCTCGATGAGTTCCACGACATGAGCTGGAGTGCACCCGGCGCCCCGGCCGATCCTTTCCATGCGCTTCGGGTTTTGAAGAACCTTCAACTCCAAACAATCCAGCTCCTCGTCTGTCATGCTGTCCATCAGCGTCATCATCCGCTTAACCTTCGCCGCGCCTTCTTTCTCCGCGCCTTTGGGCATCATGTCACCAAGGCCCGGGATCATGGACATCATACTAGACATGGGGCCCATTTTCTGGATGTTTGCGAACTGCTCGTACAAAATGCGCATGGTGAATTGGCCTTTTTCCAGCTTGTCCAACAACTCGGGTTGCGAATCCATGGGCATGACGTCCGCGATTTTATCCATGAAACCGCTCCAGTCCCCAAGACCGAGTAACCGCGAAACGAACGGTTTCGCATCGAACGGCTCGAACTCGTCGATGTGCTCGCCCGTGCCTATGAAGATGATCGGGGATTTGGTGGCCGCGACGGCGCTGATGGCGCCGCCGCCCTTGGCGTGCCCGTCTAACTTCGTAACAATCACGCTTCCCACGTCCACGGTGGCTTTAAACGCCCGCGCTTGGTCCAGACTGGCTTGCCCGATACTGCCGTCCATGACGAAAATGGTCATGTTCGGCTTCACCAGGTCGCTGACCTGCCGCATCTCTTCGAACAAGTCGTCCTGTTGTTTGTGCCGGCCGGACGTGTCGACGATTATTAAATCGTTCTTTTCCTGCGTTTGGGCCAAAAGAAAAGTGGTCAACGTCGCGTGCTGGGCGATGTATTGGACGATGTATGGACAACAGGGAGGGGTAATCGGTCTGAACAGTCACCAGGGTTAGAGAAAAAACAGTTCGACAGTGTGTCTGGATTTGGGAAACAAAGGGAAAGCCCCTTTCGTCCGGCCCAAGACTCCCTGACTGTTTACTCATACACATTACGAAAGACTGAGACGTACCTCCGTGAACCGCTTCACGCCATCCGCCGCAATTTTCGCCGGGTCGGTTTCCGTGTAGCTCCCGTAAAACGGAATCCGCGCTTTCGTTGCGTTTTGTTTCAGTTGATCGAACGCGCCCGCTCGAAACGTATCCGCGCACACAAGCGCTGGTTTGAACCCCTTTTTTTGATAGTAATACGCGTACTTCGTGCACGTCGTGGTCTTGCCGCAGCCCTGAGAGATAAAAAAGAAAGTGTCAGTCTCGTATGGGCAATCAGTCGACGGAATGTGGTAAATGGGAAATACTTACCTGCAGCCCCACGAACATCACCACGTTTGTTTTGCCCTTCACCGGCTGGTAGTTCCGCCGCGGTTGGCCAGGTTGGCCAGCGGAACTGTCTCCTAATCCTTTCGGAACATTTGGCACAGAAGACGCTCCTGGTGCATATCCAGTGAGCATCTGGCACAGCTCGTTGAATACCGCTTTTTCCAACAGCTTCCGCGCGTTTAGCCCGGCCGCTAATTCGTTGATGCTCACCGCCTTCACTATGTTCTTTTTCATCTGCACCACGTACTGCACGTTAACGTCCGCCTGTAATAGCGCCCGCGTGACTTCCTTCAAACAAACGTCCATCACGGTTTCGTCAACCACGACGTGCTCGCCCAGCTTGCGCAGCGCGCCCGCCAAAGCGCTGCCGAGCTCGCCGAGAACCATCTTGGGAGTTTAGTGGGAGTTGCCTCGATCTCACACGAAAAACCAGTGCTCTAGGGTTGCGCGCGTCCAAACGTGACGACTCCGGTCCTAGTGAGCACACCCCCTATCCTACCACAACAACACCCACTGGTTCCGTTGTCAAACTAAGAAAAGGAAGCGCCTCAGTCGGTCGCCACCGGAACGCGAACGCGCCGCGCGGAGTGGCGGAACGGGAGCCGCGGCGTCTCTTCATCAGGAGATCTTTTCTTTCGAGAGGAAAAGCGTCTTCTCGCTGCTCGCCAGCTCGAGAGCGTGAAGACGTTAAGGACTGCCAGGTGCTTTCGAGGCCGATCTGACGAGTTAAATGTCCGATTTCATGAGTTAATCGAGCCAGCGCACGTCTGCACTGATGACTGGAAAACTTTTGAGGCTCACCGCGTCCGAGACGATATTTTTCGCGCCGTCGCCGACTGCAGGGCAAACTCGCCATCTCGCCTCCCGACCAGTCAGTACGTCCCGCACGTCCCCCCCCCAACCCAAAACAATGTCTCTCGCCGATAACTCAACCTGGAAAGCGGTGAAGCCGTTCCTGAACGGCGGGTTGTCCGGCATGGGCGCCACGTGTATCATCCAGCCGCTTGATATCGTCAAGGTAAGAAGGGCGCTTTTTTTGGGACAAATGCGCGCAGCGCCTCAATCCCCGACGGTTCGCGCCGACGTTTGGCGTTGGCCAAACGCGGCCTTGACGGTGTGGCCCGAGGTGAAACAGCGGCTCGTGTGGTGCGATTCCGGGAAGATTGTCTCGGATGATACGACGCAACGCTGACGACCCGTGTACGGGGCACGCGGGGTACCGCAACGGACGGGCCTCGGGCGCGATCGGGGGACCCGACCGATCGCGCGCGTCAAGACCCGATCCACGAGACTGCGACATTTTCTGCCCGCCCATCAAAATCTAACCAATTCGATCATCCCCGTCATCTCGCGGCGCCTACCAACCACAAAAAAACACATCAGGTCCGCCTGCAACTCGGCGCGACCGGAGGCCCCATCTCCGTGGCGAGCGCTATTATCAAAAACGAGGGTTTCGGCACCCTGTACACCGGGATCAGCGCCGGTCTGTTGAGGCAAGCCACCTACACCACGGCGCGTCTCGGGATTCACGCCAAAATCGTGGATTTCCTCCTGGAACAAAACAAGGTGAGTATTTCCCACCCACCACATTCCGCCTCCCTGATTGCCCCTACGAGACTGACACTTTCTTTTTTATCGTATCAGGGCGCGCCCCTTCCCTTGCTCCAGAAAGCCGGCGCCGGTCTCGCGGCTGGCGGGCTTGGCGCGATTTTCGGCTCACCCGCGGACCTCTCACTGATCCGCATGCAAGCCGACGGAACCCTACCCGCCGCGGAGCGGAGGAACTACACCGGCGTGGTGCACGCGCTGAGCGACATCGTTAAGAAGGACGGCGTGGGCGGTTTGTTCGTGGGCGCCCCCACCACCGCGGTCAGGGCGATGGCCTTGAACTGCGGCATGCTCGCCGCGAACGACCAGGCGAAGGAGATGATGAAGGAGAACGGAGTAACTGGGTTCACCGCTACTGTCGGCGCGTCGTCCATCGCGGGTTTCTTCGCCTCGTTCTTCTCCCTGCCGTTCGATTACGTCAAGACGCAGTTACAGAAGCAGAAACCCAAACCCGACGGTACCTACCAGTTCAAGGGGTTCCTGGATTGCGTCGGCCAGACCATGAAAGCAGGCGGGCCCATGAAGGTGCGTATTATGGCTTTCCCAAATCCGACACACACTGTTTCAAGCCCCTCTGTGACTATTTACTGTTTACTACATACATCACGAGTAGACTGTTTGCCCATACAGTACACTCAAGACTGACACTTTGTTTTACCCATCGAAAGTTCTACACCGGGTTCCCCACCTACTACGTCCGAATCGCGCCGCACGCCATGTTCACGCTGATCATCCTGGACCAGATCAACGCCACGCAGAAAGCGTACGGGGCGTGAATTTGGAAGTGTTCCTTTTCGCAATTTCTTGGAGCGCCACGTGGGTAGCCCTTTCAGTATCGCGGCGCTGCGCGGGAGACCGGGTGCGGCGAGAGTGCGGCGAGAGTGAGACAGTAGCGGCGCACTGCCACTCCTGAATATACATACACACACTCAAGTTTACGTGACGTAAGGCTCGTACGTAAGCCTCCCTTTCAAGTGAATCTGTTATTTTCACCCTTTTCCCTCTTTTCGTGAAAGAAAACTCCGGAACCTGCCCCGGGGCACGTCTCGGCACTTCGCCATGCGCGGCCGCGTTTCGGAGACGGCGCGTCTCTCCGCGCGAGTGCGAGTAGGCGGCGGCGCACGCGTGGAAGGCGTGCAACGCCAAGTTTGCGTATCCACGTATGCGCAATTAGGCGGCGGCGCAGTCAAGGGCGGTAACAAGAGTGATTGGTTCCACCAACGCGCGATCGGCCCGGGCGACCCAAGAGGGTTCGCCGCGTCCGCGGGTGGTGACCCGGTGGAGGCACAACCTCTAGGGACGTCCAAACCTGAACTCCCACCACTAACACTGGCCACAGTGATGGAGATCACGGACGCCGCGCATCTTCAGGCCATCGTCACCGCCGCTACTACCGACGACGTCGCGATCGTGTTCGATTTCTACGCGGATTGGTGTCAACCTTGTAAACAACTGACGCCCAGGTTAGCGCGCGGCGTTGAGTCACAACCCCTGAAACCAGACGGCACCAAATCGATCGTGCTTGTCAAGATAAACGTGGACAACCACCCGGGAATTTCGGATGAGCTCAACATCAAAAGCTTGCCCACGGTGATGGCGATGCGCGGGGGGAAGCTGATCGATTCGTTTTCGGGCGCGTGTAGCGACGACGAGTTGGCAACGTTCATCGAAAGAGCAGTCACCGCGGTTACCGCGCCTGCGAATCAATCGCCTTCAGACACTACTCAACCTCAATCGGAAGGTATTAATATTCCTGGACCTTCCGAGGACCCTGAGGCTTTGGTGGATCGAGCGTTTGAGATTCTGGATGCTGAGTTGATAGACCTTGGTGATACACAAAACAAGCGAGCCGCCGCCGCCGCCAAGTTGGTCAACGCCGCGTTGGCGAGCGGTCCGCAAGCGTCGCCCATCACGAAAGCGCGGGCGTACGCCGCGGCGGCGCGGTGCGCGTTACTCGCGCATCCTGTCGACTTAGAAGGAGCGCAGGCCATGGTAACCGCGGCGAAAGGCGTGATAAACGGAAACTTCAGTGAACCGAAAGAGGTTTCCGTCGCGGCGGGGCGGGTGGCGCTGGTGGGGAGCGTTACGTCCGGTGAGCATTTAGTCAGGAGCGGACAGACGAGTGAGTCCGGAAAGGACGCGAGCGGCGCACCCTTGGCCTCGCTTCCTTCTTCAGAGCAGTTTCGATTAGAGCTAGATTTGCTGGAAGCCGGAGGTACCTCTCTGGATACCTCAGATACCGGTGGGGATAAATCGGACGGTGACCAACTTGACTCGGCGCGACGGCGGTTCGCGGCGGCGCTTTGTCTTGAGGGGAACGCGAGCGGCGCGGTTACAGTGGCGCTCGCGTCGGTGAAAAAGGGAAACAAAGAATACGGCCGCGCTACTTGCGTTTTGATTTTCAACGCGCTCGGTGATCACCACCCTGCGACGGTGTCAGGACGCCGGAAACTAGGGAACCTGTGGTTCTCGTGAACGCTTCAAGCAGGGGTAGCTTGCGAGGTACGTCTTCCGGAAGTTTTCGCCGAGAAAGCGTCGCTGTTCGGACTCCTAATTTTAGACGTGAAATATTTGTGAGCACCGCGCCGTGCTACTCGACTCACGTATTCTACCGCTTCCAAGTCCGGTTTCAGAAACCTTCACGGCCCGCCGTGACTTGTGCCAAGTGTGCTGTTGGTCTTGCTTTTCTTTTTCGGCCCCCCTACCGGTCGCAAATACGGCGCGGCTGCGAGACGCGCCTCGTCGTCCTTCTCCGCTAATCTTTTAATCGCGTTTTCCACCTTCGTGCGAAACGGCTCCTCACGCTCCAGCGCCTCCTTCACGCGCGTCTTGTCATCGTCGAAATCAAGCGCCCAGGATTTCTTTTGGAAATACGTGAGTCTGATGTAGGCCGGTAGCGCTTTCAAGACGTAGTCCACCTCGCCGCCCCCGCCCCCCGACCCGCGTTCCTCTGAATCATCACCCAGCGGTCGCCGAGGCGACGGCGCGGATCTCGCGGAAGGGACACTTTTTTTTCCGCGCTCGGCATTTCTTTCGCCGTGCGATTCGCGCCAATCGACCGCCGCCGCCGCCGCCGCCGCCGCCGCCAGCTTCCCGATCCCGGAATCCGCCTCGCACTTCAGGGGGTGGTACAGCTTGTTGTGTTCCAAGTTCCGTCCGAAGGTCAAGCCGCCGCTGGTAAACGTGGCGTGCGATTTCGGTCTCCCGATAAACCGGCCCCAGTGCCCGAGCTGGTACAAACCCACGTTTGCGTTTGGAATCAATCGAAACTCGCACCCGCCGCCGGAATGTTCTGACTGCGTGTCACTGGAACCGTCCCTGGAACTGGTTGTGTTTCCGTTACGGGTGTCACCCCCTTGCATCGGTTCAATCCCACCAAGTAACCCCGCTTTCTTTCTCCGGTGGTGCTCCTCCTCCTCCCGTACCCGGCGACAGAAGCTCATGGCGATCGGTTCTTGATGGCCGTTCGCGCCGCCGTCGCGTTTTACCGACGTCTGCGAATGTGTTCCGAAAAGTGTCAGTCCCGAGTGGCACCAAGTAGCCTGTATGGGCAAACAGTGCACTTGTGCCGTGTGTAGTAGTTGCCAGTACGCCAGTAAATGTTACGGAACGCGGTGTACTCGACCAGGGGCGGTAAACAGTGTGTGTCGGATTTGGGAAAGCCCCAAGGCCGTACCATCAGCCGCGTCGCGAAATTCCGACTCAAACCGATCACGGGCCACCACGTTTTGTACACGAACCCGTCGTTACCGACGCACCCGGTGCCGTTGGGGAAACTTGTATTACCGGGCATCACGCACCGCTTCTTCCACAAACTCTCCACCCGCGTCACGTGCGCCACCAGGTCCACGGGCGAAACGTGGGGAGTTTCTGATTGGTTTGCATCAGGCTCCCAATCTTCATTCGCATCACTCGATTCATCAATCGTATGCTTCGACGTATCACTCGATGCATCAATCGCGCGATTCGATCGCCCCGCGTCGTCGTCGAACCCTTTCTTGCCAAACACGCTCGCCGCCCTCAGGCGACTCGCGTTCGTAGAAACCATCCTCAAGTCCAACAGCGCGCGCCAATTCCCCGTGAAAACCGCGTCCTCCTCTATGTACCACGCAAAATCGTACTTGTTGTTGGTGCCGGCTAGCCAGTTCGCGAAGAGGAAGGGTGTGCCGCCGTTGCCGGAGGCGCAGTCGCACCGCAGACGAGAAGGTAAGTGCGGTTTTAGCGCTGGTTGACTTAACAGTGGCACCTCTACAGTTTCGCCGTTCTGTAATTGGATGGCTTTCACCCCACTGGAGTTGCCTCCGTGCAGAATCATGACGTCGTGGTTTGGGAGTGCTTTCACCGACTCGATTAGCCCGCGGACCAGGCCTTGGCGACACGGAGACAAGGCCTTCGCGTCTTTGGACGTGACGAAAACAACCGCGACGGAACCTGCGAGGTTCGGGTCGGCGGATAATTGTGATTCATCCCGGGTCGATCTCGGCGTCGCCGTTTCGGTCACCGACCCTGCGGAATCCGCAACGCCGTTCGTGACCCCTGATGAAACTCCGTTCAAACACGCCAAGCACCACAGGAGGAGTAACCAGTACCAAACAAAAGTCGGGCGCGCCATGCCCCGGGGCCGGCTACGGCGTGCGCGAACCAATGGCGAGGTATCGGAACTCCCGAGGGGACGAAAATAATTTTGTTGTCTTGTGCTCATTTGAAACTTCGAAACGTGATAAATAACGCGACGCACCTGGGCGACATCAATCACTTCGCGCCCCGCGCGTGGTCCCCATGTGGGGCTCGCTTTCCCGGTCCCGGCGCGCCGCGGTCAAGCGCGGTGCGCTGGTGTTTGTGATTCTGGTGGGGATCGTAGGGGCGGTGGACAAGGTACGTTTCGAGGAAGTCCGGTGGTCACGCGCGCGTCTCCATCGGGTGGAATGGAATAAATGAGTACACGCGCACGGTTTTCCACATCCTCGCCGCACCCACGTCTGCGACTCTGATGACACTCTGCAACTCTGACCCCCCGCAACTCTGACCCTCCCTCCATCTTCCCACTCAACAGTACAACAAAGACGCGACTTCCCTGGGCGAGGTGCTTCCGTGGCACAAGGGCGGGTACATGGACCACACCGTCGATTTGGGGGACGGGGCGGTGGGTGGGGGTGGGACTAATTTCGCGGGTGGGAGAAATCGAAATCGGTGGGACGGTTCCATCGGGGTCGGCGATGGCGATGAAGACCGACGTACAAAAGTTGGTGGTGGGGGGGTTCCGTATGCGCGAACAGTCACGCGGAATTCCACTTCCGGAAATGAGGGGTGGAAAGAGGGTAGCAGCACGGACGCGGAGGTAGACAGGCTGGGGAACGAGGACGCGGCGTTCGAGGGACTCGGAGCAGCAGAGACGACGAGAGGGGAGCGATGAGCTGAGACAGACTTGGAACAAAGAATAAACGCGTTTTCTTTTTTGTTGGTGCATTTTTTTCTCCTTGTCACGATGTCATCTGCACCACGCGTCACTCCCGCACCCGCGCGTGGTCACCGCATGGCCGTCGCCGACACTAATTGCGTTCGTTACGTGTCACTCGGCTTCGTCATCGGTACCGTGTTTGGGTTCGTTTTGAACAACAGAGTACGACGCTGGTTGGGGTGAAGCGTGAAGGGCCTGCAGATCTGTAAATCGCGACGTCGCCGAATCCGAGAGAAACCGCGGCGTGCGCATCTATTCTCGATCGACGCGAAACCTTCTCGGGACCAATGCCACCACCCGCCCCTCGCCTTGGAACCGTTCTGACCGCTGCGGACAAAGCAAAGCGCGACGCCCTGTCAAACCTTGTGGACTCGTACGTCGAGCCGTACTTAGCGCGGAACGCAACATGCGCGGACGCGGTGAACAAGTTGTTTCCGGGAACGTTCGATTTACGCGACCGAGGCTGGGTACCGCATTCGGACAAGAACCCGCCGAATTTCCGCAACTTCCGCAAGCGCGGACAAAAGAAAATAAAGTGGGACCACCTCGCGTTTCGGTCGTTCGACTGCGTAGATGGAGGGCTTACCGCGGTCGCGGGGGTTTTCGAAAGGTTCGGGTACACGGAACAAGGCGAGTTGCGCTTCGCCGAAAAGAAAGTCGTCGCGAGATGGTTCGCGCCGCCCGACGAGGTTTGGGCGAAGGACGCACGCGGGGAACCGCTTTTTCCCAGGTACGCGTTTTTCGGCTTGGCCAAATCCAAGGCACACTGTTTTATCTCTAACGCGCCTGTGACTGTTTGTCCATACATCGCCCAACACGGGACTGACACTTTTCTTTTCCAATCAGGCTCTTCGTTTCGCACGTGCTTGTTTCACAGCTTTCAAGTGAAGCGCAAGCCGTGATTAAGAAACGTCAAGCGTATTGCGAACAAAAAGATACGGCGGCGAACTGTTGCAGACCGGACACGTCGCCGAAAAACGAAGACCGCGCACTAAACGCCGCGGAGATCGGCGGGCTGCCGTGGTGGGATTTCGACCAGGTGATTAATCTTCCGTCGTACGAGCAAGCTCACGAAACGTTCGGGGAAACGCTCGAAATCACGCCCAACGAATACCAAACCCTGCAGAAGGAATCCGAGTACGCGGCGTGGACGTTAGTTCACGGCCACCGGTTAAATCACGTCGCGATTGGGGTGCACGGGCTGTTTGTTGATGCGGACGTCACTCAAACCACCAGAAGGTTTCCAGATTTGGAACACTGCGTTTCTTTTCTGAATCTCCAAATGTCGACCGCCGGCGGCGGGGTGGTAAAAATATCACCCGACGGGCTTTTAAAACAAGCCAGCACGGTCGCGGATTCAAACGAGTTTACGTTTGTGTGTGACTTACCGGGCGTTGATGAAAAACAGAAACGCCAAAGCGTCCCAGGGTGTTACGTGGAGTTCGTGGAGCGGCTTCCCGTTGGTGCCCAGAAACGAGCCGACGAAAAAGCGCGCCCGCAATTCGTCCCCGAGCGCGAACGCCGCGACGGGTTCGAAACGCAAAACGCGGATGCCATTTTCGAAAGCACCTTCGGAGGGGAACAAGCGAAAAAAGAGAACGAATACGTAGTATCCATACTACCGGTAGTAATGCATGGGTACGAGGGATAGGTGGACCGACGTATGCGGGAACGACGCGGTGACCGAAATCTTTTCGACTGATGAAAAACCTTCGTACAAACGTTGAGGTAACTAATAACTCCCTTACCCGTGTTGGGCGGTTACCCTTCTGACTACCAGCCCCGCACCCTGGTGATCGCCGCTTTGAACGCGTACATCCGGTCATCCGGTGCGCCCTCGTGCCGTCGCGAGGCGGTTTTCCGTTTCCCTTTCTTCGTGACTAAATGGAAGACAAAGGAAATGTTGCGAACGTCGCGAAACGGATCCAACACGAAACCGTCGTGCGCCATCGTCGCCCACTCCGCGACGTACTCAATAGCGGCGACCAGCGCGGCGTCCTCGGCTTTGTGCCCGATGTGCTTTACCCGCTCGTGGTACATCCCGAGCGCGGGGGATTGAAACGCCGCGCCGTAGGTTTCGTTGGTGAACATCTTAACCACGTTTGAGGGAACTGGAGAGCGCCAGTCCACCGAGTGACTCAACTCCTTGCCGTTCACAAACACCACGAAAACAATCTCCACGCGCTCGATCCTTTCGTACCAGTTCGGGGAACACAGGTACACCTCGTTGGAACTGTCGCTTTTTGGGAGATGGTTGGTTTTGCCAGGCACCGGGCTTTTGGGCTGGTGAGCCGCCTTACTTTTACGGTTAGCACTCGCTTCCGCAGGCGCTTTGTTCACTTTACCATCCCGTTTAGCCGTATCACCGGTACCGCCCTTTTTCCCGTGCTTCGAACTGTCATCAACATCGTCGCCGCTCTCATCGTCTCCGCTCTCATCGTCTCCGCTCGCCTCGCCATCCGAATGATGCGCCCCCTTCGCCTCGCCAAACTCGTCCAACAAAATCCGCTGCCCCCACCGCAAAACCTGCGCTCGCGCTGAGATTGTAAAAAAGAAGTGTCAGTCGGGGTATGGGCAATCGCAGAGGGCGGTGTGTGGTGATTGGGAAAGGCCCTTACCGTAAGTCTCCGCGTTCGGCGGGTACGGGAACGTGTTCGCGGGTGGCGGGAGCACCGGGGGGGGGGGCATTAGCAGGCCACAGAACTCGGGCGGCCCCGCGAATTTGGAATCGTCAAACTTTTCGCCCTCGTCGAACCCGTACTCTTTTTGCGACGGCGCGTCGTGTTTTGGGCGCGGCGGTTCGTGTTTAGGTTTTGCAAGTTCAGGGTCTAGGATTTTTTTACCGCCCGGGCCCCCACCATCCAACCCGCTCGTCCCAGCACCGTACTTCGCTTGTGGGTCGTCCTGGAAGGAAAGGGGGGGTGGGTTTTGTGGGCGGGTTTGTGAAGGGACGAGGTTAGAGTTCTGAGAATGCGTTTTTTGGACCTTCTGACTCATCGCAAAGATTTTTCTTTTCAGTCTTGGATTGTTCCAACCGAAGCCGTGCGTCGACGCGGCGGTGCCGAGGGATGTCGGGTGCGACTCCGTACACGTTTCCGCGTATCCGAGTTCGTATCGGTGCCGTGCGTGCGATTCGTACGCATCCCCACAAAGGGCGTGTCGGTTTCGTGACTAAACGCGCATACCACGAGCGTTCGCGTGTCGTTCCAGAGAAAAGAGGCGATCACGAATCGGAACATCGTCGATGCGTTCCCTCGGCGGGGCCCGATGCGTCGCTTGGTGCCACCGTAAACGCGTATCGCATTCGGGGCATTCCCGAGAATCGCGAAAAACACACGTACCGAAACAAGCGCGTCCCCCTTCACTAACCTCGCGAGGCTGAAACACAGCCCCATGGGACACGCGCCCGTGCGCGGCGGAGTGACGGGGCAACAACTTTCACGACAAGCTGACTCACCACCGGAAGTTTTCTACATCGCACACGCGGGTCCTTTCATCGGTTTTTGGGCTTCAGGGCGATTGCTTCTATGGTTTCCCGCTCATCACCTCTCAGATCACACGGCGCCCACCATCACCGGGCCGGTGTGCCACAATCGAAATGCCGATCCCCAGCCCCACCCCCCCGGGGGGTTTGGAACTCGTCAAGAAAGCGGTTGGTGGGTTACGCGAGTTGGTGGCCGGGGAGTCACTGATGACGCCGGCGAAGGGAGAGGCGCAAAGTTTGACGCAAAAACACCAGACCGCCGCGTCCCTTCTGTTTCTGGAGGTGAAGCGAGGGAACCGGCAAACCCTGGAGACGGTGGAGCAGGTTCGCAACAGCACCGAACTAGGCAAGGGACAGCTGGACAAAGCGAGGCTGCGGCTCACGAACGTGCTTTACGAAAAGAGTCACGTGCAGAAGGAGATCCGGCTTAGCAAGGATTTTCAGTCCGAGTACCCGGATGCGGAAGTCGGCTTGTGCGACGTCAACACTTTCATGAAAGAAAAGAAGGCGGTGGAACCTTCTTCTTCTGTTGATCTGGACAAACTAGACAAGCACGCCTTGGAGCTGATACGCCTGTCGCACGAGCTCACCGGGCGCAAAGCTTTGGTGGCGAAAAAACAAGAGCTGGAAACGCGGTTGATATTGTTAAAAAAATCGGTGCGCGCGAAGCGCGAATTCCTGGACTCGCTGCGAGGGCACTTACAAAAAGTACACACCGCCCTAATGCCGCTAGCGCGGAAACTGCTTACCATGGAGAGTGATACCATCAACGTGGAGCGACGGCGTGACATGGCAAAGAACCTTCCGGTGTGCATGTACGTCTTGTTCGCAACGCTGTGCGCCGCGGCGGATTCGGAATCGTTTGAAAACGATTCCATCTCCGTCGCCGTGGTCGGGTCCGCGGCGAACGCGGAGGCGATGGAGCGGCTGGCGGCTTTGCGAGACGAGGTCAAGGATACTACTGGTGGAGGTGAGGAACTACACGGCGACGATGCGCAAGTGCCGAGACTAAATGCGTATAGGTCGGAAACGGATGATGACGAAAACGGCGACAACGAACATCGATCGTCGAAACAAACGAGAAGCGGCGGGAAACGGAACCGAACCGAAACCGACCCCGACCCCGACCCCGACACCGTGACGTACCACCCGTTGAATGTAACCTTGACCGTGAGTAACGATGTCGTGGTTACGTTCCGGTACGTTCCAACGCTAAGGGTGATAACCGCGAAGGTTGGCGCGGTTGCTTCGGGGTCGTCCACGAAAAGCGCTTCCACACGCGATATCGACTTGAACAGGGCGTTGATCGATTTGTTCCCCGGAGACGACGGGTGCGTCAACCCGAACCCGTCCGCTGAAACGAGCAGCAACGAGTGGGACGTAACCTCAACACTAGACCGGCCGTTCCGGTGGTGTCAGCACTTGGGTGGGTTGGACTTTCTACCGGCGCAACCGCCGTTTCAACGCGAGATTGTCACGAGCGCGAATTCGGAGTTCGGCGAATCCCTCGATTGCGTGGAGCGCAACCTAAACGCGCACGCTTCACAGAAACGAGGGAAAAACGTACTCATCGCGATCCGGGACCGGCTTCGCGTGCTTCACGACATGGAGAATGAACTCGCGAAGTTGACGCACTGCAAAAACGACGTCGGGACGGAGTTCGCGGATTTGTTGTCGTCGGTGCGCAAACAGTCTCCAACTTCGTTTGTCTCGACGATGAAGTCTTTCGCCGAGATTCACGGAGATGACGTCGACGGTTCGGCCGAAACTTCAACCAAAAACCACCAAAGCGGGTCCGTCCTTTTCCGCAGGTTACAAAACACAGGCTCGCGTTCGAGCCTTCGGCGACGAGGCGCGAGACGTTTCGTGGTGGAGGTGATCTGCGGTGTCGTGGCCGGCGCTTCCACGACGACGCAACAAAAAAAACAAGTACTCGTCACCGCGACGCTCGAGGTTCCCGTTTCGTTTCCCACGAAGCGAATTTGTTTCGCGCTGGCCGTGTCAGGCACAGTGAGTAATGCGGAGCCACCGTACTCGCAGGCGGACGCCTCTGGGGTTTCTTCTGTGCAACTTGAAGGAGATGACTCGCGCGACGCGTGCAACGACTTACGCGTGATGGAAACGGAGGTGAATGCGCTCGGATCGGAGCGCGACGAAGACAGTTCCGGTGCGGACGCGGAGGGAACACCTCTTCTTTTGTCGATTCAAAACCTGCTTCGCGTTTGCGACACCTACGCCGCGACCGCGTGTTGGGGGGGTAGGGATACGGGTGGAACTGGGAAAGACACGCGGCGGGGGCGGGAACGAAGGAAAAATTAAGAGGTATTACTTTACAAGTTTTTTGCTACTCCAGTATTTTCCGTATCACGTCGCGGCGCGTCTGTCTGTTTTCCCCCCATGTTTGGTCCACTGTGGCGATTTCAGAAGGTCTCCTAAAGCACCACGCACGCCAGCGGTGGTTTCTCGTGCGCGCCCGAAATCGGCGGTGTCGAAGAACCCGGGTTTTTCGTGCGACATCGCGGACGACGCTAACCGATTGTCCAGGGCATCGATGTGATTTAACAAGTGGTCAACTTTTTCGTGAAATCGAGCATCGCGCCGACTCATGTCCGCCAAAACGTCCCACTCCCCACGCGTGCCGTCCCCAACGTCCCCACTGTTCTCAAAACCGTCTCCACCCCGGGTCGTTTCACCGTCCCCACCAACAGACGTCTCCCCGCCGTCCCGCAGCACGGTCCCCGAATCCCCACGCGTAAAATCGTGGAGCGCTCGATTGGTCGGGACCTCGTCTTGAGTTATTACTCCTCGATGTGATGCCTCAGAACCTCCCGCCTGAGTTGGACTTTCACGCGCGCTTGCCGGGATTGTCGCGCTGAGCGCCGCGAACGGCGCGGCGTCGCGCGTGGCCATCGCCGAGGGGACGGCTGTCTTGTGCGGTCGTGTGCGGTGCCGCAAAGGCGCGCGAAAATTCGTCTTCTGAAGATTATAAACAATTGCAAACTCGTCTTCAGATGCACACTTCGTGCGCCCGCGTTGTCCTGTCGTGCTCCTTCCGACTCCACCGAGGAGGCTTCCGACACAGCCGTGGTGAGTCGTAGCGTCGATGCGATAGCCGCACGCGGCCGCTTTTCGAATCTCCGCGATACCGTGGGACACGAGACGCGATGGGAGCGAAACGGTGCTCGCACGGGAAGGAAAAGAGGAGTTGCGTGGAGTGTAGCCCCTGCCCGCACGGCAAGGTGAAACGCCATTGTGTGGAGTTCGTCGGGTGCCCCGTTCGAACTCGTGGTGGGGCATGGCTGGGTCTGAATTTCTTCAAATGGCCTGGTCGTGCACCCGGGCCAAATAGTTTCTTGTGTTTTTTTCCGTATTCTTGATATGCGATGAGAGAATAAAAAAATTTGTTCACGATTTCTTTAGAGGATTCTAAAAATTTAATTTCTTCTTCTCCTGGCAAAATTGTCAGGTTCCATCTCCGTCGCCATCGATAAGGAAACAGGTTCCGGATGCGTTTATCGACACGTCCGAGTTTGAAGTTTTCAGATTGGAGAATTTGGGTGACCGGAGTTTCCCTGTCAAACCGCGATTTCGAAAGGGGATGTTTCACCGAACAGGTTGAGAGGTGCAAATTTCACAACGATTTTTTAGTTGCAAATTTCA
>Ga0222633_1000172_pt1 | contig 70964 bp, 79 predicted proteins | sample AntAcemetageno48_FD_179816 | JGI IMG/M metagenome (GOLD analysis project Ga0222633, IMG submission 179816) | Saline water microbial communities from Ace Lake, Antarctica - #48 | ecosystem: Environmental > Aquatic > Non-marine Saline and Alkaline > Saline | place: Antarctica: Ace Lake | collected...
GTTGTTTCGGGTGGTGACCAGTCTTCTTCGGTTGCGCACCGTACCGCGCGCGGTAACAGTCAGGGCGGTCGCGGGGGGCGGGGTGACGGTTCGTTCTCATCTGGACACGGCGAATCATCATCTTATAATTTTTCGTCACAGCAGTCACATCAGTTACTGCAAACAGTGTCAATTGAAAATACGCGTTGGTTCGCGGAGTTGCTGGTGCAACGGCTTGTCCGAGCGGCGATCGCGGGGGAGGCGGAAGACGCGATCGCGGCGGTCGTGGCGCCGGGCCGGCTATCGAAACTTCACAAGCGAATCACGGGGGAAGGGAGTTTCGGTGGTACGGGTAACACTTCTTCCGGGACCTCCTCGGGTGGCGCGGGTACCGTTACCGCGAAAAACAGCATTCCTCGTCATGATTTGACCAACCACGACGCGAATCACCCTGGCAGCGGTCGCGGGCGCGGGCGAGGCGGGCGAGGCGGCCGCGGCGGCGGCACGACGTCTATTGGGTTCGACCGACCGTCTTCAGGCGACGGAAGAAATCACGAAGGAGGCCACGCGCATACCTCGTCAAGTGACGCCGCGTCTTCCTTCGCGTCCCTGTTCCCGCACGCGCAACGGCCGATCATTCGTCTGGTGGAACAGCTGGACTCGCACCGCCTGGCGCAGGCGCTTTTGCGGGCGTGCGTGAACGCGCTGCGCGCGCTGGACCCGAATGCGGCCCTTCCAGACTTTTTGCCCATACAGGGTGTGGATGACGAGGGAGGTGACACGGATGATGACGATGACGACGGCGAACCCTTGACTATATCCCTCGGCAACGTAGTTCCGTCGTCTGAGACGCGACGAACTCGACGGAAAAAAGGAACCTCGCGTAAAATATTCACGAACGAACAACTCGGCGGTGTTACCGATCGCGCCTTCGCGGCGACCTCGGTGGCTGGCTTGCTCGGTTTGTTGTGCTTCGGGAGCGGCGCGTCTAGCGCGGGCGCGGGCGCGAGTAGCGCCGCGGCGTCGGTGACTCTACCAGGCATCGATTGCGTTCGGTCGTTGCGTCTTAGCATCGCGAACGGGTGCTTGGTGCTCACGGTGCCTTGGGTGTTGGCGTTTTTGCGGTTTTTACCGTGGGACGCGGAGGCGGCCACGGCGAGGTGTCACCTTGAAACGCTTGAAATTCTTCGCGGCGTTTTCGCGAGTCCGTTTTTGTCCCCCGACGGCGCGTCCGGGTTTGGCACCGCGCAACTCGCGCTACGGTCGGTTCTTTCCGCAGGGCTGGCGGTGAAGGCGCCCACCACGCCGTCCGCGCGCGCCGCATTCACAAAGAACACCGGCGCGTCGATATCGCTGGGAGTCTCGCCGCCGCCGCTCGCGGCGCTCGCGCGACTTCCAAACACTTCTGTCAAATTTGACCAAGAAAACGACCCGTTACGCGAGTGGGGCAAAAACGCGCCCGGGTACGCACGGGGTACCGGTACCGCAACCGAAGAATCGGAACCAGGAATGAACGGCTCTTCGTCCACAGGGTTTGACTTCGTTGCAGTCGACGACGCGTCAAACCGGGTCGCCGCGCCCCCAGATTTCTCGCGAAACGCATTGGGCAATCGGTACCTGGAATGGGCGTGTCCCGCGATTGACGCCGCGGCGACCGCGCTGTTGCGAAACGCGGGTCGCGGGTTCCGGTCGGGCGGGTCTTTGCGAGTGAGTGGCGAATCGTTTCCCGAGGGAAACAGTTCGAGGGAAACGTTCTCTTTGGTGAACAGTTCTTTGCGTTCCGGGAAGGTTAAGGTGGAGCCTGAAATCGGGAAGGTTCCTCTGGACGCCCCAGGCCCTTCCGCGGAACCGACAACTCCGGTGACGAAAACAAACAGCGATCGCAACGCCGGCGACGCGCCGTCATCCACCTCCGTTTCGATTCGCCGAGTCGTCGCGTCGAGGGTTTTGGACCCGACCGTGGCGGTGTCGGGCGATACTACGGACACTACGGTTCACCCTACATCGGTTGCGGCGTTGACGGGTTCCACGGTATCGGTCGCTACCATAACGGGTGACACGGTGACCGTGACGAGACGGATTCAACCCACGACGACGAAACAAGACACCAAGCAGCGTTTAAACGTCGCGCGCGAAAAGAACACCAAACCCGCCCAAAACCCGCAAGCCACGCACCGCCAGCTCCAGCGGTTTTTCCTATTGTCCCGGCCTTCCATAAAACGAATACTGGACTTCGTGGTGGACGCCGCCGCCGTCGCCGCGGCGGATAAGGAGGTACGTATTGGACCTTTCCCGAATCCCGCCGACTGTTTTATCTCTCAGCCTGTGACTGTTTGTCCATACATCGCCCAACACGGGACTGACACTTTTCGTTCACAATCGCAGTGTTTCGCCACCGCGTCGGCGGCGACGGCGAACGCGGTTGGTGCGGTGTTAACCGCCGCGACCGCCGCTGCAAAAACAGCACCGCCAAATACTTCCCCGGAGGACGCGTATACGCCTTCCCTGGAGCACGTCGTGGAGCGCGCGGCGATGGGCGCGGCGCGTGAGGCGCTGGGTGGTGCGGCGATTCGGGCGGGAAACGACGCGGCGGCGCGGGCGGTGGCGGCGGCGGCGGCGCTTTTAGACGCGCGCGATGATACCGGTTGGGATGACGGGCGGGTCGCCGGTGATGGGACCGATGCCACAACCACGACCGGTGTCACAACCACGACCGGTGTCACAACCACGACCGGTGTCACAACCACGACCGATGTCACAACCACGACCGATGTCACAACCATGACCGATGTCACCACCACGCCCTCAAATAACCAGCAACGTCAAAACCCCCTAACGCGCCTCGCCATCGCCTCCGCGGCTTGCGCCGCGGCGGGCGACTTCGCGCGCATCGCCGCCGCGGACCGGGTGCGGCGCGCGCTGCCGTTTGAAATTCACGCGCGGATTCAGGTACGTATTTCCCAATCACCACATTCCGCCGACTGATTGCCCATACGAGACTGACATTTATTTTTACAATCTCAGGGCGAAGCGCGGCGGCGGTTGAAAAACGCGTTGGCCGATGTTCGCGAAACGGCGAAGACGAGCGAGAGAGGTGTTTGCAACGCGTCGGTACTTGGCCCCCAGGGTGTGGAGGTTGTGCACGTATCGGTTTCGGTGGTGCCGGCATCTGTCGTCGTGTCTGTTGTTGACAATGAATCGTATGAGCAAACAGTCAGGGACGACGACCGCGCGTCGCCAATCGCGACCGCGTGTCGCGGAATTTTGGCGCGAGCCTCCGAAACGAACGAATCATCGAAATCCGACTCAGTGGAACGCCTGCGAGGTTTGATTGTTACTTTGACGGATGCGCTTTTGGTGGACACCGACGGCGCTTCGCACGAAGCCACGAGCTCGTTCCCGAACGATTTAACCGGCACTACGCACTGCTTGCTCGACGCGCTCGCGGCGGCGCTGTTCTCGGGCGGGCCCGAGAAAAACAAAAACGGACGCACGAAGGACTATTCGGGCGCGACGAAAACTCTCTCTCGGGACGCGACGCTTTCGCTCGCCGCGGACGCGGCGGTGTTCGCGGTAGAGAGGGTTCAGGGTCTAAGGTTTATTGCAAACCCAAAACAACAAGACCACGACGCGTATGAGCAAACAGTCTGGGACGAGTTACTGAAGGCGTTCGTCGAAACGTTTTTAAACCCAAAGCGCTGGGCACGCGCTTTGGCGATGAACCCGCACTCGCCAAGAACGCGTTTGGCGTGCGAACGGTACTTGGTGGATTTCGTGCAACGGTTGAGTTCCGTTGGTTTGGTGGAAAATGAATCGATTGGTTTCGCGGAACACGAATCGTCAGTCGGTTTCACCGAACACGACACGCGCGTTTCAGTCAATGAGTTCCGGAAACTCTCCCTCGCGGCGGACGCGTTCACGAACTTCGCGCGAGAACTCGTCGGCGATACGACAATCGGTTGCGTTGGCCAATCGGTGGTGCTCAAGGCGGGCGCGGCGCTGCTTGACGAGAGCCTGAGATGCGATTTGATACGTAACGACTCCGGAAACGTGAACTCGGCGCTTTGTTGCGACGGCGACGGCGACGGCGACGGAACCGGCGAACCTTTTCCGGAAAGGGCTTCGACTTTGCCAAAAAAACAAAAGCTGACGGAGAAACAAAAGGTGTCAACGTTAGCGCGTTTCCTGAAAACCGCGTGCGTTTCGCGTGGAGAGTGGAGGACCCTACGACGGGTGGAGAACGTGATGCGGCGGTGTGGGCTGGGGTGACCAACATGGTGTTGCGTTGTGAATGGGAATTTGTGTCGCTCGTCGGGTCAAAAAACGCGCCTGATGCCTTCACCTTTTTTTATTTTCGTGTTTCGTCCCTACCAGTACCCGAAGTTTCCCCAGCTTCACGAATCACATCTCGCGTGCGCCTCGGACGGAGCACGATGGCGTGCTTCAACATGTCGGGGCTGCACGCTGTGGCGCGGATACCCACGCGTGTCGTCTGTACCCCCCGGCGGCCGTTCCAAACCACGCGCGTTTCCCTAGACAACGCACGCTCACGCCAACCCGCCGCGCTCGCCGGATTCGTCTCACGTCGTGTCAAACCGCACGCGCTTCGGCACACCGAGCAGTCCATCTGGATGGACCAAACACGAAGGCACGGGCGTGCCCTTGGCGACACACGACGCCCAGGCGTTGGGCGATGACACCGAGCAACGACTCTATACCTGCGGAAGGCGAAGCTTTTCGCAAAGCATATGTTCCCCGCAGGTGCGTGCTTCCCTCGTACTCGCTTGTTTACGATTTCTCCTGCCAAAGCGGCGTGTGCTGACAAAACTCTGTTCGCTCTTCGACGCAAACTTAAAACACACAGTGAGTCTCCGAATGTCTATAAAGCCGAACGATGGATAAACATGGTGCGCACTCCGCATTGATGTGAGATGTCCAAGACCCATTCGCCTACAGCGTTCTCGTTGCCCGCCTACAGCGTTCTCATTTCCCGTCAACGGCGTGTAAAACTCGCCCTCGAACTTTCATTCCTCCGCAGGGCGTCGCGCTGGTCTGCTCCAAGTGCGAAACCACGGAGACGAGGCAGTGGTACGCCAACAGGGACGATGCGGGCAAACCGGTCTAAAAGGTTTGCTACAAACGACAGGTGCGTCACGCGCGTCGACCCCACGCGTCCGTATTTCCATAATCTTTGTATCATCACATCCTGACCCAATACCCGCGGTGCTCTTTTCCGCAGCTCGCTGCCAGCCGTGGCAAGTGCTCCGGTTGCGGTACGGATGGGGCAAATACAAGCAATTTGACTAGGTCAAAGCTCAAGAAGCACGCGTGGTACTGCGAGCCGTGTATCTACCGAGAGGTGCGTATTTCGGGGTTCTTCTTCTCTCTCTCTTTCTGCTCGGGCGACATTCGAAGGCATGATGACTTCCGTGACAAGCTGTTTCGTCTCAACTCTCGTCATTCGAGTTCCATATTCTTCGCAGGAGCTGGCCATCGAAACCGCCGCGGGGACGACGTGCGTGAAGTGCGGGACGGAAACAACCAGAAAGTGGCTCAACTGCAAAGATAAGCCCGGAACTAAAGTTTGTTAGCCTTGCTATCACAAGAACAGCTCCGAGAAAAAGAAGGCGGCGAGCGCAAACGAGAAGTGAGTCATCGCGAGGACGTTTTAAAACTTTCGAGCACTGCGAGTTTCACAACAACTCGGACCGCGCATCCTACCGTATCCCAACCTGTGACGCAGGAGCGTGAGTGGAGTACGTCACGGGTACACGCGAATATCTTTCCGTAAGCCGATGCGGTCGAGAATGCACGAACATCCCCGCGCGTGTTTTCCCGGACGTCATACGACATCCAGCGCGCGCAATCTGTCGTGTCATGCGAACATCCGAACGGTACCCCTCCCAGAAACGTCTACTTGATTGCGTAGACACGGGCGACACCGGTTACTTCCGTTTCTTCGCCTCCGCCTCCGCCTTTTTCCGCGCCGCCGCGCGTTTTTCGCGAAACGCGTTCTGGTTTTCCCGTTTCGCCGCCCTCGCGCCTGGGGCGTTGAACCCATCTTTCACGAAGTCGGCTTTTTTCTCCGGCCGGAACGCGTTTTTACCCGACCCGCACGGCGGGCACTTGTAGTCCTTGGGTAGGTCGTTGAAATCGGAACCCCGGTACACGTACCCGCAGTCGCGGCACACCATGGCCACCCCGACGGGCTGTTTCACGCCGCCGAAGTTGAAAAACGCGGAGGTTTGCACGGGACCGCCTGCCCGGCCGGTGGACCTGCCCGGAGTACCACTCGTGTTGCAGGGTTTCAGGCCGGTAGCGCCGCCGAGGAACGCGACGCGCCCGAGCGCGGAGCCGGAGACGGCGAAGGCCATGGGTGCTTCGGGTGCGGCGCGATTCGACGAATGACGGCACGCGATGACCGAACAACAATACGTCGTCTTGTGGACGAGGTGATGCGAGCTCCAAGTGGCGCGCTCCACGAAACTTCCGCCAATCACGACCGAGACGTGACGTGACGTGGCGCGGCGTCGTCCTTCGAGAGATCGAAAAACGAAACGTGGAAAAGACGAAACCCCCCGTCATCGATCGCCCCGAACGACACTGGCATCACGCGCGCTTCCGTGACGTCTCCGCAGGTCACCCTTCTCCGCCCTTAGACGCGTCCTCGCCAAACCCGACCCGCAGTCGCGATGTCGTCCGCCGTGAGCTTTTCCGCGGTTTCCTGTGTTGGCAACGCGCGCGCTTTGCGTCAGAAGGATGACAAACGCGTCCGCGCGTCGACTTCTGACAAAACGAACGTCGCCACCAAGGCGTTCTGGAAAAAGGAACCCCCCGCGCCGCCGCCGCCACCGCCCCCCGAGCCCAAGGGATTCGCGAAACTGTTCCGCAAGAAGGCGCGCGAACAACCTACGCAGCAACGAGAAGTACGGGACGTGGAGTACGTGCCTCAGGAGACGATGACGGACGCGTACGCGCGGGTGCGAAAACAGGTACCTCTTGCGCGTTTCCCAAATCCCGACACGCGGTTTTTATCGCCCTTGGTCGAGTACGGTCAGACGGTCTAACAGTAACACATATCAGTACTTGCGGCTGCTACAAATACGGCACACACGACACGCACTGGTACCGTCCGCGTTTTGTGGAGTACAGGTTGAAAGCCCGGTACCACGGGCGGAAGTACCCAATCCCGGATACGCGTCGCGAAGCGCGCGCGCGCGTACTCTCGGGACGGATGGGACTGACACTGTTCCGTGACACTCGCAGCGAGAAAAGACGAAAAAAAAGTACCAAGCCGAGGAGAAAGGTGGCGTGTCGCTGTTCGTGTTCAAAGCCCTCTCCGCGGTGAACTTCGAAGAGGACATCGTAGCAGACCGGGGTTTGTTAAGGGACGCGAAGCGCATAGCGAAAGGAGACAAAATGTCGAGGGAACAGTACAACGCGCTGCAGCGGAAAGTCGGAGGCACGAAGGTTGGTATTTAGTTTCCCAAATCCCGACGCGCGGTTCACCGCCCCCGCGTGACTGTTTACCGCCCGTGGACGGCGGTACTTTGGGTACCGTTTACCAGCACGAGCGATGGGTACGAAAGCATCACAAACGCACTGTTCTGCCCGGAAACCCCCGACCGTGGAGGCCCGATTACTCCGACTGAGCGCGCGTACCGATCCCGCATACGCGTCGCGAAGTACGCCAATCTCGAGACTCGACGAGTTTGACGCTTTCTTTCCTTCGTCTCAGGGTGGCTTTTTCGGAGAGAACGTCTTCGCCAAGGGCGAGTACCTGGACAAAGGGTACGTGGAGCGCGCCGAGGAAGGTACGTATTGGGCGTTTCCCAGACCCCAAGACTGTTTGACCATACAATACTGACACTTTTCTTTAAAACTCCGAAGCGCCGACGGCGGTGGTGGGCGGCGGTTTCCTCGGCCTCGTGCTGGTCGGCGTGCTCGCCACCACCGCGTACGTCGTCGTGCAGGTGGGAAACGCGGGGGCGCTTTAAACGGGGGAGGTTTTTTTGTTACAACAGGTCACGTCGCTACTCAAGTAGTAATACTCAAGTAGTACTCAAGTATGTCACATTACTCTCAAGCACTCCTCACCCGGACACTCGTTTCCCATCACGCCGCCGCGCCTCCTCCCGGGTCTCGCGTCGGCTTCGCCTCATCCGCGCTCGGCGTAAATGGAGGGTTCGAAACGTAATGCGGGACTGGCGGAGCGTACGCCGCCGCCGGGTGGAACTCGCGCGCTTCGCTCATCGCGCGCGTGTACGCTTGCTCGTACTGCGCGCGCTGCGCCATTTGTACCTGCGCCATGTATTGCTCGTCGAAAGAGCTCATGTTTCCAGTCTGCATGTTTAGCGAGTTTCCGCCCGGCATACCACCCGGCGGCACCGGAGGCGCGGGTACCCACCCGCCGTTCTGGTTGATCCACCCGCCGCCCGGTGCGGGGTAGTACAGGGGAGGGGCGTATTCGGTGTTGTATTCGGCGCCGCTCATCCCCGGCAACCCCGCCATACCCTGCAAACCCATCATCCCCATCCCCATCATCCCCGGGTACTGCATCCCCGGGAGTGAACCCAGCGCTCCCCACCCACCATTCAAATTGTGCTGTCCCGCAAGTTTCCCGTCCCGCGCGTTGGATCGAACCCAGGACACGCGCATCTTACACCCCGCCTTGCCGACCTTAACGCCGTTCAAGTTTGCGATGGCGTGCTCCGCGTTTGTTCGGCTCGAAAACTGTGTCAGGTAAAGCAAAGTGTCAATCTTGAGTTTACGAGTAGTTTGTATGGGCAAACAGTCTAGTTGTGATGTTTGTAACAGTCGTGGTAATCGGGACGATGGCGGGAGGCTCCTGATTTGGGAAAGCCCCAACACGTACCTGCACGAAACCGCACCCCTTGCCTTTCGGGATCTTGACGTACACTAAATGCCCGCACGGGTCGAACTTTTGGCGCAAATCGGTTTCGGTCACGCTGGGGTCGATACCGCCCACGAAAACCGTCGCCGCGACGTCGTTTTGCGCGTCGTCGGAACTCGAAACGAACCCGGGGTCGCCGTCCGTCGCTCTTTGTGATTTTTCGAAGGGCGACACGTGACTGGTGTGGGTGTGCGTGTCGGGTGACCCGTCCAGCCGGCCGTAGGTACCGTTTGATACGGGGTGTGCAAGCCCGTGGACGTCAGTCTCACCGACCGGCGCGCCTCCGCCTCCGTCGCGCTTCGCAACATGTTTGCGCGGCACCGCCGGCGAGACGCGCATGGCCCTGTGAGTGGAAAAGAAAAGGGTCAGTGTTGAGTCCGTGGGTGTACTGTGTGGACAAACAGTCGTGATTGTGATGTATGTAGTGAACAGTAAATAGTCACGCAGGGTCCGTAAACAGTCGGAGGGATTTGGGAAAGCCCGCGGCCACGCACCGCGATCCGCACTTCACGCCGTTCATCTCCACGAGCGACTTGTCCCGTTCCGCCGCGTTCCCGAACCGTACGAACCCGAACCCCTTGCTTCTTCCCGTTTGCGGGTCCGTCACCACCCGCGCGTTCCGCACCGAGGGATACCGCTCCGCGAACTTCTCCTGCAACGCGAAGTCGTTCACGTCGGGAGGGAGGTCGCCCACGAACAGGCTGTGTTCGCTTGATGCGTTGGACGCGTTGGACGCGTTGGATGCGTTGTTCGATCGCTCCGAAAGGTCACCATCCGCCCCGGAATCGCTAGCGCCAGTACCTGTGTCGCGACCACTTCCGTCCGTCGAGGTACTCCCGCCCGCGTTCGTTACCACGGAAGGGCTCCCTTCCGCGTTCGCCAACGCGTTCGTCCCCGCGGTTCCGTCGCTCGAGTCACTGCCTCCCTCTTGAGTCACCACAGCCCCGACCCCGCCTTCGCCCCCGCCAGCCTCGCCTCCACCAGAAACCCCCCGCCCAAACCCACCCGAATTCCGCGCCACCCCCACCCCGAAACTCGCCCAGTTCAAACGGAACCGCTGGCCGTTGGTGTGCGGCATGCGCTGGCCTGTGGTTGGTAAAAGAAAAGGTTCAGTCTTCCCGTAACTTGTATGAGTAAACAGTCGTAGTAGTATTTTTTCGAGTCGGGAGGGTTCAGCGATTTACGCGCGGCGGGGAAACGGGCTTGTTTTCGGGGTTCGCCGTGTGTAGTGGTAAGACTGGCGTAAAGGAATGCACTTGCGGTAACGAGTACCGGTACTGGAAAGCGTTACGCACGCCATACTTGGCAGTAAACAGTCTTGGGATTTGGGAAAGGCAACGCGTACCGTTCATTTTCCGTAAAGCGGCGTCCGCGTTTTTGCGGTTCGCGAACTCGACGAACCCGTACCCCTCGGAATACCCGGTGTGTTTGTTCCTGATTATCTTCGCGCTCAGGACGTGGGGGGCTGATTTTGGTTGTTTGTGTGTTTGTAGTTGGTGTGTTGGGAGAGTCAATCAAGGCGGGGGTATGGAAGGTTAGTCTCATGGGTTAGTGATGGCAATCGCGGGGAGTCTCGATCGTGTCGCGCGCCGATCGAATGCGAGATGAAAAAAGCGCCGCAAAAAGAAACGGTTTCTGCAGAATCGAAAATTCGCCCTCTGAAACCTGTGACGTCACGCACCGTGCGCGAAGCACGAAAACAGCCACTGCTCGGTGACCCAGTAGCCCTGTTTGATGGGTGGGGTGGGGTTGGTGTGGTGAGTTGGCGGTGCCTGTATCGTCAGGACGGTGAGTTGTGCAGGGGCACGCCGGGTCGCGGGGTGATTTGAACCACAAGAAGAGCGCCGGAAAGGGATACGCGCGTCCGGGGTGAACGATCTGGAAAAGCGCGATTAGACGGCCATCGGCCACGTGCGAGATGATGAGATGTTGCGTCGTGCCGTCCGGGAGGCGTCGTGGCGCGCGAGAGACCCCGCGTGGGGCGTCACAGCAACAACACATACCAGGTCTCCGATCCACAGCGTGCAGACCTCCCCTTCCCCCGTCGTGGCGCCATCCGTGGACATCGCGTTTCCGGTGTCACGAACGGCCACGCACAAACAAGCGCTTGTCTAGGACTCGGAAGCGTCGACGTCAACCCAGGACGATGATTATCCACTTCAGGTCGACGGCACGACACAAACACACGCGGTGGCTTGCCCTGACACACCACTACCGGTCACCACCGATCCGTCTTCGTCGCACGAGTTCGCAAATACCACAACTGTCGCCTTTCCGCGCGCGCGTGTGTCTATGAAGATGCGCACGCGACGTAAACGCGAAACGGCGACGTACCGTGCCTCGTCGACGGCACCCGTCAGTCAGGTTGTTATTTTAATTCAATAAAACGCGCTCGTGTTGACCGGGAGATTGACCCACGACACGTCGAGGTACGGCGACTTCATCGCACGTGTTGCCGAAGCTTACCGGTCAAGCGCGCAGATTGCCTCGACGGAAAAATAGCGACACGTGGCAGACGTCGTCCTGAATCCGACGCACACTTGTGCTCTCATTCATAAATGTTCCCGCCCACGCCCCTCCTTCTCATTGCCTCTCCCGCACATGGCACTCACCACTCGGACCCCCCGCCCAACTCGCGCCGGCGGGGGCTCATGCGGCGCCACGCGGTGCGTGTTGTTTCTCGGGTTTCTCCTGGTTTTCCTGTTCGTCAAGTGGCGGGACGAAAAGGCGGGCGGGCGAGGCGAGTTTGATTTTTCCGTACCAAAATCCATGGACGCCAAGGTCCGGCCGCATCTGCAAAAGGCGAACCTGGTGGGGTTCCTAAACGCGCACGCGAAGCACGACCCTGTTGCGGCTGCGAAACGGCTGGCGACACGGCGACACGGCGTGGGGTACGGGGTGTTGAAACGGGAAGGAGGGGTGTTGGACGAAGGAAGGAACGATGGAACACGGAAAAGGAACGGCGCGTTTCCAAACGCGTGGGACGAGACCGCTGAGAAATCGAGCACAGGCACCGACTACTCCCTCGTCTCCACTGAAGTCAGCCCGCACCCGGATGACCTGGTGAACGTCCCTGGGAAACCTGAACCGCCGGCAGCGCCTCCTGGGCCGTTTTTGAACCACCACACGCGGTTCGCACCGGGGGCGGAGCTGTTCCAGGCGAACGGCGACGAATGATGATGAATGACGACGGAAACGAGTCCGTCGGGGTCACGGGGGGTGGGCGAGTTACGGGCGTAGTAGGGAGTGTTATTAGGGGGAAGCAGGTGACGGGGATAGATGACATGTGATGGTATTATAGTATCGCGTGTTCACGTGTACCCGAAGGACTAGGACCAGTTGGGCTAGGACCCGTTGGACCAGGAAGACTAAGCCGGGTAAGACGAAGACCGGTAAGACCAAGACGGGTACCTCACTCAGGCGGTAAATTAGTCGGACTCAAACTCCGTAACGCAACCAACCCCCAGGTGTTAATCCAGCTGTTCCAAGTCCCGGTACGCGACGTCCGATACGTGGCCTTGGTCGTTTACCATGTCGGCGTCCAGTTCATCGTCGGACAATTCTTTTTTCCGTTCCACCCCGATGGAAACGTCGTACTCCACCACGCGAGGCGGGCGTTGCGTAGGGAAAGCGAGCACGTTAGACGAGTTGTTCGACGACGCGTCGCTCCCGCGCGTCGAACCCCGAACCGCATCGCCGCCCGTACCAAGCACCACCGCTTTGTTGTTGCGTTCCCAAGCCTCCACCGGAGTCGCATGCGCTGCGTCGATTTCACCGCTCGAATTACCATCCGGCCCAACACGAACCAAGGGCATGCGCGCGATGCGTTTCTCGTTCAAGGCGCGGCGACCGCGCGAAGAGTTCTGTAACGCGTGTTTCGAACCTTGATCCGAACCTTGGTCAATCATCGCCGCATTTTCCGGCCCGTCGATGTTCAAGAAGTCCACATCAAGCACATCACAAAGCCCTTGCAGCTCCGGGTACGTGACGTACCGCGGTTCGGTTGACGCGCCAATTTGCAGCCGGTCCATCTCGACGATACGTTTCGTGGCGTTTGGACAGGTCAAATCACCGACCGAAACGCCGCAGTCGATCCGGGCGTACTCATTCGCGATCTCAACCTCCAAAGCGTCCATCTCTTGTCGTTCCTTGTGCCGTCTTGAAACCTCTACGCGCCACCCGTGGTGCTTACTGGTGGAAGTTGTGCTGTAGTCCTCGTACGTCACCTCCATGGCCATGGTGGATTGGTGGATTTGCGAGGTTTCTTTCGCGCGACCACCAGAACAAGGGAAGTTGGATGACTGAGATCGACGACCACGACAACGCGGACCGGGTCGACGAAGGGAACCGCGGCGATGTCGGCGTGCGCGTGCGAAGGTACGGTGGATACACGGTAGGTACCTGGTCGGAGGAAGAAAAAACCAGGGGTCCGGGGAAACCGCGACACGACGCACGCGCACGCGGTGGGTTGTGGCGCATCTCATCGGACGCCGCGCGACGTGACAGGCGTTTCTGGGACGAGGAGATCAAGAGGCGTTTTATTTTTTCATTTACGAAACGAAAACGAAAACGCGAAAACGTCCACCTCAAAGCCACGACTCCCTTTTAACTTTGACGACTCACTTCGAGGGGCGCGGCACGCGACGACTGACCGGGAGTTATGGAGAAGAAGCGGTGCTTGCACGGAAGGCAGAAACACCAGTGCAAGGACTGCAACCCGTGTCCCCACGGGAAGGTGAAACACAGGTGCGTGGAGTGCAGCTGCTGCCCGCACGGGAAACTGAAATACGACTGCAAGGCGTGCAACCCTTGCCCTCACAGGAAGCTGAAAAACAGCTGCGCGGACTGCACCCCCTGCCCTCACGGGAAGGTGAAACACAGGTGCGTGGAGTACGTCGGGTGCCCTCACGGTAAGGTGAAACGCAGCTGCGTGGAGTGCAACCCCTGCCCTCACGGGAAGCTGAAACAAAACTGCGCGGACTGCACCCCCTGCCCCCACGGGAAGGCGAAACGCAACTGCACGAAGTGTAACCCCTGCCCTCATGGCAAGCTAAAAGGGAACTGCGCGGTATGCAGTCCTTGCCCTCACGGCAAGTATAAGAGCAACTGCGCGGCATGCAAAGCGGCACGCGCGGCTTCGCCGAGCTCGAAGCGGGTCAAGCGCGAGCCAGAGAGTCCGCCCGAGATCAAGCAAGAGCCCGAGATAAAACAAGAGCCGTTCCCCATTCGCGGTTACTTCGGGTTTGACGACGGCCGGTGAAACGAGCGCGCCGACTCGTTACTCCGTTGATGCCTAAACGCCGCGTTTTCTAAAATAACAGATCAGGAGTCGCTTAAAAACAAACACCGCGGTGACTGGGATTACTTTATTGACGCAAAACGCAAAAACGCTCCGCAATAATTTCATTGACACGCGTCTAGTCCCGTCCTGACGTGCCCAACGCACCTGTGCGTTTCAAGCGCCGGCGTCAACACTTCCCGCACCACGTCCGGTTTCACGAGCGCCGCGGCGAGCACCGCGTTTAACACCCCGTCCCGCACCAGTTCGTTGCCGTCGTCCATGTGCACCGCGAACGGTTTCAGGAAGTACAACGCGTTCGTGGAGTCCCAGCCGTTTGGAGGGACGCAGCTTTCGAAAAACGTTTTCACGCACTTCGCGGTCGCGACCCTCACGTCGTCCCGGCTGTCGTCCATTCGCTTGGTGAGCTCGGGGTATACCAGTCGCAAGTTTTCGTCGCTTCCGATAAATAACCGAAAGTGTCAGTCGGCCGTATGGGAACACAGGGAGGCGGGATTTGGGAAAGGCCTAACACGTACCTTAGCTGCGTGCCAACCGTCGCGAGCACCCCTCTTAACGCGTAACACGCCGCGCGTCGCGTTTCCGGGTAGTAATCCTCCTCCATGGCGGAAAAGATTAGCGGAAGGAGGGATGCGGTTTCGTTTTTTATGACCGCAAACGCGGCGGCTCGCGAAATCGTCAACGAAGAGGTATCGGAAGTATCACCTCCAGAAGAGGTATCGCCTCCAGAAGTACTCTCAATGCTCGCCCTGAACATCGTGCCCAGACAAACAACGCAGGCGTACCTTCCGGAGGCTTCCGTGGCGCCCGCTTTCCACACCAGCGACGGTAGGACGCATTTTGTTATCAACGCGACCGCGCGAGAATCAGTACGCCCAATCAAAGCGGCGCCGCGATTTATTTTCACCGTTTTTTCACCGTCGCCGACGCCGCTTTGGCCGTCGTCCTCAAACGCCGCGTCCAAGGTGTTGAGCATGGCGACGCGTAGCGTGGTGTCGTTCTCTTGGTGCGACACTTTACAAAACACGTCGAGGACCGACTCGACAACGGATAACTCATTCGCAAACACGGAAACCGGCGCGTCCAGCACGAAGGCGCAAAACGCGCGTTGGGAAGGGTTCGGCGAGCGCCAATGTTCGCACTCGCTTTTCGCGCTTGACAAAGCTGAGATAAATAAAAGAAATTGTCAGTCTTGTATGGGCAAACAGTGTGCATGTATGTCGGAAATACAATACGTACCTGCGCGCGCGTGTTTGGCGTACAGCTCGTCCACGGAACCAAACCCGCACGCGGTTGCTAAAGCGGTCATGGCGCGCGCGCTTGGTGATACGTGTTTCGGGGGAAGCGCGCCGGGGGCGGTGTTTTGTTGGTGACTAATTGCCCCGTGCCCGGTTTCGCCCCCGTCGCTTCCCGGCGACTCGTGCGCGCGCGATTGCAGAAGCACGCGGAACAAATTCGCAGAGGCTGAGGCTTTGTTTTCGTGACTAACCGCCCCTACCACGTTTGTTTCATCCAAAAGCGCCAGCGACTTCGCTGAGACTTTGATCAGGTTCACGCACGCGGCGAGGGTTTGCGCGCGAACGCCCGCGTGGTCGCAGGTAAGGACGTTTTGGTGCGCAAGCGCTTTCGCGAGAGTCGCGGTGCTCTGCTTATCCATCGTGTGTTGGGACGCGCCTCGTATGAACGAGGCGAGAATCACCAGACTGGCGGCTCTTCGTGAATCGCCGGTTTTCATTCCGTCCGCCGTGATGGACTCCACGAGTAGTGGAATCCAGGAAGTTTTGGCGTCAACTGAGTACGCACCAATCACCTTCGCGCACAGAAGAACACGTCCGGCCGTGTCCTTGTCGTCATCCACCACGGTGTCTTCCAAGCACTGAATCAGTGCCGGTAACAACGGCGAGGCGCAAATTGCGTCTGAGATTGTGAACGAAAAGTGTCAGTCCTGTATATCGCGATGTATGGACAACAGTCACCAGCTGAGAGATAAAACAGTCTTTGTTGGGAGTTGGGAAATGCAAATACGTACCTCGCGCGAAGATCGAAATCGTGGCGAGCAGCCGCGCGCCAACGTTTCGCCGGCCACTTGTCCACTCTCTTGTTTCGCAAATCGCGAGTGGGAGCAGGGTGGGGAGTAACGACCGTACTAGCCGCCGGGACGCGTTGCTCGGCAGTGGTGTGTGGCTTGTTGTCCGTCCTGAACTTTCGTCACTGTCAACAAAAGGATGCGGCAACAACAAAAGCGCTTCGTCGGCGATTGCGGATTCCGCGTCGTTGGCGTTTTCACACATCCATTTTTCGCCAAACCGTTTTCTTAGCGCCTCGTCGTTCGCCTTACCAACCGCCTCCACCAACAACAACGCGTTCACCGAGTTCGCCGGAACCTCGTCCGCCACGCCCGTGAGGAGCATCGGCAGGAGGTGTTTCGCGGTTGGCACAAGGCACTTGTCTTCCGTGGTGTTTGTTGGGGTATCCACCGCGTCGGCGTCGACCATCGCGGCGTCGGTGGCGTTTTCGTTTTCGTTTTCGGTTTCATTTCCGTGTCCGGTCGAAGTACTCGACGCGTCGTCATTCGTCCGCGCCATCCACCGCGCCAGCTCTTCGTGGAACGCCTTCCGCACGGAGACGGTCCGGTCGTGGCACATCGGGCGGATACCCGGTGTCAACAACTCGGCGATTTCGGAGGTGGTACAGAACGGCACGACGGAGGACACCGCCGACAAACACGAAACCCGCGCCGCGGAGTGCCGGTGCGTGGCGTCGGGAAGCACGGCCGCTAAAATTTTCCCGGCGTGAAGTTTGAGCGAGGACTTGTGGGTCTGTCCAGTGCTGTTTTTCCCGACCACCGCTTTCACCAACAAATCCACCGCGCCGTGCACCTTTTTCTTTACTTCGTGGTACGAATCATTCACCGAGGTGCATAGAATGTTCACGAGCTCGTCGACGTACGGCGAACACGCGTCGCCCGCTAACGCGATTAGTTCGCCAACCAGCCCAACAATGGCGAGCCGAATCTCTTCGCTAGGTTCCTCCTCCGCGCTGGTGCCCGCTTTCATGACGAGCGCTGGGAGCAACGTTTTCAGAACCGGAGTTAAACGTGTCTTTGGGTTTGAGTCCGCATCATCACCAGCACTAACCCTTCCACAGTTTCGTACGTACAAAACAAGCACCCCGAGACAACTCTCCCTAACTTTTTCCACCGGATCATGGAGCCCTCTTGTGACTGATGGCACCACGGAAGAGGCGATCGCGTCAAGCAACACCGGTGAGGGCGGCGGTTTCGAACCGTCGCCGGTGAACAGTCTGGGTTTGTTGTTGATGCACGGTTTGTGTGTGTGCACAGCAGGGATGGGAAAGGGACGGTCAGTCAGCGATGGCGGCGTGGTACTCCGGTCCCGCGATCGCGAGCGGTACAACGACGACGAAAAGTCATAAAGTCAAACTTGCCATCGTTTTCACAGTAGATCGACCCATCACGTCGGGTCGGCGTACCTTTTCGTCAGAGCCTCGAACGCCCGTCGCCGGCAGTGTCGGTCGGTATCCGCGATGCCGTTTAAATCCCTCTGGATGCTCGCGAGGAACGCGACTTGGTCATCGCGGGGTGCGCCCATCGCGGGACGCGCGCGATGAGGTCTGGGAACTGTTTTCGAAAACGAGTTTCTGAAAATATTTTCAGAACGCAGATTTCCATATCCTGCGCCCTCGTCACCGGGCCTGCCACTTGTTCTCGGCGCGCGCGGTGTGTGGTGCGCGGGTGGGGTTCGGTGTCGTGTCACGTCGGCGTGCGACGCGCGAGTTCGCGAAACACCACGTTTGGGCGGTGGACGTGCTCGGTACGCGTGTTCGTGGCGAGTCAGACTCTGACGATGACGTCGTCTACGGTCCCTTCGGTGCAGTCCGACACCGCACAACACGACGAAGCCCTCGCGTGTTCCCTACCCCCAGCGGGCCCCTTGAGGGGCGCCGTGTTCGAGGGTATGGATGACACCACCCTGGATGACGAAACGTGGCTCGCCAGGGCGGTCGCGGCGGCTGCGGCACAAGGGTTGGTGCGAGATCCGGAGGACGTGTCTTTGCGTCTGGGCGCGGTGGATCTGGTTGACGCGGCGGCGGAGACAACCGATGCGGATGCGATGAGTGTCAGTGACGACACGGCGACCGTAACAGGACATGGACAGGGTAACCCTTCTTCGGTGGGTAAACACCCTGTTACCAAAAAAAATCACCGAGAAGAACCGGTCCCGCGACCCGTGAAAGGGTGGACGTGCTGGTCCGGAAACAAAACGCTCCTTGTGGATAACTACGACTCGTACACGTTCAACTTGTTTCACTTGATTTGCGCTGTAGAGGGTGGTGTGCCTCCGGTGGTCATACGGAACGACGACTATACCTGGAGTGACCTCGAGTTGAGTTTCCAAACAAGGCACTTCACACGAGTGGTGCTGTCGCCCGGCCCCGGGAATCCCGCGGTGGACAAAGACGTGGGGGTGATGAATGACATTTTGAAAAACGCGACCAACACGCCCATTCTCGGCGTGTGTCTCGGCCACCAAGCCCTCGCCCTCGTACACGGCGTGGACGTCGTACGCGCGCACGTCCCGACGCACGGAAGGGTCAGCGTGATGACGCACGCGGGGGGGGGGGGGGGGGGCTGTTCAACGGGATTCCGGAAAGGTTCACGCAAACCAGGTACCACTCGCTGACGGTGTGTCCCGCGTCGCTGAAAAAAAGCGACCGGTTGATCGCCACGGCGTGGACCGCTTCCACTAATGAAGAGTTAACAACTGGTACGTATTTTTTGATTTCTCAGAACCCAACACTGTTTGCCCATACAAGACTGACACTTTTCTTTTTTCCAAAGGTAAGCACGGCAATGTCAGTACTGATGCGTCACCCACCGGTACGGATGCCGGTGTTAGTTTTGACGGGCTGACTCCCAATCAGTGGGTCAGCGAAGAGGACATCGCGAACGAGCGCGGCGGCGGCGCGGTGATGGCAATTAAGCACAAAACTCGACCGCACGTGGGCGTGCAGTTCCACCCCGAGAGCATTTGCTCGACGCCGCACGGGGAGACGATGTACGCGAATTTCGTGAAACTCGCGAACGATTGGTGGGCTGGTTTCGATTTGAAAAATCCGGCACGGGTAGTGGGAGTTGACGCAGCGCCAGTGGCCGCGGTTTTGGTTCCCCTAGGCGTGGACCCCGCGGAGAGTGGGACGGGGACGCGGAAAAGCGAAAGTTCCCACGATGAGATCCACCACTCTTCGCGGATACAGGAAAAGGACGCGCCCAAACCCACCGACGACTCCGGACCCACCAAACTTTTATGGATGAAGCTCCCCGGTGTTTTGAAAAACACCCCGGGCGGCGCGGAGACGATTTTTTGGCGAACCGTGGTGAATCAGGAGGCGTTGCGTTTGGTTATGAAGTGCGGGGGAAACAATGAGACAACCGAGGACGAGTTACTAACCGGTACCTCCGAAACGGACGCGGGTGGTACCTGCGAGACTGACTTCGCGTGCAAAACAAAAAAGAAAAATGGGTGGAAATACGCCGCGACGGAAGCGTCGAGGGATACGTTTTGGCTGGACAGTGCCACGGCGAGTGCGGCGAGTGTTGACTCGGGAGGGAAGTGCTCCCGGTCCCGGTTCTCGTTCATGGGAGGCGTGGGTGGTGGGCTTTGGAGACGGGTTTTGTTCGACGTTACGGACGAGGAGGGAGGAGTACTGCGGGTCACTACGCGCGACGGCGACACTCGCGTTTCCGAAAACGTGCAAATAACAAAGTGGCTGGATGGAACTTTGCGTAAACGAAAGTGCGGGTCGTACTCGCGGGTGCGTTCCTGGGCGGAAAACGCATCAAGACGCGCGGAAGAAGAACAGGTGCTCGCAGGGGAGGTACTAATTCAGTCAGAAACACGCGGCTGCGAATCTCCCCGCGAACCGAACGAACCGCCTCCGTTCGATTTCCACGGCGGTTTTGTCGGTTACTTGGGGTACGAAATCAGGGGCGAGTGCGGTTCGGGGTTGGACTGGTCAACCAGGAAAAAGGCTGGTGTGTTTGATCCGTCGTTGACTTCCACGAATTCAAATCCCGGTAGTCCCAGCGCGCCAACCCCCGACGCGGCGTTCTTCGTGACCGACCGGCTGGTGGTGTGCGACCACACAACCGGCGACGTGTTCATCGCCGCGCTCGCGCCGGACGTCGCCGCCGAGCTGGGGAGTTTCGTGTCAAACCTGACGTCCAACGAAAACAGAAACGGCTTGAGCGCCGCGGCGGGTGAAGCCGCGAAAGGGGTTTTGCGCGTCGCCATCGACGACGCGGAACACGAATCCCGGGTGTGGCTGGCGCAGACGGAACGCGCGGTGCTCGGGTGCGCCAGTGGAGGCGTTTCAGAAGGCGTTACGGATGGCGTTACGAAAGGAAACACGCCCGATGGCGTTACGTCGACGCAACCTTCGTGTTCCGCGGGCGCCCCGGTTGGGTTCACGCAAGCGATGCGTCGCGCGTCGCGGCTTGCGTCGGAAGAAACACAAACTGCATCAACCGATTTGTCCGGACAGTGGCGCGACGCTGGGTTCGTTCCCCGCCGCGACCGCGACGCGTACGTCGCGGATATCATAAAATCGCAAAACGCAATCGCCAAAGGCGAAACCTACGAAGTGTGCTTGACGAACCAGCTTCACCGGAAAGGGACGACGGCGGGCGATTCTGATTCATCTTCTCCAAAAAGCACCAACCTCGGCGATTACTCTGACTGTTTGCCCATACGAAAGGGCGCCCCCGACCCCGCCACGCTGTACGCGGTGCTGCGGTGCGTGTTGCGCGCTTCCCAAATCCGGGGACACACGGTTTGCCGATTGCCCGCCCGTAATTACGTAGTTACTACATACATCACAACTAGACTGTTTTATCTCTCAGCTGGTGACCGTTCAGACCGATTACCTTGACTATTGTCCATACATCGTCCAATGTATCGCGATATACATGGCACTTGGTGCCACTCGGGACTGACACTGTTTTTTTCAATCGCAAGACAAACGAACCCGGCGCCGTACGGCGCGTTTCTGAACTTCGGCGGGTGCGGCGTCGACGGTGGTTCGAGAAAAGGCGTTACGAAGTCGTTACGCACAGAAGAAACATGCGTTGCGAAGGCGTTACGCACTACAGAAACAAGTACAGATACCCCGGGTGCTCGCGTTTTTTTGTTTGACGACGGCTCTTTTTCACGCGAAACCGGTTTTTCCTTCGCGAACGACGTCGTCGCGATTTGCTGCAGTTCGCCCGAGCGGTTTTTGCGGCTCACCGAGGACCGCGGGGGTAGTGGTACGGGGTCAGAAGTAAAACAGGAGGATAGTACCGATGGAAGCACTGCTGCTACTGCCGGTCAAACCACTGAAAATGTCGATCAAGCCAATACTGATACTACCAATCAAGCTCACGTTGAAACCAGCAAACCGACGTTCACCCTGGAAGCCAAGCCCATAAAAGGCACGGCGCCGCGGCGGTTTCCGCTGGGGGGCGCCGCGGACAAAAAATCCGCGAGCGATTTGGCCAACCGGGTCAAGGACAGAGCCGAGAACCTGATGATCGTCGATTTACTACGCAACGACCTTTCACGCGTGTGCGTGCCTGGTTCCGTGACCGTACCCGGCTTGATGAAAATCGAAACCTACGCCACTGTTCACCAGCTGGTCAGTACGGTGAGAGGGACAAAAAAAGCAGACGTGAGTTCGGTGAAAAGCGCAATCGCCGCGTTTCCCCCTGGGTCCATGACGGGCGCGCCGAAAATACGCACATGCGAGATAATCGACGGGCTGGAAACCGGCCCGCGGGGTGTTTACTCCGGGTGTTTAGGGTACTTTTCGCAGACTGGAAACACGTTCGATTTAAACGTCGTGATTCGAACCTGCGTGGTTCGACCTGGCACTGATGAGTGTTGGATCGGGTGCGGCGGCGCGATCACCGGGCTTTCGGACGCGCGCGAGGAGTGGGACGAAATCTGTTTGAAAGCCAAAGCCGTGGTCGCCGCGGTGCGCGCGGTGGATGAGAGTTACCAGGCGGCGTGAGTAGTGAGTAGTGGGCAAGACTGACAATTCATTCAGGATTTTTATTGCCCTTGCTGTATTTTAAGGTCGTCATGTTTTTTTCTCTCCAGCCACGACGCACAACCTCTACGCACGCGCCACCCGGTCCGTGATGGTATCCGACGCCACGTTCGGTGCGGAAGCGAAATCGCGAGCGCCGCAACGCTAACGCGGGCGAGGCCATCCCCGGCCTGCTCAACGACATCTTTGTAACTCACATTCTCAAATATGAGCATTTCGACGACCCCGCCGATCTCGCACGGCTCCCAGCGGTGAGCCGTGTGATGCGCGACGCGGTGGCGGCGACGGGGCTTCGGTTTGAGGAGCTTGGTGAAATGCGTGCGATGGACCTTGGATGTTTAAGCGCGGTGCAGCGCCTGGAACGGGGAGGTCGCCTGTCGCGTCGAGAATACCTTGGTTACGCAGCGGCGAGGGGTGGACTTCTCGAGAAGTTGCAGGTGCTGCGCGCGCGGACGGCACGCCGTGGGACAGGTCGACGTGCGCGGCGGCGGCGAGGGGCGGGCACCTCGATGCGCTGCAGTGGGCGCGCGCGAATGGGTGCCCGTGAGACAAGTGGACGTGCTCGGGGGCGGCGGAGGGCGGGCACCTCGAGGTGCTGCAGTGGGCACGGGCGAACGGCTGCCCGTGGGACCAGTACACGTGCGCTTGTGCGGCGCAGGGCGGGCGCCTCGAGGTGCTGCAGTGGGCGCGCGCAAACGGCTGCCCGTGGGATGAAGAGACGTTTACGTATGCGGCGATGGGCGGGCATCTTGAGATGCTGCAGTGGGCGCGCGCGAACGGCGCGCCGTGGGACCGGAACACGCGCGATATCGCGCGCGAGTCCGTTTTGGCGGTGGCGAACGGCGTGTTGGAGTGGGCGTTGGCGAACGGCGTGCCTTAGCGTTGAGACAATATGTACACTACCTATGAACTATATAAAAGCATCATACTAAAGGTAGGGTAAGTAAGAACTACCTCACTAAAGGCGACTCCTACGTAGTCGCGCGACTAGTTTCGCGTTTTTTATATCGGCAATTTTCGCCACCCCGCAAAGCGCCATCGCTGTTGTCAGTTCCTCTTTCAAAATGTCCAAAACTTTTCCCACCCCATGTTCGCCGCCACAGGCTAACCCCCAAACTAACGGTCTTCCAACCGCGACTAAATCCGCTCCTAACGCCAAAGCTTTCACGACGTCGGCGCCTCGGCGAACGCCGCCGTCGAAGATGATTGGAATTTTTTTTTGCTTTTTTTTGGAGAACAGTTTCGTTTGTAATAAATCCCGCGTTCCTTCCTCGACGCCTCGCACCACCCCTGGCAACGCCCGCAAAGTCGCAGGCGCACCGTCCAGTTGCCTGCCGCCGTGGTTGCTGACCCAAACGCCGTGTACGCCGTGTTTCACCGCGAGCTTGGCGTCGTCTTTTCGTACGATTCCTTTTACGATGATCGGTTTGTTCGTAACGGTTTTAATCCACTTTATGAAATCCCACGTCAATGAAGTGTCCCGTCCGCCGACGCGCTTCGCAATGGAAGCTTGCGTGCTAGTGGTGCTAGTGGTGCCCGTACCAGTGGTACTAGTGGTAGTACGTCGTCTTGATTGTGTTTCAGTCCCCGGTTCAAATCCTGCTCCGGTATTTTTTTTAGTCCCTGTGACCACCACGTTCTCCAACCTCAACTCTTTCCTCAACGCGAACTTGTTCCGAACATCACGCTCGCGCCGTCCCAACACGGGCGCGTCCACCGTCACGACGAACGCGGCGCACCCGCATTTTTCCGCGCGCTTTACTAAACCCTCGGTTTCTTGTCTATCACTGAAGATGTACAGCTGGAACCACATGTTCGGTGGCGGTTTCCGTGCCTTTGGTGATTTTTGCTCGTATTTGACATCGTCTCCATCAGAAGTATGACCTCGGTCTCCATCATCACGCCGAGTACCTTCACTCATCCATCTGCCGATCCCCTCCTCTCGCACCGACGAAAGTTTCTCGATGCTCGTCGTGGCTTGCTGCGACGCGCAGTACAGGACGCCTTTTTTCCCACACGCTATCGCGGCCGCGGGCTCGCCCTCAGGGTGCGCTATTTTCAGCATCGCCACGGGGGCGGCGATGATTGGTACGCCGAGACACGGCAGGCCGAGCTCGGGGAGGGAAACCGCGGTATCGACAGTGGACACATCCCGCAAAACGCGCGGCCACAGCGTCAGGTCCCTAAACGCGGCCGCGTTCGCGCGTAACGTCCCCTCCGTCTCCGCCCCCCCCGCGAAGTAGTCGAAATCGTGTTGCGCCATCGAGGCAGCAGCGGCGATTTCGAAATCGTCGACGCAAACCAGACTCCCGAGGTCCACGGCACCGAGACGGGATGCCATCTTGACTCGCCTGCGTGGTGGTGAAGTGCCCGTTCTCGGAAAAGGCGGAACAAAAATGATGAGGAGAGGCTCAGCCGAGTTTGAAGACGTTGGCGCGAACGATCGCGCCTTCCGGTCCCCACAACGTGACGCGCCGGTCCGTCCCGGAACGTCGGAAGTATTCACTCTGGTCGCGCGCCCCACGTCCTACGCACACCACCCCCAAAATGGTCGCGGTCACCGCGGGGGAGAAGTTGTTTTGGATCCTCGCGTACAGCGCGTGCAGCAGCAGCATGCTCGTGATCAACAAACTCGCGGTGCAGGAGGTACGTCTTGTATTTCCCAAATCCCAACACTGTTTGCCCATACACGACTGACACTTTTCCGTCATAACAGCTGCCACTGCCCACGGTGGTGAGCGGCGCGCAGCTCGCCGTTTCCGCGTTGGTCGTGCTGGTGCTAAAGCTGATCTGGCCGACCACCATGGGGGCGATGGACCGGACGAAGGTGTTGCCGTTCGCGCTGTACACCGCGATGTTCGCGGGCGGGCTTTACGCGAACATGAAGGCGCTCATGTTGACCAACGTGGGCGCGGTGATCGCGGCGAGGAGTTGTTTGCCTGTTATAGTTTGTTTGATCGAATGGGCGTTCATGGGAAGAGCTTTACCTGGCGCGCGGAGCACGGTGTCATTAGCGGGAGTCGTGCTATTCGCGGGCGTATACATCAGGCACGACAGCGGCGTGATGGTGGACGGAGCGAGCGGTTACGTATGGCTCTTAGTCTGGTGGGTTTTACTGGCGCTGCAGATGACTTATGGTAAATGGATGACGGAGAAAATAGAAATGACGCAGTGGGAACGCGTGTTTTACACGAACGCGTTCGCGCTGCCGCCGACTTTTCTTTTGTTTTTCGTGACTGGCGAGAATGCCGAGGTCAACGATGTGTTCCTTGGTGACAACGCCTTGCTTTGGCTCATAGCGTCTTGTGTCATGGGAGTGGGGATTTCGTACTCCGGGTGGCGCACGCGATCGGTGATCACGGCGACGACGTTCACGTTAGTAGGCGTGCTGAATAAGATGGCCACGATAGCTTTCACCGTGATCGTCTGGCCCGCGGACGCGTCCTTGGCATCAATCGCCGCGCTTGTTTGCTGCATCCTGTTCGGCCTGCTGTATCAGGACGCGCCGAAGCGGAAAGAGTTTTCCACCGGGCGCTCGGCGAGCAAAGCGGGGGTGAGCATCGCGTAGAGGGAAGGAAAGGAGGTTTTTAAGAAACGATTATTTATTATTCGAGTGTCGAGTGCCAAAAACAAAAGCAGTTCAAAGACTAAATGCGCATACGATTGACTCACCAAACGCAGACAGTCGCTTGATTCATCACAACCAACCTATGTACTTGTTGACGGCGCTCTCGTACGCGCACGGCGCGTTCGGTTCGGCAGTCAGTCTGCCCATCGCACGAGTCGAATCGACCTCATCGTTCCAGTCGCATCGTTCCAATCTACTGTTCCTCCCCCCCATCCTTCCCCGGCGCGTCGTCCGCCATGTCGGAGGTCCACAAGGTGAGGTTGTCCCTCAGGAGCTGCATGATCAACGTGCTGTCCTTGTACGACTCCTCGCCCAAGGTATCAAGCTCCGCGATGGCTTCGTCGAACGCCTTTTTGGCCATGTCGCACGCTCGCTCCGGGGCGTTGAGGATTTCGTAGTAAAACACGGAAAAGTTCAGAGCGAGGCCCAGACGAATCGGGTGTGTCGGCGCCAGCTCGTTGCTCGCGATGTTCTCCGCTTCCTTGTAAGCAAGCAACGTCTCCTCAGCTGCGTTTTTTCGAGCCTCGCCGTTCTTGAACTCCGCCAAGTACCGGAAGTAGTCGCCTTTCATCTTTTTGTAGAAAACCTTGGACTCGCCCGCGGCAGCGCCTTCTTCTAAGTGGTCCTTCAGCAGTTTCAAAACGCGCTCGCAAACGTCGCTCAGCTCCTTCTCCACACCAAGTTTGTACCCGCGAATCAGCTTCACGGTGTCGCTTTCGGTGCCGTACTTGGATTCCTCTTTCGATTCGATCGAGCTGACGATGCGCCACGACGCGCGTCGCGCGCCGATGACGTTTTTGTACGCCACGGAGAGCAAATTGCGCTCCTCCACGCCCAGCTCGTCGCTCGGGCTCCCGGAACTCACCTCCGCGACTTTGCTCATGTACTCCATCATCTCGTCGTACCTGGTGTGGGTAGGGTTTGTATGGTTAGTGGGTGTTACGACACGGTTAGGGTTTGGATTCAGGGTAGGGTTAGGGTTCGTGGTCCCCGGAAGGAGAAGGGCGCCGGGCCTCGAGTGCGTCTCGAAACCGTAAAAAAAGTGCCAAAACAATCCTCCAGACTGGCCATTAGCTTGCGTGGACGAAAACGTGCGGTGTTGACCGTGTGCGACGAACGAACGATCGGAGGGGCATGTGTGTTGTTCCCACGCGTCCCGGTCCCGGGCGCGATGTCGGGCGGGGCGTGCCGCGTGTGCGTTGCGATTGCGACGGCACGAGTGTCGAGAACACGACGTTTCCGGACGCGAAAGGCGCGTCGCGCCCGCGGCCGGCCCCGGGGGCGCGCGCCCGCGGTCGGTCGGCGTGCGAGTGGCCGATGGATCGATGGTGATGTTGAGCACCCCGTTTGGCCATCTGCAGTTCGAGATCGCGCCAACACACACGCCGGCGACGTGCGTGTACGGAGCCCCCGATTGTTTTTTTCTTCGTGACACTGGATACACGTATGACGCGTGTCACGCACACGCAACCGCAGCACCCGAAACACAACAGATCGACCGGAAACAGGCACCAGCCGCGTGCTCTTTTCGCCTCCCACAGGCGAGACACAATGCGAACGCTCGCGCAAAAAAGCAAAGCCGAAATGGAAACTCGTGTGTGTGATGTGCCCGGCCGTACCTCTCCGCTTGCTCCGCGAGCTTGGCTTTGTACACAAGCTCGGCCCTGGACAGGCCGGCGAGGTCCTCGGCGGTGGTCATCAGGCTCATGGGGTTACGCGCGACGCGAAAACGGAGGGCAGGCCCTACCGCGCGGCGTACGAGTGGCGAAGGACAAAGAAAGGCGAACGTCGCCTCTGTTCTTTCGGGAATCCCCGCCTTTATTTCAGAATTTCACTGCATTCTCTTTGCTGCTTCCTTTCCAAGACAGATTTGAAAGCCACGCCTCACCACTTGATTCACTTCCACGGCGCACCCGGAAAGAACCACCACCCCTACTCTCCACCATGGTCGCGGGCGAGCTCCTATTCTCCGGCATGACGGACTGGAAAGCGGTGGGGCGGGGAAAACCGGCGGTAGGTGGAGTTGCCGGTCGCAGTGTCTCTCTTCTACATGGGTCGATCCGACGACAGTAGTCCTCTTTCCCTTTCCGATCGCGCGTAAAAACTGACGACGCCCGCCCTCTTTTCGTGTTCAAACGCGTCTCGTCTCTCTTCCAGGATGAATCCCAAACCCCGAACGTGATGGAACCATCGCGGATATCCACGCTTCTTGGAATCCCAATCGTGTCTGTGTGCGGCGGCGCTGCCGCGGCGCACTGCGTCGCGATAACGGAGGACGGCCGGGCGTTCGTGTGGGGCCGGAACGAATGCGGACAGCTTGGGTTGGGTGACAAGGAAAACCGTATGGTGCCGACGCAGGTCACCAAAGGTGCGGGGCTTTCCCAGTCACCACACACCGCCGCCTCTGCGATTGATGCCCCTACTTGACGACCACTCATCAAAAGGAAGCGCACTACTGGTTACGCTTACCAGTACTAGTAACGTACTTACTACTGGTAACTCTACGGCGGCGTACTCGCGGCTGTTACAAACACGTCACAAACGCGCTGTTTGCGGAACACACGTTCCTACACATCACGGCCGACTGACACTTTCGGCTTTCATCGTGCCAAGGCTTCCCGGCGGGCACGAAGTTCGTGACCGGCGCGTGCGGTAAGTCGCACACCATTTTACTCTCGTCAACCGGTGACTCGTTCGCGTTCGGAAGCAACAAACACGGCCAGTTAGGTACCGGCAGCATCACGAAAAAAAACGCGAAAGGCGAGGAGGATTGCCGCCTAGTGCCGATTCAATCGGCGGGGATCGCGAAAGCCACGAGCGTTTCATGCGGCGCCGAGTTCACCGCGTGGATCTGCGGCGACGATGGTGCGAAACTTTCCCACTGAACACACACCGCCGGATGCGATTGCCCGATTACCCGTCTCCTGTTTACTGCCCGTGATACCGTTGCGTAGTAACTGTTACCGGTCCAATCCCAGATACACGTCACAACCGACTGACACTTTCGGTTCATCGTACCAGGCTCCGTGTACACCGCCGGGCTTCCCCAGTACGGCCAGCTCGGGCACGGCACGGACCACGAGTACAACCAAGCCGCGTCTAGCGTGAAGATCGCGTACGACCCGCAGCCCATGCCGCGGCACGTCGCCGGCTTGGCGGATGTCAAAAGTACGTATGTCCGTTGTATTTCCCAAATCCAGCACCTGTTTACCGCCCCTGTTTGACTGTTTACGGCTACGTATGGAACAATACCCTCGGAAAGTACCACTCTGTTTGCGCGTACTCCCCGACTCGCGACTGACTGTTATATTTTCCAATCACAGCTTTAAAGCTCGCGTGCGGGCAGAACCACGTCGTCGCGGTGGACGCGAACGGCAAGATCTGGACCTGGGGCAACGGGGGCTATGGCCGGTTGGGGCACAAAGTCCAGAAAGACGAGTTCGCGCCGCGGATGGTTGATATTCAAGGCGGCGACCGGAACGCGTGTCCGCCCGACTGCGTCGTTGCGGCGTCCCAAACAAGCACCTGGGTCAGCGCGCTGCAAGGCCAGATGTACGTGTTTGGCAAAATCAAAACCAGCGGCGATAACCACATGTACCCGGTGCCTTTTATGGATCTGCAGGTAAGTACATATTTCCCACCCACCGCATTCCGCCTCTGCGAATGCCCATACGAGACTGACGTTTATTTTTACAATCGCAGGGGTGGAACTTGCGGAGCATCGCTTGTGGGTCGACGACGTTCGTGGCGTGCGGCGAGGACCAGTCTATCGCGTGGGGGCAAGGCGCGGGGTGTGGGGAGTTGGGGTACGGGAGCGCCGGCCCGAAGTCCAGCGCCAACCCGAAACTCATCGACTCGCTCGCCGGGAAGATGGTGCGGCAAGTCGCCATGGGTTTGGGGCACTCGCTTTTTTTGATCGACGCGGAAGACGCGGCTGACTTGCCCGTGTACACACCGGCGGAACTAGACCCGGCAGCCGCGGTCGCACCCGTGACCGCGGCGAAGGGCAAGCGCAAACCAGCGCCCGCCAAGGGGCCGAAGAAGAAAGCGCCCAAGAAGAAGTAAGCAGCACGTGGCTGGAAACGTATAAAAGTAGATGTACGTCTAAGACGTCTACCCTGACACATCAAAATCATTCTGATACTCAAATATTACGTCACGTTACTATACGTCATACCACTATACACCTCCACAACTAATCAGCTCGGTTACGACTAATCAGCTATCGTAACACTAATTGCTCATATATTCTACGAGCATACGTCTCACCCGGAACTACCCGAACCCGACGACCATGGGCGTCACGATATTTCTCAACTTCTCCGGCAGTTTTTCCGCCAGCGCCGACTCAATCTCCTCCTTTTTGTACCTCGCCGAGAAGTGAATTAAAAGGATTGCTTCATTTTGAAAACACAGCTGGCGGTCTATTAACTCGTCCAGGTGCGTGTGGCCGTACCGTCGCGCGTCTGAGACGGAACACTTATCATCCACGAACGTACACTCGCAGATGAGTAGTTTCGCGCGTAACGCGTCCGAAGCGACGGTGTCAATTTCGTATTTTCCGTCACCCGCGTCCACTCCGACCGTGCCTCGATCGATCCAGTCACTGGTGGTGTCCCCGGTGAACGCGACTTCCGGGATACTAACCTGATCGGTGATTTCGACACCACCGGCTTTCAGCGCCTTTATTTCCTGTCCTGTTTTCCCGACAAACTCTTGTTTCAACTTTTCCCGCGTGGAATACACCACGTACCCCTGGCTCGGCACGGGGTGCGTGGTTTGAAACGCTTTTATTGTGATTGTTTTCGAAACCTTGTGCGAGTGGTTAGTCGTGGATGTATTTTCCTCAGGTGTTGATGCATCAGCAGAATTGCTAGTCACCCGGTAACTCGAATCTGACGCTTGGAAATCAGTCTCGAACGTTTGCGTTGGCGACATCGGCGCCGCGATATACGGCATGTCAGACCCGTCCAACTCTCTTAGGGCGTCGATGAACTTTGCAAAAGCTGTCACCCTAGTCGCGGGAAGCAAAATAGTTGGGGGATTTAACTGCAGCAAATTCCTCGTGGCGATGTAAAACCCACACCCCCCAACGTGGTCCATGTGCGTGTGCGACAGGCACATGGTTTCCGCGTAGACGCACCGCTGAGGACATCTTCCTGAATCGAAAACTAATTTTAACTGCGGGAGCACGATGCAGGTCTCCTGGCCGCCAACGCTGAGGCCCTCGATTTTGTACCCCGCCAACGTGTGCACCACGAACCTGTCCTTCGCGGAGAGCTTCGTGTGGGGACCCGGGTCGGCGTCGTCTTGTAACGCTCGCTTGTTCGCGCCTGCGGACGCATCGAATGTTGCCATTTCTGGAGAGGTACTTTCGGCGGCGGCAAAATAATTAAGACGTACCGACCCGCGGTTCTTGTGCCCAGCGCCACCGCGCGTTGCGAGCCGGTTCCCGTGTCCCGAAGTCGAGGCGAGGTGAACCTGCGTTTGCAGCGCAGCGCGCATGCACGCGTGGTGACGCGCCAGCGAAACGACACAGACGTGCCGCGAGGTAATGACAGACGGTATGACGTCGTGTGATTTATGATGTTTCGATTGTAGAGAGAAAAGCGTCGCAAATTTCGGCAACGCGTCATTATTCGTCGGCGGCTGTCGGGGCCCTTCCGGCATGCCCGCCCCCGGCCCTAAAGATGGCCACATGTCCAAGTCCTCACGGGACCTGTCCAAGGGCCTTGGGGTGAAATCCAACGGGTTCAAGTACGGCGGCGGCGCGGTGGAGGGGTGGGGCACGGGTAACGCGAAAGGGCGGCGGACTGGTAAATGCAACGGCGCGCGAGACGTGCAGGCGAGGGAGGAGTTGCGGAACCGGCTGTTAAGACGCAACGAAGCGAGGGAACTTGGTTTGCCGGAACCGGGTACGAAACGGAAACGGGAACAGCACGGGGATGACGAAAAGGAACGCCAGCGCGCGCGACGACCTCCCGTACCGACGCCGACTGGGGATGGAGATGCAGGTGAAGAAAACAACGCGGCGGTTGGCGAAAGCGAAAAAAAAGCCGAAGAAGTCGACGACGCGTTGAAGTACGTCTGCGCCGCCTGCGGCGGGATAAAGTGCGGATCCAAAAACAACTGGGAAAACCACGTGAACAGCAAGAAACACAAAGCCGCGTCTCAGCGGGCGAAGGGCAAGGCGATTCTTTGCGCGATGAAGGCGAGCGGGGCAGAGGACGGCGCGGGCGAAGGAGTCCCAATGTAGAAAAAAACGAAAAAATATCACTCTCTTCTCAAAAACTGCACGTCATAAATGGCGACGTCGCGACATAACCCTTCCAACCCGTAATACCCTGTGCGTTCGTTTTATCGATCCTAATACCCGGTGGTTACCTAATAAGATACCTAATAAACACGGACGCTGTCTCCTTGCCCTGATTAATACCCCGTGCGTACCGGCATAAAAAAGAAGCTCACGAAAGCCCGAGTACCATCTCGGTTTCCTCGTCGATGCCGATTTCGTAATACGCCTAGAGATAAAAAAGAAAGTGTCAGTCTCGTATGGGCATTCAGTCTTCGGAATGTGGTAAATGGGAAATACTTACCGGTCGGGTGGGTAAACCGGGAATGGTGGGGAACGCGCCGACCAGCGGCACAATGAACCCCGCCCCCGCCGCGCACCGCACATCACCAATGGGCAGGGTGAACCCGGAAGGCGCGCCTTTCAAATCCGGGTCGTGCGAAAACGAGTACTGCGTTTTCGCCATGCAGATGGGGAGCTGGCCGAAGCCTTGTTCCGTGAACATGGCGATCTTCGCCTCCGCTTCGTCGGAATAAGAAACCGCCTCCGCGTGATAAAGCTCCTTGGCGATGGTTTCTATTTTCGCCTTGATTGACGAGTCATCAGGGTACAGCAGTTTGAAGTTCTCCGCCTTCGCGTTGCGCTCGCACGCCGCGGAGACGGCCTCGCCCAGCGCGGCGGCGCCCAACCCGCCCTCCGCGTGGTGCGTGCACAGCACGCAGTCGTCCGCGCCAGCCGCGAGCGCGGCTAGTTTGATGACTACGATGAGTAAAACAAAGGGTCAGTCGCGTGTATCGGGCGTGTATTGGACGATGTATGGACAAACAGTCAGGGCAATCGGTCTGAACAGTCACCAGCGTTAGAGGTAAAACAGTGTGTGCCGGATTTTGGAAACGCGCAAGGCCGTACCTTCGTGCTCCGCGGGCGTATCGGTGGGGAACACGTTCATCGCGACCACCACGGGGACGCCGAACTTCTTGGTATTTTCGATGTGCCGCGTTAAGTTGGCCACGCCTTTCCTGACGAGCTCCACGTCCTCGTTCATGTACTCAAACGAAAGCGGCTTGCCCGGGGAAACGGGCGGGCCGCCGCCGTGCAGCTTAAGCGCGCGAACGGTCGCCACGATCACCGCGGCGTGCGGCTTCAAACCTGAGGATCGGCACTTCAGGTTCATGAACTTCTCCAGCCCTGAGATTGAAAAAAGAAATGTCAGTCTCGTATGGGCAATCAGTCGGCGGAATGTGGTAAATGGGAAATACATACCGATATCGGCGCCAAAGCCGGCTTCCGTGAGCACGAACCCGCCGTCGCCGACCATGGAGAGGCCGATTTCATCCGCGATGATGCTGCTGTTGCCGCTCGCGATGTTCGCGAACGGCCCGGCGTGCACCAAAACGGGGGTGCCTTCCAGGGTTTGCATTAGCGTCGGTTTAATCGCGTCCCGCATCAGGGCGGTGAGCGCGCCGGTGATTCCTAAGTCGTCCGCGGTCACCGGCGCGCCGTCCAAGTCGGGCGCCACGACCATAGACCCGAGCCGGCGTTCCATGTCCTTCATCCCGGTGGTCATCGCGAGGACGGCCATGATTTCGGACGCGACGGTGATGTCGAACCCGGTTTCTCTTGAATGGCCTTTCTCCGTGGGGTTCTGCCCAATTGTTATTTTGCGCAGAAACCGATCGTTCATGTCCACCACCCGGCGCCACGAGATTTTTTCGCGGTCGATGTTCAGCCGGACAAACTTACTTCGCTCTTCCTTGGTTAATAACTCAGGGTCATCCGTTGCGATGCCCAGTTTAGCCAAGCGTTTGGTCATTGATTTGGCGAACACCCGCGAGCCGTCTTTCTTTTTCGGACACAGCCGGTCGAAAAGCGCTGAGATACGTAACCGAAAGGGTCAGTCTCGAGTCTTAGTATGGGTGTACTGTATGGGGGATTGGGGTCCGAGTAATCGGGCCGGACACAGGGCACTTAGAGTAATCAGGCCGAATAGTGCACTTGTGATGTATTTGTGGAAGTTGGCAGTACGCCAGTAAATGTTACCAGTAGTGCAGTAGTGCACGGTAAATAGTCACAGAGGGGCGGTAAACAGTGTGTCAGGATTCTGGAAACGCGCAAGGCCGTACCTTCGTCTTTCTGCGTGGCTTCGTGGAACACGCGCGCGTCGATCGCGGCGGCGAGTAAGTTGTTCGCCACGCCTATGGCGTGAATGTCCCCGGTAAGGTGCAGGTTCATTTCTTCCATCGGGATGACTTGCGAATACCCGCCGCCCGCGGCGCCGCCTTTGATGCCGAACGTGGGCCCTGTGAGGGTAAAAAAAGGTGTCAGCATGAGTACTTACGGGCGGACAATCGGCAAACGCGTGCCGCCTGATTTGGTACGCACCCATGCTTGGCTGCCGGATGCACGCCACGCACTCCTTGTCCAGATGCGCGCCCATGGCTTGTGCCAGCCCGATGGTGGTGGTGCTCTTTCCCTCCCCGAGCGGAGTAGGGTTGATTCCCGCGACGACGACGTAAAACCCGCGGCCTCGCGTGGCGCGTAACTTGGGGCCGACCTTTTCAGAAATCTTCGCTTTGAAGTGTCCGTACGGCTCGTAGTCATCCTCACCAAGGCCGCACGCCGCGGCGATTGTTTTAATAGGCACAACAGCTGCGGCTTGCGCCACGTCGATGTCCGCGGGAACCGGGGAGATTAAGTTCGTGAGCTTACGCAGGCTCGCGCGCTTGGCGACGAGGATGGGGGTCATGGTCGTGGGGAGCACGCCGGACATCTTTTCTGGGAAAACTGGAAGCGTAACGACTTTGCGCCTTTGCGATCGGCGGGGCACGTGCTCACGTGGGGACACGGACTGCGAGTGGTACGGTTGGCGGTACGGTGCGCGGTACAAAAGCACACGCGGGGTAGTGTTTCGTGACGAAAAAAACGAGCGCCGGGGACACGGTGAGTCACGCGTGCGACTTGTGTGCGTCGCCGTGGCGCGAAACGCGTGTTTTCAACCGTCTCGCCGCGTGTGTGGCTCGGCACCCACCGCCGAGAGGTGCCGAGAAACGTCCATTTTGGAGGGCCAAGAAAGTGTCAGTCTCGTATGGGAAATCAGTCTTCGGAATGTGGTAAATGAGACGAGTGCAGGTGTCGAAGCGACGAGAGAGGTCTGCACGTTACCAGAAAATCGAAACGAAAGTCGGCAGTGATAATAACAGCAAAGCGAACGGCGCGAGACGAAAGTAGGACGTGTTTATTCAACCGACCCAAGTTTGCCTGGTTCCCGCGAACCCACGTCTGCACTTTCCAACCTCGTCACCGCGTTGTTTCTTTTTTCCAAGTCAGACGCGCCGTTTTCCACGAACTTCGCGACGTCCGCGCTTAAACGATACACGTCATCCACCGCTTTCGAGAACTTTCGCAAGTTTTCAAACCCGCTCTCCTCCACGATCGCCCGCGCGACGCGGCCGGCGAGGCACGCAATGGCTTCATCCGGATCATCCTCGTTTGTGGTTTTCTCCAACAGCACACGAATCGCGTCCCTCGTCACACGCATTCTCCCCTCCAGCCGGAGTCTCACGCCCGCGTTGAGCACCCGGCCCACGGTGTCTTGTCCTGCGCTATTGGAGAGCCGCGCCAAAGAGCCTCGCGCGTCACGCAAACAAACCTTTGCGCAGTACTCGAACCGGGCTTCGTCGCACTGGAATGAATGGGGGCACGGACACAGCGCGTCCGCGATTTGCGCGTCGTCGTGACCAAGCGCCAGCGCCAGCGTCTCCGCCACCGCCCAAACCCACATCCCGTCCGCCGCCGTTTCCGACACCTCTGCCAAGGAACGCAGGGAAATTGTGTTCAAATCACGCACCGCGAGCCGGCCGTCGTACGTCGCAATCGCGCTGACCCGCAACGCCGCGAACGCCAACGCGGTGTGCGTTCCTGATTGCGAAAGAAAAGAGAAAGGGTATTTGAAAAGCGTCAGTCTTTCGTAATGTGTATGAGTTAACAATCGTCAGATTAATCGGGCTGGAAATACGTACCGTTCACTTGTCTCAGTTTTTTTTCGTGAAGAAACCTCGCGGCGGCTGGCGAGTCCGCGCGTCTCACCACGCCGCCGACGTTGTTTTTGACGTCAAAGGGAAACAAAGCGTCGTCGGCGTCAAAACCGGTTAACGGCAAAATCATCCCCGGAAACGGCTCGGTGGTGACGCACGCGGTCCACGTTTGTCGAGGGAGCTTTTTTGAATACCCCAGGGCTCGCGTCTCTTCCCTAAACCCTGGATACCCCAGCCGTCGCGCCTCTTCTTCGTCGTGTTTTTCGTGGGAATACCCGGAGTCCTCGTCTTCGTCGTCCTCCGGGCCTTGGATGGTCAGCGCGGCGCACACCTTGTCCACCGCGACGGGTATGACGTTGGCTTTGTGAGTAAGTAACTCGCGCAACGTTTGCACCAAAGCGTGGTCGTTCTCGCAGCAGAAGACTTTGGGGAGGGAGGGGTGTTCGTCGTGAATGAGTTTTTCTTGAGTAATAGACAGTCGAGCACTCTTCTCATCACGGGACGACGTTTCCGCGGCGTCGTCGACAAGCGACGCAGCGCCCTCTTCCGCGCTGGGCAATTGACAAAGCAGCTCCACACCGAGCCAGTCCACCAAACCCGGGCCCACCGCGGTGCTGATTGACGTGGCGGCTGTGAGCAACGGAACCCACACGTTCGCGGTGTCATCGGAGACGATGAGCGTGTTTGAGTTCGGGTTTGGGGCGCTTCGGTTTTTGCGCGGATGGGATTCGGTGTTACTCTCGCTCAGCCGTTCCGCCGCGAACCCCGCGGAGTCGGCGTCGTCGAACAACAAGCGCATGGTCGGTTTTGCGAACGGTTTTGTTCGGTGTTTCACGGAAAGTCGTAGCCGCGAGTCATCCCGCGCGGTGTGTGTTGTTTGTTTCGCGCCGCCGCCTCGCAGCTTGTCAAACGGCGCCCGTGTGGTCTGCAGCACCACCGTCGGTACCTCCGATTCCATCAAATTTGGAATCACCAGCCCCATGGCGAGCTTCCCCGCGCCCACGTGCACATGAAGGCGAGGCTTGGTTCTGACGTCGACGAATTTGGAGGATGGAGACGTGGGAGACGTGGTTGTTGTCGTTGTCTCGACGACGTTGTTACCCAGACGACGTCGATTTGTGTCGTCCGACGAAGTTTGCGCTTCACCAACTGACCCATCCGCCGCAATGCGTCTCAAGACACGGAGGTTACGTGACACTCGGCGTGGTACGTGTCTTGTGAGACACGACACCGTCTGAATCGTGACCCCAAATGCGCGCATGATGTATGCGCGTGCGTATCTGTGCGAAGAGAGTGCGTCACAAGCTAAAGAAAAGTCGTGCCTTCCGAGACAGGTGGAAAGAACGAGTGTCTGCAAAAGCATTCAGTTGGATGACTCATGCATTTTGTCGTTCAACGTTCAAGCGCCGACCTTCAGAGTTCAACACATTGCGGTCGCGCAAACCCGCGGTCGACCGCGCCGGACCGCGCGCTTGTCGCGATGGCCTCCGACTCCAACGAGGACGTGTTCGTGGTACGTCCTACCCACCGCAAGCGACGCGCGCGTCGTCTCGTTTCCCCCACCAACTAAACCCAAGTCCCGGGGCGCATGTTCATCCCGCGTCATTTTGTCATTTTACATCGCCGCGTTCCCGGACCCGCGCGTTTCCCACGCCTCGTCCGTGTCCGCTGACCGACGCTGTGTCCCATGGTCGTGTGTTCCCCCATCCTCGGTGCGCAGGAGAGCCAGGACGGCGACGACACCAGCCCGTCGGACCGGTCGGTCGGGTCGGACGACGAGGGGGATGTGAAGTTTCACCCGACGAACCAGTCCAGGGATGACTCTGATTCTGACCAGTCAGACGACGAAGAAGGGGATGTCGTTTTTGGAGGAGACAATTCTGATGATGAAGACAATGACGATGACGACGACAGCGACGGAATCAAGATAGACATCGATTTCCCAGACTATGGGGAGCCCGGGGACGACTCACCCCCCCGGGCGCAGACCATGTCCGCGGATGGGGACGACCCGATAGACGCGGGCTTGGCTTTCCTGGCGAGCATTGATGGGCTGTACGTTCAGCAACGCGTGGAGGTTTTCGAAGCCCTGACGGTACGGCCCTTTCCCAATCACCACACACCGCCTCCCTGATTGCGCATACTCGTCCTGCGAAGGGAAGGCTATACCTCTGCCCATTACCCTGACTGTTTACGTAATACAGTACACATCACGACCGACTGACCCTTTCGGCTTTTATCGGGCCAGGGGTGCGACACGAAAAACGTGTACCACGTCACGCCCATTCCGGCGGGGGTGATTCCCCTGGATTCCGAAAACGGAGGGACCCTACCAACGGAGTGGCTGTCGCACTTCCGCGCGCAAAGCGAGCTCGCGCCGCTTTTGATCGCCAAGGAAACGAGCACTTCGTGCGCGAGGTTGCTGTGCGTGTTATTAGGCTTTCCCAAATCCCAACGCCGTTTGATGCCCCTCTGTGACTACACTAGTCATTAAAGGAAGGATACTACATACATCACAAGTGCCCTGTTTGCCTGTACTCAAGACTCACCCCCGACTTACCACTTTTCGTCTACACGCGTAGGTGTCCGTTGCACCGCGAGCTGAACATGGCGTTTCAAGACGGCGCGGAGGAGACGTTTTTTTCCATTCACAGGCCGTTCAAATGCACGATTCCGGGAATGTGTTTCCTTTTGAACCCACAGGAAGTGACGCTGTTCGACGCGGACGGAGAGGCAACGGCGCGCGTGGTACGTATTTCCCACCCACCACATTCCGCCTCCCTGATTGCCCATACCAGACTGACACTTTCTTTTTTACAATCAGGTGGAGGAACACAAGTGCGGGTGGTTTTGTACGCACCAGTTCACGGCGCAGACGTTTGACGGTACGTATTTGGGCCTTTCACCAAATCCCGCCGAAGCGACTGTTTGCCCATACAAGACTGACACTTTTCTTTTGCAATCGAAGGCGAACCCGGCGAACCCGCGATTGACAAGTTCCACCTGCGCGTACCGGAGTGCCATTCCAGTAAAGGGTGCAACTTCCTCGCGCCGTCGTGTATGAACCGCGATTACGACATGGACATCTTTGGGGTTGACGAACTTGAAGTAGTAGGGCACGCCACCGCGGTGTGGCCGGGGTGCAACTGCGGGGGGTTAACCGACCGGAGTAACTTGGTGCTGCGGTTTCCGCGCGACTCGTCGCCGAAAGAGAGGGCCTCGCTCGTCGCCGCGCTGTTTCTGGTGGAGTTTTACCACTTCGAATCGAAACGGCAAAACTAACGGGTCTACTGTAGCTAGGGTTATGTATTAGTGATACCAGGCGTATTAGTGGTGTCGTGCTTATTAGGCAAGAGGTGCGCCATGGCCATGTGCAGTAGTCGCCATGTGTAATAGTCGTGCCCCGCGTAGTAGTCGTGCCGTGCGTGTTAGTGGTACCGTGCGTATTTATAATGATACCGCGGCATCCAACGAACGTGACACATCGAGCAATACCACCCAATCGTGGTGCTCACGTTGTTGTCCATGCTAAATTAGTCGGGTATTCGGGTATGTTCAATTGTCGAAAACAACAAGGCACAGGGGCGGCAAAAGCATGGCAGTTCTCTTCTCGTCGCATTCTCGTTCTCCTTCAACATCACACCCGCGCGCGCGGTGACTCGGTGTCCACGGCGGAAGCGGGTCGGCGGTAACCGGCGGTAACGTTCGCGCCCCGACAAGGAACGCATCTGTGATGTTCAAGAGGCTCGCGGAAGTTGGCATTGACGGGATACAGCGCGACCGACCGACGCCGTCCAAGCCGCGCCATCCGCTGGATCTCGTGGAGGAAACAAAACGCGCGTTTTCTAAATTCGCGCCCGATGTTACCGACGCGCTCGTGTTTTTAGACCACGGCGCGGTGGAGCAGGCGCACTACGCGTGCAGCGCCGCTTTTCTGCTAGGGCTGGGAGCGCGGAACGTCCTGGCGTTACCCAAGGCGGGGAGGCGGGGGGTGACACCAAAGGAGGAAGATGCACACGTCGCAGAAAAACTTCACCTTCCAGGTTCACGAGAAGATTGCTCGACGCCGGTACGCGACGTCGCGGGAGTCGAAACAGGTACGTATTGTACTTCCCAAATCCCGACACCGTTTGCCCATACAAGACTGACACTTTTCTTTCACAATCACAGATCCCGCCACCCCAATCGTGGTCTTCACGCACCGAATGCTTGCTGACGTGACGCCTGATGTTCTGCGTGTAGTCGCGCAAAGGCCAAACGCGCATAGCTTTTTAGTCGCCACGAGCGCTTCGTGTGAAACGCACGCGGCGGACGCGAGGTTCGCGGCGAGGCTCGCGGGTGCGGGCGCGGCGGCCGCCGCGAGGGACGCGGTGGATGCGAAACTTCGGGCTGAAACTTCACTGCGAATTGCCGTGAATTCGATTTGCGAACAACAACTAACGAGTTCGGGTGGGCGTGATACTCGGGACAAACGAAGCGGCGTCGACGACGAAAAGGTGGCAAACGTTTCAAGAAATACATTCGGCGCGGAGGACGTTTGGGGGGACTGGGGGTCGGGATCGGAAGACGACACGCGCAGTACCAGCTTGGACTGTGACACGAATGGCGATGACGCGACGCAGCCAGGCATCGCGTCTCAATCACGTCAACCGCGACCCGGGTATTTAGTCACCAAAAATCGTCTGGCGCTTAAATATTTCCCCGCCCCCTTCGTGCCGCTTTCTCAAAACGCGTTTTTATTACCGGCCGGTTCCGCCGCCGCGACGGCGCGGCTTTCCAAGGTAAGGGCTGGTGGCATGAAAGCTGACGATTATGATGCATCCGTTAGTACCGTTACCGAACAAACAACCGCGTTGCGCAAAGCCCTCCCTTCGTTCGAGGACGGCACGGAGGAGGACGGCGGCGATTTCCCCGCGCCGGGTGGCGTCGCGATAATTGCCGAGACGCTTCTTGCGATTGGCGAATCAATCGGGTGCGCAAAGTTCGAGTGTTTCGCCCTCGGGCGGTGCGCGCGCGCGGTGGCGCACGCGGTGTGCATTGGGTCGCCCCCGAGTGAAAGTTCGGAGACGACATCTGATGACGGAACTGGAAGCGATTCATGGAAAAAAAGAAACAACCGTACCTGCGCGTTGGTCGTGGTCGACCGCGTTTGCGATTTACTGACCCCCTCTGTGGGTGGGTACCACTCTTCTGGGTTTCTTGCGAAAGCGATGTCCGTGGGTCAACGGAGGTCATGCGTGGACGATGATGGTCATCACACCTCGTTTCCGTTCACTTCTTCCGACTTTTGCGTGGCGTCCACTTCGCCCTTTGTCGGTGAGCACAACCACAAAAGTGTTCGTGCTACAAAACTGCCAACCGGCGTCCTGGCGCACCCCAACGACGCCGCCGCGCGAGTTTGGGTAACAAACGCGTTCGGGAAGAGTTTACGTGAAGCGGCCACGTCCGTACGGCGGTGGCTGTTAGACACGCTGCGTGACGAAGGGTTACCGGTACGTAGTAACAACGAACAAGGAAAAGGAAACCAAGGCACCGGCGACGAAATTGGCGCTTTGTGTGTTCCCATAGTAAACGACCCGAAAATGCGAATGAAACACGGGGGTCTTTTACAATGCTCTGTGGTGGTTAGGGAGGCTCTTTTGGCGGATGAAACGGCTGAAACGGCTGGAGGTACATCTTCACAAAAAATAGTACAGTCAGCGTTGCGCGACGCGTCCGCCGCGATCGCGGTTCACGCGGGGGAAGGCGCCGCCGCCGCGGCGGTCGCGTTCCGGCTGCGCGCGAGTCTTAAAACTGGTTCGAGTCCTGGCGTTGAAAAAGCCGAAACTAACCGTGCACTGTCCCCAAAGCAAGCTCTGGAGCTAACTTTCGCGTTGTTTGTCATCGCGGGCGAGCTGTCGTGTGTTGAGCGGCGCGCCCTTGACTTGCCGCCCATTGATTTTTCCTCACTGAACGACGAACTTGATCCGGACGATTTAGATTCGGAACGTGAAATTCGCGAAATCAACGACGCGCAGAAAAGCCCGTTCGGTATGAGCGACGAAAGTCTGATTAAGGATGCGCTTGTTGCGGTGATTTCAAATTCTGGGACGAAAGAAAGCGACGTCGAGAACCGACCTGCGGACGATGTGCCTTACGTAAACGACGTGCTCGGGGTTGATTTGCGGTGTACGACAAACGACCGAGCGTTTTTGGAAAACGCCGTCGACGCTTTCCTGAAAAAACTCGGAGTGGTCGCCCAAGCCCGCCGGCGGTACACAAGCGCGGGAAGTCTTTTACAAATTGATGAGGGTTTGATAAGTCTCTGTAACAGTGGAGACACTTCACAAATCACAACCGGTGTGTTAAAGGAGCTCGCAGAACGCGTTTGCGTTGGGGCGGACGGGAAGAGCGACGGAGGCGAATCTCAAAATATCGCGGACGATTTGAAACACGTCGCGTCGTCGTTGGGCGGATTGTTGAAGTCCTTCGGAGGGGAAACCTTGGGAAGGTTGGGGTTACTAAAGGGTGTTTCTAAAGCACTTTCGGTGGAGGCGCCCAAGCCTTCGGATAGCGAGGTGGTTTTGTTTTTCGTGTTGGGCGGGGTCACCGCGGACGAAATCTACGAAGTCCGCAAAGCCGCAGCTTCGCTGCTTCGCGGCGGGAACGACGGTTTTGAAACCTCGGAAAAAAAGGTTTGCGAAATTCTGATAGGAAGCACCGGGTTGTTGGGGGACGGGGAAGTACTGCGGATGGTCACCGGGTAGTAGTCACGGGAGGGTTTAGTGTGACGGCATTAATGGCAGTGATAATAATAAATTGATATCAGCCCGAACCTGTGACTCTTTATTTCCTCGTCTCCGCCGTCCATTGGCGAATGATATCGTTGTACGCCTGCGTCGCCCTCGGCGTGAGCGGTTCCAGGAACTCGGAGTTTTGAAACACGTCATCCCTCGGCATGCCTCCTCGGGTTAAATCACCAGGCGTGGCGTCCCCTCCCGCGATTGCGTTTCGAATGAAGTTGGATAAAGCGGTTTCAGCAGAATCGTCGGACGCGTTTTCGGCTTGATCCCCCACGAACCCCCCAGACGGCCCGGTCATTCGATTCAAATCGTACCGTATCGTTTCTCCGTCGAACGCGGTGGTCGCGACGCCGCCTCGCAACCCTGACCTCAAATTAACCCGCCCCGGCATCGTGGTGTACTCGAACCAGTTGCCAATCAGGGGAGAGGGGCCTCCGTTTTTCTGGAAAACAGTGGCGGGCACGACCCACACGTCTGAAAAAAGAATCGTCCCGCTTTTCGGCACGACGACTTTTAGTAGGCTTGTTTTCCGCGCTAAAGCTAGTATGTCGTCGCTCGGCCCAACCGCGATCCACGCGTCGCCGTTGGAAAGCGCCTGAGATAAATAAAAGAAAGTGTCAGTCTTGTATGGGAAAACAATCTCGGGATTCGGTAAATGAAATACGTACCTGTGCGTACTGCAAGTCGTCCTGTACTAGTAACTGTTTTTCCCGGAGCTGATGTAGCTTGTCGGTAACTTTTTGGGAACTTAGCGGTCCATTTTTTTCGTTAGCCGAAAAGTTTTCGCTCCGCAGCGCCGCCGAGAGTTGCGTCCGCGTGCCCGATCCGAAGGCGAGTTTTTTTTCAAACTCGGGGCGCCACAAATCGGGCCAGTCAAAACCGCCGTTGTCCCTTTCGATTTCCAGTAACAAAGCCTTTGGGATTTTATCCACCCTGTATGCGAACAACGTACACCCCCAGCGGTACGGCACGCCGTACACCGAAGTAGCGCCCGGGGCGTTTGGCGAAACCACGGTTGGTTTGAATCCTCTTTTCGTGTTTGCGTCGTACCTTCGCGTCGGCGCTGGCGGGTCGACCATTGTTCCGTCCACGAAGTTTCGCGACCCCAACCGTCGCCAGACTTTCGGTAACCTTTGGTACCAGTCACTACAAAGCACCGACTCGTCCAGCGGTAACACCAACCCGTTCGCCACCGCGGGGGCCAAAAATTCGTCCCCCAACGAAACGACGTCCGCCTTCGCGATTTTGGTTTTGCCGTCTTTTTTAGTAGTCGAGTTTGCTTTCTTTTTGGATCGATTCGCCGCCGCGAGTTGCGCCTCCGTCGGCGGGACGAATCCGTTCGGACCGGGAAGCCCTGGTTGTTGTTGAGTCATCACAGCGTTGAATCCAACACCATTCAGACCATTCAGCACTCCTAAACTGCTGCTCGCTTTTTTCAAATCAGAGTACACGTCTTTCGGCGTCGCCGCCGTGCTAATCGAAACCTTTCCCTTGCGCGTGACTTTTCCAAACTCGGTTTCCCACTGCGGTGGGATCGAATTTCGCAACGCCACCACCTCGAGAGTCGCGTCGAACGCGTACGCCACGGATGGCACGCCGTCGTACTCCAAGTTAAGTTTCGCGCCTGCGCTTGGTGGTGCTACGCCGAATCCAGAGGGGAGCAACCCAGACGTCAAAGAGACTAACCCGAGACGCCGGCTTAAAAGCACGCCGCGATTGACTAAACGATCGGAGTGTTGGGTTTCTTTCGATTGCGTTTGGTTTTTCGACTGGTCACTCGTGCCATTACGCTCTCCCTTTGCAAAGGTTTCAACCCGTCGGCGCCTCGCGATCCGGCCGCGACCCGGTATCACATGCCATGGCGGGTAAGGCGCCGGTGCCGCGAAACTCGCGGCGCGCATGCTTGCGCGGGCGCGCGGGCGCGAAATGGAAAAGTAAGTTGGGCGCCGACTTCAGAAACGTAAAAGTCTTCCCCGAAAACTCAATCCGAGAAAACCGTTGATGCGTTTCCCTCTCTTCCTCACACCTTCCATGCGCGAGCACCTGCTGTGCCCTAGCACGGAGGGTTGTCATGTCATTGCAAGGCCTTGGCACGGACCCCTCGGTGATTTCGCCGTGCTGGAATTTCTGGCGCTGTATGGGCTGTTCTGTCCAGATGAGCGCGACATTTGCCCGATGGGAAACGCGATGGAGGTGGAGCAGGCACGTGTTCGTTTGCGCCGCGCAGTCGGTCCGGTTGCAATCAAAACACGACTCACGGAAACCACCGCAACGGAAATCGGCAAGCGTTTAGTCACAGGGACACTACACGAGATTCTTTGTGAAGGGAGGGGCGAAGGGGAGGTACGCGAAGCCATCGTTGGTTTGGGGATGGAAAAAACAAACAATAACTTACGTCCGCACGCGTTGCTTCTGCAATTTCCCGGTGAAACCAGCAACAGCACGAACCCGTTACGTAACTACGGCGCGAAACGACGTAAGCAGTTTTTAAACGCGTGTATACAACACACTTGGCTTGATCCAAACGGGGACGACGAAACGAACGGGTGCGGAGGTCGGGAAAATATGGAAACAAATACAATCAAACAAAGACGACCGCACGTTTGTGTCCTGTGGTCGGAACACAGACAAACGTTCTGTGTTACGAAACCGGTGTGTCCTGAGTTCGCGATTGAGTTCGTACGAAAGTGTGCTCTATCGCACTACGACAACAACACACAAACAAACCGCGGTTACGAAGCGGCGCCGCCCACGCCCGCGCTCGCCGCGGTGATAGCGAACCTCGCCCAAATAACGGAGGGTAAAGTAACCCTGGACCCGTTCTGTGGAACGTGCGGGTTACTACTGCCGGCGTTGGTTTTGGGTGCACCGACTGCGATTGGCGTTGACGTAACACCGTTGGTGGTGGGAGATGGATCGACTGGGAACGGGAACCGAAGCAAATCAATCGAAATCATCACCGGGAACGTGTTTTCGTTACCCGCGCGACGGTCAGACACCTTCAAAGTCGACGCCATCGTGTGCGACCCTCCGTACGGCTTGCGGGCGCCGAGAATTTGCGTTACTAACGCTAAAGATGAGTTAGTCGTTGACGCGGTTGCGATGACGAGCGCGACGCTTGGTTTCATGGATCCGGTGTTTAAATTTGCGGGTTGTGCAAACGGATTAGCGAAAGGCGGACGGATCGTGTTTCTTCAACCCACGCACTGGTCGAAGGACGAAAGCGAAAGCGAATTCGCGCACGGCGATGTCGGGTCGGATTTAGCGCGCAGAAAGTTAAGACGAGAAAATACAGACGTAGATTCCGATAACACGCAAGCATTGCATCCCTCGTTGAAGTTAATAGGGACTTGTGCCCAGGAGTTCAAAGGCATGACGCGACGAGCGGTGGTTTATGTGAAAACAGAGTAGTATAGTCATATTCGTGAAGTGTGGTAGATGCTGTTGTTTTCCAACCTAGACTACTACACCTATACTACTACTTGTACTTGCTCAGGTCGTACCCTTTCATGGCCATTTGTGTCTCGACTTGTGTTTGACTCAGCGCCGGGCCTGTCGCGGGGTCGGGTGAAAACAACAACCCAGTGGCACTCCAGGTAAGGATTAAAAGCACGAACCCGACCGTCGCAGTCATCCACGTCGGCGGCGCGGCGGGCATAGGCTCGCCGTTCGCGTCGACTTGTTTCCTCTTGTTATTTTCTTCAACACCCACTCCGCTGCTTTCAGCACTGCTGCTACTACTGTTCCTACGTTCCCGCCGCTTCGCAATGTCCTCCGATATCCGTTTTTCCTCCTCCTCTACTTTGGACAAAGGCTTCCCGAGCGGCTGCGGCATGCGCACGCGCACGTCAGCGCCGAAAAAAATTGGCAAAATTTCTCGAGCCTCAGCTTCTTTTGCTCTTGCGTTTTCCAACGCGTCCCCAAAGGATTGCACTTCGTCGAAATCAGCGCTGCCGTCTAGACTGCGTAGCTTCGCCAGTCGTAACGATTCCTCCGCGGTTTCCCGGTCTTTCCGTCGCTCCACCGCAGCAGCGACTCGTCGGTTAACAACCGCGAAGGCGACCAAAATCGTGACACTGGCGAACGCCGGGCCGACCTGGATTTGAGGGGCGAAATCCGTGGGTGGGTCGTAGGTAGGGGTGTTGATTTCCATGGAAGACGTGCTCATGCTGGTGGCCGATGCCGATGCCGAAGGCGCAACGTCAAGGTTGCTAGTCGCAGAGGTCGTCACGGTGACACGTCGTGTGGTGACGCGCGTGTCATTTCGCACTTTTCCACTAGGCACACGCCAACAGGATGATGACGCGGGCTTCCGCGTGGAAGCACGACCCACCGTTGTCGAGTCAACGCGCGCCGCGCACCACGCCGTACGTGGCATCGTGGTCATGTCAAACGGAAACCACCGGCACGCGCGCGATGCTGTGGCCGAGGGCACGAGTCAAAGTCGACGGTTCATGCATGATGAGTTGATGACGTGTCCAAAATAACCGATACCAAAACGTGTGCTTCATCATCTGTTTGCCATCAATCGCACCCCGATCGCGGCCACACGAGCAGCGCCCCACACGCCTCGTCCCCCGGTCGCGTTTCTCGACCCTCGTGCAACCTCGAGTATCGCAAACCCCGCTGAGATGTCCGCTGTCGCCGCGTCCCTGGTGGTCTCCGTTCGCGCCGCGCCCGCACGGTCAGGCGCCGCCAAGATTTCACAAACGCGCGCCACTCGCGTGGTACGCGCCATCCCGCCCACTGGTCGCGGCGCTTCCGTGGTCCCCAACGCGGCTAGCAGTGACACCGGCACTGCGATAGAGCAGCTGCAGTTCCTGACTCCGAATGAAGCGAAAGCAGTGCGTGACGAGTTCGGCACCCCAACCTACGTCTACGATCTGAACCGCTTGGAAGAACAAGCCTCGAAAGCCTTGAACTTTCCAAACGCATTCGGTTTGACCGTGCGGTACGCCATGAAAGCCTCCCCGAACGCGGCGATTTTGAAAGTGTTCAGAAAGAAAGGGCTGAACATCGACGCGAGCTCGGGGTACGAAGTGTACAGAGCGGTGAAAGCCGGGTTTGAGTACGAAAACATCTCGTTGAGCACCCAGGAGTTTCCATCGTTCTTCGCGGCGCTCGTGGAAAAAGGGTTGAAGATAAACGCGTGTTCTTTGTCGCAACTGGAACAGTTCGGCAAGGCGTTCCCCGGGAAAGAAATAGGTCTCCGGTTCAACCCCGGGCTGGGAAGTGGCGGGACCGGGAAGACGAACGTGGGAGGCCCTTCCTCGTCGTTCGGGATCTGGCACGAGCTTCTTCCCGAAGCGAAGGCGCTTTGCGAAAAGTACGAACTGAACGTGGTGCGGATTCACACGCACATCGGAAGCGGAAGCGACCCGGCGGTGTGGACGAAAACTTCCGGCATGAGTTTGACGCTGTGCAAAGAGTTCCCGAGTGTCAAAACCTTGAACCTGGGGGGCGGGTACAAGGTTGGCAGGATGGCGTACGAGAAATCCACCGATCTACAAATCGTGGGAGCGCCGGTGAAGGAGTTATTCGAGCAGTACAAAAAAGACACTGGTACAGAGCTCCACCTGGAGATCGAACCGGGAACCTTTCTTCTCGCGAACTCGTGCTCCATTGTGTCCACGGTACAAGACAAGGTCACCACCGGCACTGACGGCGGTCACACGTTTCTGAAACTGGACGCCGGGATGACCGAGGTGCTCCGCCCGTCCCTCTACGCGGCGCAGCACCCGCTCGTCGCGGTTTCCGCGAAAGGCACGTCACCGACAACCACGGAGAAGTACGTCGTCGTCGGGCACTGCTGCGAATCCGGTGACCTGATGACCCCTGGGCCGGACGACGCCGAGTCAATCGCGGAACGAACAATGGGCGCACTGGAGATTGGCGACATTCTCGTCGTGGAAGGCGCCGGGGCGTACTGCGCCGGGATGTCCTCGAAGAACTGTGCGTATTGCGCGTTTCCCAAATTCCGTCACTGTTGGGCCCGATTACTCTGACTATTTACTCATATACATTACCAAAGACTGACACTTTTTGTTCTCGATCACAGACAACTCTTTCCCGGAAGCCCCGGAGGTGATGAAGGGAAAAGACGGGGTGATGCACTTGATTCGGAAACGGCAAAACCTGGAACAGATTCTGGAAAACGAGATTGAGTTGCGCGACGACGCTTGTTAACTGGTTTTGGGGAAGGTTCGTTTGGAAGAAGTACGGACTTCGCCTTGTAGGATTTTATTTAACTCACTTTTATTCAGAAAAGTTCATCGAGCAGTCTTTTGCGGACGTCCTCTGGGAAGTTTTCCATCAACCAGTTGAATACCTCCTCGTGCCTGGTTTGCGTCGCGAGCGCGTGCATCTTCTTCCGTGGATTAACAGCCGGATCCGCACGCAGGCACTTCTGGACTTCGATGTATCCGGCCAACATCCCGGCGCAATGTTCCCGGTCCCACTCCGACCACGGGCATCCGTTCTCAATCGCCCAGCGCAGAACCTCGAGGTGCCCGCCCTTCGCCGCGCCAGCGCACGTCTCCCCGTTCCACGGGCAGCCGTTCGCTCGTAGCCACTGCAACACGTGTAGGTGTCCTGCAACCGCCGCGTTCTTGGTGGTGACGCAATCCCAAGGTGCATCATTCGCCCTCGCCCAAGCCAAAACCTCGAGGTGCCCGCCAGCCGCCGCTTCCTGGCACGTCCACTCGTTCCACGGGCAAAAGTGTTGGCGCGCCCACTGCAGCACCACCAGGTTGCCGCATCTCGCCGCGTTCGCGCAGGTCATGTTGCTCCACGGGCAGCCGCTTGTGTGCACCCATTCGATCATTTCCACCTTTGGACAGGTACCCGCCCCCGCACTCGTCTTTTCGTCCCACGGACAACCGTTATCGCGCAGCCACTGCATCGCCTCGAGCTGGCCGCCCTTCGCCGCGGCGTGGCACGTGTATTCATCCCACGAGCATCCAACGCTGCGCGCCCACCGTAAAACGTGGACGTTGCCAAACCCAGCAGCTACTGTGCAGAAGTGTTTCTTGTCCAGAAGACCTCGCCGTAGCAGCCGCGTAAGCGCGCTTACGCAGCCAAGCCTCGCGGCCTCCTCCTCCTCGAGTTCCTCAACGATGCGTCCGCTCGTTGCCACGCCGTCCCTTGCGTCGCGACTCACCGCGGCGAGCCGTGCGAGGTCTGCGGGATCGTCCAGAAACTTAAGCACGTGCGTGGCGACTACGTGCGTGGGGAGGCCGGGAAACTCATCCACGTGCGTCGCGGGGGGCATCGCGCGCGGGTCAACTAACTGGGTCGTTGCACATTCGTCACATCCAAGCGTTACACGAATCATACCGAAACGACGGAAGACGAGGCGCCGTTTTTCTCGGACGTTCCGAAAAAGGGGAACTTGCTTGCCGAGCTCCACTTCTCAACCGCGATTAGTACGCGCGCGCGCGCGGAGGTGGCCCGCACACGGCGAGCCGCGAGGTGCAAGTCACGACCGACGAGTCGTGACGGGACCACGACGCGCGCGATGACCGCGGTGATGTGTGACGACCCCGTGGGTGTCGTGGCGTCCCCGAAAGCCGTTAAATGTTTCCGCGACTCGGCTTCCCCGGGGACGCGTCCCGAGATTGAGACTCCTGGTCCCGACATGAAGCGCGTCCCCGGCACGCTCGGTGTGAAACCCCAAAACGCTGAGCCGGGATCCCCGGAGTCACCCGGGACTCCGGAGAGGTACCCGAAGGACATTTCGAAATGCGATGATGTCCCAGACGAGACGGGCGGCGTTCGGGACACGTCGCGTGACGAAAAAGTTTCGATGACGACGACGATGGATGCGGATGCCCTGTTCTTTCCAAGCGTAAGGACAACGAAAGACATGCCCACCAAAAGCAAAAGCAAAAAGAAACCGGCATCATCGTCCGCTTCGAAACACAACCCGATAACACGCGCGCACTGGGTTCCGGACCGGGACGCGCGGCGGTGTCACGAGCCGTCGTGCGACGTCGCGTTTTCGGCATTCGCGCGGAGGCACCATTGCCGTTGTTGCGGAAACGTTTTCTGTCGCAAATGCGCGGACGCGCGCTTGCTGCTGGACCCGGAAACCGCAAAGCCCGTGACTAGTTGCGTCATGAGGACTGACGGAGAAGCGTGTGACAACGCAATCGCCGCAAGAGTGTGCTTCACGTGCTACGGCGAGGCGTTCCTTCCGGGGGCGGCGAGGGTGGATGTTGTGGAGGGAAGGAAGCGGGACGCGCGAGCAAAAGCAAAAGACGACGACGAGCGTTCCGCGTTCCCTGTTTCGGAGGATTGCTCGGAAAGTACATCGGATGTCTCCTCTTCTGACGCATCGCGCGTATCCGATGCTTCGTGGGAAGGCATCGTGTGCAGTACCAAAAGCGCCCGCTCGACGACGTTGCGCCGAAACCCGCCCGTCGCGTTTCTCGAAGCCTTCCGGGGGAAAATCGAACCGTTCGCGATTGATCCGGCGAAAGCGGCGACGAACGACACTTTGAAAGGTACAGTTGGCACGAATTATACCGGTGAGTATCTTGGTGATACTGGTGAGTGTGTTGCTGATACGGTTGGTGAGTGTCTTTCTCCTGATACGGGTAATACCGGGGTGTTAAACCCGGTTGATACCACGACGAGCACGCCGGTACCGAAAACGAATCGCGAAACGCGCGTTTCCTTTTCCTTCGCCACGCCGGTTTCTTTGTCTTTTCGGGAGGACCTGCCGACGAAAACCGCGAATTCTACGAATTCTGAGACCGAGACGAGTTTCGAGTCACCTCGCGGCGACGAAAATGACACCACCAAGCAATCGCCCCTGGAAACCGTGGAAGCGATGCGAGTTCGCAGGGACACGGCTGATTTGCTGGCGCGCGTTCCCGATTTGCTGTTCGGGACGCCGGAAAACCCAGGCGGCGTGGACGGCGACGAGTTGAAAAGGCTGGTAACGCGGTTTACGTTTCAGTTGAAGGAACAGTCGTCGTTAACGGAAGACGCGGCGTTTCGTTTGCGTGAGCAGTTGCGAAAAAACGCCTCAACTGAAGAAGGTACGCGTTGCGCGATTCCCAAACCCCGCCTCCACGTTTGACCACCATACGATACTGACGCTTTTCTGGAAAAACTCGAAGAGCTCGCGTTGGCCCGAGCGCAGGTAAAAAGAATGGGCGCGCTTTGGGAAGAGCTTTCCAACGCGCGACGTGAGCTTGAGGCTGTGCGAGAAATCGGGACTCCTGGTGGGGGGGGTCGATACGTGAAAAAGACGTCTGGTGCCGAAAAAAGAGAGCGCGAAAAAAACATAAAAAACTCGAAAAACCTGTTAGCCACCTTCGACACGCGCTGGGTCGGCGGCGACGACTCCAAGACGAGTTGGGTGTCGTGTGTGGTGTGGCATGATGTCGGCGGGAGTGTTACGACGCAAGGATCTCCCAGCAGCTCTCCTTTCCGGGGTGTTACGTTCCAGGATCGTAACTCGGGTGTTACGCGCCGGGTCCCGCACCGGGACATTGACACTGTCAAAACCGTTTTCGAAGAAAACACGGGGCGATCGGTTTTCGTGGTTCAGATAACGGAAGGCACGAAATCGTTTTGCGATTTCGGCAGGGAAGTGCGGTGCCGAGTGGACGGCGCGGTGACCGCGAACCGGTGGGCGCTGGAGATTCGGAAACACCTCGAAAAGTAGTACGAAGGTACATTAGATTCAACAGAGATGCCTTGTGTAATTCAATTCATCCACCTCATTATTTTCGCTCGGCTCGTCCTCGGCGCCGTCTAAACCTTGTCCTCCCCGGCCTTTCTGTACAAAAAAATCCTCTCAATTCAGCTTGTACAGCCCAAGCGCGGGCCCCACTAAACGGAACAAAACCCACACAAACGCCAAGCCCCCCGCCCCCGCGTACGATCCTTTGTTCATCCAGAACATCATCCCGGGTTCGCCGCTCCAGGTGCTCCACAGTTTTTCCAGCCCCGGCTTCGCGTTCCACGCCTCTGGATCCGTTTCCCACAAACCAAGAGGGTCGTCCCCCTGTTTCGTGGGGTACGAGTCGAAGTACCCTTCTTTTGCTTTGCCTTTTCTGCCTTTCACTTGTTGCTCTCTTTGTTCGATTGGCGACAACTGACGGTCGTCATCGGGACCCGCGCGAACCACTTGAGAAAACCCGACACGTCGTTTGGTGGCTTTGGTGATGCTCGATCGTTGAGTACCGCACGTGATCGAGCGGTTAGTTGTCCCGTTTCGTGGTGTCAACCCTGCGTTGACCACAACAGATGGCGTTACACAGACGGAGACGAACATCGCGCGAAGAACGGTCGCGGTCGTCTGCGCGGCAGACGCGCGTCCGGCGAAGTGACGAACGATGACGACGGGATAAGCGCGAAGTGATTTTATTTCTGAAGGCGAGTCGAGACGAAATAGCAAGGCCGTTTTTAAAATCCTCACTGCTCACACCCGAGGAGCACGCACTCCTGGCAGGATGGCCGTTCCCGCTTCTTCGCCGCCACCCGCGAACCCTAAACCCTAAACCCGAACCTGCCGCCCGCGAAGAAGGCGAAAAAGACCGTCGATCCGCACTCCGCCATCGTAGCCAAGCTCGGTGCGCGAGACAAGAATCAGCTGGTCGGCGTGTTTCGCGTTTTGCTGGAACAGGGACATGTCAACTCAACTCTCGTGGAGTCCATCCTTCCCGCGCCTGACTTGACCCCGCTGTTGGCAGAGGGAACCCGGCTGTCGAGCGCGATCAGGAAGGCGTTGCCGAACACGCGATGGGGATCAAGCACGGACCACTACGGGTACAAGCGCTGTTCCAGCGCGGTGCAGGAGTGCAAAAAATTCATCCTGGAAAACGCCAAGCAAGCGAAGCAGTGGGAGTGCTCACGGGACTACTGCGTGCGCATGGCCCCCGTTGCGGAAAGCATGGTCCGATTCGACGTGGAGAGCGACACGAAAGTCCGAACCATGGTCATTGAGCAACTCAAGAAGTTCAGGGAAGAAGCGGAGAAGAAGTGGATTTTTGTACCGGCGTTGTAAGTCGCGTTGTAATACCAACAGGGCGCTACGTACCCAAACTATTTCACACGCAAACCCTCATTTCCCCATCGCGTCTTCAACCCAATCGTTCCTCCAGTCCAAGCCCGGGTCGTCCAGGTGGTCGTCGAAGTCGGTTACTTTTTTTATGGCGTCGTCCGTCGCCATCTTCGCGAGCGTCGCCGTCGCGCCCCCCGCGAGCGCGATATGTCCAGACTGACTCCCCACTAGGTCCCACTTGGTTGACTCGCCATCCTTTATAAGCATTTGGAGTACGTGAGGTCCCCCGTTCAACTCCAAGGCTTGGTTTATTTTTTCCGAGTCCACCACGAACACCACTGCGTTTTTGCCAGGCGCATTGCCCTTGACCACATCCGCGACTTTTGCCTGATTGTGCCCCAGCTGTAAATCCCCCAGCCGTTCGTTCGCCGCGTACACGCCCACTAAGTGTTGCCCAACACTTAACTCGGCGTGCAAACCGAACTGCTCAAGCGCGATCTCCACGGAGGGGGTGACACTGATTGTGCTGTGCAGCATGGGCAACACGTCAGTCACTTCCAAGTCCCCATCCCCCACAGTGCGGCCGACTAACACTCCAAACACATCACGGGTCGGGTGCTTCAACGAATGAAGCACTAGTTTTACGTACGCGCGTTCCGTGACGGAGACCTTCATGGACACGTGGTTCGAGTCTGTTTCGAGTCTCCCTGTGAGCTCCGTGACGACTCCGCGCCCCCACGACTGCGTCCTTTCGCAGCGAGCGTATGCACGACGCCGCGATCGGGGCCGTGTTTTGCCATTTCCAACTTTTTGGCGCATTTAAAAACAAATGTAGTGTCCCGTTGAGTCACTCGCCGAGTTTGGATGCATCAAGCCCGTCGCCGCAGAGAGCTCGGCGCCTGCGACCCCTTCGTGACGGGGACCGACGCCGGGGTGTGGCCGGGTGGGTCGTGGGGTCAACTTCGGGGTCAGAGGCGGTAGGCCACTGACCGGTGGTCACAGGATTGACCGGGGGGGTGGACGGACCGTGTTAAATAAGGGAAGGGACACCGCGGTCAACGAAGAACCTTTTAGCATTCGAGATTCGCGTGGGTGTCGGGTGGGGCGTACTGACCGTGGGCTAACACAGTTTGCCTCCGGTTTGCGTTTGGCCGGTACTGGGTGTACGTCAGGACTGACACACACTCAAGATGTCTCCCAGGAGCACGCTCCCTAGCGCGATGACAACCCTCGTCGCCCTGACGGATCCCCCGAACCGACTGTCTAAAATCGCGGTTGAGAAAAACACGTTGCTGCAACGAAACGAATTCAGCCGAGTGGGTACCTCCACCTCAAAAGATTCCTCGAGTCAAAACCAGAGCGGGGCGTTCGCGGTCACGCCGCACGTGATTCACTTCGGGGGCTTCACTGTTGGGAGGAGGCACACGCAGACGTTCAAGGTAACGAACGTTGGCGACCGGTCTAACCGGGTAGTCGTCATTGCGCCGACGACGGATTCGTTCAAAGTCAAATACGGAAAAAACGAAAGCGCCAACCCCAAACCGGGAAAACTCGCCCCGGGGTCGTCTCAGTTCGTCACCGTGGAGTTCACCCCCACCGACGGCTCGCGGTACTACTACGACTGCGTGCGTTTGCATCTTCAAAACGCCCCCGGAATAGTAGTACCGATTCACGCCTACCCCGTGGCGAACGAGGTTTTGTTTCCGAAAACAATCGACTTCGGGTTGCGCGAAGTTGGGCGCTCGCACCAAATCACGAAGTTGATTAAATGTAACGTGCCGATTGATTTTGAGTTCGCCCTAGGGTTGGGTGACAAATCGGGTTTGTTTTCGGTGACCCCCGCCACCGGGATCGTCCCCGCGAACGGCTCCGTGCCGGTGACGATCACGTTCGCGCCGCAGAAATCGGCCACGGCCAACTGCGAGGTTTCCGTTTCGATTTCGCAGTTCGGCGCCGAGGCGGTTGTGTGCGCCGTGCGAGGCACCGGGTTTCCCTCCGGAAGGAATATTAAAAAGACGAAGGAAGCAGGAAATGACAACCCCCAAAACCCCTTGTCCCTCGCGTCCGAGTACCAGCACATGTACGGGTCATCGAAATACTCGGGCGGCGCGTTACAACGACCGGCGCCGCCGCCGGATCGACTCAAAAAAGAAAATTCGTCTCCGCAAACCGCGAGCGCGATCGTCGCCGCTTTTGAGTTACGAGCGACTGGGGTGGACAAGGATTTGGCGGAGACCATGGTCCGTACACATGGTTTGACGAAGGTACATAAAAAGCCTCCTGCAGGTAGCGCACCTCAAACCCGGGGTCCACGGGGACGACGACTGCAAAGCGCCAGAGGCACTAGTGGTTCGTCGCCGGAATCAAACGGAAATCAATCAGACTCGTCCGAAGACGAGCAACTCATCGACGGCGTTTTCGTTCCAAAAGTCCTGCGCAAAGGCGCGGATTTCATAAAAGTCTTAAACCAGAAGAAAGGCAAGCTCCGGGTGAAGGATATCGAAAAAGCCCTCGGCGACCGGTAAGGGCCTTTCCCACTCACCACGTTCCGCCTCTGCGATTGCCCATACAACACTGACACGTTACTTCTTTTGTTTCGTGCCAGGCACGCGAAAGTCGCGGCGGCGAAATCGTTGCGAAACTCCGCGGCGACCGCGGCGGGTGCCATCGCGAAGATGAAAGCCTCCGCCGCGGCGGCGACGTTTCGGGGTTTACTCGAGAAGACGTTGCAGGCGCGGAGACGGGACGATGGTGGGGATGGGATTGAGGATACCTCTGTGGATGGCACTACTGATGTCAATACTGAAGCTCCCCAAACCGGCGCCGCGATGGATGCTTTAAAAACCGTGTTCGACGCCGCGGCGTTCCGGTCGCGATCCGAAAACGAAGCCATGGCCGTGCTTGACGACCCGGGTTTGAACGACGAGGTTAAGGCGTTGATATTCCAACGGGAGTTTGACCGCGTGAAACGGTTCGAGAAACAAAAAGAGTGGACCGACTGCGTGGCGGTTGGCGAGTGCGTTTTATCAAAAAAAGAATACGAAGCAGCGCTGCGGCGCCGTGATCAAAACGAAGCCGCGCTGCGGTACGTCCAGGCGAGCGCGGCGATGGCGCGCTTGGCGAACGGGCAGGCCACTGCGAACGGCGCGAGGTATTACGTGGAGGATGGGGCGAATGACTTGGGAAGGATCGGTGATACCGAGACGACGTCGGATTCGACAAGCAGCACACCAGCTCCTAGTTTCAATCCTTTATCCGCGGACGACTGGCCGAAGCGAAGAGAAGCGCTGGGAAGGTTCACGCAAGCGGTCCGGTGGGTCGTTATTAGGAACCGGGGAGAGAAACGGTTGATTTGCGTCCGGAATTTGTTGCGAGCGGCGCGGGACGGAAGCGGCGCGAGCGCGAGCGCGGCGCGGGATTTAATGGGAAGCGGCGCCGATTCGTCTTCTCGAGTAAGTGCTGGATATGACTTGGGGGTAACGAAAACCGTTACGTCGGACTTTGACTTAGCTCGACAAGTAACTCGACAAAAGGAGGACGCGGAGGCGATTGGCGGCGCGGCGCGGCTCGGGCGGCTGGAGTTTCTCGGGCGCGGAACCGAAACCGGTACTGAAAAAGGGTCCCGCCTCGGTCGCCGTCCCGTTTTGTTTCCGAAAGTTTTGGGTAAAAACTTTACGCAACGAAACGCAATTCCTGGTGAAGATATACAACCCATTAGTGCCTTTGAACAGGTTGATTTGATGACCCCCAAACCTCGTTTAACGTGGAAGCTGCGGGGCTACGAAAGTTTCGCGGAGGCGCGGCCGTCGAAACTGGAGGGCGACGGTTCGCCTCCGTCGCGTGCGGAAACCCCCGCGATACGAAACGGCGCGGAAGAGGAAGAGCAAAGCGGGGTGTGTTTAGTGCCTCGGGTGCGTGCCGGGGCTCACGACAAAGAAGGTGAGCACACCGCGAAAGGGAATTCTTCGTACGAGCAAACAGTCAGAAACGCGTTCGAGTTAAAATTAGAAAGCGCGCTTTCCTTCGCGTCGGCAATCGCGCCAGACTTGTCGATCTTCGGGATCGCGACTGATCCGGTTTCAAACAAGACGCGGTTCCACCCTGAACGGTCCAACACCGCGACCCCGTCGTTCGTGACATCGTCATCCCCAGGGATTGATGACATCGATTCGAAAGTGCTTCCGGGAACGTTTGGGCTTTTTCCAGACTGTTTACTCGCCGAGCCGGTCGGGGTGAATTGTTTGCAAACGTTTTCAAACGAAAACGAACCGTTCGTCGCGAAGCGGTGGGTTTCCAAAAGAACGACACGCGGCGGCGGCGGCGCGAGTTTCGGACGACGCCGCGACGAGTGGTTTACTCAGGATGGAAATCACCACGGAAAGGGAAAGGCGTCGTGGCTCACCGGTCCCGATCCTTTGGATTTGATGGACGACGGCGACGACGGCGGCGGCGCGTTCGCGGCGCCCGCCCCGACGCTCGTTTCGGTGCGCGCGGAAATTTTCGCCTTGTTGTTTGGAAACAACGAAGACAATGACAATGACACCTCTGCTGACGCGAGCGCCACGGCGGTGGGTACCTCCAAGGATGACGATGCCGTCAAAAAAACAACCCAGGCACAAGTCGTCGTGCCCGGCGGCGACGAGGCGCGAAATAGTTTCACGCGCGAGATGGATTTTGCAATTGAAACGGCGCGGCGAACCCGGGTGGCGCTTGTTGCGACCCGCGCCAACGAATGGGACGCTTCGTTGACCGATCCGGGTTTGCGGTGGCGCGTTTGGGAGGGACCAGACCCCGAGGTGTACCAGGGTCGTTAAAAGTTAGGTAGCATTGAAAGATACCGATACGCCGCCTGGTACGGAAGGTTTTGATACGAGGCCCCCGTCAAAACCGCGCGTACCGCCGCACCTCACCGCCTCTGGAGGTCTTTCGTTTTTCCCTCACTTAATACCCACAGACCTCAATCCCAAGTCCTTGCTCATTCCTTGGGCGGGTCCTGCCCCACCACCTTGGCGAACTCCAGCACCTTCACCCCCATCTCTTCCATCTTGCGCAACAGTCTTGATTCGTCAACCACGGGAAATTCGCTTAGCCCGGTTGGGAGGTGCGCGAACCCTTTTTTGTAAAAGAAAAGTGTCAGTATTGTATGGGCAAACAGTGTCGGGATTTGGGAAATTCAAGACGTACCTTCTAAAACGACGTCCTTCCCGGCACGGTACTCGTCCAGGTCCGTCACGGTCACGCCGTTCACGTTGAGCAGCTCGGTGACTGATGCGATGAGACGAAGGAAAGAAAGTGTCAGTCCCTTCCGTCTTGACGTGTTGGGCGATTTACGCACAGCGGGCAAACAGTCGGGCGTACTCGGCCTCCACAGCGCGCTTGTGCGTTATTTGTAACAGCCACACGAACGCCAGTAAACGTTACGGCCATGGTGTTCCCGTACTTCCGTTGAGTGAAACGGGTGTGGACGTCACGAACGGGGCGGCAGAAACAGTGTGCCGGCCGGATTTGGGAAAGCCCACACACGAACCTTCGTTCACCACGCCTCTTTTCCACGGCACGGTCAGACGCGCGTGCCTGACGAACGGCACCAACGGCGAAGTCGCGCAGTACGGGCCTTTCATGTCCCGCGTGGTTTGCCGCGCGGCTTGGACGTTGAGGTAGTCGATGCCGTGCCCGAAATCCTTCAGCGCCAGTTCCACGGTGGCTTCATCGACGTTCGCCACGAGGAACATCTGCGAAAACCGGCCACCTAAACGCACCGATCGCGACTCCTTCACCTCGCCCCCCGTGCCGCAGATGGCTTTGTGCGCGTCACTGAAGATCTCGCCTTGATCCGTACCGCCCATGTGAATTAAAACGTTGCTGGAATAGGTGGCCCTGGCCCCAGACAAAGAGAAGGGCGAGGCGCGGCGAGCCGCGAGGGCGGACGAGACGACGAGCTTGCGGAGAGACATGATGGTGCGCGCAATTTGGAGTGAAAGGCCGGAACGCGTTTCTTCAATCCACATGCAAGATTTGGATTGGGGTGGGCACCTCAAGAATCTCAGTTTTGGGGAAAGACTCAAAGTGGTACCGCTCGCGTCGGTTGACCCCGCGCGTTATCCCCAGCACTACACATTTCCACTTCTATTTCTACGTACCTTGCACACTGCTATTCCCTTAACTATCCAAACTTTCGGCCCTCAACTTCTCAACCTCGTCGCACCGCAGTTTCAGTTCCGCCGCGACGCGCGAGAACGTATCATTCAGTTCATCCAACTCTTTTTCAGCCTCGTCCAATTCTTCCGTCGCCGCTACCACCTTCGTCTCCGTTTGCTGTCGCCTCGTTTCCGATTTCACAAGCACAAGTTCCGTCCCTATTTTCGCCCGTCGCAAACTACCTTCCAACGCGAACCGATGTTCGTCGGTTTCCGAAACACTCGTGAACAAGTCGCTCTCCGCGCGTCGTCTCCGCGCCTCCATCGCGTCCCACAGCGAATCCAACAATTTCGTTTCCTTCTCCACGAACGCCTTGGTTTCGACCAACACATTGTGCTCGTCGAACGCGGCTTTGGTTTCCGTGACTCTTTGGCGGTACACCGCCTTGAGTTCCTCTAGTCGTACCTCGTGCGCCGCGCACTGCGCCACGAAGGTTGGGGACAAAACGTCACTCACCGTGGGAAGGGACTCGTTGGCGTCGGAGTCGTCCGGATTGTCGTCGTCGTCCAATTTGAGAAAATCGCGCACATCCTTCATCAACTCCGTGGGTGTGCCTGTTACCGTGGTGTCGGTATCTTTGTCAAGACTCACAGCACCCGCTTCCGGCGACGCATCGGCCTCGCCCTGCGGCGGCGCCATCGCAAGCGGACGACGCGCGGCAGGGAGTGAGAATAGAAGCCGCGAGTCAAATGCTAGTTTCGGGGGCTCCAATGATAAAAAGTGCGTGATGAGGTAGAAGCGAAGTCCAGGAAAGTTTCAATCTGATTGGTGGACGCACGCACACCTCTTGACGATGGTCCTAAAATCCGCCGCGTCGTTCGCCTCCACGGCGTTGATCATGTCGAACCCCGTGGTCGCGGGCGTGCTGGGTTTCGTGGCCCGCCACCCCTCGTTCGAACACGCCGCGGCAACGCTGGGCATCACGCGTGATTCCCCCTACGGCGTTTTGCTCGCCGCTTGCCTAATCACGACGCTCCCGTTGGCACTCGCCACGACCGTGTTGAGGGTCACAGGGGCCCGGCGACGACGGACACTACGGTATGCGGACGACGCCGACATCAAAGTCGTCCTAGTAACAGGCGCGTCCGGCGGGATAGGCGCGTTAATCGTGGCCGCCATGCGCGACGAGTTCCCGGACGCGGTCGTGTACGGCACATCGCGAAGCGGGTGGGTTGAGGAAGGGGGTGGGTCGCAATTTAGCGAACACCAACTGCCTCTCGGCGTGTCCCCGACAGACCTAACAGGAACCCAACCGTTGCTTCAGCTGGACATCACGGATGAAACCTCCGTGCAACGGTGTATTCAGTCTATAAAACAGAAACACGGACGCCTAGACGTGCTCGTGAACAACGCCGGGTCCGTGGTGGCGACGCACGCGGGACGCACGTTTGAAAACGACGCCGCGGAACAGATCGCGACGAACTTCTTCGGCGCTGTGCGAACCGTGCGGCACTGCCTTCCGCTGATGATGATTCGTACCTGCAATGATTCAAACGGCAATGATTCAACAAGTGATACTTCGCGTAACCGTAACGCTCCAAGTTGTAACGGCCGGGTGATAAACATCGGAAGCATCGGAGGCCGAATAGGGTTACCGTTTCAATCCATGTACAGCGCGAGTAAAGCCGCTTTATCAATGTGGAGCGATGCTTTGAGGATGGAAGTTTGGACGGATGGAATTTTCGTGAGCTTAGTCGAACCCGGTGACCTAAAACCGGGAATGATCAACGCTCGGAAAGCGCAAGGGTTTGATGACGACCTAGTTGGGAAGAGGGCTACTGATATCATGCGCGCGGAAGAAGCCGTGGGGACCGATCCTAAACATGTCGCAAAAGGTACGTGTTGTATTTCCCAAATCCAAACACTGTTTGCCGACTGTCCAGAGTAATTACTCATACACATTACGAAAGACTGACACTTTTCTTTTCCAAAAAAAGTGGTTGTGAAAATATGCAAATCCCGAAAACCGGCATGCCGGTATTTAGTCGGGCCGGACGCGTGGTTGGTCACGGGGTTAACCAGACTGGCGCCGCACTCCTGGTGCGAGTACTTCCTCGCGTCGCACTACCGGGTACCTCCGCGGGAAAACGCTTGGATTCGAGTGTGATTATTACGAGGGAGGGAATAGTTGGGTGTGTTTTAACGTGTATCTGAATTGTTTGTTTTTTACTTGCTGCAATCGGGAACTCAACCAACCAACACACCTCACCGCACAGTCGACCCTGATGTTGGTGTCGTCGACCCCGAGCGTGACACTTGTGGCGCATCAACGCGTGCGCCATGTCCCTCCGAGGGTCGGGGAAGCCCAGAGTCGGTGTGTGTCACGTCCCCGCGCCGCCCGTAACGGAGACGTCTCGGTGCGCGGTTCCTCAGATGACGAAAGCAGGGCCACGTCGTCCACTTCGTCATCCGATGACGACGCGAACGAGCGGTTACGCGAAACCCTACGGGCGGCGATGGGCAGCGAGGAGGGTGGTGGTACGGATTGCGACGAGACGGGTACTACCGATGATTCGAAACAGTCGAAAGATCCTTCCGGAGACTCCGGCAAGCGGTACCGCATCACCGTCCGCGACTGGACGCTTTTCCAATACACGCTACCCAACTTTTTCCCAGACTTCAACGAAACGCCGGTTGAAGCGCGCAGGAACGCGGGGACGTGGAACGGCTTGGATAGCATGAGTAATGTCTCGTGGAATAAGAATGACGACACGGTGGATGGCAAGAAAACAAAGCAGCCCTACGTCTGGAAAAGAGGCGTCCTGGCGGGCACTGAACGAAGCGACCCGCTGGACGTCATCGCTCTTCAGCGGGAAAAACTCGAGGAGGAGTTGCGGGGGAAAGAAATGATTGGCGACGAAAAAAATAGAAGCAGCACCGACGGTACGACCACTACGTCTGCTGCTTCCACTGGAAATGAAGCACGACGGCCCATTCCTCGTCCTCCCGGGTACGTGGAGGAGACTGAGATGGGTTTCGTTTCCAAAACGCTGATGGGCGCGACATTGTTCTTTTGCGTAATCGCGCTGTTCGTCGCGTCGTCCCGGGCGTTTTTAGGCGACGGCGAACCCGCACCGTTTGCGACTCCGGGTATAGATACTCCAGGCCTAGCCACAGAAATCGCCCTGACTCCGGAGAGTATCAAAGGCACCAAGGCGGGTGAGATTTGGAAAGACGCGCTTGGTACAGGTTCCCGGTAATTAGGACACGAAGTAGTCTTTTTACTTTTCCTTTACGCGAGCACGACGCGGGTCTACTTTTTCTTGATGTTTGAAGAAAAACCCCATTCGCTCGGTTTAGGGTAAGGCATTTAATACCCTACTTGTACTTCGTTGTCTGTGGTGTTTTCATGACGACATTTTAACGTCTCTCTACGCCTCGTTCGCCACGTCGTCCCACTGCGTTTTCGTACCACCTTCGGTCGAGGCGTTGTTTCTGGCGTCACTAGCGCTCGCCGGAACTTCTTCACTCGCCGCGTACCCCGGAAACTCCCCCCCCGTTTGCACCGGGTGCCCGCCGCCGAACGCGGCGGCGCGCTGTCGCTGCGATTGCGATTGCATCTGCGATTGCGAACGAAAAAGGTCAGTCGCGAGTCTTACTGTGTTGGTCGGGGTATGGACAAACAGTCACCAGCGTTACAGGTAAACAGCGCGTTTGTGCCGTGCGTAGCGCACTTCCTTTCAACGAATGACCAAAGTAGTCGCCAGTCAAACAGGGTCCGTAAACAGCGTTGGATTTGGTCAAGCCAGAAACACGCGCCTGTTGCTGGAACTGCTGGAACTGATCTAGCTGGTCCCGGGAAAGGGGCTGGCCTTGGGTTAGGGCACCGCCCGGGTACATCTGTTGCATTTGTGGCATCTGACTGACGGTTCGCCCGTACGACGCTTGGCCCGCGAACTGCGCGTGCGTTTGGGGATACGAACTCGCGGTGCCGTACTCGCTGCCGACCGCGGCGTACCCGCCCCCGTCCCACTCCCCGTAACCCCCGGACGTGTGTCCCCCGTACCCGCCGACTGTTTGCCCATACGCGGCGGGAAAATCCCCATACCCCGCGCCCAAGTCCCCATACCCAGCGCCGGCCATGGAACGCATTTGTTGCGCGCGCTGGTAGAACTGCGCGTCGGCCGCGTAGTGCGCAGACGCCTCTCCGTACTGGCCGTAGCCCTGCCCGTGCGCGTAGCCCTGCGCCTGTGAGTGTAACCGAAAAGTGTCAGTCTTCCAGTAACGTGTATGAGTAAACAGTCTTGGGATTCAGGCCGAACAGTGCACTTGTGATGTATGTAGTATACTTCCTTTGAATGACTAGTGGACGTCAAAGAGGGGCAGCAAACAGTGTTTGGATTTGGGAAAGCCATACGCCATACGTACCTGGTACTCGCCGTACCCATACCCCGCCATCTGTTGCTGCTGCGCCGCGTTGGCGTTCGCGGCGCTGTAGGGTGCGGTGCTGCCTCCGTGAATAACGTCCGCCACCGCGCGAGACGCGACGTCAACGCAGTAAGGGTTCCCCGTAATCGTCACGGAGCACGGCGACGTGCTCTGGTCAATCTGTATCCGCGCGCCGGTTCTGGATTGTAACCCCTTCACGGTTTCCCCGCCCCGGCCGATCACGCGCCCTACCATCTCTTTGGGACATCTGGCGAGATGAATAAAAGAAAAAAGGTAAGTCTTGAGTCTTGTGTTGTGTTGGAAAGACCGCACTCCATACAGGGCATCAAATAGAGTAAACAGTCAGAGTAATCGGGCCGAACAGTCGGAGGGATTTGGGAAAAACCCAAGGCCGTACCTCACCACCCGCTGCGCCTGCCCCGGCCCCACGCTCCCGTTGCACACCGCAGAAACGCCGCCCCGCAAAAGCTCCTCCACCAAGTTCACCGCGATTTGCACGCACCCGCGCTGGCCGCTGATTGATATTTTCCGCGCCACGCCTTCGGGAAAGTTCTTGTATGATAAAAGCCGAAAGTGTCAGTCTCGAGTTGGCAATCGCAGAGGCGGAACGTGGTGATTGGGAAATACGCACCTGGTCGATTGTGATGTGCGCGCCGCTCTGCGCTTGCAGCCCTTTGATCGTTTCCCCGCCCTTCCCGATAACCCGGCCCACGAAGATTGGAGGGCAATCCAGCAACACGCAGGTCATGTCCACGCCGTGTGTGTGCGGTTGGTGGGCTTGGTGCGTCCGAGGTGCGTGTTGCGCGTGGGCGTGAGTACTTTTGTGCGACCCGTGTTGGTGAGTACTGCGTTGCGATTGTTGCGGAACCGGTGGTGCTGCAACGAGGTCGTCGACGTTTCGTTCATCGACGCGGTCGTCCTCGAGTGACCAGGAAGTCGCCGCCGCGGTGAGCGCGTCGGTTTCGGCTTCGGTTGTCGTTTCGGTGAAACTCGGTTCGTCGCGTGTCTCCTCGGTCGCCGGCTCCGTTGGTTTCGTAGGCGCCGCCGTTTCCGGGTCCGACATGTCGTGTCCGTGTCGTATGTACAGTCAGACAGTGATCTATACGGTGCTCTATACAGTGCTCAATACAGTGCTCAAAGGCGAACCAAACGGGAGATTGTCTCTGAGACGCACTCGCGCGCGGATTCGTTTCTCGTGTTTTTCCGAAACTCAGAAAACAAACAAAACACGTGTTCGCTTCAATAACGCGACGACTGCACGGTCTGAAGAGTTCGCAGATTTAGCGCGAGGTTGGTGGGGGGCGGGAAGGGGGGAGAGCGTCAGCGTTTGGATGCTGGAAACGTGTCAGCTCCGGTACCGTGGGTGGTGTGGCGCAACCCCCGGCGCGTTGCCAGGGTGTTTGCCCACAGCGCGCGACCTGAAGGACCGCGTTTCGGGGCGCGCGATGTTAAAAAAACAAACTCTACACTCCGTCGTGGATATTCGTTTCTTCACGTGGATGGACGCTCTCGATTCGGTGCCCGCGCGTTGGACACCACGCCGAGTGTGTGATATCGAACCGGCTATTATGTGGTAGGGTGAGGCACACGCGCTGAAGTCATTGGATCGAAACGCGGACACGAAAAGCCACTCGCGTGACCTCACGAAGCCAAAAAACCGACGACATGGACTTGGACGCGAGTCTCGGGGGAAGTGACAGATCGCATCGCAACCGCCCGAGGATTCGAGCGCGTACACTGCAACATGAATCAGACGTATCGCCCTCGATGCGTGACAGTTTGGTCCGCGGTACCGTACCTTCCCGTGCTTCACGTTCGCCCCCGATACCCTCCGCGCACGCGGAGTGGGGAGACGGGGTGGAAGGCAACGACCATCACTCGAGCATCGAAAAACAAAAACGAGCGCTCTGGCGCATCACAACGGCCAAGGCCAATCAGACAACCGCAAAGGCCGGATCAAAAACCGCGGGACTTGCCAAATTCCCTCGTCGGATGAGTTGGGAGATGCTAGGTGAACAAGGAGTGTGCAAAAAGGGTCCATGGCGTGGCTCGAGTATGCCTCGCCACGCTACGGGGTCGCCGCGCTTAGCCAAGACGAGTGGCAGACCGCGTGCCGCTTCGCGCTCGACGTCGACCACCCCGCCCTCGCGGCCGCCGCAAGTGCCGGCGAGACGTGCAAATGCTGCGGCTTCAGGCACAACACCTCCGCCGCATGGGTTGCCCACACTCTGAACAACCTTCAGGCTGTGGGGTCTCCGGGGCGAGCCCGGCCGGCATGCACGCTGACATCGCGCAAACGGTGCACAGGATGGCCCACACCTGCGGCGTCAAGAGCTATCTCGGTGGCCAATGGTGCGACTTGGGTCGCAAGGCCAACGGAGATGCGATGTTGGCAGACATCCTCTTCCAAGGTCTTTACCCCGACGACGATACAGGTGCGAAAATCTACGGCGATTTCACCATCCGAAAGGTCGTCGGCGGAGACGGTAAGGTCAGTCACAACGACCACGAGGACCCGGAGGGCTCCATCACGAACGGCATCAACACGAACGGCATCAAAGACAAAGCGAAGCAATACCTTGAAGCAGTCAACGACCGCCGCGTCCGAGTCGACGCGTTGGTAATACACTCCGGTGGTCGCATGTCCAAGTGTTTCGACACCCTGCTCTACGTCCGGGGAAGAACGCGGCGGCGGCCAAGGCGCGCGCGGAGGTGATGGCCGCCGCCTCCGCCTCCGCCACGGCGACGGAGGAGTCGGGGCGCACCAACATGGCGGCCAAGGCGCGTGCGGATGCGATAGCCGCCGCCGCTCCCGCGGAGGGCGCTCTCCCGGGCAGCCTTCGCGCGGCCAACGAGGCCGACGGCGGCGTCGGCAGCGCCAGCAAGGCACCGCGCACCGGCCGCGCCCGACCCGGGCGGAGCTTCACCGGGGCCTCGCCGGGCGTTGCCTCCGACGCCGCCGCTGCCGGCGCCGGCCCCGGCCCCGTCACCGAGTCCGTCTCCCCGGACATGGGGTACCCGAGCCCGGTGAAGCCCGTCAAGGGGGGCAACGAGGGCGACTCGGTGCTGGCGCAGGCCATGACGCACATGCACCGCGCGCAGGCTGACGCGTTCAACAGCGCCGGCTTCGACGGCGACGCGCCGTTCAGCTTCGCCGCCGTGTACGCCGCGCTGCTGGACCGCTTCAAGTGGGGGGTGTTGATCGCCATCGCCGTGTGCGTGGGCGTGCTGGTGGCCACCGCCGTGGGGGTGGACCCCGGCTTGAGCCCGCCCTTCCTGCTCCCGCTGGGCGACAACTTCCGCGAGGTGCACGCGGCGCGCGCGCCCTTCTTCAGCCGCGGCGGCAGCTCGGACTCTGCGCTGCGCATGCGGCTGGTGTGGGGCATCAGCCCCGACAAGCCCATCGACCGGCGCGAGTACCCGCACGCGACCAACCCCACGCAGATCGGCGACGTGGGCGACGCGGTGTGGGCCAACGCCACGCGCATGTCCGTGGGCGCGCGCTGCTTCCTGGACCTGTGCGGCACGGCGGAGCTCAAGGACAGCGCGCGCGCCACGGGCGGGGTCTCCGCGGGGTACACCGCGGACTGCTGGATCCGCGACTTCAAGACGTTCGTGGACGCCACGGCGGGTACCAATGACCAATGCGGGCACACGTTCGCGACGTGGGACGCGATGACGGGCTGCCCCGAGTCGTGCGACTGCACCGCGGAGTACGGCATTACCAACGGTCTGGGCGCGGCGGCCACCGACAAGGGGTGCCGGGGGCAGATTGAGGCGCAGGAGAAGAAGTGGTGGGAGGCCGTCTACGCCTTCCTGCGCGACGTCCCCGGGAACTTCGACCGGTACTCGAAGATGATTTCGGGCGAGAAGCTGGGGTGCGAGACCCACCAGCGCTGGAAGCAGGTGCTGCGCGAGGTGCGCGACTGCCCCGCGGACGGCACCGGGAGCATGGCCTGGCGCTACACGTTCGCCGACATCCCGCTCACGGCGCTGGACGACGTGCCGGCGTCCACGGGGAAGAACATGGAGCGCGCGTGGGAGGCGTGGTGGGCGGAGAAGTACGCGGACGGCGCGGGCGAGTGCAAGAAGGTGGGCGCCATGTGGCCGGGCTTTGTGTACACGCCGCCGACGGAGGCGTGGGGTTGGGAGGGCACCTTCCCCGGCGACTGGTTCAACGCCATGGACGCCGTGCAGCTGGACATCATCAAGGTGGTGCTCATCGGCCACGTGCTGCTCGCGCTCGGGGTCACGGCGCTGACGCGGAGCCTGCCGCTGGGGCTCACCGCCGCCGCCGCCACCGCGGTGGTGGAGGCGTGGATGGTGAGCTTTATCGTGCTGCGGGTGGCTCGGCTGGGCGCCGTCGAGGCAATCATCTTGTGCATCGTCCCCGCCGCCGTGGCGCCCGTGCTGACGCACGCGGCGATGGCGTACGCCAAGTGCGACCTGCCCGGGCGCAACGCCCGCGTGCGCGCCATGCTGCTGGATGCGGGCGCCGCGCCGCTCACCGCCGCCGTGGGCCTCATGTGCGCCACGGGGTGCCCCATGTGGGGGATCACCGAGCCGGTCAAGGAGGCGTCGATGTACATGTTCGTGCTCGCCTTCGGCATCATCTTCGCCTCTGTCGTGTTCGGCGGCTTCGTGGCGGCGACGGCGCCGGGCCACGGCCTGCTGGGCGACTTCAGCTGCACCAGGAACGGGACCAGGGAGGACGAGGACGAGGACGAGGACTCGCCGCACGGGAAGACGGGCGCGATGCTGCTGCCCGCGCCGCAGATGAACGGGAAGGCGGACGCGATGGCGCTGGTGGCGCCGCAGCAGAACGGGAAGATGGCGGCGCCGGGGGGGATGGCGCCGACGCTGGCGCTGCCCCCGCTGCCCCCGTCGGCGGCGCTGGCCCCGCTCACGCCGCCACCGCCGCCACCGCCGCTCATCAGCGCCCCCGCCGTGGAGGACAATGACGTGAAGCCGTTCTAGAGGCAGACGGGCGGGTGGGCTGGATGAGAGAAGTGCGACGGGGAGACGGGGAACAATGCGGTGAAGCCGTTCTAGCGGGAGACGGGCGGGCGGGCCGGATGAGTTATCTAGGTCACTGAGTTTATTTATTTATTGCTTTCCTTCAACTGCACCTCTCTTCTACCCGCGCTCCCGCGCCCACACAGCTACAGCTACATCACGACTAGTTTTTAAATACACTAGTCTATCATCTCCTCCTAGTGGTCCTCCACCCCCACTCCACCTACTAACATGACTAGTTACTATCATCTCTTCCGAGCAGTCCTCCACCCCCACTCCGCCTACATCTTGACGGCAGCCTGGTGAGATGTCCATATCTCAATCACATCAAGGGCACGAAGGAGCTGCTGACACGACACTCTAGGATGACCCGAACAACCGCTCACCCTATATCCCTCAGGTACTGACCAGTACCAACAAGTACTACCGTCTGACTGTATCATCTCTTCCGAGCAGACCTCCACCGTCCACCCCCACTGCGCCAGCATCGTGACTAGTGTAGTCACATCGTCTGCTCCGAAGCTTCATCGCTCCACCGCCGCGCGCTCGCCCGCCGCCGAGTCCCCGCCGCATCAACGCCTCCACCGCAATATCCTTCAGTCCCGCATCAACGCCTCCACCGCACTGGCCTTCAGTCCCGCATCAACGCCTCCACCGCACTGGCCTTCAGTCCCGCATCAACGCCTCCACCGCACTGGCCTTCAGTCCCGCATCAACGCCTCCACCGCAGTCTCATGCAGCTCCACCGCAGTCTCACTCAGCTCCTCCGCCGCGCGCTCGCCCACCGCACTCTCATTCAGTCCCGCATGAACGCATCCACCGCACTCTCATGCAGCTCCACCGCCGCAGTCTCATTCAGCCCCGTCGCCGCGCCCTCGCCCGGCTCCAGCGTCACCTCCCCGTCCGCCCCACTCGCACTCCAACCCTCATTCGCCGCAATCTCGGATATCCGCATGTCGGGATGTTTCCTGGCGAAGTCCCTGGCCCGCTTCCCCTCCTTGGCCTGCTTCTTTGTAGTCTTCCCCTTGGTGTAGTGGCGCAAGTTGAATTTGAAAGCAACGTTTGAAAGCGGTTCATCACATTTTAGTATCAAGCGCTGAAACCATAGGCGCTGTCAACACGGGGTTTGATGCTGGCAACCTGCACCGCCCTCTACCTTGGCCCGCTGCTGCTGCTGCTGCTGCTGCTGGTTCTCCTCCCCCCGGTCCTCCTCCGACCCCTCCCTCAACTTCTTCGCCGAGCCCTCCTCCTCCTCCTCCCCCGACCCCTCAGCCGCCTCCGAGCCCCCGCCCGATCCCTCCGTCGAG
>Ga0222633_1000173_pt1 | contig 70789 bp, 68 predicted proteins | sample AntAcemetageno48_FD_179816 | JGI IMG/M metagenome (GOLD analysis project Ga0222633, IMG submission 179816) | Saline water microbial communities from Ace Lake, Antarctica - #48 | ecosystem: Environmental > Aquatic > Non-marine Saline and Alkaline > Saline | place: Antarctica: Ace Lake | collected...
CCGCTGCCGAGGCTGCTGCCAAGAAAGCCGCGGCCGAGAAGGCCGCCGCTGCCGAGGCCGCCGCCGAGAAGGCTGCGGCTGAGAAGGCCGCCACTGAGAAGGCTGCCGCTGAGAAGGCCGCCGCTGCCGAGGCTGCCGCTGAGAAGGCTGCGGCTGAGAAGGCCGCCACTGAGAAGGCTGCCGCCGAGAAGGCTGCGGCTGAGAAGGCCGCCACTGAGAAGGCTGCCGCCGAGAAGGCCGCCGCCGCGGAGAAGGCCGCCGCTGAGAAGGCCGCTGCTGAGCGCGCGGCTGCCACCGAGAAGGCTGCCGCTGAGCGCGCCGCCGCGTCTGCCGCCGCCGAGCGCGCCGCCGCGGCTGCCGCCGCCGAGAAGGCCGCCGCCGCTGCGGCCGCGGAGCGCATGGCGGTGACCGCCACGCGCGGCGACGCCGAGCGCAAAGCCGCGGCTGTCGCGGCGAAGGCCGATTTGGCGGCGAGCTTAAGCAAGAAGACGCCTTCGGAGAAACAAGCGGCTGACCAATACGCCGCCGCGACGAAGGCGTCGTCGTCCTCGCCGAAGGTAAGGGGGGAGGCGAAGAAGGAGGCGAAGAAGAGTACCTCGTCGTCTTCTAAAAAGTCGGGAGGCACCGATTTCGTGGGCGCGCTGGTGGGCGACGTGGTGGTGGCCACCCTGGGCGGCGCTTTGGCGCTGGCGCTGCTCGCGCCCGGGGTGAAGGACAAGCTCACCAGCGGTGACGTGGAAGGCGCTGTTGCGGATGCGCAAAAGTCCTTCAACTCCATCGACGGCGTTCCCGGGAAAGCCGCCTACGTCGGCGGCGTCCTTGTCGCCGACGCGGTTGTTCACCTCCCTCTTCTCGGCGCGATCATCCCCGGCCCCACCGAGTTCGTAGGGACCGCCGCCGCGTTGCTTCTCGCGGCGAAGTACTTCGTGGACAAGGAAACCACCGCGGGGGATGACTTGACTAGCTTTGGGTCGTCCCTGCCCACCGAACTGCCCTCCGTGGACGACATCTTGAAGCCCGCGTCCGGGTTCGCCTCGAGACTTGGCGACCTGGACCTGGACATTCTGCAGGACGATTTGAAGCAGGCGCCCGCGCGCGTGCAGTCCTGGTTCGGGGGCCTGGACGACCCGGTGGAGGTGGTGGCGCCCCCTGCCGCCGCGCTCGGTGCGACCGTCTTAGTGGGACAGATCGCGCACCTCCCGATCCTGGCGCTCGTGTTACCTCGAGCCCTGGAAGTGGTCGGGATGGTACGTAGACTACGCATTTCCCAAATCCTAACACTGTTTCAAGCCCCTCTGTGACTACAATAGTCATTAAAAGGAAGCATACTACATACATCACACGTAGACTGTTTGCTCATAGACTCAAGACTGACACTTTTCTTTTACACTCAAGGCGTGCCTGTTGAACGCGGTGAACAAGTTCGGGACGGACGATAGCGCGTCGTTGAAAGACGATCTCGCGAACGTCGCGGCGAAAGCGGGCGGCGCGGTGAAGAAACTCGCGGGGAAGTAAGTGGTTTTAGTCAGTGTGGCCTAATACGCACACGCGACGTTACTAAGATAATACCAGGACCGGTACGTATAATTTACGGTATAAATACCGTCAGACGAGAGAACGTACAAGGTAGTTTTTAACAAGAAGCATCGAAGTTTTTCATCTGTCTCTACGGCAAACCGTAGTCACAGTAGTGTTCTCTGATCAGGGGTTAGCGAAGGGTTTGGGTTTCGATTTAGGTTTTACTGAAGGGAATGAATGGGCTTTTTATTCTCGTCCCGATTGTTGGCACCCAAGCTACGACTAGAACGGTTCTCCGGGGCACAGGCTGAAGCGCACGCGAGTCCCTTCGTGTTCAGGAGGGCCCGTGCTCGTGTGTGCTCCTGGCGTCGTTTCCGGGACTCAGCGCGGTCCGGATTCACGCGGGATACGACATTGGTGCTTTACGGGATACGACCCGGCGGAACTTCCGCCGTAGCGTAGATCTCATACAAGTCACGCCTCACGACTTAACATCGTTAGTGGCACCCCCGCCGAGTTCGCACCCCAGGCAGTAGGTACAACTACGGGTAGTAGGTACACGCCGGTCGGTGTGTGGCTGGCGGACGGGTGCGTGATGAGCGGCGACGACATGTCCGGCGACGACCCGGTTTCCGACGACGACGTAGAAGTCATCGGCCTTACCGATTCGGAAGACGAGGCGATGGAAAACGAGACCACTGACACGCGTGCTGATGACGCGCCGCCGAACGCTGCACCCGCGGTGCAACAAAACACCCCTGGTGACCACACCACTTGTGAAACCTGCGGCGACGGCGACGACGAACACCGGCTGATTCTTTGCGACGGGTGCGACAAAGGGTGGCACACGGTACGCGTCGCGTTTCCCAAATCCAGGCACCTACGTTTGCCGATTGTCCGCCCGTAATTACGTAATACGCGCCGCCTTAAAAGACTGACACTTTTCTTGTAAGAATCACAGTATTGTTTGCGGCCCAAGCTCAGTTCCGTGCCCAGAGGGGAGTGGCGGTGCGAGAGCTGCGAACGCGACCGCCGCGACGAATTGCCGTCTGACTCTGAAAAACCGGAGAGACCGAAACGCGCGGCGGCGCGGCGCGTGACCGTGATCGACGCCAGCAGCGGCGACGACGACGATGACGTGTCGGACAGTGGTGACGATTATGTCTCAGGCAGCGGTCGTGACACTGAAACAAAAACCAGGGGACACAAAGACGACGCGTACGCGTCGGAAATCGACGGGACGGATGGCGCCGTTTCGGCTGATGACGCCGACGCCGAGCCCGACGCGATTCGGCTCGGTTGGGCAGGTCGCGGTACTAAACGCGCTCTTTGTGTGCGTACTCGTACTACTACTACTAGTACTCGTGTTACCACGCACGCTCCCAACGGTCAGAAGTTTTACGACCTGAACAGCGATTCCGTGAAAAACCGTGTTCCGCCCGGGCGTTCCGTTCGCCCGCGGCGCGCGGCGGCGACGCGAAAGAAAAACTTGAACGATTCCGATTCCGATTTCGCGGAAGATGAAGATGAAGAAGACGACGACGCCGCCCTGGAAGACGCAGAACTGTTGGACGCCACCATCTGCGCAACCTGTCGCCTCGGCGACGACCCATCCAACCTGGTGCTTTGCGACGAGTGCGACGGCGGGTACCACATGTATTGCTTGCGTCCTAAACTCGTTTCCATACCGCGGGGGGAGTGGCACTGTCCTTCGTGCCACGCGAAACGCGAAGCGGCGGCGGCGGAGACGCTCGAGCGCCAACGCAAAGCGGACGCGTGTGCTGTCGCTGCCGCGGGGTTCGTGCGTGGGAAGAAGGTGCATGTGATCATGGCGAGCAGGAAGGTTGAGTTAGGTGTTGGAGTCGGAGTTGGTGGTATAAACGATGGAGTCGGTGGTATAAACGATGGCGTCGGTGGTACGCGCGATGGAGTTGGTGGTATGGGCAAACAGTCATCCGACGATGTCGACGATTTCGAAGTTTTCGCCCCGTCCAAACACGAATCCTCAATCGAGTTTCTGTGCAAGTTCGAAAACGAGTCCTACCGCCACGCGATTTGGGTTCCCCTGTGGGTGCTGTCCACGCGCGAAAAAGGCAAACTCCGAGGCCACTGGAAACGGTTCGGCGGTTGCGAAGACGACCCCGAGTGCGCTATAGGTACGTATTTCCCAACGCAAATCCAAAGACTGTTTGCCCATACAAGACTGACACTTTCTTTTATTTATCGTAAGATCCGCAGATTGGCGAGTACCTGCACCCGGAGCGAGTGGTGGACGAGAATCGGAACACAAACCAGGTGTCAGTCAAGTGGTGCGGCCTGCTGTACGACGACTGCACCTGGGAAAGAAAGGACAGCTTTTTGAAACAGACTACGGATGCTGTGGGTACTGCGGATGGCATTGGTGATGACAAGCCTTCGTCTAGTGCGCATGGCACTTTACCTAGCGCTACCATAACCCCCATAACCCCGGCGGTGACCGATTCAAACGACGCGACCGATTCCGAAAAAAACAGCGCCGCGTTTTTCTTCCATTCACGGAAACGCGATTCGAGCTCCGTGAATCACGCCATCGCGGGTGTGTTGTGTACGGAGTTACAGCTTTACCGCAAACGGTGTGCGCGGCCGGTGCCGCTGGCCGCGCCGTTGCCGATCGCGGCCTCGCCGAACGGCGGCGTCGAGTTTGGCGATTTCGAAAAGCTGTTGAGAGGCGGCGGGTCCGGCGGCGGCTACGCGAGTGACCCAATCGGCGCTCGGTCGACCGCATCGCAACGCGCTAAGACCCTGCGTTTGGCGGAAGCCGCGGCGATTGCGACTGGGACGTTACCATCGGATGGGCCTCCGCCTACTGAATTAACCCTGCACCCGTACCAACAAGAGGGCGTGCGGTGGTTGGTGAACAAGCTGCGTAAAAACCAGTCGGGAATTTTGGGCGACCAAATGGGATTGGGGTACGTATTACCCATGCACCACGTTCCACCTCCCTGTTTGCCCATACTCGTACCAGAAGGGACTATTACCTCTGACTGTTTACTCATACACATCACGACCGACTGACACTTTCTTGTTAATCGGGCCAGGAAAACCATCCAAACCGCGGTGTTTTGCGACGCCGCCAAGGCGCTGGGTTTGTTATCCGGCCCCGTGCTGATCGTGGTACCGAAATCCACAGTTCCCAACTGGACCCACGAACTCAAAACGTGGTGCCCCACCCTGGACTGCGTGACCTACACCGGCGGCGCGGCAGCGAGGGAAGCGCTGCGGAAAGTTGATTTCCCGGGGTCCGCTTCTTCGGTGCGTTACAGTGCGTATTCGGTTCCTATGAACAAACAATCGGACGTGAGCGGCGCGAATGAGAACAAGCAGTCGGAAAGGAACGTTAAACAGTCTAACTTGCGCACTGAAAAGCCGTCGGTACCTGTAAGCGTCGCGGAGCCGCGCAAGAAAGGCACTCCCTTCGCGCCGTGCCGAAAGTTCTGCGACGAAGTCGCGGTTCCAAAGCTGGAAGCCGCCGGCGTATTGCCTGACGCGATGAAGAAAGCGTGCGAACAGGAGTGTAACAAAATGACCTCGGCGCAAAAAGCGGAGTGGACGCGCGGTGACCGGCCGGGCGCCGGTACGCGGGATGTACCGGTTGGCAATCAGTCAGCGCGGCGCGCGCAACCGCCGGCTCAGTCTTCTGGTATGGGCGCACAGTCTTCCCTAAACGCCGCGAAACCGTCCCCGGTGACTACCGGTACCGTCTCAAACTCGAACTGGCGCCTCAGCGGCGGCGGCAGTTTCACGGACGTGGTGTTAACAAACTACGAAATCGCGATGAGCGACACGTCCGTTTTCAAATCCGTGCGCTGGGGCGCGATCATCGTGGACGAAGGCCACCGGCTGAAAAATCAAAACTCCCGGTTAACCCGGACGTTGCTCTCGTTCAACTGCCCGTGGCGGTGTCTGCTAACTGGCACGCCGTTACAGAACAACCTGGTACGTATTGGGGTTTTCCCAAATCCCAACAGTATTGTATTTCCCAAATCCAGGCACACTGTTTGCCGATTGTCCAGAGTAATTACGCATACACGCGGTCCGAAGGACTGACCCTTTTCGTTTACACTCACAGGAGGAGCTCTTCGCGCTTTTGCATTTTCTGGACCCGAAAAAGTTCAAAGACCCGCGCGTGTTAGCGAGCGTGTTTACGGAAAACGCGATTGGAGGGACTAGTGCGTCCGACAAAGACGCAGATGTGGAAGATGCTTCGGTGGGTAAACAGTCAGAACCCACCCCTACTCACAACAACGCCGCGCTTTCGTGCGAGCTGAACAACCTGCACCAGTTACTGGAAAAGCACATGCTTCGGCGCTTAAAAAAAGACGTGCTGAAGGGTTTGCCTAAAAAGCGAAAAGTGGAGGTGGTTTGTCCGCTGACGCCTTTTCAAAGGGAAGTATACGCGGACGTTTTAGCCAGGAATCACCTAACCCTGAACAGCACGGTTAACGCGACACAACGCACCACCTTGAACAACACCCTGAAAGAGCTTCAGAAGGTGTGTAACCACCCGTTTCTGTATCCCGCCGCGGAGCAAGACGCGTTTAAGGCGGCGCGGAGAAGCGGCCTCGCGTCAAAACTCGCGAAAAACGCGACGCGACAGCGCAAGGCTTGGCGGGAGAAAATCGCGCTTGAAAACGAAACGCCAAGGCTGGCGGGTGGAATTCCTGGCGGGTGTTTGCCCGTAGGGAACGGAGGTACCGACAACTCGGGAGACACTACCTACGTCTCCGACCCCACGTTGCCCCTAGAGCCGCTACCCGCCACGCTTTTGCGAACTTCGAGCGGTAAAATGCAGCTCCTGTCGAAATTGCTCCCCGCGCTACGCGCGAAGGGCCACCGCGTGTTACTGTTCTGCCAAATGACCCGGATGCTTGACATTCTGGATGACTGGCTTCGGGCGTCGGGGGTCGGGATGGAGCGCGACCTAACCGACCAAACCGGAGTTCGCGCGAAGCGCGTGTTTGCGCGAATCGACGGATCCACCCCGGGAACGGGTACGTGTGGCATTTACCAAATCCAGACACACTGTTTACCGCCCTTCTTTGACTACACTAGTCATTAAAAGGAAGTACGCTGCATACATCACATACGCACTGTTACCTGCTCTTTATGGAGTACAGGTTGAAAGTCACACCACCACGGATCTACCCAATCCCTGATACACGTCACGAAGTACACCCACACTCGCCGACTCGCGGCTGACCCTTTTCCTTCCCAATCGCAGCCCGCCAGCGCGTCATCGACCAGTTCAACGCCGACGGCAGTCACCTTTTCCTGATGCTGATCAGCACGCGGGCGGGTGGTTTGGGTTTGAACCTGGCCTCCGCGGACACCGTGATTCTGTACGACCCCGATTTCAACCCGTTCGTGGACGAACAGGCGCAGGCGAGGGCGCACCGGATGGGCCAGAAGAAAGAGGTTGTCGTTTACCAGCTCGTCACCGCGGCGACCGTGGAGGAGAGAATAGTGGAGCTCGCGAAGAGCAAAAGGGCGATTGAGCGGTTGGTCGTAAGGCGAGGGGAGGACGTCGATGACCCCAATTCCGGAAAAGATAACGACATAGAGCTAAAACCCGACGGCTCCGTTTCTCGCGCCGCGGAACTGGCCAAGGTTTTGATGCACGGCGCCAAGGGTATCATGACGAGGGCCGCGAAAACCGCCAAGGATGAACAGGTTCGTATTTTCCCGATTGCACTCAGCACACGTAGACTGTTTGCCCATACAGTACACCCATACCTCATCCCTATTACTCAAGATTCGGGACTGACTTTCTTTCTTTTTCCAAACAGTCCTTGGAGACCATGGAGAAGAAAATAAACGCGCGGTGCGAGTTCCACGACTCGGAAATAGCGCGGCTGCTGGACCGGGCGAACCTTCCTGAGGAGGTTGACGGGGATGGAGACGGGGAGGGGTACCTTGGGGGGGTGGGTGGTAATGATGACCCGGGAGTGGTGCGCGCGTCCGGTGGTGCCGAAGAGGATGAGGCGTTACCCGAGGAAGACTTGGAGAACTTGGACGACTCAGCCGCGGCGGATGCGCAGCTCGAGGCGTTGCTTTTGGAGCGCGCGGAGCGGATACAGGGTGTGGAGGAAGCGCGGCTGGGGCGGGGGCGGAGGGAACGGAAAACCGTGTTACCCTCGAACGTCGATTTGTTTGACACAAGGAAGAAAAAGGGGAAGAAAGGACGCGAGACTCTGGACGGCGACGGCGACGGCGACGGCCTCGCGAAAGGTACGGGCCTTTCCCAATCACCACATTCCGCCGACTGATTGCCCATATGAGACTGACACTTTCGGCTTTTACAATACGAAGAAACCGAAAAACCCGATCCCGACCCGTTCGTCACGACGTGCTTCGCGTGTTTAGACCCCGACGTGGCGGTTCCCACGGTCGTGTCAAACGACGGGGAGTTATTAACTCAAGGAGGACAGCCGACACTTTTGCGGTGCGAGCACTGCACCGCGTGCGCGCACCCGGCGTGCGCTGGGATTGACGAGGACGACGAAGCCTTGGCATCGGTGCTTGACGGGTTTTCACAAATTTCGAATCTTTGGTTCTGCGGCGGCGTTGCTTGCGGCCGGCGGGGGAAGAATATCGAGGGCGGTCGTGCCGCGGCGGTGGCGGCATCTATTGGACACGCACATGCGATGTCAGTGTTGTCGTTCGGAGGTACCAAGCGTGGCAAGAAGATGGACGCGGACGGAGTTTCTGACGACGCGTCGTCCTCATCCTCGGACGACGAAAACTCCGGTTCCTCCGACGAAGAGTTCGAAATTCAAAACAACAACAACGACTCGGACTCGGGGGAGAGTCTTTCCGGGGACTTCGACGGTACCACTGCTGAAGGTGGTACTACCGCTGAAGGTCGAAAAGAAAGAACAAAGGGAAGTGGCAAGCAACTGAAGCCGGAAAAACCCCAGGGTTCCTCCAAGAAATCGTTGTCGGCGCACGCGGAGAAGGAACGGCGCGATTTGATTTTCGCCGCGTTCCAAGCGCAACTCAAGTGGCTCAGGGATGTAAACACGTTGCATGTGCGGTTACGGGACTTGCATGGCGGTGCCGTGACTGGCGCGAATGGCATGGAGGGTGCGGTGACTGTTGATGGAACCGCGGTGACTGACGACGCGACGGGAACCGCGGTGCTTTCCGTGGATGGCGGGGCCGGGCGCGTTGACGGCGTCGCAGTGACTGTAGATGGAACCGCGGTAACCGCGGACGCGTCACTAGTAACAGTAGACGCGACAGGAACCGCGGTGGCGCCCGCGACGGTACCGTCGCCAGGCGCCCCCGGAACCGCCATGCTGATTTCAGGCACCGAGGTTTGGATTTTCGGCCTGAAAGCTCGTCCCGATTTGAACGGCATGCGCGGAGTCGTGGTGGCGTACGTTGTGGAACGCGAACGGTACCACGTGACCATAAGAAGTGACGCGAAGGAGGAGATGTATTTGCGTCGCGCGAATCTCACGGCGATTGGCGGGTGCGTTTCCGTGGATGGCGTCAACGGGCGCGTCGACGGCGTCGCGGTGACCGACGATGGAGCCGGAACCGCGGTAACTTTAGACGCGTCAGGTACTGCTCCGTCAGGTACAGACACGCAGGATACGGCGAGTGCCGTGCCTATGGATGCGACAGATTCTGTTGCTGTCGACGCGTCAGCTACCGCGAGTGCTGTACCCATGGATGGGATTGCAGTAACCGCAGATGCAACAGTACCCATGGACGCAACAGCTAACGCTCCTCCCGTCACGACCACGGAAAGTACCCCTAAAACCCCGCACCACCCTTTGATTGAGAAGTGCATCGAAGCGCACGTACACTTTGAGCACTTGCTGCGGCTGGCGGTTATTTTCCAAACTCGTCCGGTTAAAAAGGAACCGTTTCCGTGTGACTTTTTGTTGCTCCTCAAGGCGGGGTGTGCGCTGGACAAATTGATCACGCAATGCGCGGATATCGTGTGGATCCCGAACGCGACGCTAAAAGTCACGCGATTTTTGAAAGACGCGAACCTTTGCACGGAGCGGTTACAGAAGTGCGAGACCGCGGTGCGGATGACCTCGGACCCTGATCACCTGCGAAAAATCGTGTTAGGCAAGAAATGGACGCCCGCACAAACCGCCGAGGCGTGTGACAGCGTGGTGAAGCTGTTGCACATGGCGCGGGTCCGCGACCAAAACAGCCGGGAACAATTCGCAAACGCGAACCAAGAGCTCGCGGCGCTGCAGACGTGGAGGTACGTTTTGCGTTTCCCAAATCCAGGCACACTGTTTACGGACCCTGGAGAAGTGCACTACGTTCCTGAACATTTACCAGTACGCCAGTAAAGTGACACAGTACCGGCCGTAACTGTTACCCCGGTAACTGCGTAACCCCACATCGCCCAACACGAGACTGACCCTGACCCTTTTCTTCACGCTCGCAGTAAACACACGCCTTGTTCCGGGTCGGCGCCGCTTGAGCAGGCGCTGGGGCGACTGATGACAAGTACCTGCGGCCGGAACGTCACGAAGACACACATGGTGAGCGCTATTTCGGTTTTAACGAACTGCGACTACGGACGAAACGAACGCGGGTGGAACAAACGCGACTGGGCCCGGTCCGACGACGCCGCGGCGAGGGCTCTTTTCTCGGCGGTTATGAAAAGCGGACGCAAAGAAAACGACTTTTTCGGCGTCGGCGTCGATTCCGACGTTTCGAACTCCGACGCCGAGTCCATCGCAATCGGGGAGATTCTTGAGCTTGTGTTTCCCCCTGTCGTGCCGGGCATCGCGACCGCGGACACAGCTGGCACTGGCCCTATCGCCGAATTCGGACTCGACGTGCGAGCGATTGACGGCCAGCAATCGCACGTCGCACCACCACCCGTCGCGCCTTGGCACGTTTTCGCGGACTCCAACTGGCACGCGTTTCCGGCGCCGCGTTTCCTTACCGTCCCTGTGGCGAACACGGCGAATGCTGGCCAGCGGATGAACGAAACCGACATGCACATGGAGCACGACCGGCTGGTTCAGCTGGGGCAACGGCTGGAGAACGCCACGGGGCCGCCTGTTGAAAGCACTCGTCGCAGGAGCCCGAATTGGACCGCCGAGGAAACCGACGCGTTGGAGAAGGGTGTGCGGTTCTTAATCGAGGCGGGCGAGTTCAAAAAAAGTGGAAACGCCGCGATGATTGATTCGCGAACCGGAACGGAGACGGACAAGTGGCGGAAGATATACGAACTTCACAAACACGTGTTCGACGTAAACGGACGAACCACGCTTGAGCTGAAGGCGAAGTGGGGGAACATCCTCCGGGCACGGGGGGCGGCGGCTGGAGATGGTGCCGGGGCGCAACAACTCAGAGTTGCAGACGCGTGCGAAGCCGGCGACGCGTATGAACACGACGGATCTTCGTCGGTACCTCAACCGCCCTCCGTACACGGGGTCCGACCAGTCGCGCCGGTTGCGCCTGCGCAAACCCCGTTCGGGGCGTTCGCGTCAGCGCCGATTACACGCGGGCCAATCACGGCGTACCTGCCGAGGCCGATCGCGCCGCAGCCGCCCGTTCCAAACACGTTCGAATGCGCGCCTCGGATGGCCGTCCCGATCGTGCCTTTCCCGTCTGGCGCGTACGTTGGCGAGGACGTTGGCGGTGCTTCCGCTTCTGTTGTTGACGACGCAAATCGTTCAGAGCCTTTCCCGTCACAGCATCAAACGCAAACGAACGCCATGTCCTTCGCGCCCATCGCGCCCGCGTTGGCTCACCCGCCCGGTCCGTGGGTTCCGGTCAAAACCGACCCTTGGGGGGCGGAGGTTCCGCATACGCAGGCAGCCATGTCGTTTGCGCCCATCGCGCCCGCGTCGGTGTACTCCGGACCGCGAGTCTCGGTCCCGACCGATCCGTGGTCGGCGCCCGCGAATTACCGGCAATCGGGGTATTGTCAAACGCACGCGGGGAACGCGAACCCGGAAAAACCTCAGCTCGTCAATCCCCAGGCGTCGCCCCTCGACCAAAGGCCCGTGTTTAGCAACATGCCTGTGCCTGGGACCGATCCAAGCGCGGACGCGGGTCCACCAAACTCGAAACGAAACTACGCCCAAGTTCCGTTCCACGCGGATTCGCGGGGTGACGATTCCCTTTTCACGCGCGAAGACGCGAACGCGAAAGCGGCGCCCTGGCGCGAGCTGATTGACGCGTATATACTCCCGCAGAATCCGACGCTGACCGCCGCTCGCGCGCATTGCGAGCAAATCGCGCGCGACCTGCTCGCCGCGGCGCGGCACAACCTGGACCTGGCGGCGCGGGCGCAAAACGCGTTACGCGGCGGCGACGTCTGGGCGTCTTTGTCGAAATTTTTAGAATCCGATTCAAGTAGCTGCGAATCGAAGCACCCTCCGAGTCAGCTCGACGTCGTCGGCGAGCTTCACAAGGCGTGCATGGTGTTGGCCCAGGTGGTGCTCGGCGTGGTCCGGCCGGCGCACGACAACCGGCGAAGCGATTGCGAGCAGATGGCGCGTTTGTACAACAAACACGAAATCACCCGGTACGTATTTCCCACTCACCACGTTCCGCCTCTGCGATTTCCCATACGAAACTGATACTTTCGGCTTTTATCGGGCCAGGTTCGTCACCGCGTTGCGTTTGGACCCGCGAACGGCGAGCAAATTCGCGGCGGGGTCTCACGACGCGCCCGCCGGCGGCGACGCGTTTCCGGTACAGATCGGTCCGTCGCCGACTGACATGTCGGTCGTGTTTCCCGAAGGTAAGGGTCACGCGCATTCGTCGCGTCCAAACGAAGCAGGAGACGAGTTTTCCGCGCGAGTCCCCGAAACCGAAAAGTCGCCCAAATCGTCGTCGAGGGCGACGCCGCGCCGGGCGAATGACGTGGAGACGGTCGACCTCACATTGGACGACTCGCCTGATCCGAAACCGAACGGTAACGACGGTACCGTCCAGCCGTCGTTAGACTCGGGTGCGGTACCGGCAGTAATCGGAACGGGGGTGGCTGGGGTACCGGCGGTAACCGGAACGGGAGTGGCTGGGGTACCGGCAGTAACATCACCTGACCCTGTATCAACAGACGAACTCGGCGCACCCACGGTACGGAACGATTCTGTCGTCAAAAACAGACGGTGCCCCGAGTCGTTGCTTCCGATGACGCACTTACGCCCCGCGGATTTGGACTTAACAGACACGGAGCGAAGTTTACTGAAACCGCTGCCGTGTGATTTCGCGTTCGCGGTGCTGGGCCCGGTTGCAAAAACAACCGAGCTGTGCGAAACCTATCCCGAAACCGCCCCCGTGCGGTTCGTGAGGAAGATGCAATCGGTGGTGGGAAGGTGGGGTTTTGTGTTGGAAGTCAGGGCGGGTACGTGTTTGCGTGTCCCAAATCCAGGCACACTGTTTGCCGATTGTCCGCCCGTAATTACTGTTTACTACATACATCACAAGTGCACTGTTTTACCGAAGCTGATGACTGTTTGTGCATACATCGCCCAATACATTCTACTTGTACACTCAAGACTGACCCTTTTCTTTTCCGAAAACAGGGTGTGTGTTTCTTTCCTTTCCTTCGACCAAGAAACCGGGGAAACACGTAAAGATGTGGTTCCCGCTTGAAGCGTTGCGGGGGTTACAAAGTAACGGCAACGGTAACGGTCAAAGTAACGGCAATAATAACGGTTCGCAAGCCATGAACCTTACGCAACCCAGGCAACACACGGTACAGCTTCTTGATTCCTTGCCGTTGGTCAAGACACTTTGCGACACGCTTCCGGAGGAATCGCCCGTGTTGTTCGTGAAAGCGATTGGCCACCGAATCGGCGCAACCGCGACTTTGTTGGAAAGCCGCGGCGTCATCGTCAAAGTTCGGTTCGAATGCGAAACCGACGTCAACAAGCTAGCAATGGTAAAAGACAACGAGCAAAGAGACGCGCTCGCCAAACCGTTCACCACGTGGCTGCCCGTGGAGGTCGTCGCGGTGGTCACGCCGTGGGAGTGATTGAGTGATAGACCAGCGATTGTTATTTCGACGGAAAACGAAATCGAAATCGTGCGCATCCCCAAGTTTTTCCACCGTCGGGTATCTGAAATCTCATCTCGTGCTTCGGCACGTCTCTTCATTGGTGCGTGTCGCTTACGTGGGGGATGGCGACGCCGTGTTCGCGGCCGTGGGTACCCCCGACTCGGTGTCGGGGCTGGAAAAAACGGGACGACGCGCTTGTAACGCGATCGGGAGCTTGTAACGCCGAACGCGGTGCATCGCGAAACGATCGATTTGCGATCCGAGTTGGAACGAAAACAACGTCATGGATGCGGTGCCCACCGTCTACCCGAAGTTCCACACCCAAAACCCGCGCGATACCAATCACGCAGGAAACCGTGGATGTCATGCAGTCCGTACTAGCAACTTCCACCACCGTCACACCAGTGAACCAAGTAATCGACCTCGCCGTTGATGCTTGGAGCGTGTCTGGCGGGTCCGCTGCTTCTCTTAAAATCCCACCCGGCATCGAAACCAAGCTGTTCCAAGCAGGATTAGCGCCGTACTTGGTGTATTTGTTTTTTCTGGGAAAGAAAGAGGTGGGGACCCCAAACGCGTCCTTAGTCGGTGCCCGGTTCCTGCTTCTGTTCGTGATAGCCACGATCCCCGCCGGCGTCATCGCGAAAACGCAGTACGGGGATATTCTCGCCAACGTCGATTTGTTACACGGAAGCTCGGAGTCGCTTCTCAGCGTGAGCAACTTTTTGTTCTGCGCCGGGTTCCTGGGGGCGGCGAGGGATTATTCCGGGAGGGACGTGGAGGGTATGCACGATTCCGGGAGTACTGCTGTGGATAGTAGCGTTACACGCGAGGATACTATTAAGTCAGAAGGTTTTGGGACGGGACGTGATGACGCGGACGGTGACACGTCAAGTGCTGCAAATGAAACGTCAAGTGCTGCAAATAACACGTCAAGCACTTCGGTATCTCCCTACGTCGCGTTACTTTTGTTCGCCGCGGTATCGGGGGCCGGGTCGTTCTGCGCCGGGCAGCTTCTGCACGGTGGCGACTTTTTACAAAACGCGTTTCCATCAATCAAGGAACCGCGCAACGCCCTTTCCACGCAAACCTGGTAAGTATTTCCCATTACCACATTCCGCCGACTGATTGCCCATACGAGACTGACACTTTTTCGTTCACAATCAGGGCGGTGCACGTGTCGTCGTGTACGGAGTGGGCGATTGCGATGGTGTGTGTTAAGCGTTTCGCGATCACAAGCGGTAACAAAAAGTGGAACGCACTGCCAATCGCGATGGTTCCTTTCCTGGCGTCCGGGTTAGGTACGTGTGTTTTGGCTTTCCCAAATCCGGACACACTGTTTTACCTCTAACGCGCCTGTGACTGTTCGGACCGATGGCCGGTGACTGTTGACCAGGCCATCGTCCAATACACGCCTGACACAAATGGACTGACACTTTTCGGTTACAATCACAGCCGCGTGTACGTTTCACCTGTTCCGAAACGACCCCAGTATCAACGCGTTGGTGCCGTTGCAAGCGCTGTTGACGCTAACCGGAAACGCGGGGTGCGCGTTCGCGGCGTTTGCGATTTACAAAGAAGCGGAGGCTTTGAATTTTAGTAAAGGTACTAAAGGTACCCAAGGTACTAACGGTACCAACGGTACCAACGGCAGTGACGACGCGTCGCTCGCGTTACGCGACGGCGACGGTACTTTTCGTAACTTGCGTATGCGCAAACAGTCAGCGAGCGCCGGCGACGGTTCACACCTTTCGGTTTCCAAAATTCTTCAGTTCTCGGCGTTTACGGTTTCGGCGTCGCTTTTGGCGACGGCGGCGCCGTTGGGGTTCGGTGGGTTTTTCGAAACCCCCTCGTATGCGAAAGCGATTTCCTTAATAGCAATGCCCACCGTGCTTTGGTCGGTGTGCGTTTTTTCGTGTTGGACGTATGGGGCGGACGAAGCGTCTGCCGCGTCTAAATCTCGAGAAGTTGAAGGAGTTTCGACGATCGACTCCGACGACTCTTCCGCCGAAATCGGCTCACAAAACCAGTCACAAAAAGAAAACACATCGGGAGACGGAACGACGTCGTCACCGGAAGAAGAGTCGACACAAGAAAGAACCGTTTCCGGGTTCACGCAGGTCAAGAAGTTCGGCCAGGCCGGGGTGGTTTCGTACGTGTTAGTTGAGCTCGTGTTTTGGGCGGTCGCGCTTCCGGGGGCGGTCGCGTGGTACCGCGTGGCGGAGGGAAGCTGGCTGGATTTAAACGACCCGATTGACAAGGCCAAGCTGCTGGTACGGCCTCCTGGCCTTTCCCAAATCCGACACACCGCCCGTTTTACCTCTAACGCGCCTGTGACTGTTCAGACCGATCACGGTGACTGTTGACCATATATCGTCCAATACACGCGATATACTCGTACTAGAAGGGACTATTACCTCTGCCCGATTACTACGACTGTTTACTCACTCACATTACGAGACTGACACTTTTCGCGTACCAACCCCAGGGCGCGTCCGCGGTTTTCGTAAACGGCGCGCGGTTCCTGGTGCCGTTTCGGTTAGCGGCGGCGCTGGCGCTGGCGCCCGTGGTGGAGAGGACTTTCTTTGTGAAGGAAGGGAAGGAAGGGAAGGAAGGGAAGGAAGGGAAGGAAGGAAAGGACGACGAGTGAATAGATGAAGATGGATGAGATGCTGTTGCAATAAGGATTCGAGTAAGAAGAGGTGGAGTACTACGTAGGTCTGTCGACTTCCTTATTAGCTCATTGTAGAAGAAAAAAAACTAACTTGACGTTTACTCAATAGCCCTTCTCTAAAAGCCCTTTACATACTATACCAACCTTACCCACCCTAACCCCCTACCCCCGGCCGTAAAGGTCCATGGTGAACCTTTCCTTTATGTCGTCTTTGTTCAGCAAGTTCGCGAACTCTCTTTCGTTTAAAATCCCGTCGTCGTTGGCGTCGAACTTTTTCTTGAGCGTGTCCACCAGCTTTCGCGTTTATTTTAAACGAAAAGTGTCAGTCCGTTTGTTGGGCGCGTGTTGGACGTGTGTTGGACGTGTATTGCATGATGTGTGGACAACAGGGAGGGGTAATCGGTATGTGTATTGGACGTGTATTGGACGATGTATGGACAACAGGGAGGGTAATCGGTATGTGTATTGGACGTGTATTGGACGATGTGTGGACAACAGGGAGGGTAATCGGTATGTGTATTGGACGTGTATTGGATGATGGCCTGGTCAACAGTCACCAGCTTCGGTCGGAACAGGCACCAGCGAAAGGTCAACACAGACACCAGGGTTATAGGTAACACAGGGATGGAGTGTTTGATTTGGGAAACGCGGGACGTACCTTGAAAACCTGTCGCTCCGAAACCCCGTCCCCCAGAATGAGTCGCAAAGTGTGCACTAAATCGGTCTGACAAACCGCCCCGTCTCCGTTAACGTCGTACGCGTGAAACCCCGCTCTTGCTTTGTTCGCGTACGACCCAGTTTCGTGCAACACCACGCACGCGGCGACCCAATCCGCGAGCCGCAAGCCGCCGTCGTTTTTGGAGGAGAAGGAGGCGAAGACGCGCGGCGCAAGCGCGTTACCTCTCGCCGCGCGGTGGTGGTCGCCGAGTTTTCGACACGACACCGCGTTGCCAATGTCTTTTGTGAAAGCGAACTTGCCGTTGGCAAGCGCGTCGCGAAACGCGAGTTTCATCGCCGAACGCTGCGCACTACTCGCGAACCGGCCCGAGCGCTCATCGTGAAGCCGGGCGTTCGCCGAAGCTGTGTCGTCGTCGTCGTCGTCGTCGTCGCGTTTCACTCGTTGCGGATCTTCGAAATCGTCGTCGTCATCGTCGCCATCCCCACCAGCCGCGTCTTCCCTCCACGCCAAAACCCGCGCGTTGGAGTTCGCCCTGACTTCCGCATCCGCGGTGCTCGCCCGCCTCTCCCGCTCACGCTCACGCGCGTCCCGCGCCTCACTTTCCGCCCACTCCGGGGGTTTGCTGCCGCAGCAGCCCATGGGTACGGCGAATCACTGGCGGTGTGCCGAAAAAGGGCGTCCTTTTCGTTCGACTTCGCGTTCAACAAAGCGTCGAACCGAATTTCCAGAAAAGAGAAAACTCTTCTAGACCTTTCCTGGAAAACGACGACCACCATCACCATCGATTCCCGATTTCGTTCCCACTTTGCCAGTCGCGATGCCTCTGGTGGTGCCGTCCCTGGGAACGGCGCTTCTTCTCCCGACCGCGGTGGACGCCCCTCCCACGGTGCTAGGCCGGTCGCTGAAGCACGTAGGCGTGGTGCGTGATGCTGACGTGCGGAACGTGTCAAGAGCGCAGATATCGGTTTCGGTGACGTGCTGCGATGCATCGACTGGCTTGATTGAAAAAAGCTTGGTCGTCACCGCGGTGGGCGCGAACCCGACGCCGTATTTCCCACTCGCGAAAGCGCACAAGAAGCACCTGCTTGCACGAGGCGAAAGCGTGGTGCTCGTGCACGGCGACGGCCTGGGGTTGTGCCAGACCGACAACAGCCCGGGTCCGCTGCGGTTCCAAACGGACTGGACTGGTGTCGATTTAACGAAAACCATAGGCCCTGATGAACTGAAAGAAAGTGATGCGCCCGGAAAGGGTCCAGCCACGGAAAGAAAAAAGAACAGCCCAGACGCATTTGTGGAAGGGAACGACGAAGGGAACAGTACCGACGGTAACAGCACGCGACCCAAAACAAACCCCGAAGCGACGCCTTCGAAGAAACGCGCGCGCGCGGAGGAAACGCCGTTTCCAGAAACCGAAACCGCATTCGAAAATAAAGCAGACCCAAACCGAAAACCAATCGTGCTCGTCGCGGTCGGCGCGCCTGGGAGCGGAAAGAGCACTTTCGCCTCTTCCCTGCCCCGAAAAAACTGGCAGGTGGTGAACCAGGACACCGCGGGAACGCACGGCCGGCCGGGAACCCGGGAGCACTGCGTGACACTCACGAAAAAGGCGCTCCTTTCTCGGAAGAACGTCTTCGTCGACCGGTGCGGGCTGACCGGCGAACAGCGCTCAACTTTTGTGAAGCTGGCGATTGACCGAAACGCGGCCGTACACGCGTTGTGGTTGGTACGTTTGTCATGCTTTCCCAAATCCGCCACACTGTTTACTGCTACGTATGGAGCGCAGGGCCTACCCTTTCCAATCTCGGATATACACGCGGCCCGAGCGACTGACGCTTTCTTTTCTTTATCGTAAGGACTTACCAAAGGAGACTTTGTTTGACCGGCTAGCGAAACGCGTTGGTCACCCGACCGTTGGGGACGGGAAAGGCGTCGGGCTGTGTAAGCGGATGCTCGGCGCCAAGGCGAACTCGGCGCCGACGGCGGGGGAAGGGTTTGAAAAGGTGGTCCGGTGTCAAAACGAAGCGCAGGTGGAACAGGCGAAGGCGACTTATGTGTTGGTGCAAGCGATGGGTAGGGAACGTACCACCGATGATGACGGTGCGTCGGGTGCTACCGCGGCGGATGAGGCTGACATCGCGCATGCCGCTACCGCTAATCACACCGGCGGCGACGGTCGCGCCGGTACTACTGGAACTTCCGCTACCGGTCCCGCCGCAGCAACTCCTCCTCCTCCCAACGCGTTCGCGGCGATGATGGGAGCGGCGAAATCGAAAAAAGAAACCCTTTCTGGTGACCACTCGAAACAAGAAGCAGCACCCAAGAGAGCGGTAACCGGCGGTACTTCTTTTTGGCAAAGCGCTTTGAGCAACATCGCGAAGAATCCGGATCACGAAAAGTACGCCGGCGTCGTGGAATTTTTCGACGAAGAGTTGGTGGTGGTTAAAGACGCGTTTCCGAAGGCAACGACGCACTTTTTAGTGCTAGCGCGAGCCAAGGCTTTGGAAGACGGACCGAGTACGCTAACAAAACACCAAGTCCCGTTACTGAAACGCATGGCGGAAAAAGGCTCGGGGCTGTTTTTCGCGCAGCAGCGGGGAGGCGAAAAAAACACGTCTGCGCAAAGCGAGCCCAAAATCGGCTTCCACGCGGTTCCCTCCATGAAGACCCTACACCTTCACATTTTGAGTTCCGACTTGCAGGGTACGGGTATGCAAACACGAAGGCACTGGAACTCGTTCGCGACGGGGTTTTTCAAAAACCACAAAGACGTACTGGCCGTGTTGGAAACCGGCGACGCTACACAAATTAAAAACTTTTGGGATCCCGAGGAAGCGGAGCGAATCGTGAAGATGACCCCGCTGCGGTGTCACAGATGTTTCGACGGGCCGTTCCAGACCATGCCCAAGCTTTTTGGGCACTTGACGAACGAGTGTAGGAAACGGTAAGGGGAAGGGCTGCGTGCAGTGCTAGATTATCCTTTAAACACCCTTTATTTCCGATACCCTCCACAATCTATCCGTGGCACTAGGTACGCTTACCAAAGCGAATGCACAAGGTGCTGATGCATTTCAAACGAAAATTGTGTCGCAAGCATTCTCGGAAGCCTCCGAAGCCAAAACGACGCACAACGACTCACGCACGACACCCGCACGTATCGCCATGTCTCCCAACGCGACGCTCGGTGTGGAAACCCGCTTGCGCAAACGAACGCGCGAGCGTGAGGCTAACGCGGGCGATGCCATTCCGGGCCTTCTCAACGACGTCGTCGTCACGCACGTTCTCAAATCTGAGTATGCCGACGACCCCGCCGATCTCGCACGGCTCCCAGCGGTGAGCCGTGGGATGCGCGACGCGGTGGCGGCGACGGGGCTTCGGTTTGAGAAGCTTGATGAAGAACATGCCGCGGAGCTCGGATGTTTAAGCGCGGCGTAGCGCCTGCAACGGGGAGGGCGCCTGTCGCGTCAAGAATACCTTTGTCAGGCAGCGGCGAGTAGTGGACAGTTCGAGGAGTTGAAGGTGTTGCGCGAGAACGGCTGCCCGTGGGATGTGTCGACGTGCAGGTGTGCGGCAAGGGGCGGGCACCTCGATGTGCTGCAGTGGGCGCGCGCGAACGGCTGCCAGTGGGACGAGTATACGTGCTACTGGGCGGCGTTCCACAGACGTCTCGAGATGCTGCAGTGGGCGCTCGCGAACGGCTGCCCGTGGAGCAAGGATACGTGCGCGGCGGCGGCGAAGGGAGGTCACCTCGAGGTGAAGCATTGGCTGCGCGCGAAAGGCTGCCCGTGGGACAAGAAAACATGCTCGTCCACGGCAAAGGGTGGTCACATCGAGTTGCTGCAGTGGGCACGCTCGAACGGCTGCCCGTGGGACGAGAAAGCGCTGTACATCGCTGCTTTTAACGGCCACGAGACGGTGATGCGGGCGCTGATCGAAGCTGGCGCGGACGTCAACATGGCGAGGGATGACGGCGTAACGCCGCTGTTCATCGCCACTGGAATGGGCCACGAGGCGATTGTGCGGGCGCTGATCGAGCTGGATGTGGACATCGACAAGGCGGATGATGAAAACGCGACGCCGCTTTACATGGCCTCTCAAGACGGCCACGAGGCGGTAGTGCGGGTGCTGATCGAGGCGGGCGCAGAAATCAACAATGCGTTAGATGACGGCGCTACGCCGCTGTACGTTGCCACTCAAGAGGGCTTCGAGGAGGTGGTACGGGCGCTGATCGAGGCTGGCGCTGATGTCAACAAGGCGATGAATGACGGCACGACGCCGCTGTTCGGCGCCGCTCAAAACGGCCACGAGAAAATAGCACGGGCGCTTATCAAGGCGGGCGCGGACGTCAACAAGACAAACGATAACGGCGTGACGCCGCTGTTTAATGCCGCTGAAAACGGCCACGCGACAATCGTTCAAATTCTCACGGATGCCGGCGCGGCGTGACGACGGAAACGCCGGGTGTAGTAGGGATAGTAGGGATACCATGGCAGGAGGGGATATGGAAGTAGGACTTTCTCGTTACAAACCTCCTTTTTTTTGTCCTTTAGGGATATCTTCACATCCTACAGCACCTGCGTGAGCAGGATCCCTATCCCTACGAGGCCGACGACGGTGGATATCGTGGTGACCAAGGGCGCGCTCGTGCCCCCGATCGCCGTACCAGTCTCCACGTCGTACTTAGCGAACCTCGACCGCGGGGCGTTGCACTGCGGGCACACGTAGTCGCGGCCCTGTTCGGCGAACGCGGTGGGCAGGGTGTCTGCGATTGTTACACGAAAAGTGTCAGTCTTGCGTGTACAGTACAAGTAGAATGTATGGGCAAACAGTCTAACTGTGATGTATGCAGTCTAACTGTGATGTATGCAGTAACAGTTGCCAGTAATGTTACTAATAGTGTAGTCAAAGAGGGGCAGTAAACAGTCTTGGGATTTGGGAAAGCCCCAACACGTACACACGAACCCGCAGTCCACGCAGATGTGCGACGCCCTTTCCTTCTGCGCGGCGCTTAGTTTCTTTCCGAATCGGGGCGGTGAGGGTCGTTTCGGAAGTCGCTTGACATCCACGGTGGCTAGGATCTTCGGGTCCCGGACGACGATGAAGTCCACCTGGTTTGGGCAGGCCTGGATCGCTGAGCGCACGAACCCGAGCTGATCAGCAGGCCACAGTTCGTCCCCGAAAAAAGACGAGCAGTACACGATGTAATCGCCGCTCTTGAGACCCGCCTTCGCGGCATTGCCTTTCGCGGAGGCTACCTCAACGCCCCCGGAAACCCCTTTGTTGGACGCCTTCAACGTCACACCGAGAGGCTTCTCCACGGAGATCAGGGTCTCGCCGGCACCGGCTCTTGTTACGGTGGAAACGCGAGCCCTCGACGCGGTCATTGGGACGGCGCGTTTGGAAAGGCGCGCGCCCGTGAAGGCGGAGCCGCGCGAGGCGGCGGCGGCGGGGCTCATAACAGAAGCGAGGGCGGCCATGGCGTATCGACGGTGGAGGTCGGGCGCGCGTGAGGTTGTGGGGGGGGGTGTGGGGTGGCGCGGTGCAAGACGCGTTCTCATCATCATCAATTTGGATAGCGCGCTTTTGCCACGTAGGACCTGCTTCGCTGTCAGCCACTGCCTGCGACTGACGCGTTGCGCCGAGTATTTCCCATTACCACATTTCGCGGACTGATTGCGCATACAAGACGATGACAATAACTTTTTCTTTTGCAGGCGACAGGCGTCCTCCGGTGTCGGCGTATTTTCCATTCCGCCTCCGCGCTGTTCACGCATGCGTTGGCTCGGGCTCGGGCGCAAAGCCGGATTCGCGCCGTACCTCGCGATCGGGGTGGGGGTTTTGTCCGGGAACTTCCTCTTCGCGGACGCGTTGCGGGAGCACTTCGCGAAGCAAAGCGGGACGAAGAAGTAGAGTGCTTTGAGGGAACGCATTCATCGGAACTGCTCGGAAAAGGCGGCACCTGCACCGAAGGGTCTCGACACCGTCATCGATCGATGGCATCGACAGGTGACTCGCCGGCGTCGAAACAAGGACGGACCGGTAGTACCTCTCCCGATAACATGACGGCAACACCTCCATCAACAACCTCCGAAGTCAGAGCCCTGGAGTTTTACTGCGGCGTGGGTGGGCTGCACTACTCGTTACTCCGGGCGCGATCGAGACACACCCAAGAATCCACAAAAGTCGTGGGCGCGTTCGATATCAACCCGAACGCGAACGATACGTACGAACACAACTTCGGCGTGCGCCCTTGCGCGAACTCCCTGTACGCGGTGCCCCCCGCTAAATTCGACAAACTCAACGCCAACCTGTGGCTCATGTCCCCGCCGTGCCAGCCGTTCACGCGGCAGGGGCACCAGAAAGACGTCAACGACGGGCGGTCGCAGAGTTTTTTAAGGCTCATCGATATCCTCCCCGAGTTGAAAAACAAACCGGACCACCTGCTCGTGGAGAACGTGGTCGGGTTCGAGGTTTCGGAGGTACGAAAGGCGTTACTCAAGGCGTTACGCACGAACGGGTACACTTGTAGGGAGTTTATTTTGTCGCCAAGGATGTTCGGCGTGCCTTATTCGCGGCCGAGGTACTTTTGCGTCGCGAAACGAGTCGGGCTGCGGTGGAAGAAAATCGGCGACGAGGATGGAGGACAACGCGGAGTTACTGACTCAAAAGTCTCCGGAAATGAAGTGGATGACCGTGACTTGAAACAACACTGCTTGGAAGAAAGCGAGATGAAAGACAGTCACCGCGAAGCCGGCTGCGACGACGATATCCATTCAGTAATCCACCGCGTGCCCCCTCCCTCGTGTTTATCGGATCCCACGCACTGGGTTCCGGCGGGATTCCTTCGCGATCTCGAGTCCACCGACCCGACGGTGCGGGGTTTTCCCAATCACCACACACCGCCTTCCTGATTGCTCATACCCCGACTGAGACTTTTGTGTTACAAAAACAGGAAGCCACGGTTGCGCGACAGAAAAGGGAAGCCGGGCAAAGCGCGGAGACGGCGGCGAAGGTTTCAAAAGCCAAGGCGAGGGAAAACGAAAACGAAAACGAAAACGACACGAAAAACAAGAAAACGTACGGCGTCGCGACGCTGGCTGGATTTCTCGAGTCGAGCCCGAAAAGGAAGTCAGCGAGCAAACAGTGCGACGCGGGGTTTGGGAAACGTCCTGAAGCGGGGTTTGGGAAAGAGTGCGACACGGAGCCTGATTTGTACTCAGCCTACGCCGTGCCCCTCCCCGAGCTGAAGAAAGCGAAAAAGTCGATACACGCCGTTACGCAAACCGACCGCAAGTGCAACTGCTTTACGAAGTCGTACGGCAAGTTCGTGAAAGGCACGGGGTCGTTTCTGGTGGAGGGAAGGTTCGACTTTCACGACTGGGATTTGGGGGATTGGAATGCGACGGATTTATCAACCGGGGAGGACACGACCGGGGCTAAACCTGGGGATGCGACGGATTTATGTACTGGAGTTAAATCTGGGGATACGACGGATTTATCTACCGGGGACACGACCGGGGCTATCCCCGTCCCCAGCCCCGACCCGCCTCGCGCGCGGTACTTCACGCCGCGGGAAGTCGCGAACATCCACTCTTTTCCGCCAAACTTTTCGTTCCCAAAGAACATAACCCAAACCCAACAGTTCGCGCTGCTCGGGAACTCCCTTTCCGTAGCGTGCGTCGCGCCGTTGCTGGAGTTTCTGCTGGACGACGTGTAAATGAATCGGTGGATACGAAGCGAAGCGTCCAAGGTGGTCGTGTGTAGATTTCTTTTTAAAACGTAAAGAACACGCGCCGTCTCGTTCGTCTCGCTCGGGATTCGGGAGGGAATCGAATCAGTATTCGTACTCACCGTCGGAGTCGTACTCGGAGTCGTACCCATCTTCGTACTATTCCTGGATCCTTCTTATCTTTTCCCGAAGTCTTTCTTGCTCTTCTTTCTGTTCCTTTAACTCCGCGGCAGACCAGGAACAGTCGGGATCTGCGGTTCTCTTGTCGTCCTCCGTTAGCCTCCAGTGCGCTGCCCACTCCAGCAGCTCTGCATAGTGAAGTCTATGCGTTGGAATCCGTTGAGGGGACGGAGGCCCTTAGGCGCGCCGAATTTCTCGCACCGCTCGTCGCAGAACCGAATCGCAGTGATCGTCTCTTCGGGCAGCGGCTCCTCGCGACCCTCGTGAAAGGCCTGGACAGCTTCCGCGCTGATAACGACGTGCGTGACAGTCGACTTGCCCTTCCTTTTGTCGCCGCGCGCGTTCTTTTCCGTGTCAGTCAATACGACGTTCTTGGCGTCGCATCCGGGGTATCGGCTGGCATGCGCGCGAAACGCCTTGAAGGCGGCTTCGGGCATGTGCCAGTCGATTAACAGCTCGAACTTGGTCTGGTCGATGTGACTTTGGAGGGGGGTAAAGTACGTTTTCTCTGGAGTTTTTGCGAGCCACTCCGACGACAGTTAAAGGCGTTACTCGCCGTCGCTTTTGGTGTTGGCGAGGTACTCCTTCTTCTTCTTCTCGTTGAGCAAGTCCGGGATCCTGGGTGCGTCGTGACTTTGGGCGAGATGGTGCGCAAATCTGGATATGACGTCGTCGAGCGCCTTCGCCGCGCTTTTGGAGAGACTCGCTCGGTCCAGCGCGGGGAAGACAGGCAGAGGGAGGACAAAGACGTCGCTGAGTTTTTGCGCCCCTCCGTACTTTCTCATATCGCCGGAGCACCAGAAACCATCCTTCATCCATTCTCGCCATTCGACATCCTCGGTGGGAGGCTTCCACTGGGGCACCGGGGGCGCGACGGGGTCGACGTCCTCGTTCTTGCGCTTCGCCATGGCGGCGTGACGCGTGGCGGGAAGTGCGCGTCGTTCAAAAAGCAACGACAGAGGTGAGGAACGCGTTATTTGAAATTTCTTCTTTTCGTCAGAGATTTCAGAACTATTTCTCTCCTCTCCTTACCTTCCCAAAAAATAGAATACCCACCCCTACCCTTTCCTCGCCATCGCTTTCAGTTTCGCGAACGAGTACACGCCGAACCCGCCTAGGGCGACACACGCGCCGGCCGCCATTTCCCACGACCAGTCTTTCGTTTCCCCGAACAACACGCGGCTGATTGTGACAAAATAAATGTCAGCATTGTATGGGCAATCAGTCGGCGGAATGTGGAAATGGGAAATACTTACCTGAACAACACCAACATCGCGACCTTCGCGTTCCCGAGCACCGTCGTGGTCGTCGCGCTGGTCATCGCGATTACCTTGTTGTGCACCCAGTTGTACACCACCGCGTTGCAACACCCTAGCAACACCAGTTTCAGTAAACCAGTACCTGACACGAAACCGGGTGTGGCTAACGAGGCTTCCGAAAAAAGGTCGTCCTCCGCGCCATCCATCGATAATCGTTTCGTCATCCTATCGAACTCCAACACAAACGCAATCGGCGCGAGTAACCCGAGCACCACCGGCGAGGTGTAAAAGGTTAAGCTCACCGCATCCAACTTTTCGCCGCCCATTATCTTCCCACTAAATGTCATCATCAGCGCGTTGCTAACCGTGGCTATTACGCAGAAAACCAGCCCCACCAATTGGTTCGGCTTTTCGTCGACGTTGGACGCGCTGCCCAGCACCGTACCCATCACGCCGAGCGCCACTAGGGTCAGCCCGACCGCTTCTGTTTTCGTTGGGATTTTCTTCTCCACCACCACCGCGCAGGCTGCGCAGACTACTGGAATGCTCGCCCTGATGACCTGGTTGTACGACAATGACAGGTGTAGCAAACTGGCGTTGTTCAGCGAAATGTTTATCGCCATGAACGTCCCTATCGCGAGTAACCCTTTCCACAGCCGTGTAATAACGTCCCGGTGCGACTCTTTTCCCACGTTGGACCGTAACAGCACGATAGGCGCGAGCGCGCATATCTGGAACAGCAGGTGCATGCACGTCAGCGAAACCGGGAACTTGAACCCGGCCATGCCCAGGGTGTATCTGTTCAGAAGATTCAGGGAGCTGTTCAAACCAAGGTACAATCCGACGGTCAGGATCACTCGCGCGGCGCCTGGGGGTTTGGGGGCGTACGCTCCAGAGGGGCCGAGGTCACCGGCAACGCCCATGACTGCGACTGCAGGTGCAGAGGTCCTGACACGGTGATCTGTGTCGAAAATCGAACCCTCGCGTGCCGTCGCGAGTGCATTTGCCGCCTCGGCGCGCGCCTCCAAAAGTCGATTGGCAAGTGCTCACTTTTCCTTGGCCGAGCGAACTTGATTCAACAAAACCGTACCAGTGGTATTTCGATTTCCTCGGGCAACCCTCCCCGGGCACTTCCTCCGCGCCTGTGTGTTGCCCTCAATTCACCCGCGCAGGTGCCACGGCCATGTCGCCGATGGTCGCGGTGCCGGGCGCGCGCGCCGTCGTCGCGGGTCACTGCGTATGGGCAAAAAGTCATGGGCGAGTCGGTACCATCGCGGTTTCGAAACCGCGCGGTGACATGTCAAATCGAAGTGCGAAATCGAAATCGACGGTGGGCTTTCACTCTGGTGGAGTGCTCCAAACCCCCTCCGCCAGAACACGCGTGGCTGGACACCGGCGAACGAGTGTGTTGACTTGTGTGTGCCGGGCTTTTCTTGGTGGCGGTTCGGGTGTGGCTGGCGAGGATGGGGACACGGCGGCTGTACCCCAGCGCCCGAAATCGAAACTCGCCGACCTCGATGATGCTGACATCGTGGAAATATCGCCTAAAACCGAAATCGAATCAACATCGACATCCTCCCCGAAACGTCTCGGCAAGACATTCTCCGCCAGCGTCTTGGGCGCGTCGTTGTTGCTCGCGGTCGCGTCGCTGTTACCGGTCGGAACCCCACACGCGCCGTCGCACGCGAACGCGGGTACCTCACTTGTTGGCGAAATCTCATCGAATGAAACCGGAGTTTCGAAAAAGGAAAAGGCGGACTCCGTCAAAAAAAACCAAAACTCGCTAAACTCGCACTTCACGCTGTACAAGGAATACACGCCGACCGAGATCTTCACGTACAAAGTCCAGAAAGTCTTCGCGTTACCGCTAATAGGCAAGGTGCTTTGTTTGTTCATCTTAACCGTCCCGATCGTGTTCGTGGGGGCGGTGGCGTATAAAGTAGTCGACGCGCTCGGGGGCGGCGGCGCTTCTGACTCGGATGGAGACGAAGGTACGGCCTTGGGCCTTTCCCAAATCCGGGGACACACTGTTTACTACCCCACTTTGAATGCACTACGGCCGTAACATTTACCAGTACTGGCAACTGCTACACACGGCACACGTGCACTGTTTGCGGAATACAGTACACCCATAGACTCGCGACTGACGCTTTTCGTTCCCAATCGCAGCTGACGGGGACGACGACGGTTCCTTTAAAGACAACCTAAAGAACGCGTACTTCAACCTGTTCGACATCCCGGGCGCTGACGCGACCACGGACAAGAGCCTTTGGAGTGGAATCGTGACGCAAACAATCGTCTTCACCGGATTCTTCGTGTTCGCCGTGATCATAGGCATTATTTCCGACGAAATCGCGACCAAAGTGCGTGTTGCGCGTTTCCCAAATCCAGGCACACTGTTTGCCGATTGTCCAGAGTACAATGTTTGTCCATACATCGCCCAATTCAAGACTGACCCTTTCTTTTACTATCGTAAGGTGGAGGAGGTGAAAACGGGAAACAACAAGGTCATCGAAACCGACCACACCGTGGTGGTGAATTGGAACTCGCAGTTAGTGCCTCTTTTGAAACAAATGGCAGTCGCGAAGAGCGAGCGCGCCGGGACTTTCGACAAACCCGTGGTTCTTTTAGCGGACATCGACAAGGAAACCATGGACGACTTGGTAGCGAACGCCCTCGAGGATTCGCCGCCCCTAGAGGTGGTGACCCGAAGAGGTACGGCCTTGGGGCTTTCACCAAATCCCGCCTCCCTGTTTTGCCGGTTGTCCGCCCGTAATTACTCATACTCATGGCCCGAAAGACTGACACTTTTGTTTTACAATCACAGGAAACCCGTTTGACGCGGACGACTTGGCGAAAGTAAACGCGTACCGCGCGCGGCGAGTCATTATTCTTCACCCGCACGAAAAAGACGTCGGGATGCTGGGGTATGGCGGGGACGGGAGTTTAAACGGAGCGCTTCTTCCCGGTGACTCGCTGCAGAAGCAACAGCGTGAGGAAGCGCTGAAAGCCACCGTGGTGCTGAACCTCCTCGCGGATCGCGGGCGGGAAAGTTTCCCCGACGTCATCGTGCAGATGCCGTACCGGTTACCTGAAAAGCAGGACCTGGTGGGACACGCGCTGCGGCTCACGACCGGCAACATGTACGTTTCGGATAGGCCGTCGGACGAACTGCTACACGGAGAAACGTTCCGGGTGATGGACGCGCAACGGCCGTACGTGCAGGTGCACGGGAGCGAAAACACGGGCAAAATTTCAGCCTTCGCCGCGTTTCAGCCCGGAACTTCTCGTATTTTCGAAGAGCTGTTCAAGCAATCGGAAGACACCCCCGAGTTTTACCTATCCCACGCGCCTCAGTTCGTGGGGAAAACGTTCGGTGAAGGTAAGTATTTCCCAATCACCACATTCCCCCGACTGATTGCCCATACGAGACTGACATTTATTTTTACAATCTCAGCGTGGCGGATGTTGCCCAACGCTACGTTGTGCGGTTTGAGTCACGTTGATGGCAGTGTTTCGCTTGCGCCGAGGGACGACATCGTCATCAAACCCACCGACGAAGTCGTGATGCTGAGCGAAACGAGCACCGTGGCGGTGGCGAACGCGAACGACGTGGCCGGCGTGCCAAATCGCGGGTCGCAGAAACACTACATGCGTTTAATGCCGGATTCGCAAAAAGGCCCGGTGAAACTTCTGTTCGCGGGGTGGAACCCGGAAACGAAGACGGTGCGTATTGGGCCTTTCACCAAATCCCGCCGACTGGTTGCGCATACAAGACTGACACTTTATTCGTACAATTGCAGGCGGCGGCGTTGGCGCTTACCATGGCACCGCACGGAAGCGAAATCACGGTCCTTTCCACCGACGGAAACTCGCAAAGTGCGGGTTCGGCGTCGACGCTGCGGTCCTCAAAAAACTGTAAGCTGAGGGTGGTGAAAGGTACCCCCACCGCGTACGCGGATTTGGAAAAAGCGCGCGTGTTTGAAATGGACGCCGTGATTGTTATGCCCGACTTTTCGCAAGCCAAGAGCAAAAGCGAAGAGGACGCCGGGGTTTTGGCGACGTACGTATTAGGGATTTCCCAAATCCTGACCCAGCGTTTACCGCCCCTGCGTGACTGTTTACTGTTTACTACATACATCACAAGTGCACTGTTTTATCTCTCAGCTGGTGACTGTTTGTCCAAACATCGCCCGATACAGTAAACCCACACTCGCCGACTATGGACTGACCTTTTTCTTTCCCAACCGCAGCATTCTGCAAACGCGCGCCGTGTGTTTCGACCACGCCGAGTTGAAAAAGCTCGCGAAACCGAAACAGCCGCACGTCGTCGCGACCTTAAACACGGAAAGCGCGAGGTCCATCGTGGAGCTGATGGGACGAGTGGGTGAGACGGAGGTTTCCCCCGACGTTATCATGAGCGACGAAATCGTGGGGGGGGCGCTTCTGCAGGTACGTGTTGCATTTCCCAAATCCGCCACACACTGTTTTATCTCTAACGCTGGTGACTGTTCAGACCGAAGCTGGTGACAGTTGACCAGGCCATCGTCCAATACACATACCGATTACCCTGACTGCTGTCCATACATCGTCCAATACACGCCCAACAAATGGATTGACCCTTTTCTTTTCCACAGGTCGCGGCGAACCCCAAACTCGCCGGGCTGTTCGACGCACTCCTCGCCACGGAAGGTAAGTATTTCCCCATTACCACATTCCGCCGACTGATTGCCCATACGAGACTGACACTTTCTTGTTAATCTCCAGGACACGAGATGTACCTGCGAGACTCTCAGGCGTTTGGCGGGGGCGATTCGCGAGTTCCACTCGACGACGGCACTGAGCCTCCTGGGGTTACTTGGGGAACCATTTGCGAGCGCGCGCGGGAGCGGGACGAACTGGCGCTCGGCGTGATGCGCGAAAACGGCGAGTTTACGATTTCGCCGAGCAAAAACGAACGCTTCGTGTTTCGTTTGGGCGACCGCGTGGTGGTGCTGGCGGATGAACTTTAACATCCCAGTGGCGGGGAGGAGTCGTTTGGACAGGGGTGGTACGAGTAGTGGTACGAGACGAGTAACGCGTGGGTTCGTACCCGACGCGGTTTTTATGAGGTTTATTTTATTGAATCAAACGTCAACGTTCGGTTCGTCTCCCGGGAACGCTTTTCGTACGTAATAGTTCCCGTGACCGGACCAGATTTATGAATAACAACTTGAGACCTTTCACGGACAAAAGCGCAGGTAGTGTCGGGACGTTACCGGGGCGGTAAAAGCGCCCCCGCGTCGTTCATTCGCGGATGACTCGGTGTCCGTACACATGTACGGACACTTGCGTCGAAACCTTTCGTATGGGCAATTAGTCTGATGCACCAATCGAAGTAAGTCACGCGTCGCGCGCTTACGAGAGCTGCCCGCAGTCCGCGATGACGACCTGCTTGGTGCACTTGCCCGATGACGAACCCACCTTTTCGATGTTGGTCACGACGTCCAGGCCTTTGGTCACGTTGCCGAACACGCAGTGCTTGCCGTCGAGCCACGCGGTTTGGACCGTGCACAGGAAGAACTGCGAGCCATTGGTGTTGGGCCCGGCGTTGGCCATGGAGAGCACACCAGGGCCGGTGTGCTTCAACACGAAGTTCTCATCCGCGAACTTAGCGCCGTAGATGGATTTGCCGCCCGTGCCGTTGTGGTTGGTGAAATCACCGCCCTGGCACATGAACTGGGGAATCACCCTGTGGAAGGACGAACCCTTGAACCCGAATCCCTTCTCGCCCGTGCACAGGGCGCGGAAGTTTTCTGGGGTGGTGGGGAGGAGGGGGGTTGTCAGTATTAATGAACGACTACTAGTCACTAGAAACAGGGTCGAGGTTCGAGTTTGTGGTGGTGAGCGTGGCAGCGGAAGCACCCACGGAAGGGGAAGGTTTCGATGGCGCGTGTCGAAAAACAGCCGCGATCGGCGAGTCGGTCGTCTCGATTGGCGGGCGAAATCGCGACGCGACCTGACCGATGTCTGGTAAAACGTCGTGCTGTGTCACGCGAACGCGAGTCACAGGTCGATTCACTCGCAGTACCGAGGGAACCGTCGTGTTGATCTCGGGGATACACGTGCCGATCGTGGTTCGGGGACACCGAACGACGTCCCGATCGTCCCGGGGGAAAGAAACTGTCGGCGATCTGTCGTTTTCTGAGATCACTCTTCGATCACGAAGGGAACGGGAGTCACGCGAAACGTACCCGCGGTCTTGGGGGTGACGTCCGCCCTGAGGGTCATCTCGATCCTCCCGGCGGGCTCGCCGCCGATGGTCATGTCGAAGAAGCAAATGGGGTTGGCCATTTTGTGTTTGGGTGGGGGTTGGTGGGTGCGGCGGAAAGTGACGAATGCAGCGACCGAGTTGCAGACCCTGAAAATACAAAATCGTCCTCAGTTTTCTGCGGGCGCAAGATCTGGTGATGACCCGACGGTTGGTTCCTTCGGTGTTGACCGCACTCTTTACGCGCGCCTTCCTTGTCGCGTTCGCACCGAACTCAATCTCGGCGCTGTTTGGTAAGCGCCCGGTGGTCGCGTATCGCGTCGCGGAACGGTCGTGCGGCGCATTTGGTGACGGCCGAGGGCTCGCATCCCAGGGAGACGTTCGTGCTCCGTTCTTTTCGTTTCCACAAACGAGATGGCGCCCGCCGCCAACGAGCTGTGCAAGCTCCTGGACGCCGACGAAACCTTGCCCGGGGTCGCATTCGGGGGGTCGGACGTGGATCACGAGCGGTACGAAAGGGCGGAGTCAGCAAGGGCGCAGGCTGAGTCGGACGCGGCGGAGGGCAAACGACGGTTGGAAGTGGCGCGGACGCAGTTCGCGGAGTACGCGACTTCGAAGGCGGACGAATCGCGGGCGTTGCGGGATGCTATTTCAAGACTAGCTTCTGTGCACGCCGGGTCCGATGTAGTAACCGATGCGCTCGCGCAACTAGATTTACTCGCGAAGCAAGCGGAAACGGAAGCCAGGGCGATGGCGGCTAACGCGGAGGCGGAGGCGTTGACCAAGACGGAGGCGCGTTTGTTGAACGGCGATGACTCGACGACGGCGGTAAACGGCGACGGAGACGCGAACGACGCGAACGACGTGGACATGGCCGATCCTTCAATCGGCCCTGTTGAAGCAGACACAGCCCCTACTTCTTTGAATATGTCTGCTGATTCCTTCACCGACCGCGCGAAGTACATCCCGCTGCGGCTCGATATGGAGGAGCGCAAGTTGTTGCGCCTATTGGAAGCCTGTCTGCACGTCAGCGAATACACCGATCGCGTGGACGTGATAACTTTCCGCGGTAAGACGCAAAGGATCACGCAGCAGTTAAAAGAAATATGCGCCATCATGTGCGGCCTGGTCGTTGCGACGGATTACAGGAAAGGCCAGGCGCTGATCCGGGACAAGGAATTTGAGGAAAACGCCGAGTTCTTTCAAGCCGTTTTCGAGATTGGCCGACGGCACAAAATCATGAACCCGGAAAAGATGCGCAGCGAGTACGGGAAGATGGTCTACCTGCTCCAAGATTCGCAGACTGATGAAGTTACCGAACTTTTGGGGTTCAAGCTGGTGAAGCCTTTAAGAACAGCGTATACGCTGTTAGCGGAAAAAGGTGGACTGGACATGTTACGCGATCCATTGATGGAAACCGCGACCGCCGAGATTGCGCACGCGCACAAACAAAGATTCCTGGTCCAGAAAGAAATCCGCGCAAAGGAAAAAGCGCGCGAGTTTCTTGCCCGGCGCTATGCCACGGACGAGTTACCGAGTGAAGACATTTTACGGGTTTTGTACTCGATTTCGGACAACAACGCGTATTTGCGGTTCAACCGGGACCCGGTTTCGAAGATGCTGGCGTATTTAACCGAGTTTTTCGACGCGAAAACCCCGGAGTCGCGGGAGTTTTCGCTCGGCATCTCCGTGGGAAGTGACGGCGCGCGCTTGTCGCACACGCACGAAAGGCAATTCCTGTACGTATCGCAGAGCTTGACGCTTTGGCGGGAAGTGTCAAATGACATGTTCAAGCTGTGGACGCTGGCGGAGGGCGATTTGCTACGGCACGACAACAGGTATTCGCTTACGAACACGGGGCAGGGGCTTAACCGGGTGCAGTCCGCGCCCAACGTGGGTAAAGCCATGCACGCGGTGCTGCACAAGTGCCAGAAAAGTTTAGGCGGGTGGGTGGGGAGCAGCGTGGTACATCTCGGTGACCACAACGTCCCGAACGCGCTTATGTTTATTGACAAGTACACGCAGGTGCCGAGGATACTAGGCCCGACCGCGTTGGTGGTGGACTCGCTTGAGGAGCTTTGCAGAGACGCCGGGTTGAACACGTACGTTTGCAGCACGTTCGGGTCGGTCGAGAACTGTCGCAAAACAATCCTTGTCGATTTCTTCCGGCACGCCTTCGACGGAAGCGGCGCCGATAACTTTTTCGACGCCGGGTCGTGCATCGACGGCCGGCTCACGTCCGCGTGGAACTGGTGCTCCAAAATCGAAAAGAAACCGTACTACCCGGTGTTTAAGTTAGCGGGCTTCGCGGGGTTCGACGGGGGGGACTTCCGGAGCTAGGCGAGTGGTGAGGATGAGGTAGGATTGTCTTTTTAATTTGCTATTTTCTCGTTACTTCCGGAGCTAGGTGTTTGGGGAGTTGCCGTGTGTGTGTGTGATATGATTCACAGTCCTATCTCTTAGAAGAGTCTCTCCTGCACTCCAAGCATCTGTATTTCAGCTTGCCGTGAGGGCATGGGGTGCCCGTCACGCAGTTCTTTTTCAGCTTGCCGTGCGGACAGGGGTTGCACGCCGCGCAGCTGCGTTTCAGCTTGCCGTGAAGGCAGGAGTTGCACACCGCGCAGCCGTCTTTCCGCTTGCCGTGGGGGCAGGGGTTGCACTCCGCGCAGTCGTATTTCACCTTGCCGTGCGGGCAGGGGTTGCACTCCACGCAGCTGCGTTTCACCTTGCCGTGAGGGCAGGTGTTACACTCTGTGCAGTTGCTTTTCAGCTTGACGTGAGGGCAGGGGTTGCAGTCCGCGCACTTGCGTTTCAGCATGCCGTGAGGGAAGGGTGTGCACTCCGCGCAGTTGCTTTTCAGCTTGCCGTGAGGGCAGGGGTTGCACTCCGTGCACCTGCCTTTCAGCTTGCCGTGAGGGCACCCGTTGCACACCGCGCAGTTGCTTTTCAGCCTGCCGTGGGGGCACGGGTTGCAGTCCGCGCACTTGCGTTTCACCTTGCCGTGGGGGCAAGGGTTGCACTCAACACAACTTCCCTTTTCCTTCCCGTGCGAGCATCGTCTCTCCCATCGCGTCTCGTGTACCACGGTATCACGGAGATCCCACGTGCGTCCGCGTGCGGCTATCGCATCGTCGCGACGGTTCGCAACGCTTGTCGGTGGTCTGGAAGCGTCCGGAAGGAGCACGACACGAGAGCGCTGGGGCACGAAGTGTGGTTCACTCGTGGGTCTCGAATCCACTCTTCGTTTGGCTCTGCTTTTATTGCTGTAGTTTTTTCTCGTTACTCCCGAAGCGTAGTCCACGTTAAAGGTCAGTGGGTGTGTCGCGTCCCGGAGTGGGTCGGGAGTGTTTGCCGGGTCGCGGAAACACCGTCCCGCGCGTGGCCGGTCCCGCGTTCCCCCCGGAGACGCCGTGTGGGTGCCCGGGTCGTGGCGGTGTGTGGGACGGCGGCGCGTCCCGGTGTTCCTATAAACACGACATGACGCGTTTTTCCATAGCCGCGTACGCCACGCAAATCCACCCACTACACTACGCCAAAACCTGGTACTTCGTGAGCTTCGCGGGGTACGCGTGCATGACCCCGTACTTGCCGCTGTTTTACGAAAAGTGGGGTTTAACGAGGACGGAAATAGGCGCGGTGAACGCCCTAAAACCGCTGGTGTCTTTCGTGGCGACCCCAGCGTGGGGATGGGTGGCGGATTACACCGGGAAACACAACGCCCTGTTCTTCTGGAAAACGGTGAGCCAAGGGTTGGGGTATTGTGCACTCGGTTTTTTCGTGCCGAAGCACTTCACAAACGTATTCGTGTACATTTTCTTCCTGGAAACAACCTGCGCGGCGACGATGACGTTGGCGGACGCGGCGACCGGAACGATGTGCAGACGCGCTTCTTCGAAGAATGAAAAACCGTGGGGCGGAAATACCTACGGAGAGATTCGCCTTTGGGGCGCGGTTTCCTGGGGGTTTCTTTTCGGGCCTGCGATGGGCGCGGCGCTTACGTATTTGCCGACAACGCTAGCGAACCACGCGCCGTTCGTGGTGTACCCGATATTCCTCGCGGCGTCCGCCGCGACCACGCTGGGGTTTGACTTTACGCCGTTTTCGGAGGAATTCGGGGATGGGGATATTGGGGATGCCGGGTTGGGTGGGGACGGAGGCGACGCCGGTGTTGATTCTCCTATCACGTCTTACGAATCCGACGACGAGGACTGCGCGCTGACCACGGCGACTGTGGCACCAGACCCGTCAGCACCAGGCACGGGGTCGAAAAGCAAGCCGGTGAAAAGCGCCGAGTCGGCGCGGGCGAACAGTACGAACAGTCGCGGCGTCGGTTCCAAAACCTGGGCGGTGGTTTCCACGCCCACCAACGCGGCGACGTTTTTCGCCTTCACCCTGATGTCCGCCTCCATGGCCGTCACGGACACGTACCTTTTCCTGTGGATGGAGGACAGCTCAATCGGCGCGTCCCGGCTGTGCATGGGCGTCGCGCTTGGTTTCACCTGCGTTTCCGAGGTGGTGCTGTTTAAAAACGAAGCGCGGATAAAAAAGCACGTCAGCACGGAAGCCTCGATCGTGCTGATTCTGTTTTGCTACGCCCTGAGGCAATGGTTCTACGCGTTGTTACCGTGGTTATCTACTTTGACACCAGCAGGCCCGTGGGTTGTGTTGCCAGCGCAGCTGCTGCACGGCATCACTTTCGGGTTGTTTTGGTCAGTGGGCACCGCGTTTGTGCAGAAAATAGCGCCAAACGGACAGACGAGCTCGGTCATGGGTACGGCCTCAGGGCTTTCCCAAATCCAGGCACGCGGTTTACCGCCCGTCTTTGAGCGCACTACTCGTGACGTACGTAGCGTCGCCAGTACTAGTAACATTTACCAGTACTGGCGACTGTTACGAACACATCACACGTGCCCTGTTTACCGCCCCTGGACGAACGCACTACGTTACGTAACATTTACTGGCGCGCTGGCAACGGTTACGAGCCCACACTCGCCGACTCTCCGACTGACCCCGACACACTGTTTGCCGCTTGTCTAGAGTAATTACTCATACGCATTACGAAAGACTGACACTTTTGTGTTTCTTTTCCATTCGCAGGCGTGTTCGGCGGGCTCAACGCGTTTGGGTCGTTTTCGGGATCCGTGCTGGGCGGCGCCGTGTTTCACACGTTTGGGGGCGGCGGTTTGTTCGGGGGAATCGGGTGCTTGAACTTTGCGTTGGGTTGTGTGGCGTACCAAATGCTGATTAGTAACGGGAAGTCAGGAAGGGGGTTGAGACGGGTCGGGAGTTGGAGGGAGATGAAGGATGGATTCGCGCGGCGAAGCCATTCGCTGAAAAGTTTGTTGGGCCGAAGCGCTGGGAGCGGTAGTAGTAGTAACAGAGGAGGGTGGCACGCGGTGGCGTCGGAGGATTGCGACCCCCGGGCGGTGGAGATGGGCGGTGTGGGGGATGGCGCTGGCGTGACTTAGTAGAACAGAGAGCAGAGGAGTAGACACCGGACCCAGTTGTTCTGTGAATGAAAGCGCGCAAAACGAATCGCATTTTTTGGCCGACAATTAAGAGTTTCTTACCCTTCATCATTTCCCCACAATCGCGACTAAATGCTCTGTCACCCCCCAATCGACCCAAATCGGTCAACTCGCGTTTCAGAGTCTCCAACGGAAGCTCTGACCATTCTCGATTTACCACGGGCCGCGGGAGTCGGCGCGGGCATACCCCCCCGCGACCGGAGGGTCGGGGTTGTTGCCTGGGACGCGAGGCGGGATACGGCGGTATGCGGGCGTCGTCGGCGGCGCGCGCGGGGGTGGGGACGCGACGGTCGGGGAACGAGGCGCGGGAGAGCCTCGGAGATGGGGTGAGTCATGACATGCGGCGCTCGTCCGAGAGCGGTGCGTCGGCGCTGCGAGGCCAAAGGAGTTCGCGGAAAGTAGCCATGTCGCTGATGCGAGAGGGTGGGATTGGTAAAATGAAGGTATGTGTGATGACCTTGGGTCGGTTTGGTGGCCCAACGGAGACGTGGTTTCCCCAGCCACCGATCCACACGGCACCGAACACGTTCCTCACGGTGACGCGACCAGTGTTAAATTCGACAATCGTTCGACACGCGGGTCCCGACCCGCGAACCGTTTCGGGGACGAGGTTTGGCCGTTGCGAACCCGGATCCTGGGTCACGCACATCCCAGGAGGAGATACCGACCGTCCCCAACCGCCCTCACCGATCCCCGCGCGTCCCCATCCCGCGAATCCCCGAATCTGACCACAATCCATCATCAATCATCCCGAAAAAAAAAACCTCGCAGTCAATCTTGATTGAAAAGTCCCTGTACGTTTTACCCGTGCACAACCCGCTTCGGAATTTCGCGATTCGGGTGGTGTACCACAGACATTTCGACAAGGTCATCATGGGTTTGATCGGTTTGAATTGTGTTTTCCTCGCGATGGACTCGAAAGCGCCAGGGTTCGAAGACACGACTCGCGGAGAACTCATCGCGTTGGCCGAACCAATCTTCCTGGCGCTTTTCTGTTTAGAGATGAGCTTGAAGATTCTGGCGTGCGGTTTCTTTGGACACGAAAACGCGTATCTTTCGGATGGATGGAACAGGCTGGACTTCTTCGTGGTTATTCTTGGTGTCCTGGCGGCCCTCGATTTGGGGAACTTCAGCGCGATTCGCGTGGTGCGGGTGTTGAGACCGTTGCGCACGATACAGGGGTTCGCGGGAATGCGGCGTTTGATCGAGGTACGTCTTGTATTTCCCAAATCCAGGCACACTGCTTGATGCCTGCATGGAGTGCAGTTACGCAAGTCTTACCACTACAATAAGTGCACCAGAGTATAAGACTGTATTCCCACTATGCATAAATCGCCCAACACAAGACTCAGACTGACACTTTTCTTTTACAATCCCAGACCCTTTTGAAATCCATGCCCCTGCTGTTCGACGTCACCGTGCTGGTTTCTTTCCTGTTCTTCATTTTCGGGTTAGTCGGCGTGCAGCTGTTCGGAGGGGCGTTCACACACAGGTGCGCCATGGTGAGCAACGCGCCGAGCGACTGCGTGTTGTGCGGGGTGGCGGGCGCGATTGATTCGAGTACGGGGTGCGACGTCGGCGCGTGCACCAGTTGGAACACAGACAACGACACCTGGATTCCGGCATGGCATGCCACGACAGATGACGTAACGTGTGGGGGGCCGACTACTGGCAAATGGCCAGTGGTGGACACGTACACGCCGGCTGGGTACAAGTGTCCGTCTTTCGAGGAGGGTAGTTTTTGCGCCACCGGGTTCGCGAACCCAAACTACGGCATCACCAACTTCGACAACGTGTTAAACGCGTGGCTCACGATTTTCCAGTGCATCTCCCTTGAAGGGTGGACGGACGTGATGTACCTGGCGAAAGACGCGGTGTCGCCGTGGGCGTGGATTTACTTCGTCGTGATGATCATTCTTGGGAGTTTCTTCGCCGTAAACCTGGCGCTGGCGGTGCTGTTCGTGAGCTTCGTGGACGGCGGGCGGGCGGCGCGGGACGAGGAGGTCGAGACGGCGGACAGAACGTTTCTTGAAGGCGGTGGGCCTGATGAACCCAGTGGTACGGACGTCGCGCTGTTAAACGGCGAGGACCAGACCGAGGAGGAGTACCAGGCCCTGAAGCTGTTGGAGCTGGGGGCGCGGCTGGAGCAGGCGGGGACACACACGGATGGGGGGGAAATGGGGACGCCCAGGGTGGGGCGGGCCGCGGTTGTCGAGTCTGTTGCTGAAGCGGTTGTGGAGTCTGTTGCTTCCGCGACAGGTGGCAACAGTACCTCGCCAACTACGCCAAGTGTCACGAGCCCTTCCAACATGGGCAGTTTGCAGTTCCGGTCGGCGAAGGTAACGCCGGTGAAGACGCCTTTGCGTCAAGACGCCTCCCCCGCGGCCGCGGTTACCGGCGGCCGGAAGCCCTGGCTGGACGAGGGCTTTGGCGATATCCAAACCTGGGTCAAATCCAAAGGCGCGGAGGTTGAGGACATTTCCGTGGACCCGGTCAACGGGCAAATTCGGGTGGTCACGCCGAGCGCGCAAACCAAAGCGCAACGTTTCTGTCGCCGGCTCGCCACGTCAACACGCGCCGCGAACCTCACCATGTTCCTCATCGTCGCCAACACCGCTTTGATGGCGAGCGAGTTCCACGGCATGCCGGCTACTATGAAACTGGCGTACGAAACCTTAAACCTGGCCATAACGGTTTACTTCGGCGTGGAGATGGGTGTTAAGCTAGTTGGCCTGACTCCGAAAGGTAAGGAACTTTCCCACTCACCACGTTCCGCCTCCCTGCTCGGCCCGATTACCCTGACTGTTTACTCATACACATCACGACTGACTGACACTTTCGGATTTTGTCGTGTCAAGGGTACGTCGCGGATAAGTTCAACGTGTTCGACGGCGTGGTCGTGGTGGTGTCCTTCGCTGAGTTGTTAATCACGAGTGTCACGGGCGACGGCGGAGGGATGCTAAGCGCGTTGCGCACAGGCCGGCTGCTGCGAGTGTTCAAGCTCGCCCGGTCGTGGCCGCAGTTGCGGAACATCATCACCACCATTTTAAGCACGATTCCGTCAATGTCAAGCCTCGCGGGGATGTTGCTGTTGTTCATCTTCATCTTCGACCTGCTCGGCATGCAGGTACGGCCTTGGGCCTTTCCCAAATCCGCCACACCTACGTTTTACCTCTAACGCTAGTCACGGTTAAGACCGATGGCCGGTGACTGTTGTCCATACATCGTCCAATACACATACCGATTACCCTGACTGTTGTCCACACATCGTCCGATACATGTCCAACACGCGCCCAACAAATGGACTGACACTTTGTTTCCACAATCGCAGCTGTTCGGGTACAAATTCCTGTTCTGCGACAGCTACGACGTGGCCGGCGCATCACCTACGTGCCCGCCCGGTTACACCGAACAATGCCCGGTACGAAACGAGTGCTACACCACGTGTACCTCCGAAATGGCGAACCAGTGGGTCACGTTCAACGCGGAAACGGGCGCGGCGGGGAAGTGCGTTGGGTTTTCGAATGCGGACGATGCAGAAAACGTCACCTACCTCGCCCGGCTCGGCGCGGCGGACCGACCGCGACACCACTTTGACGATTTCTTCTGGAGCTTCATTACGATTTTCCAGGTCCTGACGGGCGAGGACTGGAACGCGGTGATGTTCGACGCCATGCGAACCGTGGGGCCGTGGGCATCGGTGTATTTCATCGCCATCGTGGTGATCGGGAACTACGTGGTGCTGAATCTTTTCCTGGCGATTCTGCTTGATAACTTTTCCAACCTCGCGCAAGCCGGCGCCGGCGACGAGACGGATGGCAAGCCTTCGGAAAAACACAGACGCTTGGTGAAGGAGAAACGCATTGAAAACGAGACGAAAGCGCGGGAGACGCGACGGGTACAACACGCGGCGAGGGAAAAAAAAGATGGGTTGGAGAAAGCCGCCGCCGGGAGCGACGAGGCGGACGCGCGCCGCGCGGTTCGGAAACTTTTGTTTTCGAAAAATCGAAAGAAACTCGAGTGGTTCGTCACGCACCGTCGGTTCGACGCCTTCATCTTGGCCATGATCGTTGCTTCAAGCGTGGTGCTCGCAATAGACGCCCCCGCGGAGGTGGCGCAAAATTCCCAAATGAAGTACTGGCTCGACTTTTTCGACCTACTCTTCGTGTTGGTGTTCGCGTGCGAAGCATTACTAAAAATGTGCGCGCTCGGCAAGCGGTACTTCAAATTCGGGTGGAACCTGTTAGACTTTTGCATCGTGTCCGTCGGGGTCGCGGCGGCAGTTATACAGAGCCTCGCGTCCGCGGACGACGCCAACGCGGTGATGGCGGCGAAACTTCTCCGGGCGACGAGGGCGCTGAGGTACGGCCTTGCGCGTTTCCCAAATCCAGGCACCTACGTTTTACCTCTTACGCTGGTGACTGTTCGGACCGATTACGGTGACTGTTGTCCATACATCGTCCAATTCACGCCCAACACGGGACTGACACTTTTCTTTTTTACAATCAGGCCGCTGCGGATCGCGAACCGGTCGGCGGGGATGAAGGTAGTGATCAGCGCGTTGTTCGCCGCGGCGCCCGCGATTGCAAACGTGGGGCTGGTGTGCGCGTTGTTTTACCTTATTTTCGGTATCCTCGGTTTGAACCTGTTCATGGGGAAGATGTACCGGTGCGTTGATACGTTCGACGACCAGAACCCGCTGGACCCCACTGCGTTGGGTTTGGTCGACGGCGAAATAACCAAAGCGTGGTGTTTAAGCGGACCGCGATTGACCGCGTGCGTGGACGACCGCGTGGTGGCGGTGTTTTCGGGCGGCGACGGTTACGCGGACGGCGGGTACGGGTGGCAGTGTTTACGAACCGCCGCGGTCACGGCTGTTAGTACGGACGGGAGTTACTCCAGTTACGGAGGCGAGTGGGCTTGTGTTGCGAGCGATTTGACGAGACGTGTTTTGAACGGCACGGACACCTCCACGGCGCCCGGGTCTGTGTTTTCACAAGGCGCCGCGTCGCTCAGCGTTGCGGTCGCCGCGGCGTACACCGCCGCGGTCACAACCGGAACCCTCGTGTCAACCTGCGAGCCCTCACTACTACACCCGCAGTGGAAACTCCCAAGAAACTACGACTTCGACCACATCGGCACCTCCATGTTGGTGCTGTTCGAAACCGCCACGCTCGAGATGTGGCTGGAGGTTATGTATCACGGCGTGGACGCGGTCGGGGAGGATATTCACCCGCAGAGAGACGCCAATCCCGGGGCGTGTGTGTTTTTCGTCATCTTCATCATCGTGGGGAGCTTTTTCATCATGAACCTGTTCGTCGGCGTGACGATCGACAAGTTCAACGAGATGAAGGAAGAAAGCGCGGCGGAGTACGAAGCCGAGCTCAACGCGATTAAAGGTGAAGGTACGGCCTTGCGCGTTTCCCAAATCAAAGAGGACTGTTTGCCCATACGCGTACCAGAAGGGCGCATTACCTCTGCCGATTGTCCGCCCGTAATTACGCATACACATTACGAAACACTGACACTTTCTTTTATTTCTCAGGCGGGTTCGGACGCGATAGGGATAAAAAACAAGGAGCCCTCGTGAACGACGGGAAGCGGTACGCGGAGAAGATGGCGGCGCCCGGTAAGTATTTCCCATTTACCACATTCCGCCTCCCTGATTGCCCATACACGACTGACACTTTCTTTTTCATCTCTCAGTTCTGGCGCGGACGAACTCGAAAAGACCAGAACGGAAATCTTCGTTGCGCCGATCTTCGTTGCGCCGGCAAGCCAGTCTCACCGGGCACAACCTGGCTCACAAAACCGCCCACGGAGGCCCCATGGGCGCGGTGGGCGCTGTTTTCGTCACGGAAGAGCAACGACGGTGGCAGCAAGTGGAGAAGATGCTGATGCAGTGCAAGCCTCGGCGCGCGCTTGACCCGCCGCCGCGAGGAAGCTGGCGCGTATCATTCTTCAGGTTCACCAACAACAACACCTTCGACGGCGTGATCGGGGTGTGCATCACGTTGAACGTGATGGTCATGTGCCTGACGTACGCCGGTGAATCAGACCAATGGGCGCTAGGTCTGTGGTACACGAACGCCGCGTTCGCCCTCGTTTTCCTTGTTGAGGCGTGTTTGAAACTAGTAGGCTTCGGCGTCCTGCAGTACTTCGGCGACCACTGGAACCGGTTCGACTTTTTAGTGGTGAGTTTTTCGGTCGCCGGGTTCGTGATGGACACGGTGACGAGCACGGACAGCGCGAACCTTTCGATTCTAAGGCTGTTCAGGGTCGTCCGGGTGTTACGCTTGGTGAAACGCGCGAAAGGGTTGCAGGTACGTGTGTAAGGCTTTCCCAAATTACTGTTTCCCAAATTTGATGCCCCGTTCGTGACGTCCACTCGTCATTAAAAGGAAGACTCAAGACGTTGACCCCTTTTCTTTCACAAAAACAGACGTTACTGCAAACCCTGCTCTTCTCCCTCCCCGCGCTGTTCAACGTGGGCAGCGTGTTGTTTCTGTTTTTTTTCATCTATTCCGTGATGGGCATGAACCTCTTCGGCGTAGTTCGGGACGGGGAGGTATTAGGAAGGCACGCTAACTTCAAGAACTTCCCGGAATCGATGGCGGCGCTGTTCCGAAGCGCCACGGGCGAGCGCTGGAACGGGATCATGGTACGCGCGTGTCCCGGCTTTCCCAAATTAGACGACGACCTGTTTACCGTCCAAGGCCATGGGCACCGCGGAGTGACGTACGGACGATCGGGACTTACGGACGCGGTTGCGTCCGTACTCGTAATATTTACAACGTGACGTACGGACGCAGTTGCCAGTACTCGCGGCTGTGTGCCAAATACAGCACAAACGCGCTGTGGAGGCCCGATTACGCCCGACTGTTTACGTAATACACATCACGAAGTACACCCGTACTCGCGACTGACACTTTTCTTCCACAATCGCAGCACGACTGCATGGTTTCGACTTCTTGCGTTGAGATTTTAAACGCGGATGACGCGGGTACCTACGCCGCGGGCACGTGGGTGGACTACACAGCGTTGCCTGATTTGAAAAATGCGGGGTTACGCGCGAGCGAACTGGACTTCGTGGACCGGTGTACCCCCAACATCGGCATAACCGTGTTTTACTTTGTGAGCTTCATTTTGTTGTGCGGGTTCGTGATGCTGAATTTAGTGATCGCCGTGATTCTGGATAACTTTGAGAGTTACAGGTACGTGTTGCGCGTTTCCCATATCATGACACACTGTTTGCCCATACTCGTGCCAGAAGGGACTATTACCTCTGCCCATACAAGACTCCCTAACTGTTTACTCATACACATTACGAGAGACTGACACTTTTATTTTTACAAAAACAGCAAAAACTTCGCGCTCCCCGTGTCGGACGAGGACTTTTACGAGTTCACGGAGGAGTGGTCACGGATCGACCGGCGGGCAACGTACTATATCAACGTCAAAGAGTTGCCGCTCCTTCTTAAACGAATCCGAGCCCCGTTGGGTTTGCGGACCATCCCGAAACAGTTACAGAAAGACGCTCTGCGACGAACCCTGTACACGTGCGACGTGGAGATTCGCGACGGGAACAGGGTACACTTCGTGGACGTGTTGAAACACCTCGCCGCGCGCGTGGACGGGGTTGAGGACCCGGACGCGCTGGGTCGTTCGAAAAGTGGCGGGTTCACGGATAGCTTTTCGGGGGTGAGTAACACCTCAGCGACTCAGCGCTCAGACTCCGAAAAAAGTAACTCATCAAAATCCAACAAAGTGCACCCCGCGCCGGATGCGTCGTCGCCGAAAAGCTTAACGAAAAGCGGAGCCGCCACGTTCCGGTGGCGCAGCGATCGGAAGAAAAACTCGCTTCCCGAAGACGAGGACTGGGACGACGACAACGACGACGATTCCGTTCCGAACGTCGTACCGCAGGTGTGCCACAACTTCGCCGCGATTCACGTGCAGACCATGTGGAAAGGGAAGCTGGCGCGGCGACAAGCGGAGTTGCGGAAACTGAAGAAAAAGAAACGCTCGATGCGCCGGCGAAAGGCGGACGAAAACGAAAAAGGCGGAGCGAAGAGAGCCGGCGGAAGCGCGAGCGGCGACGACGAGAGCTCGTCGTACGAAGACGAAAACGGGTCGCCGTAGGAAGGCCACGGAGTGAGGACGTGTTGTTAGAAGAGTTGCACGTTAAAGTATTAGCATCGAAAGAAAGTTAGTTGCCATGTTACATTTATATTGAACAAGTACCTTGTCATCGGTCTACTCCATTGCATCCCAAATACCTTGTCATCACTATCCATCCAGGGCAGCGGAATCCTTAATACCTTGTCATCACTATACTGGTACCCATCTAGGGCAGGGGAACCGGGGAGTTTAAAGGTAGCTGGTAGTTCGCGCTTTTCCCGTTCAATCCGATCAAAAGTTTTTTGTAATCCCTCGTCGCCCCGTTTCCCTCCCCAACTTCTCTGCTCGCCAAGTCGAAGGAAACGTTTTGGAAGGTCTCGTCGTCCATTTTCAACAGCTCAACGATCATCGCCGCCACGTCCGCTCGCGGTACCGACCGGCGGTCTCCGTCGAGAAGAGCGTCGTCTACTCCGACGAGCAGCTCTCTTTCGCCGCCGGGCTTATCGAGTAAACCGCCGGGATGCACAATCGCATATCGCAGCGCACCGCCGCTTTCCTCGCACTTCGCAACGAGGTACATCTCGGCTTTCCTTTTCCAAAGCAAGATGTTGGTTTCGCCTGGCGCGCCGCCGCCGCCCATGGTGTTTAAGAAGTTGTCGATCTGCGTGCCGCCCACTGTGAAGGTGAAAGATACACAACGAGAGCGCGCGGTCAGTCGGAGTGACAGGCGATAAATGTAAGAATCAATGTGTTGATCCGAGAGGGTACAAGGGTGCAAGGGTTAGGGTACAGGGTATAGGGTTCCGACAACCCGAGTTTCGCGATGCTCCGAGGTGGGGTGATATATGGGATGGGGTAATGGGGTGAAAATCGGTCGTAATACTCACTCGACGAGCAAAGGACGATTTTTTTCACCGTCCCCGACGCGATCGCCGCATCAATTTGCGCTTTCTGTCCCAGCCAGTCCACCATTTCCGGTGACCCCCCTTCCTGGTACGAAAACTGCGGCTTTTGGTTTTCCATCCAGGGCAGGAGTTTCGACACCAGGGCCATTACGATAGACACTATTTTCGGCTTCGGCACCGCGCTGGTGAGAATCACAAGGGCGTCTTGGTTTTCGCAAAGTTCTTTCAAAGATTTTGTGTCCCCGATGGTCCCTTCGATCGGAATCCACGCCACGCCGTCTCCGAGTTTCTTGCCAAGCGCGTCTTTGCTCTTTTGGGATCGACACAGACCGGTCGGGGTGTAGAACACATCTCCTTGCTGTTCCGCGAGCTTCTTCATCACAAGAGACCCGGTCCTGCCGCCCGCGCCGGACACGGCGACCTTCACGCCTGAAACAACCGTAACATTCGGTTGCCGAGTCCCTCGACTCGGGGAAACGCGTTCGGGGCGAAGTGGGGTCCCGGTGAAACCGCGCTGGCGACCGGACGTGCGCGCCGCGAAAGACGAACACGTAGGGAGCTGCGCGACGACCATGGTGTGTGGCGGTGCGTTGGGCTGTGACGACCTCCGCCACGAACGATCCTCATCATCAAAAAGAACGCGGCAAAAGAAACTTCTCGAAGCACTGAAGCGGAAAACGAGTGCGCAGATTTTAATTGCGGCGCCTATGTATACATACGCTAGTCTATGTCGGTACGAAACACTTCCCTATCCTACATGTGACACCGATGAGGTACTAGGATAGGGAAGTGTTTCATACGGACAGCTACTAAAATTGAACGGCTCTTGTTGTTTTTTAGAAACCACATCATCACCGTCCCCGCCGAACGCTCAAGCTCTTGATGATCTTCGCGTCATCAGCGTCCGTGTCGTTGTGTTTCACGAAGCGACCGCCGGCTTCCCGGTCGTCCCCGTCGGTCGGCACCTCGGGCGGCTTCACGTTGAACTTTTTAAGCAACGCGTCTATTTTCAAATCCATGTGATTCGTTTTCTTCTCCTGGTCCCGCCGCGCGTCTGAGATAAATGAAAGAAAGTGTCAGTCGTGTATGGCAAACAGTACTGGGATTTGGGAAAGGCCCAATACGTACCTTCGGTGAGCGCCGAGCTTTGCTCCGCGGCCATCTTCACGATATCTTTCCTGTTCAGGGGAATGTTCAGCAGGTCGGAAAACCCCCTTAGGAACTCGATGCAGTCGATCTGCCCGTCCCCGTTGTCATCCGCGGTGACGAACATGGCTTCTAGGTGGTGCCGTTTCAGCCCCAAGGTCCGTATTTGCGGAATCACATCCGTGGTTTCAATCGCTTCGTCCAACTCCACCACCGTGACAAACCCGTCGCCGCTTTTATCGAGGTCCTGGAATATCTGCGCCAAGCGCTTCGCGATGTCCTGTTTCGTGTTCAAGTCCTGTTTGACTTTCTCTAGTTTTTTGTGCGTGATTTTCGTGATAACCCCCTCCACGAAAATCGCGTTTAAGCAATTCAGCATCATCAACGGCGCCAGCAAAATAAACGCCACGTACATGGCCCAGACCAACAAAATGTACGCCGTGCTTTCGCTGTGCAGCTGTACGTAACGGCAGGTTTGGGTCCAGCTGTCTAGGGTTAGGATCTGTAGCAACATCCCGAACGAATTCGCCACCGTGCCGAAGTGCGTGTGGATGTACTCGTCCCCCTCGAAGTGGCTCGCCTTGCCGACTAGCTCGGTGAACAAAATGGCGAAGATGTAGAAAATTATCAGCAGGATGATGAACACGCTGCTGGTCGGCGCGATGGCTTCGCCTATGGATTCCATCAGCACCATCAACGAAGACGAGGTTTTCAACGTGCGTAACGACCGTAACACCCGCAACAGTCGTAACACCCGCAACACCATAACAATCCCGCCGCTCCTCAAACCGGCGCCGCCAAGCTCCACCGCCCAATCAAGCAAACTCAAACCCACGATGACGAAATCGAACTTGTTCCACGTAGCGGCTTCCGGGTCGGTCCAGAAAAACCGTTTCAAACCGACCAGTTTCGAAACAAGCTCAACGGTGAATATCAACAAACACAGCTGGTTGATCGGCTCGAGCCAGTCATGCCACTGGGGGTTGTCGGTTTCAAGGCCCACCGCAAGGGACGCCACTACGATTGTTAAATTGATGGTGACGTTGAAAAAGTTGTTGTGCACGACCGTAAGCGCCACGGCTTGTGATTGTCTCATGCCCACTTTCAACGCGGCTTTGTACAGCTTTTTCCACGGCAACGGCTCGTTCGCTTTCTCGCTAGTGTGGCCTTTCGCGAGCAAGTTGCCGTGTTTTTCGTCGCGTTCGTACGCCTCCATCGCGATCTCCGCCGAAACGCCAGCCGAAGCGGACGCCTTTCCCAAATCCGCAAAGTCGCCAAGCCCGTGCTTTGCGTCGTACATGGACTTGGATTTGTTCAGTTTCAGCTTCGAAAGCTGTTGCTTCGCCAACTCGGTTTTGCCACTCAGCTCCTGGACCTTGAACTCGAGCTCAACCATTGTTTCGTCGTACCGGTTCTCGTAGTCGACGTTTTCCATCTCTGTATTTTGGATTTTTTGGGGATGGGGATGCGGGGACGTCAGGTCCCCGTCGGGTGTCGGGGTGGGGTTTGGTGTGTCTTTTAGTGGTTTGACAAGAAAGCGGATGTGTGATGTTACTCGACACACATGTGCCGCGTGAATTTCGCGCCCTGACCCGGGACCCGGGGGTCCACGCCCGGGTTCTCGGAACGCGTCTCGCCTACGTGGCGGGAGGCACATGTGGTTTCAAAACGCGATTGGGAGTCGTGAGAATTCACGCGCGCGTACCTCGCTGCACCGCGCGCTTGATGCTCGCCACCGCGCCGACGGGCTCGTCGAGGTCGTCGTCATCGTCGCCGTCGGTGGGCAGGTCGCGCGGACCCGCCATGAGAGGCGTTGGCGTGGTGCGGTGCGGCTCTGGCGGTCGGATGGAGACTCGGGAAAAAAAATAGTCGCGCGTCTCCGCCGACAGCGTGCGTCGTGTCAGTCTGCGTGTGTCTTTCGCAGAGCCGGCTTTTTGGCGAAAGCTGACCAACCCCGGTGTGCACGTACCCCTGCGCACTGATTTCCACCAAGTGAAGGAGAATGGTCCTCGACTCAAAATGTTTCCAGCTGGCGAATGAAGGACCTCTAACCGAAGGGTGCAGGCGCCGACCTTGGGATCGGCCACTGTCGCACGCGCGTCTCTCACCACCATGGCCACTGTTTGTACCCCCCTCGCGCTCGGCGCTAAGCTTAGCGTTCGCGGCACCAAGGTCGTTAACAAACGTGTCCCCGCGCCCAAGCCCATGCGCTTCGTGGCCAAGGCACAGATCTCCAAGGGTGCGCATCCGCAAAGCGCCACCGAACGACGATTCCGCGCGAAATCAAAATCGTCCCACACCCCGCGGACCCAACCTATCCTTTTTAACTCACCCACCACCATCCAAATCACACGAATCGCAGTCAACAAAGCCGCCGCGGTCGCCGCGGTGACCACGCTGGTCGTGACCCCCAGCGCGAACGCGTCCGAGCTGGGCGAGGTACGATCACGTTCAGAACCCGTTTCGTTCGTGCCACTTGGCGACAGGGGAACAGGCGGCTTCGCGAACCGTCGGATTTTTTGTTTTTTTTACGAAAAATGACGGATGGGTGGGTAATCCGTGTCCATCTTCGCGTCGTCCCCGCTCTAAACTTCCCGACCTTACCCCAACCCTACCCTTACCTTGATCTACCTTCCTCTACCCTACCCGGACCCTAACCCTGAACCCCAAACCCTACAGGAACTGTTCTCCGTGTTCGACTCCATCGACAAAGTCGCGGACAAGGTGGAATCCGCGATCAACGTCGCGGCGGAGGCGGTCGGCAAGGGGTTGGTACGTATTTCCCATTTACCACATTCCGCCTCCCTGCTCGGCCCGATTACCCTGACTGTTTACTGCACTGTATGGAATACAGCATACCCTTTCCTATCCCTCATACACTTGGCCCGAGAGACTGACACTTTCTTTTTTATCTCTCAGGAGTTGGCGGGCTCCGCGGCGGACGCGGCGGCGCCCGTGGTGCAGCGCGCTTTGGACGCGGCGCGGCCGGTGGGTGAAGCCGGGTTGCGATACGCGGAAAGGACGGTGGGGCCGGTGGCGAGCGACTTGGTGGGCAAAGCCTCTGGGGTTGCGTCCGGTGTTGTGTCCAGCGCGGGCGCCGCGATCAAGAGCAAGGGCATCGACCTCGAGCCCGTGAGCGGCGCCGCGGGCGCGATTGGTAAGTTCGCGCAGGACGAGGTCACGGACCTCACACCCACCATCACCGGCTTCGCGGATTACCTGCAGACCGCGAGCCCCGTGGAGCTGGTGCAGACCGCTGGCGCGGCTGGGCTGGTGTACCTTCTGGCGCCCGCGCTTCTCGGGGTTTTCGCGGGCGTCGCCCGAGGGTACGCCGGAAGCATCCGCCCCGTCGAGGCGTACGACGAGGTTTTGTCAGGCGGCAACCTGGTGATCATCGACGTCAGAGGCGCGAACGAAGTCCAGAGAGGCACCGTGGAGTTCCCCAGACGCGCCTCCTCCAAGGTGATTTCCGTGCCGCGGGAAAAACTGAGCGGGAACTTCAAGAACATGGGGGACGTGGAAGCCACGCTCACCGCGACGAAAATCGCGTCCCTGAAAGGGGTCAAGAAGAACACCAAGGTTATCATCCTGGACAACAACGGAAGAGGCGACGCGCCGAAGGTCGCGAAAGCCCTGGGCGGTCAGGGGTTCAGGAAGGTGTTTGTGTTGCAAGGGGGAATCGCGGGGTGGGCCAATGCCGGGCTGGGAATCAGCGCGTAAGCGTTCGTGTTGTTTTTCGCGGACGGAGAGGGTCAAGTAAGAAGGATGACATCAAATGAGTCGTCAAATGAGTTGGCTCGTACGCAATAAGAATCGTACATGGTCTACTCTCTTTCGTGACTAAAAGCGATCCCGAATACTCTCGTTAGTTGCTAAAAGTTAATCCCGATAAATACTCTCGTTAGTCACGTAACTAAAGTACTTCCCTAAACCTCACCCCTCCCTACGTACCAAAGCGTGGCTATTCTTCGTCGCTCTTGTCCGTTGTTCCGCAAACTGCCGTGCGCTAACTTTGGGTGGAAGAAAACGGCGTCGCCCGGTTGTAAGTCGGGACAAACCCGGTGCGTTTCGTCGAACACGTTTTCGGGGCCGCTTTGTTTCGCGTCGCCGAGTTCGTCGCTTTGAGTCACTAACTCGACACCTTTCCCGACACAAGAAAACCCGTCATCGACCCCGCCGTCGTAGCTATCCCTCATAATCTTAACAACCTCGTCGCTCTGTTCGGTGAGATGCGTCCGGCCTAGGACTTCGAATCCGCCGTTGTTCACGTGGCTTTTGTCCAGCGCTACGACCACGTTGACCCCGCCGAATTGAGAAAAGCTCTCAAGCGCTTTCGATAGGTAAAACAAAGTGTCAGTCTTTCGGGCCATGTTACGTGAGTAATTACGGACGGACAATCGGCAGAGGTAATCACCGTCCCTTCGCAGGACGAGTATGGGCAAACAGTGCGTTGACGGATTTGGGAAAGGCCATTGATACTCGTACGTACCTTTCGGTTTCAGAAAGGAAAAGTCCCGGTGCCACGGGAACCCGCTGCCGCTGCCGTTGGGCGGCTTCATGTTCACCTGGTCCACGGCGATTTTCATGTTTTCCACGTCACACACCGTGTCCGCTATGGTGTGTATTGTCTCAAGACCGACCAGTTCCCGGAAACTGCCGTGGCGCTTGGACGGCGCGCCTACTTTTCTTAAAAGGCCGGGTTTAGCGGCGGGGTTCTGTTTTTTACCACTCACCGATTGCGTCTCGAAAAACACCCCGTTCCGTCGCCGCGAGTGCGTGAATGTTTTCGCCTCTTGTTCCAGGGAATCCGTGTCACGCTGTAGCGCGTCGATTAAGGCGCTATTGGCCACCGCGCGCACCACGACCCAGCCTTCGGTGGCGTAGTGGTTGCGAAGGGTCGCGACGTCTGTTGTGGAGATTCGGTCATCATTTTCATCTGCCGGCTTCTCGAGGGTTTCCGTGGTTTTCGAGGAAAAAGCGCGACAGTACGTAGGGTGACGCGGCCCGAGACCTGAACGACGCGACCCAGAACAGCGGGAACGTGCCATGCACACGTCCGCGACGCGCCACGCCGACGCGAGCACCGCGCGGTGCGCCATCGGCCACCAACTGCGCGAGGCGAAGTGAAAGAATATGGTCAATAGTGATTTTTCTTTGCTGACGCGACGAGTTCCATCGTTCACCGAATACCAGTTGGTCATTCGTCGCGCACGTCGGTTGATGCCGCCCTCTGTACCTCGTGTAAAGCCCGAACGCAAGTGACTGTGCATTACACAAGACCGCTCCGACCGCAGTTGGAGGTACACACTTCCTGACGGCACCGTCGGACGGCTTTGGAAGCACAGCTGGGACTGTGGAACTTGCCAAGCGCTTCGGCTCGCGACGCGGAAGCAGAAGCGAAATGATCTCGTCGCCTACCCGTTCGTCGCATTTTGGGCGGAGGCGCAACGATGCCGCCTGCGCCAGCCAAACGCTTGAAGACCGGTCGTCAATCGCGTGCGGCAGTTACGAGTGAGGTGAAGGTGGCGGACGATTTGGTGGAGGTGACGACGGACGAGGACATTCTGGGAAGCAGTGATGACGAAGACGACGTTGATGACGAGGATTTGGATCCGGTGAGTAACGGAAACGGCGACGATCCGCCGCTGGTGTTGAATAAAGTGTGGGTGGACTCACTGACTCAACGGAACGGAGTTGCTCACGGATTTCTCCCGCCCCTCGAATGGCACGAAAACAGGACCGGACCCGCGTTTTATCGCGCGCGCGTACTGCGCGACGCACGGTTTGGGCGCGGCGCACGAGGAAAAAATCGCCGCGGCGCTCGTTTCCTTCCCGGCCGTGATTCCACTGAACGGCTGGTTTTCATGTTACGCGGATACAGGGCCCAGTGCATTTGAAACCGCAAAGGCAGCGAAGGAGGCGAGGGCGTGTTTGAAACGATTCATGGTCGTCAAGTTCAGAAAGGTGATGTACGGGCCGAAGCCGAAGTACCATTGGACCGGTGACAAGGGAGCCGTGAACGGCTCGCCGATGTTCTTTTGCGGAGAGTGCACCAGAATCTGGGTTTCACACACGACTACCCCGTCGACGAAAATGGGGGTGGATTTTTGGCGAGACGAGACAGGGCACAGGGTAAAGTCCCTACGGGCCCACCCTGGGGAAGCCCCCGGCTGTTGAGACAGTGGTGCAAATTTTGCGAATCGCAAGTGCATCAGCAGCTCGTGCTTCACTCGACTGGTTTAGGGTAACGAGCGTACAGACAGTCACAGAAGACAGTCAATTTCCCACCCACCAACCCTGCGGACTCTGGATAAGGAGAGAGAAGGTGGCTGATGAAAGGACGGGAAACGGGCTGTAAACGCATTGATTTTCTAATATCGCCATCGCCCTGGCGAACATGTTTGCGTAAGAAGATTGTTTGAAACGAGTGAAAATGAATCGCTAACGTCGCTACCCCCCCGTCGGCGCCCAATTCCCCACCGTTTCTTTCGCCGCCCCAACAATCGCCCAGAACACAGCCCCCGAGGGTACCCCGACCGTTAACACCACGAACCAGGCCGTGCACCAGACAGTCCAGGCTTTTTGGAAACGCGCGATTGCCATTTTTCTCTCGCCTTTTTTCTTCAACTCGGCGTCGGCCACCGCGACGGCGTTTGGGTTGGTTCGGTCTCCGCCACCGCCCGCGATGTTTTCTTTACTTTTATTGGTATACCCAACCCCGTCCCAGTACGCGTCGTTGTCGTTTGCGTTACCACCGCTGTTCCGAAACCGGCCCGCTTCCGCGTTTCGTCGCGTCACGGAACTAGGCGCGAACCCCTCGTTGAACGCGCCTGCGTCGTTTCCTTTGTCGAAAACGTGTCGTCGCGTTTTGTCCCCAACAAACGCGTACGCCTTGTTGACGCGTCGGAACAATTGCGCCGCGTTCGGTGAGGGGTTGACATCGGGGTGTGTTGTCTTGCACTGTTTTCGGAACGCGAGTTTTATTTCTTCGTGGGACGCGTCGGACGCGACACCGAGAACGTCGTACGGGTCCGACAGAAGCGCGCTGCTTTTTCCATCGGGAAACGCGCGCGAACGATGGGTTGTTTTTCGGGAAGACCTGACACATCGCACCCCGACGCGAGGCGAGCACGACGATATCAGCGGCGTCGAACAGGACGACACCGCCACCCAATGTCGGTCCGGTCGCGGCGAATGCCGTGGCGCCGCGAAAGCGCGACGCGAGCACGACGCCCACATCGGTGCGACGCCAAGTGATTGGTGGTTGTCAATGACGTCAATGAGACGATACTTTTATCGGGCGCATCGAAACTTTTTTTGCAATCGCCACCACCGAAACGCCCATCCCGGTCAGGACTATGCGCGCGGGCGCCGCGGGCGCACGCATTTTCCGCGCATCGTCACACGTTTCCCTGGTGCGCTTGGTGGTGCCGAGGGTTCCGTGGGTTTCGGGTCCGTGGATTTCGAAACCTTGGCGGCGTGTTCGTGTTTGTTCGAGGTTGGTGTTCACGATGGCAGGTGTGATGGCAACCCCCGAAAATATGCAACCGAAATCTCCCAGAAATGATGCGGCTCCGCCTCGCCGTTACGTGGATATCGGCGCCAACCTAACGGACAAGATGTTCCAAGGCGAGTACCACGGCAAGCGGTATCACGCCCCAGATTTACACCGAGTTTTACAAAGAGCAAAAAAGACTGGCCTGGAGATCATCATCGTAACCGCGGGCACGCTTGAGGAATCCGAAGATGCGGTGCGGCTGGTGAAAAGGTTTGATACGGGTAAAAGTATCAGCGGCGGCGGTACCGGTACTGGTAACAACGCAGACTCGGCGCTACCTACGTATCCCCGTCTATTCACCACCGTCGGCGTGCACCCCACGCGGTGCGACGTTTTCCAAAACTCGGGTGACCCGGAGGGATACTTCGGGAAACTTCTCGCGCGCGCGACGGAACGGTCGTATCTATTATCGAAAGATAATTTATCATCGAAAGGTGCCCACGACGACGCGAACGACGCCGTCACTTCAACCGGGCCAATCGTCGCCATCGGCGAGTGCGGCCTGGATTACGACCGCCTGGAGTTCTGTGGCAAGAACACGCAGCTGGTTTGGTTCGAACGGCAATTCGAACTGTCCAGAGTCACAAAGTTGCCAATGTTTCTGCACTCGCGCGGCGCGCACGGCGATTTCTTTTCCATTTTGAAGAAACACCGAGTCGCGGCGGAGACGGCCGGCGATCCCTTACCGCCGTGCGTCGTGCACTCGTTCGACGGCACTTGCGAAGAACTAAACGATTTTCTAACGCTAGAAGGTGTGTACATAGGCATAAACGGGTGCTCCTTACGAACTGAAACTAGTCTCGACGTGGTCAAACACGTTCCACCCGAAAAACTGATGGTGGAAACCGACGCGCCGTGGTGTTCGATTAAAAACACCCATCCCGGGGCGGCGTTCGTGGACACGAAATGGCAAAGCAAAGATAAAAAGAAAATATACAAGGAACTGGAGAAGTTTGATTTGGACGAGCTGGAAAAAGAGGAACTGGACGCAAGTCTGGAAAACGTCACGGTCAAGGACCGGAGCGAGCCTTGTCACGTCGCGCAGGTGGTTGAGGTATTGGCGCGTGTCCGAGGGGAAGACCCACACGTTTTAGCAGAGACGTGCAGGGAAAACACGATGAAAGTGTTTTTCCCGTTTGGAGTTTGAGTTATAGGGGTAGGCGGTTGTTTACCTTCGGTTGGATACAATTTGTTACCGTCACTATTTACCACCTTCAAGTTCCCGTTACATCCCAAAGGAGTACCGCTGGAACGAAGCCGCGGCGCCTACGAACGCGGAGTGCGGGCGCGGCCCAACTTGCACTTGCTGGTACTGCCCGTAGTCGTACCCTTGACCCGTACTCGGAGGGTACTGCTGGTAATGCGCATGCGGTTGGTACCCAGGGTGCTGCACATACTGCTGCTGCGGCGGCGGCGGCTGCACATACGCAGGCTGCGTGTAGTACGCAGGGTGCTGCACCTGCTGCTGTTGCAAATACGGTTGTGGATACTGCGACTGCTGTGGCTGTTGATACTGCAGATGATACCGCTCCTGTTGGTGCTGCCGCACCATATTGTCGTACTCCACGCGCTGTGCATTGGACCCACCCGGAGTTTTGTACCGCTCCGCGTACCGCGAAGGCGAAGGCGCGTCGGCCAAGGACGCGGCGTACAAAAGCGCTTGGTCGAAACCGTCGGAAGTATTTGCGCGTGCGTTCTCTCCCGCGGTGCCAACGCCCAACCCGCTCGCCATCCATGAACCAGTCGCGGCGGGCGAAACCGGCGCGCTTTGGACGACACGGTGGTACCCCCCGAGAAATTCACGGCTGGAACGCGTCGAGTCGCCACCTTGTCGTCCCGTAAACACACCGGTCGTCTCCAGAGGTATCCCAGCCGCGGCGCCCCGAAATGAACCGCCAAACCCTCCCAGTAAACGCCGTCCGCTACTCGACGGCGTTCTTATTCGCGACCGGCGGACATGTAACGAACTTAAATCCTCCTCGGTCAAAGACATATCTTCGTGCGTTTCGTTTCGGATATCGACGAACGCGTTCCGAGGAGGGTCTTGTGTTTGTGTCGGGTGGTCGTCGGGTACCTGAAGTTCGCGTTGGGTTTTCGGTACCTTCGTTTCACGGTCTTGTTTTTTTCTCGAGTCATAGACTGGACGCTTCACAAACGCATTCGTTGAAGGCTCTTTCAATGCAGGCTCGTGTAATGCGAGTTCGTATTCGTCGTCGTGGTCGAAATCGTAGGACTTCTCCTTTGTATCGTCTCTCGTCTCCCGATTTCGAGCAGGAGCAGACGGCGACGGCGACAAAAAAAGCCCGCGCGAAGAAGTCGCGATGTCGTTTCGTATCTTTTCGATGTCGACGTCGATTTCTTCCCGGAACTCGTGAATGCGCTGTGCGATGGGCACCCTCATGTCGTGGCGTTGTACACGGCCCCGGTTCGATTCCCGGCGGGGGGACGGAGACGGCGACGGTGACGAGGTTCTCGAATACGGACCGGGCGAGCGTGTCGGGCGATACTCTTTTCTTTTTTCAGTATCGCGCCGCGACTGTTTGCCAATGCGATTCTCCACGCCGAGCCCGCCAGGCCCGGGATCGAACTCAGGCCTGCTTGCGTAAGCAGCTGATGTGGATGGCCTTCTTTGGTCAGCGCTGATTTCGATTGTATCACCGTACTGTCTGCGTCGTGTAACCTCGCGAGCGGTGGACGGACGGGAAGGCGCTGTTTTCTTTTCTGTCGATTTCGTTTTCGTCTTCGTCGGCGGCGGTTTCGTCGCGAGCGCCGTCGCGCCCGAACTCGTATGAGTAGTTAGTCTGGCACTCCAACTAGGTCGTCCCATCACTGTCTTTGGCGTGCACCACACAGCACGCTCCACTCGGCGACCGTGCAGGTCGTACTCTATTACTTTTTTCTTTTCGCATTTCTGTTCTTTTTTTTTCGGTTGATGTATCGATTGATTCGCCGAGCGCGGGCGACGTTGCGTTTCCCAGTCGTCCCGTCGCGGCGAGACTGTTTGCGCATACCAACGCGTTTCCGAGGTCACCGGCCTACGCGTCACCCGACCGACAACAAGTCGCGCTGGTGACTGCGAAAATCCGGCAGACGGTGTCTCTTCGTAACAACTTCTTCTGTGTCCTTCTGTCCCTAGGCTCCGCGAAAAAACGCGTCGTCCGTTTTCGTCGTACGCTGCTTTGTTTTCTTTTTTGTCATCACGCAACGGCGTAACGTTCCTACCGCCGAGATTGTTTTTCCGTCCGGGACCGCCGCCCCATATGTTTTCATTCCGTGTCTCCCGATTCCGTCCACGTGTACGGCCACTTTGCGGTGTCCCTAGCTGCGCTAAACTTCCGTACGTGCCGGCCAGGCGATCCGTCCGGGACGGCGACCGTAACCGTTCCACTTGGGGAAACTTTTTTTGTGGTTTTTCGGTAAAAGGCCCAAAGTTTTTGTCGGCAGGGGTTCCGAACTCCGAGTGGACGTCGGTGGCGCCTTTCGCAAACCGTCGTGCTTCGTCCCGTGCAAACGCGTTTCTCCCAGGCGTGTCCAGTACCACAAGTCGGTCCGAGTGTAAAGAGGACCTCGCGGCAGGTGCGCGGCTGGTGGACGGTGTGGTCATCACGTCGTCGTCGAAATCTGGACCACCGCGATTTTTTGTTTTCGTGCTGGTTTTGGACGCACGACGTTTTGGTCGTACCACGATGGGAGTGGAACCTAAGCCGCGCATCGGGGACGCGACGGATGAAAAACCATCCACCCGGAGCGGTGCGTGTGCTTTTGCATTAGCCGCCCCAGTTGGTGTTTTCGTCGTCACAGGCCGCGTGCCGTGTCGTCGCACACGACACGGTGTCCCGACCACGGCGTCGTGGAAATTTTCGTCTTCACAATCGCTCGCGTCATCCTCGAAAACGTCCGCCTCCATCCGTAGCTCCCTTCGGAGTTCCATTCGCAGCTGCTCGAGCTCCATCGCGCGGAACTGCGATGAGCTCGACATCTTCTGCTGGCCCGCCGAGACACCACACCCCGACCGGCCGGGGTGTGCCCTCGAATGCGGGATGCGGTGAGTACGACCAAGTCCCCGGTGGTGAATGATGATGACTTTCGTTGGACTTGGAGACGTTTTTTTTCCGTTTGTCCGTTGAAGACGTTTTTCCCCGAAGAATCCTTCGGCAGTTTTCAGGTCCCGTTCGTTGGCACTCAGTGGCGCACCCCTACGCACACGCGGCCAAAAGGACCGCCGCGATGAGCACCTTCGGGAAGTCCCCGAAGAAAACAGGGGCGGCGTGGGTCGGGGATTTCGAGAACGGAGACCGTGTCGGGCGTGGTCAGGGAGGGGGGCCATCTGAATTCGGCATTTCCGCGCCTGGCAAGCCGCGCTCGCCCGCCAAATCTCGAAATCTCGCGCCACCGCCGTTCCACACCTTCCCCGACCAAGCACCGCACCCAGACTTGCCGAAACTTTTCACGAAAAACACAATAACAACACACAACAGCCCGTCGAAACGGCCGCGGCCGGATGGGGTTGGGGCCGCGGGCGGTGCGGGTGACACGAACGGTGTCGACATCGGTGGCGTCGGATCTCGCAAATCGCAAAACACAAAGCCTGGAAAATCGACTTCGCAGTCGCGAAACCTCACGTCGTCAAACCCGTTCACGAGCTCGCTGGCCAGTCTCGATACGAAAAAGGACGTGCGTACGCTTTGGGATCTGGTCGCGACCGCGGTTGAGGTGTGTAGCGTCGCAATCGACGAAGCCGCCACCGCGACGGAGAGCGACGGAAACGCCACACTAAAAGAAGGCACCGTGGGGTTTGGGAAAACCGGCACGTCAAACGCGGTGTACGGAAGCGGGGTTTCGCCGCAGAAAAAAGGAGGTACGGCCTTGGGGCATGTGGACAAATCCAATGGCCACGGTTTCTGCCGCCCCTCTTTGAGTGCACTACTCGTGATGCATGTAGATCGTGATGTACATAGCAGTTGCCAGTACTCGTAACATTTACAATGTAACACTACCCGTACATACCAGAACTGGCAACTGTTACAAACCTATACTCGAGACGGACGGGACTGACCTTTTTCCTTCCCAACCGCAGGCCAATCGCACGTATCGCACGCTACTCGCAAGAAACGTTTAACTCGCGCCGCGCAGAAGCTAAGACACGCCAAGCTCGAGCTCGCGAACGTGTCGTCGTCGTTCGACGAACTGCGGGAGTTCGCCACCGCAACGCAAGCCGCGCTTTGGCGCGCACAAACCGCGGAGCACGGCGTTATCGAACGTTTGCAAACCACCGCGGGGTACGCGGAGGAGACCACCGCGCGGTTGGCGCGAACGTCGCAGGCGCACAAACAGCTCACGATGACTACGAAGCAGCTCGGAGAGGCGCTGGATGTCGCGAACGCGCACATCGGGGACTTGACACGCAGGTTGAAGTACGCGGAACAAGAAGCGGTTGAAGTGAGGAACGCGCGGGTTTTGGCACAGCGAGCGCAGCTCGTAATCGACGAGGCGCAGAAGCAAACCACCGCTACCAACCGACACAAAGCCGCCGTCGCGAAACTCACCGCGGATAACATGGTGTTTCTAATGCGATTGAAAGAATCGGAAGTGGAGTGCCGCGCCGCACGGGAGGAGGCGGACTCAATGCGTATGGAGTTGGAAGAAAGCAGAGGGGTTTGGTTCGACAAGGCGCGGAAGGACGTGGAGCGCGTGGTGCAAAACGCGATGCGACGCGCGGAGGATTCGGACGCCGCGTTGGAAGCCGAGATCGCGGATGGCGAAAAACGAGCCGAGGCGTGGGGCGACGAAATCGCGCGGCTACGCGCGGTCGCCGCGCAGAACGAAAGCTTAGCCGCGACGACGGTGCGGGCGACGGAAGGTACGTATTGGGCCTCCCAAATCCAGCCAATGTTTGCCCATACACGACTGACACTTTCTTTTTTATTTATCTCAGCGCTGGACGACGCCACCGCGGTTGCGAAACAAAACGAGGTAACCTTGCGTGATTCGAGACGCAGGGAGTTCGACGCCCTGAACGGCCAGAAAACTGCCACCCACGCCATGGCGTGCGCTCGAGAGGAGATGGGGGTGTTGAAGCAACGCATGGCTGGGCTTGAAAACGCGTTACAAGACCAAAAAAGAGTCTCCGCGTCCCTCGTGGAGAAGGCGCAAACCTCCGTCGCGGCGCTCGCGACGCAGCAGCAAATCAACGCCGGGGTGATGCGGTTGAAAAACGACGCGGAGTGGCGGATGCTGGAAATGCGAGCCGCTTTTGAGGTGGCGGGTCTTCCGGTGCCGAGCAGCGCGGTTGCCGAGGTTGGGCGGGGCGTTCCGATATCCACCCCGCGTTTAGCCGGACGGCCGAACCCGGCGGATACGAACGGCGGCGTGTCGCACAGCGCGTTGAGTCCGTTACCGACGGCGGACGATTTCGGGCTGAACACGCCGATGCCGATTTCGCCCTCCGCGCTCGCGAAAGCCACGGAGGCAGCGTTCGCGAAGGCGGATCTGCTTATGACGGCAGGTAGGCAAGATACATTCGTGTCAGGTACCCCGGTTCCGGAGACACATACATTCGGGCAGCACGTCATGCCCGTCGTCCAGTCCGTGTTTTCCGAAAACTACGCGAACGAGTTTGCGTTTGACGAACGCCCGGCGCCGGCGTCGCCGCCTTCGAAGAATTTGTTGGAGGGAAGGAATTCGTTGGAGCGAAGGAATTCGTCTCCGCGAAAAAGTCCGGTGCGATCGCCCAAACCATGTCTGGTGGTGAAGCACGTCCCAACGAACCCGAGCAGCGCTACGCAAAGCCCCGTGAGGTACGTGAGTACTAAATTGCCTGAGGAACACGAACGGGTAGGTCGCGTTCGCACCGCGATGCGCACCACCGCGGCGCCGACGCTTCCGAAGTCATCCGAAGTTATCCGAAGTTCGGGGTACGGCGCCAGTGACTGGGTTTCGCCGACTCGCACCTCGCGGTCGCCCGCGCCGCCGCGTTCCCCGGAAGGACGAAACCGGTCGCCTTCCCAAACAAAGCCGGCGTGGGGCAACTCCCCGTCCAAGGACTCGACATTTCTTGAGGAGAGGAAACGAAGCGACGCGCGCGCGGAGGCGCGCGTCGCGGGCGCGGAGTGGTCGCGAGCGCAAGCCAGGGAGTACTCCGTGGCGCGAAAAAGCGTTCAAGAGGATGACGAGGAGTTTCACGAATACGAATACGAAACCGTTCCTTCGCGCAAAACGGAAACCGCGTCGGCGCGCTCGCCGGAACGAAGTAACATCCGGTCGGCCATGGCGTCCGTAGCGTCGGGTGCCCGCCGCAGGGTGGACATGGATTCTGAGCCGGATACCGTTTTCGAAGACGGGAAGGACGACGACGACGAGCACGAAATCGCGGACGAGGCGGTTTTCTTAAGAGCGGCGTTTGAAAAAACGGCCCTGACCGGCGGTTTCTATGAAGGGTCGCCGGGGAAAAAACGACACCGCGGCGGCGAAAACGGCGGCGACGCCTTTTTGTTTGATTTCGGCGTCGTCGCCGCGGAACCCGCGACGACGCGGTTGCTGAGTACCAAGGAAGTGACGAGCTACGGCGCCACGAAGTGAGTGCGTGTTGGGTGGATTGTGAACAAGAAAAAGTCGGTGGTACTTAACACGAGTCGCACTAAAACGCACCAGTCGCGACATTATGCACGTCTCAGTCTACGAAAAGAAAGTACCGTGGTACTGACGGTACTGGTACCGTACGCAACGCACTGGTACCCGGTCGTTATCCACCCTTATAATCACTCATTCGTGTTTCTCCGCCCATACCCGCGCGTTTTGGAACATCTTGAGCCACGGCCCCGGTCCGTCCGCGGTGAGCCCGACGTCATCCGGGAACCACGGCATCTGCCACCCCAGAAACGCGCGTTCGGGGTGCGGCATCATGGCGAGGTGTCTGCCGTCTGTGCTGCAAAGCGCGGCGACGCCGAGGGGCGAGCCGTTGGGGTTCAAAGGGTACTGCGATTGTGAACGAAAAGGGTCAGTCTTGTGAGTCTTCCGAAATAGGTATGAGGTATGGGTGTACTGTATGGGCAAACAGTCGTGATTGTGATGTGTTTGATGGGTTTGTACCAGTACTGGTAAGCGTTACCAGTGTCGCACTCAAATAGTCAAAGAAGAGGGTCCGTAACCAGTGTCTGGATTTGGGAAAGCCCCATGACGAACCTGTTCCGTGGCGTCGCCGTTCGGGTCGACGTACCGAATCGGCGCGCACCCGGCGTCCACAACGGGTTGCAGCCGGGTAGGGTCGGGAAACGTAACCTTCCCCTCGCCGTGCGCGATCCAGACGCCTAGTTTGCTGCCCTGCATTCCCTCAAGCATCACCGCCGGGGTGTTCGCGTCCACGCCGACGGTGACCCACCGGGATTCGAACCTTCCGCTTTCGTTGTGAATGAACCGGGGTTGTTCCTTGTCCGCCACGCTACCCAGCCCGTCCTCCGCCGGCACGAACCCGAGAAGCGCCATGAGCTGGCACCCGTTGCAAACCCCCAAACTGAAGCTATCCTGCCTGTCGTAAAAGTCCCTGAATTGCTGCCACAGGCTTTTGTTGAACTTGATGCTCCCGGCCCATCCCTTCGCGGAATCCAGCACGTCGGCGTAGGAGAAACCGCCCACAAACACGATCCCGCGGAAGTCGCTCAGGGAAACGGTCCCGGCGAGCAGGTCGCTCATGGTCACGTCCCACGGTTCCATCCCCGCGCTGTGAATCGCCGCGCTCATCTCGCGGTCGCCGTTGCTGCCTTCTTCCCTGAGAATGCACACCTTTACTTTTTTGGTCTGGCTCATGACTTCGGGGGAGGTTACCTCCGGTTGGTAGGTGAGGTTCCATTTGGGCATCGCGCGGTCGCGCAACCCGGTTTGCTCCGCCGCGACGGTCGCTTCGGACGATTGAAGCCTTTCAAGCGCGAAGGAAGTGGCTTCCCAGGTGTCCCGCAAGTCCTTGACGGTGGCGTCGATGACCAGGCCTTTGTTACCCACGGAAACGGAAACCAACCCGTCGTCGTTAGTAGTGCCGATTTCAGTCACGGTCACGCCGGCATCCGCGTACGTTTTCACGACGCAAGACAAGTTCGCGTCGCTAACCTCCAAAACAATTGCCAGCTCCTCCGCGAACAACGACGCGTTTACGTCGCCATCAGGTGACACGGGAAGGGCCACCGTCACCCCCGCGCTTGGGTGAGGAAACGCCATTTCAATCACCGCGGTGACGAACCCGCCGTCGCTCACGTCGTGGCCGCTCGCGATTTTCCGGTCCGCGATCAACACCTGGGTAGCTTCCCAGGCGAGTTTGAAATAGACAGGGTCATCCATGTCCGGGGTTACGTCGCCCATCTGCCCGTACGCCTGCGCCAGGGCGCTGCCGCCTAAACGGCGCTTGCCTTCCTTGGACCCGAACTCCACCAACAAAAGCTTGGACCTTTGTTTGCTTAGTTTCAAATCCGGGGTCACCGTTTTCGTCACGTCAGGCACGGTGACGTACCCCGACATGACCACCGACCCGGGCGCTGATACGATTAACGCCGAAAGTGTCAGTCTCGGGGGCCGTGTGTATAGCCGGGATTGGTATATCCGGTATTGGAAAGGGTAGGCCCTGTACTCCATAGTACGCGGGATTGGAATAACCGTCCCTTCTGGTCGTAAGACGTCCAGGACGCAGGACGAGTATGGGCAATCAGTCGTCTCGTAACGTGAGAAAGTGGGAAAGTTCCGTACCTTTCACGACCTCGCCGTCCGCCCGCGCGGCCATGGAAAGCGAGTCCTTCCCGCCGTCAATCGCGACGTCAAGTTTCTCCATCGCCGCGCACAGCGCAGTACACGCGTCGAACATGTGCGCGCCGTCCCCCGGTAGCTTCGCCGCGTACATCCAGTTCCCCGAGTACTTCACGTCCTTCAACCCGGTGGTGTTGGCGAACACCAGGTTGGTGAGTGACTCGCCTAAACTCATCCTGGCCATCGCGGCTGGGTCGATCATGCCCTTCACCGGTTGCTCGCCGATGCAAGTCGCACCGCCCGTGATTCCGTAGTGCGTTTGCGAAATCACCGCGACGTCCGCGATGGGAATTTGCAGTGGCCCGACGCATTGTTGCTGCGCTACTAACCCGGTTACGCTGCGGTCAACCTTAGTGGTGAGGAACCGCTTGCTGCCCACGGACGGGAGCCTTAGGACTCGGTCCAAGGCGGAGGCGGGGGTAGCGCCGGTGGGTAACGAAACAGGGTCGTTGGGGAACTCCATCCTTTGCAAGTCGTACGTCTTTTTGGGCATGTCCCCTAAAACTTTTTCAAGGTCCAGGTCTTCGGGAACCGGTGACCCGGGCGGCGCCGTGGGGTCGATCAACTTCACCCGGCCGCTGCCGTCGATGGATCCCAAAACGCTGAACGGACACCGCTCCCTGGCGCATATCTTTTCGATCACGGAGAGTGATTCCGGGGCGATGAGCATGGCGCTGTTTTCCTGGTACTCCGCGCCCCAGATCTCCAAAACGGACAGCGAGGTGTCCCCAAGCTTCACTTGCCGGATATCCAGCGTACCGCCTTTGGGGTAAATAAGCTCCTTGCACACGTTGCAGTTCCCACCCGCGCCTTGGTCGTGGATTGACAAAATGGGGTTACTCCCCTCCAACTCAACACACGCTTTCACAACCCGGTTCAGTTTGTTGCTCATCTCCGCGTCGCCGCGTTGCACGGCGTTGAAATCGAGATCCGCGTTGGCTTCGTCTGAGTCGTGGAAAAGAAAGCAAAGAACGGGTCAGTCGGAGACTCTTGTGTTGGGCGATTTACGCACAGTGGGTACGCAGTCTTGTACTAACGGTGCACTTATTGTAGCGGTAAGACGTTTGCCGTAACTGCACTCCATACATGGCAAGTAAACGGCCGGTGTCAGGATTTGGGAATTAACCACGAACCTTCGCCGCCCGCTTTCGACGACGCGGCGCCTCCGCCCATCCCGATTCGGTACGCCGGTCCGCCTGTTATTGTAAAAAAATAGTGGTTAACGTCTTTTGTAATGCGAGTGAGTAATTACTCTGGACAATCGGCAAGGACAAACAGTCACCAGCTTCGGCAAAACAGTCGTCTCTTGATTTGGTGAAACCCCCGTCCGGCCGTACCTATTTTCACCACGAGCATCCCGATGTCGCCTTCCGTTTTCTCCAGGTTGGCGTGGTCGATTTGGCCGAACCCGCCGCTGAACATGATGGGTTTGATCCACTCCCGCCGTTCGCCGTTCTTCAACCGCTGGCCGAAGGTACGGCAGTACCCCGCGATGAGGGGTTCGCCGAACTTGTTACCGTAATCGCTGGCGCCGTTGCTGGCGTCCACCAGGATCTGCAGCGGTTTCGCCAAGTTGCTGGGGTACTTGAAATCCTTCACTGCCGTTTCCAGTTCGAAACCCATGTGGTTACCTTCCATTTGAAGGTTACCAACGCAGTACCCCGCGGTACCCGCGGTGAGCAACGAACCGGTGCCAGTGGCGTGCGTGTCCCGCATGCGGCCGCCCGCCCCGGTCTCTGCGCCCGGGTACGGCGCCACGCCTGACGGGAAGTTGTGCGTCTCCGCTGCGATAGGGAAAGAAAAGTGTCAGTATTGTATTGGGCGTGTATTGGGCGATGTATGGACAAACAGTCACCAGCTTCGGTAAAACAGTGTACGTACGGCCAATCGGCAAACAGCGTGTCCCCGGATTTGGGAAACGCAGATACGTACCCGTGAGCAACAAATCCAAATCAACCGCTCGAGGCTCAAGCTTGGACGGCCCACCCGCGCGGACCGGGCGCAACGGCGTGTTGACGTACCCTCGAATCGCACTGGAGTTGTCCTTGAACGCGATCACGCTGTTGTGTCCGCGCTCGCCCGTTATGGTGTCCTTGACCATCCTGAAAAGGGACTTGGGTTGAGGCACGCCGTCCACGATTAGGTTCCCGCCGAAAAACCAGTGCCGCGAGTGTTCGCTGTTGCTCTGTCCCATGTCGAACAGCTCCACGTTCGTGGGGTCTCGGCCGATGTCGTCCCTGAACAAGGTCAGGTAGAATTCGAAATCCTCTTCATCGAAGGCGAGGCCCATTTCCTTATCCACGCGCTCCAACGCCGCCCGTCCTTCTGCTAACACCGGGATGGTGTACGTCGGCTCGGGGACGGCGTTGGTGACGAACGTCGCCAAAGGTTCGTCGTACACGCACTCGGTCATGCGGTCGTGCACGTTTTGCGCGAAGGCAAGCTTAAGCGTATCACTCATTGCCGTGCCTTTGGTTAACGTGAGCTTGAACCGCCGGCTTCGCTCAAGACGGGTCACCTTCCCCAAGCCGCAGTTGAGGCACACGCCGACCGCGTTCGTGCTCCACGCTGATTGAAACGCCAGCCTCGGGCCGACCTCCACCACGGAATTTTGATCGCTAAACGTGCTGGTATCCGAAAACTGGTCAGGCTCGAAAGTTTCGCGTAACAGCCACTGTAACGTCTCCAGCTCGTCGTTAGTTAACGGGCTCGTGGTTTCCACGTTGAAACACTGTTCCGTTTCGATGGATTCAATACCGCCATCCACGCCGGGCTTCCCATTCGCCTTGCGAAGAAGCGTCGCCGTGGCTTCGGGTGACAGAAACGGCCTGCGGAAAAGCTGCAGCACGGTCCGTTCGGAAGCGGCGGCCGTCTTGGAAGCGGCCGGGCCGGTGGCGACCGCGGACGGGGTCGCGACGCGGCGAGCCGTGACGCGGGCGCGGCGATCTGTTTTGTTTTTTGGGCACAAAGGGCCAGTAGTTTTTTTTTAAGATGTGTCAGTTTTGAACCGAGTTGGGATGGGTCAGCGGGTGCGTGCCACAGAGCAGGTTCTGTTTTTACGTGACCCGTGTTCCGTGTTCTTACAGAGTTCGAAACAGAGAACACCGAACGGTCACCGCGACGCGGTCGCAGGGTTTCGCACGACCCACAGGTGGAAGGTGAGTTTGGTCCATCTGTAGGGTCCGAGAAAAAGATCGATGGTTTTTTCGCAGTGCGATCGCGTTGGAAACAACAACCTCATGGGGTTCCACCGGTTGGCATGCCTATCCCGATTCACTTCGAGTGCGTATTTACACGGGAGTTGTCGCCAACAAAACACGGCCTTTCGCACGTACCTTTCATCCCCAAGCGGTTCCCGAGCGCGGCCGCGCTGGCGCGCTGCGCGAGAGGCGCCGACATGACGACGAGAAAAAGGTAAAGCTCTTGTCACCGACAACAAACGTGGGTCGTTGCGTTGATGCGACCGGGAGTTCAGATGGGCTCTGGTCGGTGTGCTCGAGCGACACTGGAGTGCCTTTGACACTGAGAAGGCGCCAGGAGTTGTGCGGGACGGTGGGACGGACAAGGGAAGGGGAAGGCCTGGGGCACCCTCATCCAAAATATTTCGCCGCCAACCCAACCAGCCGACTTTTTTTCCCATTTCCGCATTCCGACGACTGATTGCCCATACGGGACTGACACTTTTTTTTGAACTGTTTGAAATCGTCGTGACAAGTGCAATTTTCAGTTTTGCGTTTTTCTCGTTTGGCCCGAAAGGATGAAGCGACGCGCGTCACAGCCCGAGGCACCGCCACGAAGTCGTGGCCAAGCCCTTTCCGACGCTTCGTCAGTGACCGTCGCGGTTTCGTTTCCGACCGGGTTTCCGTTACTTGAACGCCGCTCGTGACACCGTCGTTACCTTCTCCACGTCCTAGACGACAGAGAGTTCGGAAAGAGACGGTGCCATCTCTCGAGATTCGAATCTCGCCAAATCTCAACGCTTGTCACTCAAAACACCTTCCCCACAACATGTCCGTCATCGACGCCCTGAAGCACTCCGTGCACAACGTGTTCAAAGCGGGCGCCGAGTCCGTAATGCGCACGAGGGTCACGAGCGCTTTCGTGGAGAAGGGGGTTGTGACTCCTGAAGAGTTCGTGCTTGCGGGTGATTTTTTAGTAGCGCAATGCCCGACGTGGGCGTGGCAGTCGGGCGATGCGAAGTGTCAGAAACCGTACCTACCCCCAACTAAGCAGTTCCTGGTTACGAAAAACGTGCCTTGCCGCGAACGCGCTTCCGCGATGGAGAAATTCGCGGGCCGGGAAAAGCACCTCGAGGGCGAAGACGACGGGTGGGTCGAGGCGGGCGGCGACGGGATGGGCGGTGGTGACGACGACGACGATGTCCCGGACATTGAAATGAGCGGCTTGAGCGTTTCACCACCCAAAACACCTTTGACTGTTTCACCCCTGGAAACGCAGAGCACCACTACTGACGAGACCCAAGCAGAAACGCCAGCCAGCAACGCCTCCAGTGATGACATCCCCGACATGGACGATTTCGTGGATCTCGGGGCGGAGGAGGGGGAGGACGAAGCGGCGCTTGCGGTCGTTTCGGGAACGAAGAAAACAGAAGAAGACTCCGAGGCGCACATTTTGAAAACAAGAACCTACGACCTTTCCATCACGTACGACAAGTACTACCAAACCCCGCGGGTGTGGCTCTGCGGGTACGACGAGCAGTACCGTCCATTAGACCCTAAAAAGACCCTACAGGACATCAGCGCGGAGCACGCCCGAAAAACGGTGAGTATTTCCCATTTACCACATTTCGCCGACTGATTGCCCATACACGACTGACATTTCTTTTTTTTCAATCAGGTCACGATCGACCCGCACCCGCACACGGGAACGCCGAGCGCGTCGATTCACCCTTGTAAGGTACGCGTTGGGGCTTTCCCAAATCAGGCGGCACACTGTTTACCGCCCCATTCGTGACTATTTACTGTGCACTACATACATCACACGTGCCCTGTTTTATCTCTCAGCTGGTGACTGTTTGTCCATACATCGCCCAATACACGACTGACCCTTTTCGCGTACCAATCGCCAGCACGGAGCCGTGATGAAGAAACTCATCGACAACGCCACGTCCAACTCGGGCGAACCGCCAATCGTGGAGCACTACCTTCTCGTGTTCCTCAAATTCATCGCGTCCGTGGTGCCCACGATCGAGTATGACTACACGCTGGCGATTTGAGGGATTCAGTTACCAGGATTTAGTTGAGGGATACGCAACCAGGAGGTACCCTAATCCCGGTGACCTGTATTTGTACAACGAACAACGTACTTACGAGTATTTTTTTCTACGAACGTCGACGTATCACAAACGCGCCCGCGCTCGCAAACGCCTGATCGTCACGATCCCACTCCTCGTCCCCCCCCCCTA
>Ga0222633_1000174_pt1 | contig 70645 bp, 69 predicted proteins | sample AntAcemetageno48_FD_179816 | JGI IMG/M metagenome (GOLD analysis project Ga0222633, IMG submission 179816) | Saline water microbial communities from Ace Lake, Antarctica - #48 | ecosystem: Environmental > Aquatic > Non-marine Saline and Alkaline > Saline | place: Antarctica: Ace Lake | collected...
GCTCGGGGGCGGCGCGGGGCGGGCACCTCGAGGTACTGCTGTGGGCGCGCGCGAACGGCTGCCCGTGGGACTTGAATACGTGCCAGGAGGCGGCGACGGGCGGGCATTTCGAGGTGCTGCAGTGGTTGCGCGCGAACGGCTGCCCGTGGGACGCAACCACGTGCTACTGTGCGGCGAGGGGCGGGCACCTCGAGGTGCTGCAGTGGGCGCGCGCAAACAGCTGCCCTTGGTGCAGATTCACGTGCTCGTACGCGGCGTATTACGGTCACCTCGCGGTGCTGCAGTGGGCGCGCGCGAACGGCTGTCAGTGGGACAGGTATACGCACCGTAATGCGGCGCTGGGCGGGCACCTCGAGATGCTTCAGTGGTTGTGCGCGACCGGGTGCCCAGAAGAGTGAAGCGGTAACCCCGTAGAGGCGAGCGGAGACCACGAAAACAACGCTACCTGTACCTGTACATTACTTTGTGGAGTAAAGGAGTACCTAAGGTCACAAATTATTCCGCCTCGTCCCCACCGCGGACCGGACGCGTTTGCTTATTTCCTCCTTGGTGACAAACATCAGCGCCGCCGCGAACACGGTTTGGGTCATTTTTGTTCCCATTCCGCGGTAAAACGCGTTTGGCCCTTCGTCGGCGACGATTTGTTTCAAAGCGGAAAAAGTGGAGACCGCGGAATCGCCCGTCCCCGCTTGTAACCGCGTCTTCACCAGAAGCACGGGGTAGGTTATCGTGGTGGCGCCCATCTTCGCGAGCGAGGCGGCGATTAAAACTTCCCAGAAAGTAAGCTCCCCCGTGTGGGATTGAACCCGGGAGCTTCTTTTTTTCCCCGGACCCCTCCCTACCACCCCCACCCGCCGTTTCCGAAACCCCGCACAAACGGTTTCGTAAAACGCCCACTGCAACGCGGGGTTCGAAACCATCACGAGCGACGGCCCTAAACCGCGCCAGAAACCGCGCACGCCCGACTCGGCGTAGACCGCGCGCGTGGTTTCCGCGAAAGTTTTCTTTTTCGGTTTCGGTTTGGCGGAAGCACCGTGTCGGTGCGTAATCTCGCCGCCGTCGTGCTGGTTGTCCTCACGCGTGTCCTCGCGTTTCTCTCCACTACTACTGTTGTCCCAAGTGAACATCGCGCGAATCTTCGCGCTTAACTTCCGATGAGTAAAACAAAGTGTCAGTCTTGACCTGGTAAAACAGGGAGGCCGGGATTTGGGAAACGCGCAACACGCACCTTTCGCGCGAGCGTGTTTTCGTCGTCCCCGTCGCCGCCGTCGTCGTCGCCGCATTCCCCGCTAAATTCCTCCCCCTTCCCACTCGCGTCGTTTCCATTTCTCGTATTATTCCGCTCCGCCTGCATGCGCACGCAGACCGTCCATATCGGAATCGTACACACCACGTTTATGCTCCCGGCGAGGGAAGCGATGAGTAGGGACTCCATTGCGCCGGGTTGAGTTCCGGTTCTTTTCACCCGCGCGTTTTTAAAGACTGCGTACCAGTAGTTATACACCAGCTGCGAGGTTACCGTCCCAACGACCGCGGGTTCTATGCCGCGGTAAAGCGACGTCACACCGCCGTCCTCTTGAATCACGGTTCGCAGCTCGTCGACCATCCCGGGTTTCTTTCGCGTCGCCGAGCCGGTCGCATTACTTTCGCTTTTTTTCCGGCCCTCCGTGTGCTGCCTCGTGTTGAGTGTCATGAGCGGGTACGTGCTGAGCAGCGCCAGCAGCGCCCCCGTCGCGCCCGCCACCGCGTCCACCAACGGGCTCATGTCAACGGCCGGCGCGGGCGAGCTGTTGGGGGTGGGGGTGGGGAACACAGGTGGGAAAAACGAAGGGGAAGGGACGCATCAGCGACGAGCGAGGCGGAGCGCTACATTTGACATTATCGTCGGGTTTTGCAGGGCGTAGTTGGTTCGGAACGCGAATCCGAAGCGCAAACTTGGCGTGCGAGGACGGAGGGTGACGAAACGTTCTCCGCGCGTACCGTACGGAGTGCGCGGACGTGGACGACATCACGCGGACGCTTCCGGGTGCGTGGCTCGACGTGTCACCAACACGTTTGCTCACCAGCCGCGCGCCAACCGAAGTGGGGAGCCGAAAACGCAAACGCCTCGTCACCTCCGACGACGAAAACTCGTTTTCAACAGAAACCACCGGATCTGAAAGCCAATTTGACATTCCCGCCAGTACCGGGAGCGCGTCGGCGGGGTCAAGGAGGCGCTTTTGGGAGGAGGATGGAGGGTAGGAAAAAGTGTCCGCACGATAAATTGCGCTACGCCTGTGCGGTCTGCACGCCTTGTCCGCACGGCAAGCAGAAGCGCCAGTGCGTGGAGTGCAACGGGTGCCCGCACGGAAAACTCACGAAAAACTGCTCGATTTGCCACCCGTGTCCGCACGGCAAGCTGAGACGCAACTGCACTTCGTGCGTCGGGTGTCCCCACGGGAAGGTGAAGTACGAGTGCTCTGCGTGCAAAACCGTCGCCGCGCTGATGGGCATGACGCAGAAAAGCAACCCCGAGTCCAAGCGGTGTACGCACGGAACCGTAAAAAGGGACTGCGGGCGGTGCAACCCGTGTCCGCACGGCCGGCTTAAGCGTCTGTGCTCGGCATGCAACCCGTGCCCGCACGGCAAGCGCAAGCCAACTGCAGCAAGTGCAACGGGTGCGTACACGGCAAGGTCAAGTACAACTGCGGCGAGTGCAACCCGTGCCCGCACGGAAAGCTGAAGCGGCACTGCGCGCCGTGCAAGGCGGCCAAAAAGCGGGAGGACAAGGCGAAGAAGGCGAGGCTGGTGTAACAGAGAGGTTTGGGAGGAACCATGTTTTGGGAAGACGTTGTATTAGGGTGTCTTTCACCTACCCTAGTTGTATTTTGTTTCAGGTCCACGCAGCACAGAGGCAGTACGGACGTACGCCCGGAGATGAGGTTGCGTGAGGACGGGCTTTAACGCCCTTGTAAAAGCCCATGTATTTTGTAAAAGCCCTTGTAATACGTACATGTTACGCGGTTAACAAATCAAATCAGACTAATATCGCATACCCACCGCCGCGCCCGCCACGCGGTTCCAGCACCACGGCATCCACGGGTCGAGCCAGATCCCGAGCGCCAGGAAAAGCAAGTGCGCGACGTGCCACCGCACCGCTAGGTATTTCGTTTTGAATAACTTCTCGGGAGTTCCGGCGTTGGCACCCGCGAACTTGCCAGCCATGAGCGCCAGGGGAGACACGGTTAAAACCCCAACCGCGCCCATGATAGGCAACAGCCCTGTTGCCGCTAGAACTAACGCCGCCAGTTGATGCGCCAGCAATCCTTTCCGCAGAACCGCCACCGCCTTCACCACGCCTAAACGCACGACAGGACTCATCTTCCCCGCGGCCTTGTCGCCTTGCTCCTGGTGCAGGTGCGAGGCGAATAGAATCGACGTGGTGGTGCTTCCGATGAGGAAAGACGCGCCTAGCACACCGGGGTGTAACAAAGCAACAAGGGGCGACACCACGGCGGCCGCAGCGCCTGTCCACACGGAACCGCTCGGCACGCCGCCTGTGATTGTTACACGAAAAGGGTCAGGGAACGAGTCGGCGAATGTGGGTGTACTGTGTTGGGCGTGTATTGGCCGATGTATGGACAACAGGGAGGGGTAATTGGTCTGAACAGTCACCAGCGTTAGAGATAAAAACAGCGCACTTGTGATGTACGTAGTGCACTTCCTTTTAATGACGGCCGTGGACGTCAAAGAAGGTCCGTAAACAGCGTGTGTCGGATTTGGGAAACGCGCGGTACGCACTCGCTAACAACAAATAAAACGCGCCCACCGAAAGCGGGCCAAACGCGGCGAAGCAAATGGGTTCGCCCAGGCCTTTGTAGGACAAGCGGAAGGGCGGGCCTTGGTAGGCGTGCCCCAGGGCCACTGCTAGTGCAAGCATGGCGCCGGCGAAAGGGACTACTTGTTCAGTCGCCGTCGCCCCGACGTTCACAAGCGAAAAGCCAATCGCGTTTTTCAAACTCGCGAACCCGAAAACCAAACAGGCGACCGCCGCGGCGTGCGTTTGTTTCACCGCCGTTTCCGTGCCTCCCAGCAAATTGACCACGCTTTCCGGTTTCCCCCCTTCGTTGTTACCATCAACACCCGTCCCCGCGTCCCACGCGTCGTTACTTAAGTTGAGCCAGGCGATTACCAAACAAGCGCCGCCCAGGAACCCGCAAAACTGCGCAACGTGGAAACACCCGAACCAGTGGTGCGTCAGCGCCGCCGCCGCGGTGAGCGGCGCGAGCGCGACGGAGTACATCGGGAGTTTCAACGCGCGCCACCACAGCTGCGCGTTCGTTTGCGTTGCTTCTGCTGTGAAAAAGGCATCGGGCGTGGCGCCTAAAGTGCTGGCGATGACGGCGTCGTCGGAAAGCAACGCGCCGCTCATCAACGCCGCGGCGCGGTCGGTTGGGAAATCGTGAACCATGGATTCCGTCTCGACACTTCTCGTTTCGCGTGTCGTGGGTTCTTTTCTAACTTCAGCAGTGCGGCTTGGGTCGTTCCCGAACGGCATCACACAAACTTCAAACTCGTCGCCTTGTTCATTCGCCGCGCACCGCGCGTCGTCGTCCGGGAGATGATTTTTATCCGCATTCGGTGCGTCACCGGCCACCGCCGAAACGGACGACGCACCCGCCACGACGTCATCCACCTCGACTGCTTCCGTGATGACCCCGTCCTCCTCCTTGCCTTCCAGTGATAGGGACGAGACACTTTTGGACTGGTCCTGTGCGCGAAGCACGGTGGGGGGTCTGGTGAACGGGACCCCCCATCGCGCGGAACGAACGCGCGACGCCGACTTTGCAGCGGGAGGAACCCGAAGTTTCGCCGCGACACGGCCGCGGTCACGCGCGGCGAACGAGGTGGACGTCCCCGCGTGTGCCGAGCGGTGTCCGCCCGAACGCAGATATCGCACCGCACCCAGTCGCGGGACGAGCGCGCACGAGTGCGACATGCCGTGCGTCGCGTTGTGAAACAACGGTACGCCGACGCTGTGTCGCATTACGGCATTAGGGCGATGGGCCTGAGAATCTGTTTTGGCCAGCCAATCACAACACAGAAAAACCAGCCCCTGTATGGGGGGCGAAAACCCCACATCGTCAAATTCGTCAAAAAAGTCCAAAAGTCCAAAAGCCCAAAAGTCCCAGTCGTAAAGCCCAAAAGGTATGACACATGTACACGCTCACAATGGCTCAGAAAAGGATGGAGGATGCCTCCTGATGTCATGACAAATCATCCTGCATCGTCAAAGCATGCCACTTTCTGTCAAGGATCCGACATGCTTTGCGCTTCAAGCACCTGGGGGGTCACGTTTCGGAGAGGTTTTTTTCCCGAAATATTCACGTCTGTCAAAACTGTTGACCCGAGGGACCGGAAAACTGACCGACCGGAAAACTGACATCGGAAAACGGCCAGGGTCCAGCGCGTATCAGGCCGCGTACAGGTCTAGTACGTCGGGCTTTAGCAACACTTCAGTGGAGACAGCGATGAATTGCATACGTATGATGCGCTTTCGCGCACATAACTACACCCGCACATGTCATATTTCTGGCTTGTGGCGCGCGAAGTCGCGGGGGTGAGTCGAGAAATGTGACAATATTTTCACAACTGACTTCGGCGTTGAAAGCAAAAATGTTGGTAATGTGCCACCGAGGGTCTTGACCGTCAACTTCCGGATATTAACAATAAGTGGTGCATCTTTTTGACGTGTATAGATCAAGTACATCCTGCTGAGTAATCCCTACAGTGAAGTCTTCCTGAACTATCGATGTTATGACCCGGTGTGAGAGGGCTACAGGGAATGCTTTTCGAGGTTCCGACTTTTGGGCTTTTGGACTTATTGACTTTTTTGACCGAATTTGACGATGTGGGGTTTTCGCGCCCCATACCCTGCGAGAACCTGCAGGTCGGTCAGATCGCAAATTCCCGCGAAGGGACAAGCCGGATATCGTCCAGGATTGTTAAATGGAGATTCCGGTTGACCCGACGCACTCTCCGTGCGCACCGGGGGCGAGACTCACCACAAAGCCCCCCCGTGTCACTCCAGTGAGCTTCACGCGCGCGGCGCGCGAGTCCCCGCGTCGCCGCTGCAAGCACGCGTTTACAGAAAAGCACCGCGCGAACGCCGGGGCGCCGTCGAGAATCTTTTCGCCAGCCTGAGTACGTGGCATTACGGGAAACGAGTGCCCATTCATTCCGGTGTCGCTCTTCTCAGCGCTGAGACCGTGCCACTGAGAGACGGGGACCGGAGATACGGACAGGGTGACGCACACGGGGTTGAAGGCGAAACAACTGCGTTTAGGGGAACCAGCACCTTGACTGCTTATCGGAAGCATCTCCGAGAAGAACGCCATTTTCACAACCTCGCTAAATCTTTTCCAAATTCGCACCCTCCGAAATGGCGCACGCCTCCGCAACGCGCGACGCGATGCGCAAGGTGATGGCCACTCCGTTGCTTCAGCACGCGGCTGAGGTGCTGCGCGACGCGACGCCGAAACAAATCGCCCTCTCCGGGCCGGCGGGTTTTTTGGGAAGCCGGGTGTTGAGTTCCATTCTTGACGCGCACGATTACCGCCGGTCCTTAGGTTTGGAACCGGGCGAAGTCGTGTTGCTTTCGTCGTCGCCAGGGAACTTGATGTCGAGGCTTATACACAAGCACGGGTACGAACGCATGGCCAGTGTAAGGGCGACGCGGGTGGACTACTACTTCCAGCACGACCTTGACAGCTGGAGGGACCAGCTCGGGAGTTTGGGGATGGGCGGGCCGGATGCCGTTTTCGTCAACTTAGCGGGTGCGTGTTGGGGCTTTCCCAAATCCCTGACGACTGTTTACTGCCCCTCTTTGAGTACACTACGACCGTAACATTTACCAGCACTGGCAACTACTAATTCCATCACAAGTGCACTGTTTGCCCATACAGGCTACTTGGTGCCACTCAAGACTGACATTTTTCTTTCCCAATCAGCTTTGGCCGGCCCGCGCGCCGATCGTCCTGACTCCATGATGGCCGTGAACTACCGCGCGCCCTTGGCCGCGGCGAGGGCGTGCGAGGCCCTGGAGTTCGGGCACTGGGTGCAATCGAGCACGCAAGCGGTGAAAGCGGAACGCGCGGGGCAAGTGCCGTACTCGCGGTGGAAAGCCATGGCGGATTACTCGTTGGCGAGGCTAGAGAAGCTCCCGGTCAGCGTGATGACCCTTGGGTTGCTGTATTGCAAACACAGGTACGTGTTGCATTTCCCACACCCCGCCTCCACGTTTTGCCGATTATCCGCCCGTAATCACGGAGGCCACATGGCCCGAAACACTGACACTTTGTTTTACCCATCTCAAACACAGCGGCGTTGTTGGTCAAAAAGGCGACACGCTTAATATGGTGGACCTGGCGTTGCTTCCGATAACGCCCATCATGGGCAACGGCAGAGCACCACTACAGCCTCTGGAGGTCAACGACGCCGCAGAAAGGATCGCGTTTCTCGCGCTTACGGAACCCACCGCGCGGCCGGTGCAGTGCAGCGCGAAGACGTCCGCGATGAACTTCATGGGGACGTCTTTGCACGGAGCGCGATCTTCTCAGTCAAGCTCGTCGTCGGAGCCACGCAACTCGCAGCCGACTGGCACCACAGCAGACTGGTACGACAAGCGGTGCGAACAAAGACACGACTGGGCGCGTCCCAAAATAAACCCAGGAAGGCAGTACACCTGGCGCATGTACGACGCGGTCGGGCCGGAGACGATGGTGCGTTGTTTTTTGCTCGTTTTTTTTCCGGGAAGGTCTCGAGTTATTTATTATTCAAAATCTGGTAAACGTCTTTTGCGTTACCTCAACAAGTGATGGGTAATGCACCCCTAAACTACTACTCGTCCCAACTGACCCGACTCCCGTTCCCCATACAAAAGACCCTCCTGGAGCTGATGAAAACCTTCGCGGTGCTAAACGGCCGGACCTTGAATCCCGTGTTCGTGGATTACCGGAACTTCGAAACCGTGCTTAACGTGGCATCCCTGGGAAACCTGAACCGGCAGTTCGTGAGTTTGCTGCGAAGCGAACAAGACGCGGAGCGGCCCATCGTGGGTAACCCGGACGTGTTTGAAAAGTTGCTTGGCACGGACGCTTCGCTTTTTAAAATGCGAGACGGCTTGGTGACCAACGACTCGACGAACAACCTGAGGACGCCCGGGGAGATGTTTGCATCTGGGACTCAATCTAGCAGCAATTTCAGCACTACCAAAACAGCCGCACCGTCCGATCAGCAAAAGATCAAGAAACGAGCGTTTCCCATCATTCCTTTTTTCGTCTGGGTGTTCAACAACCACCGCGTGATAATCCCGGGCACGAACCTAGCGCTGGAAACCGTCGGGACCTACCTGTTCGGCAAGAGGTTCGCGAGCGACGAGAACTGGTGGTGGATCCGAACCGCCGCGATGACTGGGGTGCTATCGGCCATAGCCGGGGGGTCCATGCACGCGGGCGCGGAGGTCTCGAAGCTGTACGCGGAGATCGTGGCGTCCGGGAAGTGGCCGCCGGGGTGGCCGCCGATGGGAGGGTAGGGATTTGTGAGTAGTGCGGGAGTAGTGCGGTAGGGTGGTAGGGTGAAAAGGGTCGTTCTTTTTCTCAAACCTCGCCCGCCTCGTTTCGCTAGTTGCTAGGTGCTAGTGTCCGTTACTAGCGTACTTTGCGTAATTTGCTAATAGTCTCATAGTCTCGTTGCCGTCTCGTATGGTCTCAGCCGTCTCGTCTTTCAAGGGAACCTCACATCACCACGCACCGAGTTTCACTCTTCGGCGGTTTGAACTCCCCAAACCCGTTGGCCGGGCACAGTTTCAAAACCCCAACCCGAAGCTTGTGCCACACCCGCTGCGCCGCGGCGCTGTGCATCTGCATGTCCTGGGTGTTGTCCCTATTCACGGCTCTTAAAATAGGAAGCGGCCCGACGGGGTGGTCCATTAAGAACAGCGACGCGTCGTACACGAACCCTTGGGCGACGAGAAGAGACTGTGATTGCGAAAGATAAGTGTCAGTCTTGTATGCGCAAACAGTGTGTCAGGATTTGGGAAAGGACCAAGGCCGTACCTGGCCATTTTTTCGCCGGCGGTGCACCTCGCAGCACGTGAATTGGCGCGCGTGTTTGGTGCCCGTCGAGGATGCGCTAGTATCATCGTCGTCGTCGTCGTTGACGGCGAACACAGAGCTCGCGTCCCTGCCCCAGCCTTCGCGTCGCGGGTTCGCGGCGGCGGCGGCGGCACCCGCCGCTGCCGCCGCCGCGGCCTCGAGGCTCACCCCACGCTCGTTGTCCGCGAGCTCCACGTCGCCAAAATGAGGCGAGCTTGCAGAAGTTTCATTCGCTAGTTGTACAGGACCGCCGCAGGTTCCGCACCCGACGACGCCGCATGTGTCGGCGCAGGCGGCGCAAGCGTCGCAGGTTTGTTTTGTGTGCGACGGTTTCGTGGCGTTTTCGTGTCCCAACTCAAGCCCGTCCCCCACCGGCGCTTCGTCCACCGGCGCTACCCCTCGATTTCCACCTACCAAGTCACCGACACTGCGCACATCACCCCCGCGACTCGTCGCGGGGCCAAGCGCCCGTCTCTCCGCGTACCGCTCCAGGAGGTACTCCGCGGACTTCGCGAGCGGCGACGGTGGGGACGTGGACGGCGATCCGGCACCCGACGACGCGTTTCCTCGGCCGCATGCGCGACACGCCGCTGCGTCGTACGACACGGTGGCTCGTGAAACCGCCCGGCCCACGGCACTAGAGTCATTCGCTGTGGGTGGCAGGTGTACCGGTCTCGGGTTGGTCGTAGACGCGGCGCACGCGCGACACCACGCACCACTTTCGTTCGCATCGGAAATATCCACGCGCACCGACGAGATCTCTGCTCTCGGCGACCCGGCAGGCACCACCGCGCGGTGTGACGTTTCGACGAGGAAGTTATCTTTCGGGTTGATCCCGCGCGATCGCGCGCGGGAGCCGCTGCCCATCAAAACGAGCCACAACCCACGCCGCGTTCACCCGACGCGCGCCGCCCTGTGGAGGCTCTGAGGGCGTGTGCCGCTCGAAAGGAGACTCTTTGATTCGGGACAAAATTTCGAGAGCAAATGACCGTTGTCAAAATTTACGAACGAGGATGCGTCGCGTCGCGTGCTACCACGGTACTCTTAGCGCTTGTGACGACGTGCGTATGTTTCTAACTTATTCCCAAGTTTTTCCCTATCTATTTCCCGATATGCCCCTCCGCGCGTAGCACGCGCAGCGCCCTCCCCATCCCCCCCAGCGTATCCCCCCCCCGGGTTACTCGCGCCGGCGCCGGCGTCGAAGTCGACGCCGGCGGCATCCCCGGAAACTCGCGCTCCGCCAACCTGCACAGGAGTACTTGTTTAGTCCCAGTCGACACGAGTCCTCTTTCTTTCAAGTCAGCCCGGAGCATTGCGACCGTGGAGTTGGACGAAACGGCGGTGATGCGGTCGGTCGCATCCGAAGAGGTGTATACGTCGCCAGAGCGGGGTTGGTTAGGACGCGTGTTTTTCGCGACGCCCTCGCCGCCGTCTCCCGATTCAAACCGCAACGCCTCACCAACGTCCTTTCGTAACACAACACCAACGTCACCCAGCTCGTGCTCGTTACCAGACGGGTACCTCGGCCCACCAATCAACCGCGCCTCCACGATCTGCTTCGTCCCAATTGTCGCCACGCCGTACGCGTCGAACGGCGGGGGAAGACATTGGGAGAACGTTTCACTTCCCCCGGAAAGCGCGTTGCGCGCCGCGCCAATCGCCGCCAATCGTAACGCCTCCACGCGTCGTTCCTCAGGCCAAGGCGCGATGACAACCGCGAGCCGGACCCCTCCACCTAAATCGCCACCGAAATCTGGACCCACGGTGATGACTTCGCCTTGGAAATAGGACGACTGCACTTTTTCAAATCCCTCATCCACCGAAACGCCCGCGTAGCGGTACCGAACCGCGTCGCCGGGTTCGAGTTGATCACCCGGTGTGTTGTCACCTTCGTGGGAGGTTTCGTGTTCTTTAAAGCCGCCTTGCGTACCGGGAATCGCCACTGATTGGTTCGCGAGTCTGTGGTCCGCGGCGACGAGGGATTCCAGGGAAGCGAACGTCACGGGTTGATCGGTTTTGACGGTTTTCAGCTTGTCAAACAAAGTTTTGTCTCCGTCTTTGTCTTCGTCTGAAGACGAGGAAGAGGAGGAGTGTTTGTCTTGGTCTTTGACCTCGTCCTCGTCTTCCGAAGAGGATGACGTTTCAGTATCCGGCGATTCGGAGCCGTCGTCGTCGACGGTATTTGTTCTGCCACCTCCAAACCCCGCGGTACCACCCGCCGTTTCGCGTAACCTTTCTTCAATCGCCACCAGCGTTCGTTCGTCCGGGTGAGGTACCCACCCTTGTTCCGGCCAATTGTAAAGAAGTCCTCCGTGTTTCCCGAGATCGCCGTTAGGGTCTAACGCGGCGTTGTTTGGAAGGACCACACCCGGGGCGGGTACGGCGCGCTCCGCGGCGTTTTTGTTTTTGTTCGAATCGGCGACGACGTCCCTTTTACTCGGTATCATCAACTCCACCGGCGGCGTTACCACGGTGCCCTGCGGAATCGATGGCGGGGAAGGGAAGACACACACTTCGCGCGCGACGTCGATTCTTTCCTCCTCCGTCGCAACAAAGGGCTCGAGCTCGCCGAAACTCTCCACGCGCTGTCGCGCGCGTTTCAGCGCTTTCCGCCGTGCGCTGCGACTTCGATCGCCGCCGCCGGGTTGTGGTAGTAACAGTTGCGCAGGCGCGGTTTGCGTTAAATTCGCCGTGTACCCATGCTCGGTGTCAATCGGCGTCATGCGCAGCCGCTTCTCGGCGATGTCAATTGCCCGCGTTCTCGCGTCGCCGCCGTCGCCGCCTTCTTCCCCGCCGTTCTCACCCCTTCGCTTCGAGAACCGCCTCGTTTCAGCAGGCGCCGTGTGTGGTGTGCTTTGGTCACGTCCAGTGTGGAGGTACCGACCCACGAATGGGGACAACGGCCATGGTCCACCGTGCGTCTCGTCGGACAACCCCGCCCCGCTCGCCACCGCAACGCGCGTGCAGACGTGCACCTCGTCGCCGTCGCGAAGCACGGCTTCGAATCGATTTGGCACGGCGTACCCGCCGAGTCTTAGTGTGACGTCTTCGTGGTCGCACACCAACCCGAGGTCGGCCACGATCGATTGCACGAGAGACGCGCTCGTGTTCAAGGAAGTGTTCAAGGAAGCCTGCCTCGGGGGGGGCTGGTACCACACGCACACGTGTTCCGGCGCGCGGCGATTTTCGGGCAGCAGGCTGACATCGACGTTCAGGCGAAGCCGCGGAGGTTGGAGGAACGCGCCCCCTGCTAAGCCGTGGTCGAGGTGTGCCATATCACAGACACGAAGCGCCACGCACGCGTCTACTCGTGTGAACCCACGTGCTCACGCGCTCACCGGACGCACCCCAACCGCCGCGATGGTGAGATTGGCTCATCCGAGCACCGCCGACAAAAACTTTTTCTCCACTCAGAAACCAGCTTTTTTCTGGGCAGACCCAACATCACATTAAAAAAGCACCTCGGCTCTTCTCATTCGAGGCGTCGCAGCCCGCACGTCCAGCCCGCGCGTCGGACCCGACGCAGCCGCGGGCGCGGGGGCGGCGTCGTCGCCGTTTCACGACGCGGGGCGGAAGATTTTTGAAACGGAACTCACGGTACCACGGGTAACACAGGTACAGGTACTACGGGTGCTGCTGGCTTGTTTTTTTTTAAACCGCTTCGCGCGTTTCAGCTCGGTCAACGCTACGCCACGACACGAGATGGAGCACGCCGCGGTGGACATCCGGCGCACCGCCGTGGAACGCGAGGCTACGTATTTGGAGCTGGTGGGTCTTGAAACCGACGCGAAGCGACGAGTGGCTCAACGCGCCAGGGTGGTGCGTGATGCCCTGGTGGACACACCCGCGTTGGCCGATGCGCTTCGAAGAGCGGGCGTGCTTGACGACGACGACGCCCTCGGCGCGCTCGCGGCGGGGCTGATGGCCGCGCCCCTTCACGACCCCCCCGGAGACCAACCCCTCGGGGACAGAGTAAGCGCTCACGACGTCGCGGATGTGCTGCGGGAGCTGTACGGGGGAAGGCGGGGGGAACACGCGGGGGTGGCGGGTGAGCTCGCGGCGAGAAGGGCGCAGCTGGAGAAACGCCAGCGGGATTTACTGCGGGAGCGCGACCGGTTGAGCGAACACGAACGCGTACACGATTTGACCCTGGAGGAGCGACGAAGGAACGAGGCGGAAGACGCGCGGGTGGCGCGTGATACGCGTGCGAATCAGGTCGCGGGGGGGGCTTCGCAAACCACCGACGACGACGATTCCGATTCGTCGTCTGAAGATGTTTCGCCCAACGCCGAACTCGCGGAGACGGCGGCGCGGGGACGACGAAAGAAACGTGCAACGTCGCCTACCAAGGAATTGTCGGGGCAAAAAACGCAATCGGTTACGCAGAAAAATGCCCGGCTCGCTGCGCAAGACGCGTTGAGGCCGACGCAAGTTATCCGGCCGCGAGTCATCGAGAAGGAACCGTGGCAAGCCGTGGGGGACGAGACGAACCGGGACGAACGCGAAAAAGACGGCTCCCCGTTTCTTTTGCCCGACGTGCCGCGGGAAAGTTTAGGGCACGGCAAACGTGACAAGCTGTTGGCTCGGTTACAGAAAGAGCTCGGGGTTCGCCCCACGCAACGTGTCACGCCGTTCGTTCCAACCAAAGCCAAGGACCGGTTACTGCGAATGAAACTGGCGCACTCGAGGTAAGTATTGGGATTTTCCCAAATCTCAACACTGTTTGCCCATACAAGACTGACACTTTTCTGGCAAAACTCAAAGCGTCGCCGCGCGGTTGAAGTACCTGGAAAGCGCCGCGTCGTACTCCGCGGCTTTCGCGGAAGCGGGTGCGGGGCTTTCCCAATCACCACACACCGCCTCTGCGATTGCCCATACTCGTACCAGAAGGGAGCATTACCCTGACTGTTTACTCATACACATTAAGAGAGACTGACACTTTCGGTTTTTATCGTATCAGGTCCGAGGGAGACGGAGACGCCAAACACCAAGGCGTACCTTGCACACAAAACGGATACACGAGACGCCGTGGTGAAAACCGTGGAGGAGATGTGTTTGGAGTTGGCGGTTGAGATTTGCGGCGGCGTGCTTGACGTGCTGGCGCAACGGCCGACGCGGGAGAAGCTTGAAAACGAGCGCCGGGAATGGGCGCGACGCGCGGGCCCGCGGAAAATCGCCATGTGCAGACAAACCCTGGACGAGCTTGTCCGGGAAGTTTCCGCCGAAGAAGCCACCGGGGTGGTGTTGGAGGTGGAGGCCAACCACGCCGCGGCGGCTGGGTTCGTGGCGAAAGCAATCGCAAGCGCGGTTTTGTCCCGCCTGGTAAGTCCCACTTTCCCACCGAACACCCAACGCGCCCCTGATTGCCCATACTCGTCCTGACGAAGGGACGGTTATTACCCCTGACTGTTTACGTAATACACGTCACGAGAGACTGATCCTTAACTTTCCTTTGCACTTTACTTTCTTTTCAAAAATCAGGACGGCGACGCCGCGTGCGCCGAGTTCAAGCCTTGGGCGCCGGTCGGCGGGGCGCTGCGACGCAAAGAAAAAGAATCCAAAGAAAAAGAGTTGGAAGCCGCGATCGCGAAAACGGAGTGGTTCTGGCACACCAAGACCCCCGCGGAGCTGGCGAAGGAAAAGGCACTGAAGGAGAAGTTCGTGCTTGCGAAGGAGAAAAAGGCCAAGGAGAAACGCGCGGCGAAGGTCAGTATTTCCCAATCACCACATTCCGCCTCCCTGTTTGCCCATACTCGTACCAGAAGGGACTATTGCCCTGCCTGTTTACTCATACACAATACGAGAGACTGACACTTTCTTTTTTATCGTCTCAGGAAGCCGTCGCGGCGGCGCGGCGCGCGCGGGCGGCGAACCGGAAAACCACCCGGTGGAGTCTTTTCATCACGAAAAAAACCCCATCCTCGGAAAAGGTGGAGCAGAAAGCTGAGGTCATCGATTTCGCATTGAACCTGGGAGTGGGGGGGGGTGAATCCTCCGAGGAGTTCTGGAGCACCTCGTCCAGTGACGAGAGCGATGACGAGTCCTACCGCGCCGCGACCGGCCGGCACGCGTGTCAGGTGCGTGTTTTCTTTCCCAAACCCAACGCCGTTTGATGCCCCTCTTTGAGTGCACTACGACCGTAACATTTGCCAGGACTGGCAACTGTTACAAACCTATCATACATCACAAGTGCACTGTTCGGCCTGATTAGAAACCAACTCTTTGATTGTTTGCTCATACTCAAGACTCAAGACTGACCATTCGTTTCCCCCGTCACAGCACATGCTGAACGAAATGCAGCGCCGGCGGCCGCCCGGCTTGGTGTTTCATCACACCCAGCCGTTACGGCCGGCGAGTCCCCCGCCCGGGATCGCGCGGGGAGGGGACACGACGGTGAACTTTAAAGAAACCAAGGAGAAGAACGGGAAGGCGGGTGACGGCGATGGCGAGTCGTCGCGGCGCGAATCCTCCGACGGAAGCGATGAGAGTATTGTTTCGTCGTCAAGTGATTCGGACAGCGACAGCGAAGCGGATATTGCGAAGAAACACGTGTTGAACGCGTTGCACAAGAAAGAACTGGCGGCGGCGGCGGAAGCGAAGGCGAACGCGCAACCTCCCCCGCGGTCGGGGATGGCTGATTTGGGCGTGCTAACGGAACCGCCCCCGCCCTCGCAGGCGCACCGCGCTGCGTTTGTTTCCGAAAAAAGGTACTGGAGGGCGACGAAAATTGCGTACGCGTTTGGAGGCAAGGGTATGGCGCGCACCATCGAAGTGAAACGCGGGGCGGTCACGTCCTTGGCACACGCGGCGTCCGGCCGCGGGCAGGTCCTGGCGGCCGGTACGTCGAAAGGCGAACTGGTGGTGTGGAAGTTTGCGCCCCCCGGCGACGGATCGGGGGACACGGACTCGGAGGACGAGAAGGAGAGGAAGCAGGCGTTGGGCACCGAGGGTACTAAGAATACCACGAAGTCTCCCACGAAGTCTCCGAACAAGAAGCTTTCGAAAACCGCGCAAAAGGCGCTGGACGCCAAGGCGCGTACGGAGTTTTACGAAAAGGCTGAGAAGAAAAAGGCGAGGGAAAGAATGAAACTCCTCACGCCGGCGCCGGTGATCATCGCGAGGGCGGAGTGTACGTTCCACCCTGAATCCGAAATGCAAACGGAAGAGGGTGGTGTGCCGAGCGCGCAGTACAGGTACGGCCTTGGACGTTTCCCAAATCAGGCGGCACCTACGTTTGCCGATTGTCCGCCCGTAGCTACGCATACACGCGCCCATACAATACTGACACTTTTCTTTTACAATCGCAGCGCGCTGACGTCGGTTTCTTGGAGCGCGGACGCGAGCCAGCTTTGCACGGCGGAACGCGGCGGAACGTCCCGGATGTGGAGCTTGGTGGGTTCGCAACAGAAAAGTGTTGGTGGTACACTGGCGATCGGCGAAACCCTGGTCCTCGCCGCGGTGAACCACTCCACGTCGTCCCCGATTCCGGACCCGACGCCGCCGCCGGTGCCGGACGGAGACACGGTCGGCGGGGAAGAAGACGGCGCGAAGAAAAGTTACGAAAAAAAGATCACAAGAAAAACAACCGAGGAGCTCACGGAGGAGTTGGCGATTAGCAAAGAAGCTTCTATGGAGGCTTGGAAAGTTCGGGTCCGGCAACGCGAAAACTGGCCGCGGGACGTCCCCACGACCACGCGGTTCTTCCCCGCGTTCACGCTGGCGGGGCGCCAACCCTTCGCCATGTTCGCGCGGCCCAACGGCGACATCGTACGCGCCTCGCCCGCATCTAGGTACGCGCTTCCCAGCTCCAAAGCCAGGCTTAGCGTGTTGCCGATTACCCTTCCCTGTTCACTGCACTGTACTTGTACGGAGTACAGGGCCGGACCCCTTTCCAATCCCGGATATACACGCGGTCCGACAACCTGACCCCTTTTTGTTGTCTAACCAGACCGGCCGCGATTTCCGATGCCTTCGGGGACCAGCCCCTTTCCGGGAAAATACAAAGGGAGCTGGCGATGTTCCGAGGCGCGAAAACGTGGGCGCGAGGCGCTTTGTTCTCGGCGGTTTCTTCGCGGAACAACCGCGACGGTTTCCAAACCGCGAATGGTCAAGGTTCCGATTCCGAAGACGAACGCGACGACGAAGCCGGGTACTCCGCCGAACCCACGGTTCGTCTGGACAACGCCGGCCAGCAGTTCGACATGGCGACAAACACAAAGGGCTCGCAATCGAAAAAGAACCACCACCAAAGCCAATCCCCGGGCGAGAACGAACAATTAGACATGACGTTCGTACACGGCTCGTTTTTCGTGTCCGGTGTGGACCAGCTACTTGACGCGGCGGAAGGGTTCGCCACGGGCACGGGCGGGCACATGGGGAAACCGGAGCGTGATTTGTTGTTAGCGCCCGACGTAACCCCCACGTTGCCGGGGGTTTCGAAACAAACCAAGAAATTTTCACAAAATAAAACCGACGCGAAAACAAAAACGGAACACGGCCCGTACACCCAGGACGTGTACAGGGGGCACGCCGTCCCGGTTGTTTTCCTGGTAAGGGCCTTTCCCAATCACCACACTCCTCCTCCCTGATTGCCCACATACAAGACTGACATTTCTTTTTTACAATCAGGACGTCCTGCCGGACGCCGGGTCCCTGGTGAGCATGGACACAGACGGCGTGATGTGTCTTTGGGCGGCGTTTTCGGGAAACGCGGGGCGGAGCGGGTTCGGGTGGTTCTCGCCCCTCGGGACGTGGCGCGTTCCACGGGAAGTCACCGCACAGGTCCCTAAGGGCTTCCCGGTTGAGGTGCCTACTTCTTCCGGGGGTGGCCGGTCCCAGAAATATCCCGGTGGCGACGACCCGGAAGACCCGACCCCCCAAACGCACTTCCCGTGGCTGACGCACCGGGACGGGAAGACGCGAACGGTGGTTGAAATCCCGAAGGACGACTTTTGGATCGCGGAGGACGCGAGGGCGAGGTTAGCGGTTGAATCTTTAGGCGCACCGAGTCTATACACAACGCAGATGGAGCTAGAGCCGGTTCGGCGAAAACTGTCAATTCCAGGCGTGGACCCGGACAAGGAAACCGCGGAGCAGAAGTTTCAAAACGCCGCCGGGGAGGTTGGCGACCTTGACGGCGCGGTTTCGTCTGGAAAAACCGCGCCTTTCCGTATAAAGAGCACACCCTGCATTCCCGAAAACGAACAAAGGGACTACCTCGTCTCGCAGTACGACGAGAAAGGGACGTTAACGAAACGACTCAAGCAGGTACGGCCTTGCGCGTTTCCCGAATCCAACTCTGCCCTTCTGTTTGCCGATTGGGGAGCCCGTAGCTACTCACGTAACACGGCCTTACAAGACTGACAGTTTCTTTTTTTACAATCAGTCGCACGTCACGCGAACCGCGAGCGCGCCGGTGGTCGGCGCGCTCATCGCGTCGGATGGCGGGATTCCCGACTTGGTTATTATACGCAGAGTGAGCGGGATCTGCGCGAGCGCGCTGGCCGTGGGTGGCGTGGACGCCGCGCTTTCCGCCACGCCTTTTTTCACCGCGCATACGTATTCCCTGGACTCCATGACCCCCACGGCGCCGCGTATGGACCTGCCCAATCCCTTCCAGCCACCGAAAGGAAGAGGCGCACTTGATGCGCGCCGATGCAAAGCCAAGCCCGGGGAGGCGCTGACGCAAGCGGGTACGGCCTTGCGCGTTTCCCAAATCATAGACTCCCTGTTTTATCTCTCAGCTGGTGACTGTTGTCCAGGCCATCGCGATATACTCGTCCTGCGAAGGGCGCATTACCTCTGCCCTGACTGTTCAGACCTTTCGATGGTGACTGTTGTCCAGGCCATCGTCCAATACACGTGAAACACAAGACGTTAACCACTTTTCTTTCACAACATAAGGCGCCCTCGCCGCGCTCGGGTGGAGCGACCCGGCGCCGTACCCGTTCGCGCTGGCGAAAGCCACGCCCACGACGGGAAGCGAGCACCTGGTGGTGCCGGTGGGCAGCGCGCACGTCGGCGTGTTTTCCATCGCCACCGGGTTGATGACAAGGTCGTTCGACCTACCAGGCGTCCCCGAAAAAGACGGGCACCTCTCCTCACTGAAAGTGATGGACTCGCCGCACCCCAGGTACGTATTTCCCACCCACCACATTCCGCCTCCCTGATTGCCCATACCAGACTGACACTTTCTTTTTTATCGTATCAGCGCGGCCGGCCCGAACAGCGCCACGCGGTCGTTACTCGCGGTGGCCACGACGGTGGGCACGAAAATCTACGTCTTCGCGATTGGTACGCGTTTCTGGCTTTCCCATACAATACGTGTTGTATTTCCCATACAATTTCCTGACACTGTTTGCCCATACAAGACTCACCTTTTTCGTTCCCACTCGCAGACGAAAGCGCGGCGCAAATCGTGGGCGTGGATTTCGCGCGCGCGCAGATTTTGAAAACCCCCGTGCCAACGCCGTTGATCGGCAGGGGAACCGGACACGTGAAAGACTCGGAGCTCGTCAGTGAAAGTGACGATTCAGATGACGACGAAGATGACGACGAAGATCCTTCTTCAGAACCCGAACCGACATGCGTGTGTCTCGCGAACATGACCACCCGCGCCTCTTTGTTGAAACCGGCGGAGGCGGAGGAGATGGTGCGGGATACGAAAACCGCGTGCGGCGACTTGGCGGTTATCGGGGACGCCGGGAGTGTGCTCTTTTGCTTCGCCCCGAGACCAGTGCCAGGTGGCATGTCGAGCGACCCGCCAGGCGTGGGTGCTTGTTTCGTGCGCTTCGACACAAGCGCCGCCGCGAAAAAGGCCAAGACGTTTCTGGACGGAAGAGAGTTCGCGAACAACGTCGTCGCCGCGTCGTTCGTTTCTGTTACCGAGTTTGAAAAAAAACGGAAACAACACGACGCCGCGGCCGCGCTTTCGCGGAACAAAACGTACACCTCGGGGAGCAGAGCGCGAGCCGCGGAGAAGAAGAAGGAAGGGACTCCAAAAGAGGCCAAAAAACAAAGCATCGAGTGGCCTTTGCTGCGCTCGGTCGAGATTTCCCAGTACTCGGCGCTTTTCAAGGCGGCGGACGCGGATAACAGCGGCACGCTTGAAGGCGACGAAGCGGGCGAGTTGATGATGTCGTTGGCCAAGGGCACGTCCACTACGCGTGCGGTGCCAGACGAAATCTTGGAGCAAATCTGGGAGCTTGCCGATAACGACGGCAACGGATTTCTCACCGAAAACGAGTTCGAGCTGGCGATGTACCTCGTGCGATGCGCGCAAGCCGGTATGGCGATCCCGGCGAAACGCGCCGAGTTCCCGTTCGCGCAGTTCCCGAAATTCCCGCGCCGGTAAAACGACGTATCTAGTTAGACGTGGTAGTGGTAGTCACATGTTACGCACTGTATTTTAAGACTAGTCATCTAGTTGCGCCTAGTTTCGCTACAAAAGCTTCGCGACCCACTGTTTCACGACGTCCTCGTCCCCGTACCACATTTCGCGTTTCGTCCCGTCCGGTTGGTGCGTCACCCCCGGCAATAAAAACTCATCGCTCCCATCCAAAACAGCAACCCCCACCGGCGTCACCCCGTCCCCGTCAACCCCATCCCCGGACCCGCAACTCGTGGCGTACGAAACGCTCGCGGCGACGTCCGCGAGGGTCGCTTTATTTTTATTTTTTGGGTTTGTAAAAACGTTCGCCAACGTTTCAGAAACAAGGCCCCGAAACGTCACCCCAACCACCCCGACGCCACACACGGAGACGTAGTCGATGCCCCGCTTCGTTTCGAAACATCCCGGGTACCGGAAGTTAGTCAGCGCGAGGGTACTTTGTGACGCGCGCTCGGCGGTCCAGACGGATTCTCCTTTTTTTTCCGAGTTTGTTTCTTTTTCTTTGTCAGCACCTTTCGGAAAAAGTTGTTCGTCCAGTTTCTCCGGCACTCGTCCAAACGGGTATTCCTCCAAGCTGTAGTGCGGCGTGCCTAGCGTACAAAGGGTTTTCGTTACCAATGCACCGTTATAAGTAACTCCGCAGTACGGCTCGCTTCCCAGCCAGCACCTCGCCAGCCACCCGCCCGCGCTGTGCCCGATTAAAACTAATTTCGGGTTTCGGGTGGATTTGCCATTTGATTTGTCCAGAACCTCCGTCGCCGCCCGGTCTATTGCATCCAGAATCGCACTGAAGTCACCGCCCACAAGGCTGGGGTACCAATCACTGACACTGAGAGGCACGATGGCGACGTTGGAAAAGGAGTCGTACTGCCGCAAACAGTCCGCCATGGCTTCGTATTTCGATGCCGAGGACAAAAAGCCGGGGATGATGAGCACCGGACTTGGCGAGATGGCAATGTCATCCAAGGTGCCCGCACTGTTCGCGGACGCGGCCCGCCTTTGTACGACCGGCCCTTCCCTCGACGCATGCACTCTGCGTGCGCTTCGAGTCGCGCCAGGTCGATGCACGCGTGGCGACGCCGAGAGGCAAGCGGCGGCCGCCATAGTGTGTGCGTGACAAGCGCGCCAGGAGAGTGACGAGGAGAGATTGAAAAACGGTTGGACGAATCAAACAACATTTTTTGGATCGACTGCTTTTTCTTCTCGCCGGGCTCAAAGCCGCGGCCTCTCGTCACACCGAACGCGCACGGGCGGCGTCCCGATCTGCAGCGACGATGGCGCCTTTCTTCATGAACTGGTTCTATGACATCCTCGCGTCCCTGGGGTTGTGGCAGAAGAACGCCAAGATCCTGTTTCTGGTACGTCGGGTGTCAGTGCGAGCGCGTGGGCCACGCACACAAGACGTGGCGCGGGGCAGCGCATCGTGGAAAGCGTCGAATTAGCGCGCTGAAGTGACCGATCGTTGGGATCTCGCATTTTTCTGTCCTGACCACCCCTCTCCTGCCCCCAAAAAACAGGGTCTGGACAACGCGGGGAAAACCACGCTGATGCACATGCTTAAAGACGAGCGCCTGGCGCAGCATCAACCCACGCAGTACCCGACCTCGGAGGTGCGTCCACGATCTTCGTAGGGGCGCCCATCGCGGGTGATTTCAAGCCTCAACAAGTTTCGCGGACAGGCAAACAGTCAGAAAAACTCGGTTTTGAGGTTTGAGGTTTGAGGTATTTTGAGTCAAATCAATCCAGTCGCGTTCTTCTGACCCTAACTAAACCTATCCCCTACTCCTCCCCCTAACAAAAACCAGGAACTCTCCATCGGCCAGATCAAGTTCAAGGCGTTCGATCTTGGCGGGCACGAAGTCGCGCGACGGGTTTGGAAGGATTACTACGCCAAAGTCGACGCGATCGTGTTTTTAGTGGTAAGTATTTCCCATTTAACACATTCCGCCGACTGATTGCCCATACACGACTGACATTTGTTTTTTTACAATCAGGACGCCGTGGACAAAGAGCGGTTTCTGGAAAGTAAAAAAGAACTCGACGCGTTGCTCAGCGACGACTCGCTGGGGAGCGTGCCTTTTTTGATTCTCGGGAACAAAATCGACATTCCTCACGCGTCGTCGGAGGAGGAGTTAAGGCACTGCCTCGGCCTCACGAACTACACCACCGGCAAAGGCAAGGTGAACTTGGAAGCCACCAACATGCGGCCGATTGAGGTTTTCATGTGCTCCGTGGTCAGGAGGATGGGCTACGGCGAAGGGTTCAGGTGGTTGTCGCAATACATCAATTAAACGATGACACCAACGAGAGGTGCGGCGCGAGTCATCGAGGTTGTGAAGAAACTCAAATCAAAGCTTTTGTCGCGGCCTTAAAGGTGAACTCGTCGAATCGCTCGTCTTCATCGCGAATCAAACAATGCAGCCAACTCGGTGCGACACTCTAAAAAAAAGAAAACTTGATGCTCCTTACACCTCCTCTACGTCTACACCTCTCATCAGAGCCTGTTACAGACTCTGCGTGTACTTGCCGTCCTTCTTGTCGAAGCCGATTGTGGGAAACTGGCTTGCGAACTGTTCAACCTCGTCCTTCAGGGCGTCGATTTCCGGGAACTTCCCTTCAGGGGCGTCCGCCAGGGCTTCCCTGAAATCCTTCAACTTCGGCCCAACCTGTTCCTTGATTCTTTTCGTGATTTCGATACCTTTCACGACCATGTCCGCGACCCTTTCGAAATCCGCTTCCACGAACCCCCTGGTGGTAAGCGCGGGCGTGCCTAACCGCAACCCACCCGGCGCCATCGCGGATTTGTCCCCGGGCACCGTGTTTTTGTTACAAGCGATGTGCGCCAACTCCAACACGCGCTCCACGCGCGACCCGTCCACGCCGAGGGGCCTTAAGTCAGCAAGCACGAGGTGGTTGTCCGTCCCACCCGATACGAGCTCGATGCCGTGTTTCTTCAAGCGGTCGCTCATCGCCACCATGTTCCGCATCACCTGCCGCTGGTACTCCGCGAACTCGGGGGACGCGGCTTGCTTCAGCGCCACGGCGAGGCCCTGTGATTGTGAAAGAAAAGTGGTTAACGTCTTGTATATCGTGATGTATGGACAAACAGTCACCAGCTTCGGTAAAACGGTGTGTCAGGATTTGGGAAATGCCCAATACGTACCGCGATGGTGTGGTTGTGCGGTCCGCCTTGCAGCCCGGGGAACACGGCGAAGTTGATTTTGTCCTCCAGGTCGTACATCACCGGGTCGCCCTTCTTGTTGGTTCCTTTCTGGCCTTTGCGGAAGAAAATCATCGCGCCCCTTGGGCCTCGCAGGGACTTGTGCGGAAAAGAAAAGGTGTCAGTCTGGTTAGAGTTTGGAAATACTTATCGGAGGTGGTGGGTGGTTATGACTTGTCAAAATGTTCCTCACCTTGTGCGTGGTGGTGGTCACCACGTCGGCGTGGTCAAAGGGCGACGGGATCATCTTCGCGGCGACCAGCCCGCTGATGTGCGCCATGTCCGCCAACAGGTACGCGCCGCTTTGGAGTTTTGCAAGAAAAGTGTCAGTATCGTATGGTCAACAGTCGGCGGAATGTGGTGGGTGGGAAATACTTACCTCTGGTCCGCGATTTCGCGCATGCGTTTGTAGTCGTAAAGCCGCGAGTACGCGGACGCGCCCGCGATTAACAGCTTCGGCCGGTACGCCTTGGCCAGGAGCTCGCACTGGTCGTAATCGATCAACCCGGTGCTCTCGTCCAACCTGTCGTGATTGTAACCGAAAAGTGTCAGTCGTAGGCTTGTGTTGGGCGATTTATGCACAGTGGGCAAACAGTCGTGTACTCTGGTGCACTTATTGTAGTGGTAAGACTTGCTGACTGCGCTCCATACGTGGCACAAACAGTGTCTGGATTTGGGAAAGCCCCGATGCGCACCGGTACGGCATGGATTCGAAGAAAATGGAAACGGCGCTGATCTTCTTCGTGTCCGTTTGGAACCCGTGCGACAGGTGTCCTCCGTGGGGTAAATCCAGGCCCATGATCCGGTCGTGCGGGTTGAGTAACCCGGTGTACACTTGGAAGTTTGAGGGCGACCCGCTTAGGGACTGGACGTTGACGCCCCACTCCTTCGGGTCCAGACCGAACGCCGCGAGCGCTCTGTTCTGACAGAGAATCTCAGCCTGGTCGATGAACTCGTTCCCGCCGTAGTACCTGGCACCGGGGTACCCTTCCGAGTACTTGTTCGTCATCACCGACCCCACGGCTTCCATCACCGAACGCGAGGTGAAGTTCTCGCTCGGAATCAACTCCAAGCCTTTCCATTGTCTTCCTTTTTCCTTTTCGATGATCTCGTGAATCTCGGGGTCCATCTCGGATAAAGGCTTGTTACACGCCTCAGGCCACGTGACGTGCGCCTTCGCGCCCGTGAACGCGGCGTACGCATCCGCGTTGGAAACAGCCTGGGTGGTTTGATCGAGTTGGGTGGTGTGTAGGTGTGTATCGAGTGAGATGCGATGGGTGAGACATCGGACAGAAGCACGAAACGCGTCGCGTCGCGGCGTCGGTGTTGTGGTGGGGTGGGGCTTGGTCAGCGTCCTTGGTTGGTGCTTCGCGAGGTCACACACCCAGGCCCAAGAAGCCTGTTCTCCGCGGTGGGTACCGAAAGCGCACTAGGAGATCAACTCCGATCCTGGTGAGTCCCTCGGAGTACCAACAGCAGCGGTCGCGACATCATCACAGCTGGATATCTGCTCGGACAGCACAATCGCACAGGTAACGTTTAAACGGGGCGCGCGTGTTACGCGTGGTCCTCTCGTCCGACCGCGGGAAACGGGAAACGCACCGCGAAGTAGCGCGCGCCCGTGACGCGCGCGGCGCCGCGGAACGCGGAAGAGCTTCGGCGAAGGGAAGCGGCGAGCATCGTGCGAGGGAAGTGCAGCACGGTGGGCTCTGGCAAAAGGTGACGAGGCAAAACGAGTCGGCAACCCGTTCGAAAAATGGAATCGACGATTTTGGATCAGAAGTGTAGAAGGTCGCGCCTTGCTTGGAAAAGGCAACGAACCGTCGCGCCTCCCTCGCAGATCGTGCTGCGCAAGGGGCGCGGGGCGAACAGGAAACCGAAGAGGGATGCGCGCCACCCATGCGAAAGAGGTGTTTGCACGGGAAGCATAAGAAAGACTGCGTGCAGTGCAACCCATGCCCCCACGGCAAGTTGAAAGGCAACTGCGCGGAGTGCAACCCCTGCCCCCAAGGCAAGCTGAAACACCAGTGCGCGGCGTGCAACCCCTGCCTTCACGGCAAGCGGAAAGACAGCTGCGCTAAGTGCACCCCCTGCCTTCACGGCAAGCTGAAATAGAAATGCGCGGTGTGTAGCCCTTGCCCCCACGGTAAGCGGAAAGACAGCTGCGCGGTGTGCAACCCCTGCCCTCACGGCGTGGTGAAAAGCCCCTGCGCGGACTGCACCCCCTGCCCCCACGGCAAGCTGAAAGCTAGCTGCGCGGTGTGCAACCCCTGCCCTCACGGCATGGTGAAAAGCCGCTGCGCGGACTGCACCCCCTGCCCCCACGGCAAGCTGAAGTACAGCTGCGCGGAGTGCAACCCCTGTTCTCACGGCAAGCTGAAATACAAGTGTGCGGACTGCAACCCCTGCCCCCACGGCAAGCTGAAAAACGACTGCACGGAGTGCAACCCCTGTTCTCACGGCAAACTGAAATACGCCTGCGCGGCGTGTAAGTCGACGCGCGCCGTTCACGCGAGTTCGCCGCCGGACAAGGAAACGCCTACCATCAAGCTCGAGGCCGAGATCAAGGAAGAGCCGTTCAACATGCACGGCTATTACGACACGGGCGATGAGGATGCGTGATACGAACGCGCTACCGAAAACAGAGTGGCAGGTGCGCAAAAAAATAGATCAGGAGTCACTTAAAAAACATCTAATATGTAGTTCAACTATCCTCCGAATTACAATCACTCCCGCGCCTATTCAAAGCTCGCCAGCGCCCCTTCCCGCCGGTCGCTGTTTTTAAACACAGCCGTGACCAGGCCCCGAATTTCAGCTTTAGTAAAACCCTTGTCCTGAAGCTCTTTTCTTTGCCACCACTCACTGATGTGCGTGAGCGGCGCGTGGAACAGGTTGGGCAGAAACGCGGCTTTCGAGATAAAAAAGAAAGTATCAGTCGGGGTATGGGCAATCGCAGAGGCGGAACGTGGTGATTGGGAAAGGCCCTTACCTTTGCGCCAAAGCGACGCGGCGGTTGGGTTGTTTTGAATCAATTCATTCGCCTCGTTCGCGGCGAATATTTTTCTCTCACCCAAACTAAGGGGTTTCCGGTCACCAGAACTACTGGACTGAGTGACACCATACGCTTCACAGGAGTTCGGCGGCCTTGTTCCTCGCGGAGGAAACAGGTTTTCCACCGAAAAAGCTTCCCTCAAAATTTCGTGAAGCGCGTCGCACGCACTCGCCGAAACGTCGGGAAGCGAAAACACGGTCGTTACTATTCGTTCCGCGTATTTTGACAGTAACTCACCCCCCAGTTTGTTTCCCAACGGCGCCGGAAGACCCCTTGTAAGCGCGGCACAAACGCTGCCAAGCGCACGACGCGCGCGACGCACCGCGCGGAGCGCGTCACCAGAGCTATTCGAGTCACCGAGTTTGGTAAACTCCGTTTTCAAAATTGTCAGCTCAGTTTCGATTTCCGAAACCGTCGCCCGCATCAGCAAACAAACGACGTCGTCGCCCAGCTTTACCAGCGGCGGCACCACCCACAACAGCGCGTCCTGTTTTGTGTCGTGTGTCTGAGCTTCTTCTTCCTCTTGTTCTTCTTCTTCCGGGGTTACCGAGTTGTCAGTTCCCCGAGACTCGGCACTCGTTTCGGACGAGTTGTCAAATCCACCAGACTGTTTGCTCTCCCAGACGTACACCGCTTCAGAAAACCTCTGGGCTAAAAAAAACGCGTCGTTGCGAAACGTCACCGCGGCGACCGGCCCGCCTTTGACGATCGCGGCGGCGGGAGAGTTTTCGTTGTTATCAGACTCTTCGTCCGTGTTCACAAAGCACCCTCGCCGCGAAACCGGAACCACCGCCCTCCAATACTCCAACACGTCACACGCGCTGCTGATTAAAGTGGAGGCTTCCGATTGCTGCGCTCTTTGTTGAGGGTGAGATCTTTTTGATATATTTTTTTGATGCGGAGATACCGTCTCCGCGTTTGATACGGCCGCGCGTTCGGAGTTCAACGCGTTTCTTAAAAAGAACCCTCGCGCCAGCGTCGCGGTGGCCAACACGCTTAACCGCATCGCGGCTTGGCTTATCGTACACGCCGGGAAGGGAGATGCCGCGTTGAATGGGGCAAAATCTTTCGCACCGTCAGCGCCGCTGAGTTTGGCGAAAACGCTCCTCAATTCTTCGGCTCCCGCATTCTCCGCGAAACCCAGCTCGTCGCCAAACCCGGTTTCAACTTCAACCTCAATCGAATCAGACGAAACGTCGTTTCCCTTGACTCGAAGCGTGAAACGACTCAGCTCGCCTGCGTCGACAATCGTTGACGCCAAACCCAGGGTGTTCGCGTGTGTCGCCCTCGCCGCCCTTCGTTCCAAGTCGAACGCCCCCGACTCCACCGGGCCGACCGCGGGAAACGCGGGTGAGGCGCCGAGTTGGGACGCCGCCGCCTCCGCGGCGCACAGGGACGCCACGGCGTCGTCGCTGAGAGCGTTTCCCGGAAGTTTTTGTTGTGTCGCTTCTTGAGTGTCATTTCCTGAGTTATCCACCTCAAACCAACGAGTGGCTATCGCGCTCGCGACCGCGTTCCAGGTCGACCCGAGCACAGAGTCGGCGAACTCGAGGCGCCCGGCGAGTTTCAAGGCGTCGCTTGTGAACCTCAACGCCACTTCAAGCGCGCGCGCCAGGGACGTCGCGGTTGCGGAAGGGTCATTCATTCCGGTATCACAATTTGCGAAAGGGTCACGGTCAGCAGTATCACCATCACCGCACACGATTCGCGCGCGAAACGTAACGACCGTATTTTCGTCGCCGCCGAAGTGCGCGGTCACAGCGCGCCCGTCCTCCACCGCCGCGTCCACCAGGGGCAGGAAAAGCTTAAAGGCGAGCAAATCATTCAGCTCGTGTAGCAGGGTTTGTGTAAGCTCGGAGAGTTCTTCGGAGTACTTCGTGTGTTTCAGCGGAGTCGTGCTTAGCACTCGCCAAATGCTTTCCAAAATCAACGGGCGCACCGCGAGTACGCACAACTCGTCGGCGTCGCCGGGGTCGGACGCGACGACCGCGTTTTCGAACGCGTCGCGAATCTCGCGCGTCAGTTTACCGAAAGCCGCGGAGGCCGAGTTTGTCAGCGACGCGCAGTGGTCGCGTTCCTGTTGTGCCAAAGTTTTGCGTTGTGATTCTTCATTCGGTGACTGCTCACCTACTAGTGCGCTGCTTTTTGACATCGCGAGCACGGCGATGGCACTGCTCAACTCCTTGGCTGACGAAAAACATTCATCGATTGCCGCGGCGGCGTTTTCGAAGTCGCCGTTTGTTAAAAACAGATTGGCGTTTACCAGCGCTTCTTCGCATCGCACCGCGGTGGCGCGTCGCGTAGTCCTCCCGATGACCTCGTCTCGTCGCGCACGCGCTTGTTTCACACGGAAAGCGGCGCGCGCAATTTCCGAGTCTTGCTTTTTCGTGCCACAGTTTGAGGATGACGCCCACCGCGGGATTCGGGATCGCTGCGTGTTTTCGCCTCTTTCGTCTTCGTTTGCATCGCCTCGGTTTTCATCGCCTCGGTCGCCGTCTCTTTCGTCTCCACGGAAACCCAACCGTGGCTCGTTCGCGTCGTTCGTCTCGCGCGTTCCCGTACACAGCGTCGGCACCAACTCAACAAGCGCGGCAATCACGCGCGCGTCCGCTGTGTCCGCCTCGCCTCCGTCAGCCCGCGCGCACCCGTCGCGAAGCACCCTGGACGCGAAAACAAGCAGGTCGCGTCGTGTCCTCAGCGCGTCTGTTTCGAGGCGCTCCGTGGCTCGTTGCAAAGCATCCACGTTATCCTCCGCGCCCTCGGGGACCATGGACGCGATTATGTCGTGGCGCGACTGCGCGACGCAAACAGCGCGGGACGCGCGCATCGCGCGTACCGGGGAAGCGCGCGCCATGGAATGCTTGCACGAACGAATCTGGCGAGAGTTCTTATGGTACTCGAGTAATCGGAATGGAAAAAGAAAAGCGCATCACCCCTCATCAGTCCCAACCGCGCATGCCCGGCGGGTTCCCCCCCCCCCTCGCGGTCGCGACAGGCGGTCGGCGCTTGCCAAAAGGCCAGCGGGACCGGTTCGGGGAGGCACGTTTCGGGTGTGCAACCTGCGGCCCGGCGTTCGGTGGCGGGGTGGTGGTGCTTTTCTACGCCTACGTCGCCGTCCGCGATCCGGCGTCCTTCGCGGCCAGGGTGCGGTTTGCGTGCGACAACGCGTCGGTCACGGGAAAGATACGCATCGCGAGTGAAGGTATTAACGGCACGTGTGCGGGGTCTGTTGCAGGTATAGACAAATTAATCGAAGCCCTTCAGAGTGATGATGGAGAACCTTTGATCGCAGTCGCATCCAAAGAGATGGATTGGAAAAAACAACCCGGGTGTTTCCATCTTTTCGAGAACGTCAGCGTCCGAGTGGTGCCAGAAATCGTCCCGTTCGCTAACCACACGTCGTTACCGGTGAAATTACACGATGTTACCCAACACGATAACAAGGACAAGGACGATTCCGTACCGCCCGTGGAACGCCTTTCGCCGAAAGAATTTCACGCCGAAGCGGCGAAAGTCGTTTCGCGGCGAGACGTGAAAAACAACGACGGCGACGGCGACGGCGGCGGCGATACGAGCACTCCCACAACAACCCACAACACGGAACAACTCAAAGACGATACCCATCTAACCGTGATTCTGGACGTCCGGAACTGGTACGAAAGCAGGGTGGGGTATTTTCTCGGCGCCGTGAAAGCGCCGATTCGCCGGTTCTCGCAGCTCGCGGAGTGGATCAGAAGCGATTGCGACGGCGACGGTACTTGGTTTAAAAACAAAAGAGTGTTGCTGTACTGCACGGGTGGCGTGCGGTGCGAAAAGGCGGGTGCTTTTTTGGCCAACCTCGATGTTGACAAACGGCCGAACTCCATCGGGGTGTTGCTTGGGGGCATCGCGGCGTACGCGCGGGACGTGGTTGGGTCGGACGGGGGGGGCGAGTTGATGTGGAGCGGGCGGCGCGTCGACATGGGGTTGAATGACACGTTGATAGGGAGCCCGGTAGGGACTACTTGCAGCGCTTTGATAGGGACTGCTGGCGCCTTGATAGGAAGCGCGGTGGGGACTAGCGCGGGGAAGATGGCTGCAAGGAAGACTATCGCAGGGAATAATACTGCAGGGAAGACGGCTGCAGGGAATACTAACGCAGGGAAGAACGGCACAAACAACCCAAGCAATACCCACTCCCTGTTTTTCGGCCGAAACTTCGTGTTCGACGCGCGCGGAAGCGTTGGCGTAACAAACCACGTGGTGGGCTGGTGCGACGGGTGCGGCGCGTCCACGGATTCCGTGAAAGGTAAGTAATTGCATTTCCCAAATCCCAAGACTGTTTGCCCATACAATACTGACACTTTTCTTTTACAATAAAGCGTGCGCCAGTGCTGGGTGTCACACCCTGTTGCTGGTGTGTCAACCGTGTTGCAACCGGGGTGAAGCTTCGGATGGATGGAACGGGGAACTCTGTGGGGTCGCCGATGCCGGGGATGCGCAAACTGAAAAACGAACCCAACCTGAAACACGCAACGTCGACACGCATTGCTGCGAAACGTGCTGGGCGCGGGATCGCGAAAACAAAGCCGCAATGGGCGGCGCACACACCGGAAAGCGACGACGGCCATGCGAGTGCGACGGGTTCGCGGCGAGGACCAGGCGGCTGGGACCGCGACCTGAAATTAGTCAATAGCGCGGATACTAAAAGCAAAGAAACAATACGGTACCCGCAATACTTTTTTTTTTCCCAACCTAGTTAGCTACCTAGCGCGGCGGCGAACCGACGCCTTTAAACACGCGCAATAAATACAACACGCCCTAAACCCTTGCCCCCTTCGTTCATCACACACGCCACCATCGGGCTCACCCCGTGATCATCGTCCCCGCGCCTTCGTCCGTGAGAATCTCCAGCAACAGCGAGTGCGGGGCTCTGCCGTCGATGATGTGCGCCGATTTCACGCCTTGCGCGATTGATTTCACGCAGCACTCTACTTTCGGGATCATCCCCCCCGCGATGACGTTCGTGGCGACCAGGTCTCTGGTTTCCGAAATGCTCAACGTTCGTATTAACGACCCCGGGTCGTCCTTGTCGATGCACACGCCCGGGACGTCGGTCATCAGGATCAGTTTCGCGGCGCCGATGGACGCGGCGAGCTCACCCGCCGCGGTGTCGGCGTTGACGTTAAGCGCCTGTCCGTACGCGTCCATCGCGACCGTTGCGACGACCGGGATGTACCCTGCATCCACTAGTTGTTTCAAAACTGACGTGTCAACCGAAGTAACATCTCCCACGAATCCCCACTCCGGGTCCCGGATTTTACCTCTCAACGTGTTCCCGTCCTTGCCGCAAATCCCAACCGCTTTGCCCCCCGCGACGTTTATCAACGAAACCAAACTCTTGTTAACCTTACCAACCAACACCATCTCCACGATCTCCATCGTCTCCGCGTCCGTCACGCGTAAACCGTTTTTGAACTTGGGCTCGATGCCCACCTTGGTGAGCCAGGTGTTTATTTCGGGGCCGCCGCCATGCACCAAGATGGGTCGAATACCAACCGTGCTTAGCAACACCAAATCCTGAATAACCCGTTTCTTCAGCCCCTCGTCGATCATCGCCGCGCCTCCGTACTTAACCACGATGGTTTGCCCCGCGAACCGTTGGAGGTACGGAAGCGCCTCCGCCAACACGGACACGCGCTGGAAGTTATCAAGCTCGCACGCGGAGTCGCTGGAGGTCACTGCGGCGCGTAGGGCTGAAGATTTCGCTTTCATTTCGGTTGAAATCTTGCCGAACCTTTCGGCGGCCTTTGATGGGAGGGACGCGCTTTGCACAGGCTGTCTTTTCGCGTCCGATCCAGACGACGCCGTGACCGTTGTGACCGTCTGCGGTTGGGTGGGAAACGCGATGCGTGGTTGGAAAACGTGAGTGGTCAGTCCAGAGGTTTAGTCCACGGGGTTAGGGTTCGATTTGGACGACTTCAAACGCGCCAACCACAACTTTCATCGGTCGGCGGTACACGCGTATCGGGAAAGACGTCGGTACGCCGCGAAACACGCACCTTGCGCACGGAGCGGCGGCGAGCGACGCGCGGCGCGAGCGCGCGCGCGGAAGCGAGGGAAACGGCGGCGGACATCGGGAGCACGCGCGAGGTCGAGTGACACGAGCCGACGAGCGCGTTTGGGCGAAAACGCGTTTGGCTTGCTTTGTTGACAGCTGGAAATATTTTTAATAAATGCCGAAATCTCGCCCACGTCGTTTTCGAAGAAGACCTCACCCCGTGTCAGAACGCGGAGCGCCTCGACCGCGAGGGCTCCGGCTCCGCGGCTCCACGGTGTTGGGGTTGGGATCGGTTACGCACCGCGGCACGAGCGCTTGTCGGGTGCGATGCTCCCGGTGCGCGGCGCGAAGAGGCGTGAAGACACAGGGCACGGAAAAAACGAATCTCGACATCGCGGCGACGACGCGACGTTAACGCAACACGCGGTGGACAAGGTGCACGACTTGTTGGACCGAAGGGGTGTGCGAGGAGGGAAAGGCGGTGCGTCTGCTGGGGGCGCGTCTGCCTCTAACGACGCGAAGAATCGTGCAGCACGGAACACACGCAAAGCCCCTCCCGTCGTTGCACCGCCAATCGGAAAACCGAAGCTCGCGAGCAAGAAAACCGCGAGCGCGCACAACGCCAAAATCTTAGCGGCGGCGTCGGTCGCGACGGACCTCTCCACGAACTCGGGGAAGGCGAATGCGTTTGGAGGGGAAGGAGTAGGGGCCGCATTAGGTAACAACAAAGGCAAAGGCGGAACACCGTATGGCCGTATTGATGCAAGCTCTCTTGGCAAGTGCGGGGTGTTCGCGACTGGCAATGGAAAGGCGCTTGATGAAACAACCGCGGAACAGCTAAACGCGAGCGCGAACTTTGCGGCGGTCGCGGCGGCGGCGGAGAGGAAACGGAAACGAGTGGAAACCGGCGGTGATGACGACGAGTTGTGTGGCATAGATACGGACGACGACGACGAAAAGGATTGCGAGTCTGAGCACGACACCGAGCAGTGGGAGGATGTGGAAGGAAAGTACGTCGAATACCGCGGCGAGGACGACGGTGAAGATTTTGAAGCGGCAGGACCAGACGGCACGAATGACGGCAATGACATGGACAAAATCACGGATGGCACTACGAAAAAAGAACCTCGCAGGGTCACACCCGCTGTCCGGCTAGCCCTGAAAGACCTGCACAAAACGCATCTGCTGTGTTGCGTCGCGCGCGCGCAAGGCACGACGAACGCGACGACCGATCCCTTTGTGCAAACTTTAGTCGCCAGTTTAGCGCCGCGGGATTTGTTCCAAGACGCGCTTCGTGCGTCGCACTCGGAACTTTCGAACGCCTTCGACGGGGCGATCGGTCAGGGCTTGGAAACCGCAACATCCGGCCTTCCCTCTGTTCAACGTGTCTCAAGTTTGGCGAAGTGGTTCACGTCGGTTTTCGAAACGGAACCCACGCGGTGCACGGGCAACACGTTTACGTGGAACTGCGGGGGAGGCAAGGCGGGCTCCAAAAATTCCGGGGACTCCAAAAATCGCAACTCACGTAAAAACGCGCCACAGCGACCCGCTTCCAAGTTCGCCAGGGTCAAAGTCGTTGACGAGGTTATCGTGCTGGACGACGACGACGACGAGGTTGTTTTGGTGAGCGAACGAATCGGTACGGGTACTGTTCGTAGTGCTACTACCCGGGGTCACGCATCATCCAGTGGCAAACAGACACAAAGTAACAAAAACACGGGTATGAGCAAACAGTCAGACGCAGACCCAAAAACGCAAAACCCAAACACGTTCGCGCAACACGCCAGCTCCGCGCTGCGCCGCGCGATACTCGCCGCGGCGGTTTCCCCGAAAACCAGACTCATGTGGGTTTGCGTGAAACGAAAAGGCACGCAGGAGGACTTGAGTGCTTTGTTCGTGGCGTGTGCACAAGGGCTGGGGTACCAAGCCCGACTTGTCACCGCGATTGACCCGGTTCCGCACAAAGCGGGAATCGCGGCGTTGGAGAGAATCGGCGTGGTGCGGGGTGACACCGAGGGGACAAGCACGGACTTTCCGTACTTCACTAACGAAACGCGAACAGACGTATCCTGCGAACCGATAACGCACTGGGCCGAGGTTCTCACTACGTGTGACACCGCCAGCGCCGGTTCGATCCCGGAAGGGTATCCCCAACAACCCTGCTGGGTTCCCGTGGTGCCGCACACTGTTGGCTGTGGCGTTTCCGAAAAACGCCGGAGCTTCCTGACCGGAACCGCCGCGGTGGATGACTTGTTTCCGATTTTTGACAAAGCGGTTGACGCGCCTTACGTGCTGGCGTTTTCGGGAAGCGGTTGTACATGTGCTCCAGGTGCTACGAGTTCACCGCAGACTAACTGCCCATACCGCAATCACGGCGGTTTCTCCGACGTCACGCGCAAGTACTCGCTCGCGTACTCGAAGCGTCTGGAGAAACGCTGCGAGAGCGAATGGGTCGCTCGCACGATTGCGATTGGAAGGAACGGGTTTGGAGGGAAAACAGACAACAGTCGGGTACTTGCGATTGGAAGGAACAGTGACAAGAATGAAGTACCAGCTTCTTCTTTGGGTGTTCGACAACGCGCAATTGGTCTTCAAATACATCACGCGGACGCGCGCGACGTTTCCGAAATGGCGACGCGCGCGGCGACGGAAAAACTCCCCTCCACGTTGACCGAAATCAAAAACCACCCTCTGTACGTGGTGGAGGAATTTTTGAAACAAAACGAAGTGGTTTACCCACGGAAACCGGTGTTGGGGTTCATCAACGGCGCGTGCGTGTTTCCGCGACAATGCGTGTCCGTGCTGCGAAGCGCAACGCGGTGGCAAACGGACCAGCACCGGGAGGTTTTGGTTGATCAGCTCGCCAAGCCGGCGTCACACGTACACAGCAAAGCGAGTCGACGGAAACTCGCGTTTGAAAAGAAACGCGCGGAACAGGAAGCTGTCGCTTTGAGGAAAAAAGACGACGCAACCGCAACCCTTGTGCAAAATCCGGAAAAACAACCCAAACAACAAAAGCGGCGTCCGGGACCGCGGTCGGTGGAGGAGGTCGCGCGGGGGGACGGAGAAGGCGGCGTCGGCGGAGGTGGGAAGAAAGATACGTCCCGGGGCGGCGTGGAAAAATATTCCGCAAAAAATAAAGCCCAGGAGGAAGAAAAAACGCGAGGCGACATCCCCTTGTACGGGGTTTGGCAAACAGTCGAGTGGGACGTTTCGGGTTTTTTGAACCTCCACAAAGTCCCTATCAACTCCAGGGGAAACGTAGACTTAATAAGTCAACACTCGAAACCGCCCCCAGGGTGCGTGCACGTTTCCTTGCCGCACGTCTCGAGGGTCGCGCGGCGGTTGCGGGAGGAAAGCTTGGCCAAATCGGGTGTCACTAAAAACTCCGACGCGACAAAAACAGGTGACTCAATACCTAGTGCGCAAAACCTGAACCAAGTGGGTAACCCCTTCGACTACGCCCCCGCCTTGGTCGGGTTCGATTTCCGCAGGGGGGGTGTCATGACCCCCAAGTTCGACGGCGTGGTGGTGCTGGGCGCGTGCGAGGAGTTGCTGCGTTTGGAATGGTCGGCTTCGGAGAAAATCAGAGGTGCGGGGCTTTCCCAAATCCAGGCACACTGTTTTATCTCTCATCTGGTGACTGTTGTCCATACATCGCGATATACTCGTCCTGCGAAGGGCGCATTCCCGGAGGACTGTTACCACGACTGTTTACGTATACCGTGGAGTACAGGGCCTTTCCTTTCCAATCCCGGTTATACACGCGCCCGACCGACTGACGCTTTCTTTTCACGATAGTCGACGCCGAACTGGAGACTGAAACCCGACGCGCCGACCGCAGATGGCGCGTTTTGCTCAGCGCGGTTTGGACCCGGGTTTCGTTGCGGGAGGAGTTCTTCGATGGTGGGGACACGAATGGCGGACTAGATACGCCAATGGGGGATACGCACACGGGTGGTAAGCACGCGCCAGTACCAGAAACCGCGCGCGGGTTCGAACCGAGCAACGGATTAGCGTCGGTACCCAAAAAGATCCGCCCCGGGTTCGTTCCAATCGCGCGCGGCGGCGCTTTCGCGGCGGTGGAGGAAATGTGACACGCGTTTTTTTTAAACGACGATACTTGCGATACTAGAATGCTCACGAGATACGTAACAACTCGTACTAACACGCGGTCTAACACTAGTACGGTACTAGTACTAATACGCCGTCTCCGCCGCTAAATCGCGGCGAAGACACGAATGTCGGTTTCTGAAACCGAACCCAATTTTGTATTTTTGGAACGGGGCGTCGGATTCGTTTCTTCCTTTCTCCGAAACAATCATCCTCCCCAGATCCGTCACGACCCTTCCCTCGCGCCCCCCATCTGCTCGTACTGCGCCTGGCCCCAGCTCGGGCGGCTGCTCATGGTGCCCTTCTTGGTGCGCGCGTGCGCATCTGCGGGGAGGGGGGGGGTGAAGGGTCAGGGTCGGGGTCGGGACGATGGGGGCGGCAAAAGACAGCCGAGTCAGCACGTTTGAAAATCGCGTCATCGAAAAAGAAATTGGATTGGATAAACCGCTGCGTGGAGAGAAAAGAAAGCGAGGGGACGTCCTCTCCTGGACGGCGACGTACCTATGGTAAAAACAGCCGTGCTCACACCTTCCTCCCCACCCTCCATCCTTTGGCCTTCGTCCAAAACGAAACATCCCGCCATCAACGCGCTGGTGGATTCCCGCTTGACGATATCCGGGTTGTACCCCGCGAAGGTAAATTCGGTTTCCTCCGGAATGCCGTAGTTATACCCGTCGATTCGCAAGTGCTTCGGGGGAAGGTACCCCCGCAACGCCCACCGCACTTCGTTGCGTGCCGCGGCGTGCCCTGGAGGGACGTTGTACTCCGAGTGAAACAACGCTTCCTCGGACGTGACGCGGTGAAGATCCGCGGTCTTCTGCGCGAGAGCCAACGAAACGCTCATCGCACACCACCACTAATCTTCTTTTTCTCTGGGGTGCCACGTAACCGGGACGAGTCGGATTAAAGCAGGCTGGCGCGTGTTTGTCGTGGCGCGCGCGGTCGGGCGTGATGCGCGGTCGGGTCGGGCGCAATGACAGGTGGAACGCAACTACTAACACACACAATCACCGGCCGGTCGTGTTATCGCGCGTGTATCGGTGCCGTCTCGACGCGTCGCGCAATGGAGGCCCCAGTCTGTGCTGCAACGAGAGTCTGCGGTCCACGTTACACTCCACGTCCGCAATTTTGGCGTTTCCGTGTCCGTATCAGATTTGTCACTCACCGGCAGCGGAAGGGTGCCGCTGCCAATGAGCGGACGAGCCTGGAATCGATCAATCGAAAGTTCCGAAGGTTAAACGACGGCGAGTTATGACTCTCCGAATAACGTCGAAGCGTATTTTTTTTCCAAAAAGCCACTTCTCGATTTTCAGTTTCATTCTGTTCGCACGCCACGGCTACCCCTGCTATTTGGCTAATTCGCGTTTTTCAAAGGTAAACACCACGGTGTCACTGCCACACCACTTTGCACGTGACCCCAACCGAAGGCGGTTTCGGTACCCACTGTTTCGCTTTCAGGGCGAACCGTTTCTGAAGCGACGCGAGCGAATCCGTCGCGCTTTCGTGATTGCTCCCTTTCTTTTTTTGTTTCTGTGAATGAAGAAAAAAAGTGTCAGTCTTGTATGGGTGAACTAGAATCGGGGTTACTGAAAGGTTTTCAGCGGCTCGGTTGACCGGATTACCCTCAATACGAAAGCGTATTTTAACAATGGGAACACAGTCGTTGGATTTGGGAAATACAACACGTACAGACGAGGAATCCTTTCTACCATCGCCGTCGCTCCCAAAACCCCCTCCGAACATCTGTCGCTCCGTGCACATGTACGCCTGCAGTTCGTTCACTACTAACTCGAGGTCTTGCGTGTTGTATTTCAGGTCGGAAAGAAAAGTGGTCCAGGTTTTCTTTTCCTCATCGGTGACATCATTTTGCCAAAACTCGTAACACCTTTCGGCAAACTCACCGTCGCCGTACCAAATCATATGCATCGCTTCGTGAAGCACCGCGTTTCGCGTTTCGGTTTTGTCGCTGGATCCGGCGACGGCGGCGATGACGTACCCACTTTCATTGGCGATTGGTGAGTAGTCACCGTATTCACCGTATTCGGAGCCGTACGGACTTTTCGCGGAGTGACTATATGTACTCCCGTTTTTCTTTCCATCGCAATTGGAGGACGCCGCCGCCGAAAACTCCCCGGTAGTTTTATCAACACGCATCACGTTGGCTTTTACTAAACACTCCACCAGCGCTTTCTCGGCGTCGTTCGTGTCTTTCCCTCCTGGCGCTTGAACGCGCAAAAGATTCAAAAACCGGCACAAATCGGCAACACGCATGTTGTGTCCTGAATAGTTCGCCACCCCGCCTCTCTGTCCCGTCGGTATGAATTCCACGATCGTCCCGTGCAGATCCAGATCTTCCAGAAACAGCGAACACCGTCCCATCGCGTCTTTTTGCGCAGCCCCTGAGGCGAAGTGCAGGAGATACACGTTCGAATCGTCGCTCCACTGGGATACGGAAACCGTACTGTTACTGAAACATGTGCTGCTCTCAGGGTCACCACTCGTGGGTACCCGTGCTTTCCCAGAAGAACAGACGCACAGCGCTTCCGCGAACTGCTCCAACGTTACGCGCGGAACGCCCCCGCCCCAACCGGCGCCGCCGCCGTCCGACCCGCCTTTGCTCTTGCCCATGCGTTCCGTAAACCTGGGGGCCTCAGGTCTTTCCAAAAGCGACCCGGAAGCGCGGTCGGGAGTGAGACCCGAACCTAGAGGCCTGAACTGTTGAAGTGAAACAGAGTGCCGAGTATTTTATTTATAATCCTCGATCTACCGTCCGTCCCCGCCCGCTTCGTCGGCACACCGAAATGCGCGTCCTCGCCTCACCAACTCCCGTCCGTCTCGGGCCACAGCGGGGTCGCACTGTGCCCCGTAGCAGGCACGTGAACGCCGTTGCCCGCGCCGTTTGCGTCGCGGACAAACGGGTCCGGTGCCGTGTCGATAAACTCATCGTCGCGGCGTCGACGTCCAACCATGATGAAAAGCGATCCAGCACTACTCGCAACCGACGGTCGGTTCTTTTCGGTTTCGGCACCGCCGTCGCGAGTTTCGGGTACGCGATTACCTCCGGAGCCCGCCCCGCGACCGCGGTGACTCCCCCGCCCACCCCGGACGCGAACACGTCCCCTTACATCAAAAACCTCCTCGCCAGGACCGAGGCGAACAAAGGTACGTAAACGTAATGCATTGCGCATGTATTGCGCGTTTCCCAAATCCAACGACTGTTTACTGCCCCTGCGTGACTGTTTACTGCCCCTGGACGACGTCCAGTAGTCATTAAAGGAAGTGTACTACATGCATCACGAGTGCACTGTTTGCGCATACAAAACACCCATACATCGCCCAACACGAGACTGACCCTTTTCGGCGAATCCCAGATTTCCGCAAAGCGGAGCTTTCCAACAAAAACTGTTTGCGGCAGTCGGCGATGGGCATCGGTAAGTATTTCCATTTACCACATTCCGCTGACTGACTGCCCATACAAGACTGACATTTATTTTTACAATCTCAGGCGATTGCGCCGGGTTACCCGAGGACGAGCTGGTGAGGGCGATGGCGGAGAGCAAGACGAAACTAACGCTGAAGCTGGCGAGGGAGAGACAGGAAATGGAAACGTTGGCGCGACAGGTCGAGGCGTACGAAGCGCGGCTTTCCGCGGAACCGAGTTCGGAGCCGGTAGCGGATGCGGCGAACGCGGCGGAGGGTATTTCCGAGGACGGCGAGTAGATGCGTAGTAATGCCCTGGCGATTTCGTTTTAAAGAAGGTCGCGCACTGCGCGAGTATTACTTGATCAATGTCTATGCCTACGTGCTACATTTGTTATCCCAATACTGGCTCGATATTCCAAACGAGTTCCGGTGGTCGCGGTAGTGGTGCGTCATGTGTTTGCTTTTCAGGACGCCCAACTTTGGAGTAATTTTGCGTAATCGCGACGCGTCGCAGACGTGAAACGCGTAGTGCGTCATGTCGTACACGACGTACGCGGATAAACACCCGGCGAATAAAAAACAAGACACGAAATACGCGTCCGTGGCTTTCACTAGTAAGGACGCGACCGCTGCGAACAAGTTTTTGAACAAAAACACGAGCGGCGCGAAGGCGGTCGGCGGGAACGTCAGCCGTCCGACGTCCATGGGCGCCTTGTGGTGACAGCCGTGCATGGCGAAGTGCGCCTGCGCTCCCCACGCACCAGCGTAGATGTGGTGAAACACACACCGGTGCGTGAAATACTCCATGAAAATCCAAAGACGCCAGCCGAGCGTAAACGCGGCGACGAGCGCCAAGAGGCCAAAAACCGTATTTTCATTTTGAATCATGTTCCGCCGCCCTTCGTACACGGCGTGCGCCGCGACGGGCACCCACACTGCCGGTACCGACCACCACGGCGAGCGCGACAAGGCTTCGACAAGATCGTTGTCGAAGAATCGCAGCGGCGTCGTGTTGGAACCATTAGATTTTAGGGAATCGGGCGTAGGAGTATACACCCAGGATTCGTATTCTCCGCGCGCGCCTAAAACTCCGACTTGTTTCCACAGCGGTTTGGTCATGTCCACCGAGAACTGCGTGTGTTTAGTACCTTCTTTAACTCCTTCACTCGTGTTACCATCACCGCCATCCTCGCCGTCGTCAGACCCGACCGAGGACGGGGCGTGTGTTTGAGCGCGAGGTTCAGTGAGGTCAAGGAACACTCTCTCTCTCCTGTACGTAGTTTTGCGTCTCGATGTTTCATCGATGACCTTCTCATCATCATCGCAAATCACACCCACCTTCAGTCCATCCAACATCCGCCGCGCCCCTTCGCTGTGCGCGTACCGCCTTTTGTCGTCAGCCTGTTTGCCCCCGAAAAGCGTCGTCACGTCCGTCCCGTTGTGCTTCGCCAAAATCGTTTGCCCTCCCGGGTGCGCGAACCCGGTGAGGTCGATCACCACGTGGTTCACGACGCACAACATAGCGCCGTTCGCCGCGCGCGCCGCAACCTCAGCGCGCGTGAACCGGGCCGGCGTCTGGTCCGTGGTACCAGCCCCACCACACCGATGTGTGGCCGCCGTGGCCATCGCCCCGACACACCACCCCGCGCGCGTTCCCGCGTCCCCACGCGCGTGGCCCAAGTGGCAACAACGTCTCTGAACGTTTTTCCCACAGACTGCTCGAGAGAACGCGCTCGGCACGCGCGTTCGCTGACCGGCGTCAAAGTGGACCGCCAAGGACGACGTCCTTTGAACCGCAGTTTGAAAAGACGCGCACGCTGTCTTTTACTCGTCATTGATGCCCCTTCATCACGCTTTGCGATCGAGCAAACAGTCGGGAACTCGTGCGCCTTTTCGGATAGAATCCCGCCTGTTTTCTGGGCACGTGTGCCAACTTCAAAAATGCGTCCGTCTCCTCACTCGAGGTGGCGCTCGAGAGGGACGGTGTTTACCGGTGGCGATGCGTCTCGGTGCGGTTTGCGCGGAGCCCAACGCGGGCGGGCGTGCCCGGCCGTTGCGCACGCGCGCGTCCCAAATTCGGGGCCTGTCACGACCGCCTTTGTCCCGAACTTCGCAAATCTCACAAGTTGCCACCGGCGCGACGACGTTCTTAAACGACGATGCGTACGACGGAAACGACGCCGACCCGACGTGTTTCCAATCCGACAACGTCCTCTTCGCACGCCTGGAAGCCGCGACGCAGTCGCTGCTCGCGTTCACCGCGATTGCGGAAGAGGACTTGGACGCGAAGGTTCCGACGCACCGACCGCCAAGGTTGAGCAAATTGGTAGACGTGGTGGGGAGCGTTCCCGAGTTCGACTGGCACAGCGCGACGGCGAGCGACGCGTTAATGACCGAGTTAATCAACACCCTGCGAAACGGAGACAGCACGTTACGCGAGCCTGTTATCCTTCGCGGCGCCGCGGACGGCTGGCCGTGCGTCGCCGACGGTACCAAAACGTGGACCTTGACTAACTTAGTCAAGAACCACGCCGATTTTGAGGGCGAGACACGCGTGCGAAATAACGAAAACTCAAATACCTTAAGTCAACAAGAGTTCCAGTACGTTGAGGGAAACCACCCCGCGGTGAAGAACGGGACCTTCAAAGCGCCTTCTCGGGTGGAACAGCTCACCATAGCTGACGTCGCGAAAAGAATGACAGGCAAACAGTCTGATGGAAACATTTCTGGAAACGTTTACATGCAAGCCGCTTTGTCGCACGCGTTGGCGCAAGACGCCGGGATTGACGAAAAACAATTACAAGAGCCTTGGCTCAGTTTCCAGGCAGCGGGCTGGGTTGAGACGCAAGAGCCCCGGATTTGGCTGTCACAAGCGGGATCCACGTCTTCGCTTCACTACGACACCTCCGTCTCGGTGCTGGCGCAAGTCAACGGATTGAAACGGATGTTACTGTACCCTCCGAGCGCGTTGAGCAAGGCGTATCTGTACCCGGACTGGCACCCGCTCCGCCGGCGAAGCGGCGTCCGTTTGGACCAAGACAGCAACCGGAACGACGCCGCGCACTGCGCTTTTCCCCGGTGGTCGGGCAGTGACGTTGGCGTGGATGGGCGGGCGCAGGAGGGGCACGGGAGGGACACGAGAGGGGCGGAAAAGGAAAACGCCGCGTCCGTGAACAAATCCGGAAGGACGTCCTCGAAACCTCCCGGGGCGTGGGAAGCGGTGTTGGGCCCAGGGGACGTTTTGGTGTTCCCGCCTCGGTGGGCGCACTACACGGAGAGCGTTGGGCCGCGGGTTGCGAGCTCGGTGACGAAGCGTTACAAAGTTCCGAAAACGAACGACGATATGCGGGTTTCGGAAGCGTTGCAAAAGCTGGTCGCTGGAAACGAAAACGAAAATGAAACCGACGCAAACGAAACCGAAACCGGAACCGGAACCTCCTCGAACGCAAACGCGCACTCCTCCCAAGTCGCGCGTTTCGCGCGGTGGCAAAACCGCAAAGGCGGCCCGTCACTCGGCACCCGGGACCTTGGCCAGCTCGAAAGAAGTGGGGTGGTACGGGCGATGCGTCAGAGAGTTTTGCGTTTGGACGAGCGCGGGCGGGTTTTGCGCGAGGACGTCGCGTATCTTTCACGGTCCGGAAACAAAAGCGGGACAAACTATTTATCAGGCCGAGGGGGTTTGGAACAGTTCAGGGAACAGTGGCGCTTGTGCGCCGAGGACGCGGCGTGTGTCGCGACGAGCGCGCTGGAAGGGTATGGCGTACACACGCAGAGTAGTAACACTTCGGCGGCGCCGAACACGGGTGAGGGGCGGGTCGTCGGGGTTTATTTAAGAGGAAGCGCGGCTCGGGGCGACGCGATCGCCGGCGTGAGCGACTTGGACCTCGTCGTGTTGTGCTGGGACGACGGGTCGACGAGCGCGAAGACGCTCAAAAAAGCGCTGCGCGAATCGTTCACGCGCCGCGCGAATGACTCTGGAAACTCGGTACGTAGCGCAAGTAACTCGGGTAGCTCGAGTAGTTGGACATCGCGGTGGCAACACTTAGCCACCAAGGCTGACACGAAGCTGGTGCTGGTGCCTCCGCCCCCGCACCCTGCGGGGGTCGCGGTTGTCAACGTTTTGGACGGAGTCGAGTCGCACACGAAATCGCAGTTTCTGTTGTTCGAAGCGCTGGCGCTTTGTTTGGGGAAGGAAGGTGAGTATTTCCCACTCACCACATTCCGCCTCCCTGATTGCCCATACGAGACTGAACTTTCTTTTTTATCTCTCAGTTTCCTTCGCGCTTGCGGTGGAAAGCGTGACGGTCGCGGGGGCGGACTTGCCAAGAACGCTTCCGGACGCGTGTCGGACCCCACCCGTGCGGTGCGCCTCCACGTTACGCGCGGACGTAGTGGAGGCCCTGGCGGATGGCGGCGAGCGCAGTTTGAAGGTACGGCCGGACGGGGCTTTCCCAAATCAGGCGGCTCAGCGTTTTACCTCTAACGCTGGTGACTGTTGTCCATAGATCGCGATACACTCGTACCAGAAGGGACGTCTTCCCTCTGCCCTGACTGTTTACTCATACGTCGCGATACACGAGACGTTGACCACTTTTCTTTCGTCTTAAAAAGTGGGCGCTGCGGCGGGTACTCCGCGCGGGGTTCGAGTTGGAGTCGGGGGTTGCTGGAGTTGGAGGTGTTGGTGGAGGTGGAGGGTCGTGGGTTCCCGGGGTTGAAGAATCACGTCCTTGGATCGATTCCGACGGAAGTATTAACCATCCCGACGGGGGAGTAGCCGGGGCGTCGAGACTAAGTACTCACAATCACGATTCCGACGGAAGTGTCGGCCCGGGCGCGAGACGAAGTACTCACACAAAGCACCCGTACTACACTCGAGATTTATTCAGGTGCGCGAAGTTAATAGCCTCACAGCGGCCTGAGCTGGGCGAGGACGTCGCGACAGCGCTGGTCGCGGCGGTGCACGGCCCGAAAACGGTGTACGGCGCATTGTGGTACGCCGGCGGGAACGCGTTGGCGTCGCGATTGAGCGACGCGCTTGTGCGAGACGAAGAGGAGTATTAGTAGTGCCTTGTGCGTAGTTATGTTTAGACCCATTTGTACGTATTCGTTGTAGAAGCAGTGCCGTCCACGTAACCAGGCGTCTCACCGTCGTCGTTGACCAAAAGCTTATTCGCGCCGTTGTGCACCAGCCAGTCCGCGATTTTGGTGAACCCGAACCTCGAATGTAAAAAAACAAATGTCAGTCTTGTATGGGCAATCAAGGAGGCGGAATGTGGAAATGGGAAAGGCCCTTACCTACTCGCAAAGTGAAGCGCACTGTTTTTCTTCCCGTTCACGCAGTTCACGTCCGCGCCTTTCTTCAACAGAAACTTCGCCACGCGCCCGGAACCGGCACCGACCGCGGTTAGGAGCAACGTGTTCCCGTGTCCGTCTCGCAGCGCGTTCGGGTCGACGATTCGCTTTTTGAAAAGTATCTTGACCCCGTCGTACTCGCCTCGGCGCGCGTGCTTGAACAGCAACCGGCGCTCGGGTGAGGTGAGGGGAACGCGTCCCGGGACATCTGTGTGATGTCCTCCGTCCGTACCGTCCGTGGTCGTGCCAACCGAACCGTTGCCAATCCTGGCAACAACCGATCTGCCAGGCGGTCTTCCCTCGGTACCGTCCGTGGAACTTGAAATATATCCAGGCGGTCCTGCCGTCGGTTTTCTACCCGACCCGGCCGGCCGCGCTTCCTCCCGTTTGCCAACGAAACTCCCTTTCAACGAAATGTTTTCCCTTTCAAAGATCGCAGTTTCAACCACCACCTCGCCGTTGCTCAACCCGACCCGCTCCGTCACCCGCGCCGCGGCGAGCGTCGCGACTTTCAAACCCGTGTTGGAATCCAGGTGGTGGCCCACGGGGGCGCAGCGGAGAACGCGATAGGTTGACGACTCGTGATCGGGGGTTTGTTTCGGTTCACTCACTTTTACCTGACTAAATACTGGTACCGGGAATACAGGTACTGGGAATACAGGTATCAGCGAGCGTGGGTAAACCCTACGCCCAGGCAGCGCGGTGTCTTCGCCGTTCCCGAACGCCGCGAGCCTCGGTTGCGCGGCGGCGGCGGCGGGTACGGGTTGGGCGTTTTCTTTTCGGTTCTTTTCGGTTCTCGGTTCGGTTTCGTCGTCGGTATCTTCAACAGGACCCATGGTAGTCGCGTCGGTTCCCAATCGCAAACCAAACACACCCACCCGCGTTTGGTGATGTGCCACGTGCGCGGTGTCACGGACTGGAAGCCGGGTAGCGGGTTCCTCGGTTCGCGGGAGGATAATAGTTTCATCGGAACTTTTCAGTACCGCGGAATTTTTCAGTCCCACCGGCGCGTCCGCGTCCTCTCTCAAGTCCTCGTTTCTGGAAGGAAACCCACGTTCGCCTCGCCCCGGGTCGTCGCGTCCCAACCGTTCCGTCCGGTAACAGTCGTCAGGGCCGGGCATGCGTTTCAGGAGATTCAAGCCGTAACGACGGAACGTGGGTCCGTCTCGGTACGGGTCGTTCTCCGCGAGTCCAACGCGTGGTTGGCCGATTCCCGCTCTCGTCCCGCTTCCGAAGCGACGCGTCGTTGGTCCATCCATTTGTTTCGACGTTGGGACGTTCTGCACCGACATACTCCGTCCCGAAGTACCCACCGCGAAACCCGCGCCTCGCGGCGCCAAACACGGCTCATAAGAAAACGTCCCAGGCACGCTTTCCAGGTTAACCCTGATTCCGGTGATTCCACCGATTCCGCCGTTAGCGGTTCGCTGCGGCGACGCCAGGTACAAGTCATCAAGCTCCTCGGAATTGAATGAGTCGTCGTGGTCGTCGTCGTCGTCGTCGTCGTCGTCGTCGTCGCAACCGTTTCCGTCGTCGCGCGCCGTGCGTTCATCGCGCTGCGTAACGGTCGCGTTCTGGTTTCCTTCTGCCGCCTCTACCGCAGACGTCGCGGGTTCTTCGTCACTACGCCTTGACTCGGTGGATTCGTGGTGGTGGTTGTTGTTGTTGGAACCAACGCCGGTCATGGCAACGGCCGCGGCGTGAACGGCATCCGCCGCCGCGCGCGCCTCGTCGACGGGCGGACCGGCGGCGGGAGGTCGATGCGGTTGGACTGTTTGCCCATACGGTACCCTCCGCGCTGGCTTTGGAAAGGTCACTTCGCGTCTTGGAAAGACCGCCTCGCCTCCCGCGAAGAACACGCCTCCGCGCGACGCGGCGACGCGGTGTAACAGCTCCAGGTGTTCCTTGACTGCGTGTGTGGTGTGTGGCGTGTGCGCGTGTGGCCTCGCCGAAGCACCCGATTGTAACACCTCCCGTTCCTCCCGTTCCCACAAACGTAAGCTGGCGTCCCGTCGCGCGTGCAGTTCCGCGAGCGCGCCTTTTTGGCCATCACTCACCATGAACCCGAGGGCTTTTTCGTCCACGGTTCGGTCGAAACAGTGCTTGTAGGCTCCTGGGTAGTGTGAGTCTTGTCCTGCGCTTTTGAAGACGCCTCCGTGGTTTGGACTCCCATCCGGTTCAAATCCCGAGTTGGACGCGCGGCGGTTTCGCGTCGGGTCGTACGCGCGTGGTATTTCCGGTCGCGAAGCCGTTTCCGGCCGGGAACCCGTCCCCGGCCGGGAACCCGACCCCGACTCGTCCTCTGTCCCCGAATCAAAACCGGCGCGCGTCCCCAAACGCATCACGTCCGCGACGCCCCCGCGGTTTTGGTAAAAACGAATTCGTTCGCTCGGCGACGACGGACAACTTCCCGTCATCGCCGGGAATCGACCCTCGGGGGTTGGGCTAGTTACTGTCGATGTCTTACCACTTTCCGTAACGAACCATCGCTGAGCACCGTTCGAAACAAGGTTCGGGTTTGGTTTACCCATGAACCGACGACGGCGCTCCTGGTTTTCGTTTTCGTTTTCGTTTTCAGATTCGGACTTTTCATCGTCGGATTCAACATCGCTCATCCCAGGTCCCTCGTCAACAACCGGTTCGTATCCCCTGAACCCGTTTTTCACCGCGCGTTGCAACGCGTTTGCTCGTGAGGCGTTTAGCCTAAATTCCTCGGCGTCCCGTTCCCTATTGAACACCGCGATTTCGTCTCGCTGCGACGCGAACGTCTCGTGCAACATTTCGTTGTTTTCTTTTCGCACACGTTTTTTGTGCCCCGCAAACTCCCTCGCCTCCATCGCCTCCACCACGTGTAACAAACCCAGCGCCTCGCTGAACCGTTTCGTGCGCATCAGCTCCCGGCGTTTCCCGTGAAGTTCCTCGAGCTGCGGGGTCCACCGCTTCGGTTTCGCGGTGAGCCGCTGCTGCAACTTGGCCCTACACTTCTCCAGGGAAAGCTCATGGCGGTCCCGCAACCTCGCCTCGACGGATTCGCATTTCACCCCGAACGCGACGAACCGCGCGTCCCAATCCTTATCGAACGCAAGACGACGGCGCGTTTCCGTCTCCCCCCGCGCGCGGACCCCGTCAACCAGCGACGCGACGTCCGCGACCTCGCGCGACGCCGGGCGCATCGCGGGTCTGCGGGAAAGCGAGCCACGACACACGCACGACAAGAGAGCTTTGCAACGGTTTTCTTGGAAAGAACGCGCAGGATTATTTTCTTCATCCGTAGGTTTTCGACGCGACAAGTCGCGGCACGGGCGACGTGACGTGACGTGACGTGGAGTGTGCGTGCTACACGCGCTACACGTCCGTGATGTCGCCCGAGGCTCGCCAGCGGAGGCCTCCTCCCGGCCCGTTCGTGCTCCCGCAGGACCGCGTGCCTCGTCGCAAAAGTGGCGTCGTGGGTGGTGCCGATGCCCCTGGTGCTGAACCTGACAATACCCCCCACTGGTGGTCGTGCCGTTTGTGCACGCACAAGGATGCGCCTGCGTGGATGGTGTACAACAATAGCATCCACACTGGTTACCGAACGAACTTCACGTTCCGAGACGCGCTGCGGTCGGTGTGGATGCTGCACAACGAAACCGCGAACATCTGGACGCACATTGTCGGTTTGGTGGTTTTCGTGGTCATCGTTTGTTCGATGGCGTTTGGCTGGGGGGGGGCGCATCTACACGCGCTGCCTTCGGACTGGACGGTGGGTAGTAATTCCACCAAGGCTGCGCTGGTGGCGCAAACCGTGCGGTTTCGACACACCGTGAAGGTCACGGGAAGTGCGTTGCGCGAGGTCGCGGCGGCGGTGAAGAATAACGAAGCGCTTCACGCCGCGGCGACGTCGTTAGTCGCGGTGGCGCAAGCGGTGGAGGCGAAGCTTCACGGAGCTGAGTTGGGGACGGCACCGTTACGGCAGGGGTTAGTGAAACGGGTACATGACGCGAAGTGGGTGATCGCGACGCACGTCTCGGGATCCGAAACCGCGATCACCAACGCGTACCACGCGTCCATCAACCACATGCTGGCGCACGCCGCCGAGCTCCACTCAATGCTGGAGGACTCGATAACTTCAACCGCGGATTCGCAGTCTCCGCACTGGCAGTTCGACACACCAGAGCTACCCGGCCCGTACGCCCCTCGCTGGCCCATGTACGTGTTCCTAGCAGGCGCCATCGTGTGTTTATCCTTCAGCGCGGTGTGTCACACCCTCGCTTGCGTCGGCGCGAGGGTCAGGTACGGCCTTGTATTGTATTTTCCAATCCAGGCACACTGCTTACGGACCCTGCGTGAGTGCACTACGGCCGTAACACTCACCAGTACTGGCAACTGACTGACGTTTTTCCATGTCCAATCGCAGCACGATCGTGTGGCGCGTCGATTACGTGGGCATAGCCGTGCTAATCGTGGCGAGTTTTTTCCCGGTGGTGTACTACTCGTTCCTGTGCGTGCCTTTCGTGCGTCATTTGTATTTGGCAACGATGACTACGCTTGGTTTCCTGACGTTGGGGGTTACCCTGTCGGAAAAATTCCAAGACGCGCGGTACTCTCCGCTGCGGGCGCTTTTGTTTTCATCGCTAGGTACGGGTTTTTTTTTTTTTCCCATTTACCAGTACTGGTTACAGTGGTGACTGTTACTAAGTCAACAACCTACTCCTGCTACCCCACATCCTGCCGGTTCGAACCAGCGACCTTTACCTGGCACGTACGTCTCGACTAACCACCTCTCCTCTCCTCTCTCGCCGCTTTTCCGTGACTGTTACCCACGCCACGCTCCGCGCGTCTGTTTTCGTTCCTCGCCGTTCAGGCGGGTGCGGCGCGATTCCCATTTTGCACCAATCCTGGTTCACGTGGCGCTCCAAACCCACGCCGATCGTGGTAATGCTTTGGATGGAGCTCGTGATGGGGGCTTGTTATTTAAGTGGGGCGTACATATATGCTGCGGCGGTTCCCGAGAAGTGGAAACCGGGGCGGTTCGACTTGTGGCTTAGCAGTCACAACATTTTTCACGTGTTGGTGGTGATGGGCGCGTACGTGCACTACCGAGCGGCGCTGGTGCTCCTGGCGTGGAGGGACCACCACGGGTGCGAAGCGGACGTTGACATGCTGCATGGCTGGTACGTCGACGGTGGTGTGTTAGGGAAGTGGATGCCCGCCGGGGCGTTCGCGGGCGGGAACGGGGGGGAGCTGTGAGAAATGTCCGGGAAGCTGACGGGACTTGAAGCGCGAGTCGGGCGTATTGAAAAGCTCGTGTGTAATAGCAAGCGAGAAACACTACTCTCGTCTCCGTGATGCTCTCTCACCCAGGTGCGATCGGTGGGCACCGACATCGCCTACACCCCAACACCCGCTTACAGCTTGTCCTCGTACTCGCTGAGGGGAGGGATGAAGTCCCTGACGCCCTTGCGCTTGCGGATCTCAAGCACGAGTTTGCCGGATTGCGACGACGGTTCGAACGGATCTGAGCCGAGCATGTCCCAGTGGTCGAACACGCACTGGGGAAACGCCTGCCCAGAGGTGGCGGCGCGTAAAACGCTGGTGAACCCGAAGGACTCCTGAACAGGCAGGTAGGCTTTGATGTTGTAGATGGGTGTTCCCGGGCGTTGCATCTCTTCGATGACCATCCCGCGCTTCTGCGTGATGGTGCTGTAGATGCCGCCGAGCGCGCCTTCGGGGGCCTGGATCTCGACCAGGTAGATGGGTTCAAGCAGCCTGGGCTGCGCGACCATCATGGACGCGTACAGCACCCGGCGGCACGTGGGGATGATCTGCCCCCCCCCGCGGTGAATCGCGTCGGTGTGCAGCACCACGTCGTGCACTTCGAACTTGATGCCGCGCATGTTTTCTTCGCAAAGCGGGCCCTCCTTGGTGGCCCACTGGAACGCGGCGACGCAGGAATCCTTGATTTCGTTCAAGTACTGCACGCCCTTGCACATATCGACAATAAGGTTGGGGCCGGTGGTGTCCGGGCCGAAGCACCAGATCTTCTTCGAAAGGTCCTTGTCCCAGCCGAACTTCTCGGCGAGGAACCGGCCGCGGGCTTTGGGTTCATCCCGGGGGGTGACGTCGCCGGCGTCGATCGCCTCGGCGAGGCCGTCCTCCATCGGACCGGCTTGGAAGTACAGACGGTTGTGCTTGTTCGGTGATTTGGACATGCACATGTGGTCGGACATTTCGCTGACGGATTCGCGGAAGGAAACCACCGGGTCGGAAATGCGTATCTCCGCGCCGCCCATGAAATCCTCTTGCAGATCCTTCAAGCAGATCTCGAGGTGCAGTTCACCCGCGCCGGCCACGATGTGTTCGCCGGTTTCCTCGATCAAACAGAGAACCATGGGGTCGGACTTGGAAAGACGCTTCAACCCTTCCACCAGTTTGGGGAGATCCTGGGAGTTCTTGCACTCCACGGCAACGCGGACGACGGGTGATACGGAGAACTTCATCGCTTTGATGGTGTGCGCCTCGAGCTCGTGCTCGCCCGTGATCGTGGCGTTCTTCGCGATGAACTGATCGAGGCCGACCATCGCCACGGTGTTCCCGGAGGGGACGTCCTCCACAGTGTCCTGTCTGCGGCCCATGCAGATCACGGTGCGCTGGATAGCCTTGACGTACAGGTCCTTCTTCTCACCGGGGACGTAGTTGGGGCCCATGATTCGGACTTTCATGCCAGTCTTGACGGTTCCGGAGAACACGCGGCCGAAGGCGAGGAAACGCCCCTTATCCGCGGTGGGGATCATCTTGGACACGTACAGCATCAGCGGCCCCGCGCTGTCGCAGTTACGAATCGCGGTGGCGTACTTGTCATCCAGGGGGCCTTCGTAAAGCGTATCCGCCCTGTACTTCTGCGCAACCGCGGGGGAGGGCAGGTGGTAGATGATCATCTCGAGAAGCGCCACGTCCGCGGGCAACCAGGTTTGCATCACGCGCTTCATGAGGGGCTTGCCCATCAGGTCGAAATCCGCGGGCTTCAGCCTGTCCTTGACCTTGAGCTTCTCAAGCATGGGCCACAGCTTGTCCTTGTTGTCGTTCATGGCGGCGTCGATTACGCGGCGGATGGGCTCGTAGCAGAACTGCACGAACGCGCGCATGCACGTCTTTTCGCCCGTGTGCTTCTTGGTCCACTTTTTGGTTTTGGGGTCGAAGAAGTTATCGCCCCACAGCTTTTCCATCATCTTCTCGAACTCCACGCCGAACTTCGACGCGTACATCTTGGCGAACACGGTCAGGGTGAACGCCCAGTTGTGCAGCCCCGCGCTGAAGCACACGGTGCCTTTTTCGGGAAGCACCTGGCAATCCCCCAGGGCCTCGTCGGTGTACGTCGCCATCAGGACGTTGGCGTTTTCGATGACCCTGCAGAAGTTCTGGTAAGCTTCTTCGCCGTCCAGCATCAGTTCGAGGAAGCAGCGGTCCAGCTTGTTGACGGTCATCACGGGGCGGATGCGCTCGCCGAGAGCCTGCCTCAGCACGGTTTCGGTTTGCACGCACACACCTTCCACGCAATCCACCACGACGAGGGCGCCGTCGGTGATGCGCAGCGCCGCGGTGACCTCCGAGGAGAAGTCGACGTGCCCGGGGGAATCGATCAGGTTGATCAGGTAATCCTGCCCTTCCCTCAGCACCGTCTTCGGAAGCCGCTCCAAAGACTCGTCGTCCATCTGGTAGAACAGCGAGATACCGGTGGATTTGATCGTGATGCACCGGTCCTGTTCGTCCTGCCTGGTGTCCGTCAGACGCGCGTCCCCAGCGTTTTCCTGCGCGATGATACCCGCCGCCGCGACGAGGGAATCCGTGAGCGTGGATTTGCCCTGTGGTTTTTTTGTTTTTTGATTGGGGAGGGGAGTAAGGGTAGGGGCAAAAGGGTCAGCGAATGCGGTTTACGTCAGCGGCGTATGGACTTCGTGGTGTGCACATGCGGCGTGACTTCGTGTCATCCAAAAAGTTTTGACTTCGTGCCATGCGAAAGCTTGTGACTTCGTGTCATCCAAGCGCGTATCCGAAGCATCCATCAAGTCTTCTCGCGAAAAAGTGGACACTGAAACATTTGCCCACTTTCGCGACTGTCTTCGCCGGTAAAATCCACTCTCGACCTGTCGACCGTCCATCGAGGGGGGGATGGGATCGGGGGCCCTTCCGCGCGCGGTCGCGGGTCACGCTCCGTGGGCGGGGGTTTCATCACACGCGTAGCAAGTGTGTACATCGACTCGCGATGTCGCGGCACCGCGCGCGTGTGAAACACAGGCCCACGGAACGTAGCCGGTGCCTCGCGTGCTCCCGCCGAAACCCGAAAAGAAGACGACGGCCGGTTCCGAGAGCGATCGAGACGCCGTGTGAATCATCCGACGCGTTGGTCGGCGCGCTCGCGTTTGGGTTGGGTACTTACGTGGTCGACGTGCGCGATGACGGACATGTTACGGATGTTGTGCTTCAAGTCCATTTGGCGACGGAGCTCGTCGATTGAGAACTGATGAGATGGAAGGGAGGGGAAGCCGGCTGGTCAGATGATGAAGGTCGGGGCTAGGGCTGGGTGTCGCGGAAGCGCTTTGGAGGAAAAGACGCGACATTGCCGGAAACGCGGTCGCGGAGGTTGTACGAGGCACCCGCGCGCGGCGCGACGCCACGCAACAACAGAACGAAACACACCTTCACCATGGTTGCAGATTGTCAATTGAAATGCACGGTTGATCACCGGGTGCAAGAGCAACAGAGGGATAGCGATTGGACGACGGGGTGTTTTATGGAAGGCACGCGACTCAGCCGCCGACACGAGAGGAATCGATTCGGTTTGTTTCGTCGGTCGTATGCAATCCAGTCATCACGTCGCGACGGATGTGATGATGTCAAACCCAAACCCCCTACACATCCCCTTGCCAAATCGACCTTGCTGCGCGAAAACAAAAACGCGAGTGCGTCCTTCTCACAGGAACTCCGCGCGTTGGTACCACGCGCGCTCGTACAGTTGAGGGCCTTCCGATGTTCGCCGCGCACGCCCACTGCGTGTCCACACGCGCGGCGTTCGGTGCGACGCCGTGCCATGGAAGCACATCCCGGACGCATTCGCGTGTCCTGGGCTTTGCCAAACCGAATCGCCGAGGCCCCGCAACGAAAGGACGGAACGCGGCGTACCCATCGATCACTGCGTCCGCGTCCTCGAACGATGATGCACGAATAACCGTCATCGGCGAGGCGCTTTGGGACTCGCTTCCCAAGGGTTTGTTCCTGGGGGGTGCCCCGGCGAACGTGGCGTGTCACTTACGTGAGCTGGGCCGGTCACCCACCGTCGTGTCCAGGGTCGGCGACGATGAGCTAGGCCGAGAAGTTTTGCGAAGGCTCACCAAGCGCGGCCTCTCCACAGACTTGATTCAAGTCGACACCACCAACACGCCAACCGGGTTCGTAGTCGTCACCATGGACGGCTCCTTGCCTTCGTACGACATCGTGCAACCCAGCGCGTGGGACGCGATGGAACCGACTGAGCAATTAGTCACGGCGGCCACCGGCGCCGTGGTGGTGTACGGATCGCTGGCGCAACGCGACGCACGCTCGCGAGCGGCAATAGGGGCGGCCGCGGCGGTGGCGTCGAAAAGGGTCTTCGACATCAACCTCAGGCCTCCCTTCATCGACCCTGCGATGTGTGTGGAACACGCCAAGCAGTGCTGGCTCCTGAAACTCAACGATGACGAGTTACCGGAGATGTACAACTGGTGCGGTTTAGACGGGCTGGATGGAAGTGATTCGGCGCAAGTCATCGCGATGGCGTGTGCCGTGCGGGACGCCTTGGAGTGCGACAACCTGTGCGTCACGCGAGGCGGCGACGGCGCGTTGCTTGTTGCGTCGTCGGGGGCGGTGGCGCAGCACCCGGGGTTTGATGTAACTGCAGTAGACACAGTCGGCGCTGGTGATTCGTTTTTGGCGACGTTGCTCGATTCGCTGTTGGGCGGAGCCACTGCGTCCGCGAGTTTGGAGCGCGCGTGTCGAGTAGGCGCCTTCGTCGCGACGCAACAAGGCGCCACGCCGATGCACGACAGGGACGCAATCGAGGGCCTGGTGAGCAAGTAATACCAGAGGTATTGGCAATACCAGAGGTTCGTGTTACGGGGAAACGGTTTGCCCCCGAAGAGGTGTTGATGTGATGGTTGATGATGAGAAGGGGTGTCCTGCGGAATAGAAGCGCGCGACGAAAACGCGCGCAGCCGTAAATAAAAGGACGCGAGAAAATACCGAAAGAAGATATGCGCCATGTTCTAAACCGCTACGTACCTATCAATGTTAACTGCTACCTATCTATACAATGACACTCTATGGCGTGTTCTCCAATTCTTAGACCCTAAACCCAAACCCTAAACCCTTGGCACCGTGTTGGTATCCGCCCCGACCGGCCATTCCAATGAGACTCGGCGCAGCGCGTCGCGCGCGTTTTCGTCTTCGGAAACCCGGTGACTCGCGTTGGTCACTTCTTTTTCCCAATCCACGTACACCAACTGCACCAAGGACACGACCACCACCGCAGTGAGCCCCACGGTGAGGCCCCACCACAGCCCAGAGACGCCATAGCCTGATACCAATAAAAGAAAGTGGTTAACGTCTTGTATATCGCGATGTATGGACAACAGTCACCAGCTGAGAGATAAAACAGCGTGCCTGGATTTGGGAAACGCGCAAGGCCGTACCGCCAACCGCGAAGGTCAACACCGCGCCCACCGGCATGCCGAACACCCAGAACCCGAAAAAGTTGCGCACCGCGACGGTTGTTTGCCGTCCCATGCCCCGGAAAACCCCACCGGCGGCAGCTTGGCCTCCGTCCGCGAGTTGAAACAACGCCGCTATGGGGGCTATCTTCGCCACCGCATGCACCACTTCCTTGTCATTGGTGAATACGTACCCCAAAACGTTTCGGAGCAACGAAAACAGTAGCGCGCAAATCCCGGTAAAGGCGAAACAAATCGCGAACGTAACTTTACTGGCGTCAGCCGCGCCCGCCGCGTCGCCGGCGCCGAGCAAGTTGCCAACTCGAATCGTAGACGCGATCGCCACCGCGAACGGCAGGGACAGGAAAGCCAGCGTCGCGAGCTGCAGCATCGTTAAGTGCGCATCAAGCGCCACGGTTCCCAGGTAACCGGCAAGCAACGTGGTGACCTCAAACGCCCACGCCTCGATCGCCATCATCGCCGCGCCGGGTCCGGCTAGTTTAAGAAACGTCGGCGACAGCGCTTTCAGTCGCGCGAGTATGGGCTTGAACCCGGCGGTACCCCCGGTAGTACCTCCCGTCGTCGTCGTACCCCCCCCCTTCCAATTAAGTAAAAAGAACCCCCCGTTGCGAGGCCTTGTTGGTCGTTCAATTTCTCGTTTACTGAAACACAAATACCCGTACAGCAAAACCAGCTGGAACCAGCGGCACAGCCCGGTCGCGACGGGCGCGCCGTCGAACCCCCACCCTCGGTTAAAAATCAAAAGCCAGTTCAGGAAAACGTTCATACCGTTGGCGACTACACCTACGTACACCGGCGGTAGCAGCACGTGCTGCGCTTGCAGGTATTTCGTTAAAATTTGCACCCAGTAGTACGGGAACAAACCCCAGGTTAGGTGTTGGCAGAAGCGCCCCGCGAGATGTGCTAGAAAAGCATCCTGGTTTATCGCAACCAATATGGGTTCCACGAAAAGCATAGTCAACCCAACAGGTACACACGCAATCGTAATGAACACCATCCCAACTTGCGTGTACTCCCCAAACGCCCCCGGTAACCGCGCGCCGTGCGCGGTGGCCAGTAAAGTGTCAACCGCGGTCATCGCGCCTATCATCGGGTAGTGCACGAGGAAAAAAACCGTGTTCCCAAGCGCCGCTGCGGCGAGCTGTTCCTTGCCTATCCGTCCGATGAACCCCAAGTCCGTCATCTGCATGGCGACCATTAGCAAGTTGCTCGCGATGATTGGGAGGGACAGGCTTAACAGCGACCGGGTTTCGTCGGACCAGCGCGTTTTTGACGAGCCATTGGAAGAAGATGACACGTCGTCGTTCGCAACGAACGCCTTCACGTTCGTCCCGTTCGTGTGTGACCACGTCCCTTCCGCGCCGTTCCCTTTCTCCGTTTGGGTATCACTCTGCATCGAAAGCGCTTCGTCACCGCGCATCGTCGCGTATCGACACGCGGCGAGGACTCGCGTTCCGGTAACCTTCTGTGCGCCGCTTTGTGACCACGACACACCACCGCCGACAACACGGTTGCCGAAGCAAGCGGCGGTTTCCACCATCCTTCTCGGCGCTCGGCACCTCGACGCCTCACCCAGTCAGTCTGGCAGTGTCGGTTTCAGATTAGCTTTGAAACAACTTGACCCTGCGGTGCCACCCAGACACTGCAGTCGCACTTCACCCCCCTATTTGCCCGTCCGACTGGGCACTCAAACCTTTTTTTAAAATGGCGATCTGGGCACTCCAGTGTCACCGCCCCAGTCCGCGTCGCACCGAGTTGTACCGGCGTGCCCGGGTTGTCTTTCCCGACTCGACACGGCCCCACGCCGCCGACCGTAGTTCCTGGCCTTCCCGAAAACCACCGCGCCATGGGTCCTAAGAAGATCGCCGCGTACCTGGTTTTCGCGGGCGAGATGCGCGAAACCGCGAAACAGGAGCTTGTCGTGCTTGGCGACCCGAAGCCCGGGATGGGTGATATCGCGAAACGGGTCGGGGAGAAGTGGAAAGCAATGATTGACGAGGAGAAGGACGCGTTCAAAACCAAGGCGAACACGATAAACGAGGAACACGAAAAGGAATACGCCGCGAAGGTTGCTTCGGGCGAAATCGACGAAGGCAACGAGGGCAATGACAACGACGGCGACGTTGATCTTTCCCTGCCCTTGGCCAGAGTCAAGCGCATCATGCGGCTTGACAAGGAAGTGAAGAACACCGCGGTTGACGCGGTGCGCTTAGTGTCGCGGGCCACGGAGTTGTTCGTGGAGAGCCTGGTCACTGGCGCGTTTCAAACCATGAAAGTCGCAAAACGCAAAACCGTGAAGCACTCGGACGTGGAGCACCACGTGCTGCGGAAACCGCGGTTGGAGTTCCTGCACGACCACGGTACGTACGGGCATTTACCCCGACGACCTCCCTCCCTCCTACCACGGCAGCTTCGAACCGACCACCACAGAGACACGAGTACCACGTACTAACCACCTCGCAACAACAAACACTAACACCACCACTGGACTAACCACGCATACCCCCGGTTCCTTTTAAAAACAGTCTGGGCCATGCGTCCGGTCGCGAGCGGCGCGCGGGACAAGGAAAACGACGACGGCGACGGCGACGACGAGGACGGCGCGCAGGGCGGGCCGCCTGTCGCGCCAACCGGCGCGCGGCAGGTCACGGAGTTCTTTTCCAAGGAACCACCGGGGTCCAACCGGGGCGGGGCTCCTGCTGCTGGGGGGGGTGCTGGTACTACCGAAACTGAAGGCGCGACGACTGCCGATCAAGCGGCGCGAGACGAGTAGTAACGGTGGGGAACGAACACAGCCGCAATCTGTTTTGACTCGAAACGAGACGATATATCATACTCAACTCCATCAAACTCCAATAAACTCACGTGTCGTCACGGCAACTCATCATACACCCCCTCCACCCTACGCGCCCCCCCGTTTTTCGCCACGCTTTTCCAGTACTTCGCCTCCGCCGCGTCGATCGCGCACCCGTACCCGGTTCTGAGTGCGAACGAAAAAGGTCAGTCTTCGTAATGTGTATGAGCAAACAGTCACCCGTAATCGGGCCGATCAGTCTTGGGATTTGGGAAAGCCAGAAACGCGTACCGTAGCATCTCCGCAAGCAAAGCGGCGGCGGCGGCGTCGCCGTTTTTCGCGTTGCGCAGCTGTTGCGGTTGGGAAGAAAAAGTTCAGTTTCGAGGTGGGCGACGGGTGGTGTTGTGTAATGGGCGTGTATTGGACGATGGCCTGGTCAACAGTCAGGGTAATCGGTCTGAACAGTCACAGGCGCGTTAGAGGTAAAACAGCGCGTTTGTGATGTATTTGCAACAGCCGCGAGATCTGTACTGGTAAAAGTTACTAGTAGTGCGCTTCCGTTCAACGACGGCCGTGGAGCTCGGTCAGGCGCGGTAAACAGTACGAGAGGCGCGGTAAACCGTGTGTCTTGATTTGGGAAATGCAACACAGCAACACGCACCGCGTCGAGAAACCACCGCCGCACCGCGCTCGCCGCCACGTCGCTCAGTTTTCCAGAATGCAGCGGCGAGCCGTCATCCTTGGGTGCCGGGTGCGTCGTGGTGGCGTGCCCCGGCGCGTGCGGCCCCGCGTGCGTCTGGCCGCGCGTGTGCATGGCCATGGACGTGCGGTGGCAGTTCTCGCACACGTCTGCAAAGGGATGGGGAAATTTGAAAGGCCGTCAGTTTTGAGCCTCCAAACGGGAGACGAAAACGCGTCGGATCGTCGTCCCGGGACGGCGTGGGGTGGGGCGCGCGCCTGGTTCCCACTCGATTCCGGCGGTTTCGTCGTGGCGGTAGTAGCACAATGCATCGGTGCCACCCCACACCGAGGAAAAAATAGTCAAGAAATTAAGGGTAAACACCCACCGAAGTCGTCGCACACGTCGCACGACCACCGCACCCCGACAATTGGCAAATCGCCGCACAAGTCACAGGAATGACAAAGCTCTCGGCCTTGCAGGCACGGCTCGAACATCGCGTGCGGAAACCCCACCCTGGTTAACCCCCGTCAACCGTTTCCAAAGCGCTTTCGAAAGTGTCTACCCGACACTCACGAAGTACGGCGCTTCAGACGCACCGGGGCGCAGAGGCGAGTGGCGAGTCTCGGGCGGAGCGCGCGAAAGTTCCAAGAAACCGGTTTGCGGCAGAAAATAGGTGGAAAAAAACACGCCAACAGAGAGTCGGCTGCGCTCCCTCCACTCGGAGACACGCGGTGGTGTTGCGGTCCGGCTGGCAGGGGCGGCTGGTTCTTGACGGCCTTTGCTTACACACGACGCCCCGGAGCTGGACGCAAAACGGGTGGTTCGTGAATCGTGGTATCCTCGAAACGCACCGCGTGTTGGATTGCGTAACCGCAAAGACATCGTCGTCGAATCCGCCGCCGCCGCCCTTCACAAATGGCCGCCGCCCTCGTCGCGCCGACCCGCCGGCCTGCCACGAACGCGGTGGTGCACACCACGGCGAGGTTCAAACTGAGTCTGCACCCCAGCGCGTGCGCGGATGCGACCACTTGTTTACAAGGCGCGGTGTCCCTCCTGGACGGCATGACGATGCGGCACCACGACCAACTAGGCGGTGTGCTAGTTTCCTACTCCAACCCGCAAATCGAGCAAAACCAAACCGCGCGGATAGTACACATGGCCGGTTACGTGGACGTGTATGTCACCGCTTCCGTGAAGGTGTTCAAACCTAAGGTGGGCAAAACACTCACCGGCAGAGTAAACAAAATCGGCGTGGATTTCGTGGGCCTGCTGGTCATGGAAACATTCAACGTTTCAATCGCGGCGATCGATTTGCCAATAGATTTCCAGCACAACCCGGTTGACGAGAAAAACGTAACGTCGCAGGGGGGGTGCTGGGAAAGCGCCAGTGACGGTGGCGGGCACCGGATCGGCTTCGGCACCGTGGTTACGTTCAACGTGAAAAAGATCAGCGAGTACGACGACGTGGTGCACTTAATAGGAAGCCTAGCCGAAGACGGGACGGGGAGCGAGGAGTTTCTTTTCGGCGGGATTGGCGGTGACGGCGCCGGCGACGACGCGGGTGCGTTTAACCCCGAGGCGCCGGGCTCGTTTGAAAAACCGAAGAAGCAGCCGAAGACCCCGAAAAGCGAGAAGAAGGAGAAGAAGGAGAAGAAGCCGAAGAAGGAGAAAAAGGAGAAGAGTGGGAAGAAGCGTGGTATGGAAGGTAAGGAAAAAGAGGGGGGGGAGAAGAGGGAGAAGAAACGGAAAAAATAACAATATTTCACGGAAGAAGTTTCGATTGTCTTTTGTTTCAATCGTCTAAACATGTTGTACACTCGCGTCGTACGGGGCGACAGCCAGTCATCGCATCGAGTTTTGGTGGTCCAAAGTGGTAAGACACTACGCTTAGGAAAACCAGAACTCGGTGTCGATTCCGACTGTGGTGCGTTCTTGAAATATTTATCGGCGCTTCCCACTCGAGTACCCGAGGTTGCGGGAAAGCGCGTCATTGGATTTCTTTTCTCGACGAAGCGCGGATGATTCGCGGCGGGTATTCATTCATCTGAACCGCCTTTGCGATTATTTTTCAGACTGCGCGCCCGGTGCCCAGCGTGACTGACTATGTATGTACAGTCACACGGTGTGGCATTTATCCGGACGCTTACCTGCCTCAGCCTCCCATTTGCGGCGCGCTGTGGTCCAACCCTCGGATTCGCGACGCGCCGTGAACGTTACCGCCGGGTCGGCCTCCACCGGATCCAGTCCCGCCTCCACCGCTTCCTGGACCCCCAAGCCCTCCGCCTCCACTCCCCCCGAACCCGCCCCTTCGCTTTTGTGATTGCTTCGACCCGTATGACTCCGCGTACTCGGGATCGAGCATGGACTGGAAACTGTTTGTTTAACGAGAGAGGGGAGGGGGGAGGGGGGAGGTGAGAATCGATGGAGAAAGAAAGTACCTGGGAGTTCGGGGGACCATATGCCTTGCACACATCAAGTAGTGACAAGCACTACGGCTCGAGTAGGGACAATTAGTGAGCATCGAGTGACAGACAATCAGTGACAAAACCTTTGGCCGCGCGAACGAACCGAGAAGAGTTTAGCTTCAGATCTGGGGACGTACAACGCGGCTACTAGGTTCACCACGGTCCAGAAAACATCAGTCACGATGCTTAACCTCCACGGCGTGCGCCGGGTAACTACCGCGCCGTCGCGTACGTACGGCATGCGCCGACTGTCGTGAACCAGGCGCGTCGCGGTACTGATGCGCGGAGATGGTGACGAGGCGATTTCGGACTCGCCAGAAAGTGCGATTTTCTCGAGTTCCCAGACAAATGCAAATTTCCCGCAGTTCCCCCGGCGCGCGCGTACGATGAGCTTCTCCCGCGGCGTGGAGACGCGGTTACGAAGCCCGCTTCCGAAACCGGCATCGCCGAGGTTCACGAACGAAACGAGTAGTCCTGTCCGGTCCGTGATGAACAGCCCAGAGTTTAACGCCGTCACCGGCTTGGACGCGCATTTTGCCAAATTCGTTCACGACATCACCAACCGGCTTTCGTTGTTAGCAAGAGCACCCACGATCCGAGTGGAGAAGTGGGTCCGTAAACTGCACGAACCCGTGCACAACGACACTTGGCGAAAACTAAGGAACGCGTATGCGCGATTACTGTTGTACAACTTAAAACGAGGCGTCACGAACCCTCCGTTCGACAAAGCCCCGGACGACGGGCCTCTACGGAACTTGCTTCCGCACGAAAAAACGTGTATTTTAAGAAGCGGACGCGGAGGGACACGCGGAGACCACGACACAGTCACGAGCGGAGACCCTAGTAACTCCACTCCAAAAAACAAGAAAAAGCTCAGCTTCGGTGCTGACACTCCGGTTGATCAAACACCGCCGGGTGCTGAGCAAGCGCTTCGGGATTTGCTACGCCGCGCGGAAGTCGCGGGCGCGCCAAAGGAGTTTCGCGACGGGGACGCTTTTGGAAACGAGATTGGGTTTGGTAACGACGGAACCGAAAACGACGAGACTAACAAGTCATACCACCCAACTTCAGACGATTTGTCTCGTGAAATGCGCGCGTTCATTAGTGGCGACGGCATCGATGATGGGACTGATTTCAAAAACATGGCCAGCGCGCCAATTGAGGACGTCAGAGCGGAACTGGGGGCGAGCCGAGAGATGACGAAGGAGCTTCGGTGGCGGTTGCGTCGTACGGAAAACAGATTGGAAAAAGTAACCGCTGAGCTAATCGAAATAAGACTCGCCGCGCTTGCGATGAGGGATTTGAAGCAATTAGAGGTCAAAGAAATGCGGGACTCGCACCGACGCGAGCTTGACAATTTGATCAACGATTTCGAACGGCGACAAGCGGAGCGCGCGGGCGGACAGATTCGTAATCTACAGAAATCCGGGACCGATGTTGGATATTTTTCAGCCGCGTTGGGCACCCCCGGATTCGGGTCACGCGTTTCCACAGGTAGGTCACCACAGAAACCGGCGTATCAACGTCAGATTCACCGACCGGACGACCGGTCAAACTCAAACAAACAGCCGCAATTTGAAAGCCGAGACGCCAAAGCGAAGGAAGCGAACTTTTTCGAGTACCTGGAGACGTTTCAGAAAAAAACCGCGGCGATGCGGCGGCGGATACACGCGGGAATATGAGGAATGTGAGGAATACTTTTCCTGGCTTGTTAATAATACGGCACGATAAAAACAAAGAGACCTTTGAGACCTGGGGAGGAGTTGACGTGCATCGTGTGGCTTCCGTGGCTTCCGTCTTTCCGAGTAGCGCTTACGCTCGTCGCGCGGCGTCGTCGACCAGTTGTATTTTATTTCCCGGAAACGGCCAGCAAATCAAACTGAAGGGGCACCTTAACCACCTTTTCAGACAGTTGGAGGTTTTCTGTCGCCGGCCATCGGCCATCGGTCGTCCACGGTCGGCCATACCCAGGTTTCGCGGGCAGAGCCGATCGCGCGGTTTGGCGGCGACGTGGTAGGGTGGTCGCTCGCGCGCGGGGGCGATGTCGCGGGCGCTGGTGGTGCCGGCGGCGACAACGTGGGGGGGTGCGGCGCGGCGAGCGCGAGGCATGTGGGTTTCTGGAGAAAAGGCTCATCAGGTTTCCGTGGCATCGCGAGCTCGGCCGACGGTGTGCGCCGGGGCGCGTTCCCGACACGTACCGACACGTTCCGCGAAAACTCCACGTTCGCGAATCACAAGCATGACCTGCGCGATTCCACAAAGCGAGGAGCAAGGGTCATCGCCGCCGGGGTTACCTTCGGTACCGTACGGCACGATTTCGTCGGATGACGAGGCTTCGTCTTTTAAGGCTTCAGTTTCGAATCCATCATCCGACGCGTCGGTGGACTCCGAGAATGCCCTCCCACCTTCACTCCCGTGGCAACGGGACGACATCGGCCCCGGCCTGTTACCGTCGGTCGCCACCGCGTGCCTCGGCGCGTTTCTGTTCGGGTACGTGTTGCGCGTTTCCCACATCCAACGACTGTTTGCCGATTGTCCGCCCGTAATCACGCAACGCGCGCGGTCCGAAAGATTGACACTTTTCTTACAACGCAGGTACCACAGCGCGGTGATCAACGCGCCGCTTTCGCAAATCGCGGATGACTTGGGATTCGCGGGGAACAACGGCGCGAAAGGTGCGGTGGTGTCCGTTTTAGTAGCTGGCGGATTCCTGGGAGGCTTGGGTATAGGCCCGCTGGCGGATTCGCGAGGCCGACGAGCGGCGCTCGCGGCGACCACGATCCCGCTCACAATAGGAACCCTTATTTCCGCGGGCGCCGATTCCTTCACCGCCATGACACTAGGCAGGCTCATCACCGGCGTCGGCGTCGGGGCGTCGTCGCAAATCGTGGTACGGAACTTTCCCAATCGCCGCGTTCCGCCTTCGCGATTACCGCGTCGTATGGCGTACGTAACACTCACCGCCGTACTCGGACTACTGGCGACTGTTGCGCCGACCCACTCCGGTTTGCCCGTTCCCAATCCCGAACGCACGCGGTCCGAAAAACTGACGCGTTACTTCTTGTTAATCGTGCCAGCCCCTGTACCTGTCGGAAGTCTCCCCGCCCAACTTGCGAGGCACCGTGAACGGCGTACGCAGAGTGGCTTACGTCATGGGGTGCCTGCTCGCGTTTCAAGCCGCGGTGCCGCTACAGAAACCAATCACCGGTAATGTTACGGAAGACGTTGTTCGAGAGCAATCAATAAGGGCCGTCACCTTGGAGGGTACCCAAGCGAAACGTGGGAGCGCGGAACTGACACGAGAAACGAAACAAAACAACGGCGCGGTCGAGGTGTTGAAATCCGAGGCGCTAACCGCGCCTGATGTCAAAGTGACGGTTCCACCGAGCGCCACGGACGCAGGCGACCCGGTCTCACTGAAAGACGGTAACGGGGAGGTCATCAAGACGGAGGTACCGGTACCGGTGTTGAAAGTCGCCACGACCGACCGTACGATTGACGACGCGAAAACGCAAACCGAGTTTGAAACGACCGTCGCAGAGACGCCGTTCGCGTCGTCGGCGGTGAGCAACTGGAGTGGTTCCGTCGACGAGGCGAAAAGTGCGTCGTCGTCAAAAACGGTGAGCGACCTTTTGAAAGGAAAAGACGGCGACTCGGAGAAAACGACCACAAGTACGCTCGCCGAAGATGATGAAAAAACAGACTCTACGTCGGTGAAACGTACCAGTAAAACGGATTTAAAAAGTAGCACCAACGCGAAAGACAGCGTGAGCTCGTCTCCCCCGGCCGGGTGGTGGCGTCCGTTGTTCTTCTGGGCCGCGGCGCCCGCCGGTTTGCTCGCGGTGTCCACCGTTGCGGGCGTCGCGGTGGAGTCGCCGGTGTGGCTGTTAGGCCCGGAGGGGTGCGCGCTTGAGTCGCGCAGGTCGCTTGCGAAGCTGCTGAACTTACGGGGACGCGCCGCCGTGCGGTGGCAGGAAAGCGTGTCCGGCGTCGCGGTCGGGCGCATCGCGGTCGGGACGAAACGAAAGGGGCGGGTTTTGAACACGGGGGATGAAGGTACGTGATGGGCCTTTCCCAAATCCTGACACACTGTTTTATCTCTCAGCTGGTGACTGTTTGTCCATACATCGCCCAATACATGATTGACCTTTTTCTTTTCTAGGCGACGTTCCGGACGACGACGACGACGCGACCGACCTTTCTTGCGAGTTTGAATCCACCGCGGAACCCGCGGTGAACTCGTGGAGCGCTTTGTTCACGGACACACGGAACAAACAACCCCTCACAATAGGCCTAGGGCTTTGTTTCCTCGCCGCGTTTTCCGGGTCCAACACGGTTATTTACTTCGCGAGCAGCGTGTTGCGAGAAGCGGGTTTAACCGACCCGGGGTTGCTCACCACCGCGGTTGGCGTGCCGAACCTGTTGGGAGGGTTAGTGGCGCTGGTGGCGACGGATAAATGGGGACGACGGCCTCTTTTGCTTCTTTCCTTCGGGGGCATGTGTGTGTCTCTCGCGGCGCTGGCCATCGCAAGCGCGCTGACGCCGGGGGTCGCCACCGATACGTTCTGCCAGCTGCCCATCACGCAAATAGGAAGTGGTTATGCGAGCACCTCGCCTGGAGAATTCAGCGGGTTACCGTGCGTCACCTGCGACGTGCTCGCGGCAATTTGTTCCGACCTACCGCCGCCGACCTACGACGGGGGCTTCGGTTTGGCGACGAGGGAACCGCAGCGGACCGTCGCGCTGATCGCGATTCCGGCGGTACGTGTTGCGCGTCTCCCAAATTCTGACACACTGTTTGCCCATACGGACGTCTTACCTCTGCGCTGACTGTTCAGACCGATTACGGTGACTGTTGTCCATACATCGTCCAATACATCGCGATACACTCGTCCTGCGAACGGACGTCTTACCGGATGCCCTGACTGTTTGTCCATACATCGCGATACACAAGTCTGACACTTTGTTTTACCTATCGCAGTACACGTTACTGTTCTCCCTAGGCGCGGGCCCGGTGCCGTGGCTTTTGTACAACGAAGTGTTCCCCACTCGTATACGAGCAAGAGCGACCGCCGTGTGTACCGCGATTAACTACGCCGCGAACACCGTGGTGGGCGCGTCGTTTCTTCCCCTCGTCTCGGGGATAGGCACGGGCGGCACCTACGGTTTGTACGCGATTTTCTGCGGCGTAGGGTACGTGTTCGTCAACGCGGTAGTGTTCGAAACCAAAGGGTTGCGGTTGGAGGACATCGAAGGCGTGATGGCGTCGGGAACGGGAGGGTGGGAGGTAACGGCGGGGACGAAGAAGGCGGAGCCGGAGGCGGAGGAGGAGAGGAAGTGACAGAGTTTATGTCCTGGGAAGTAAGTAAGAGTTATTGCCTCTAGTTCATGACACGTACTATAATGTAAAGTATTAAGTATTTCGAATACCTTCTATTCAAACAACTCGTACGGCACCGGTGTCAGCTCGGGTTCGTTGCGTTCGAAATCCTCCGCGATCGCGTGCGCGATCGCCGCCGCGACCGCCCCGACTTTTCCCGCGTGCGGTTTCCCGACGGCCGCGCCGTCCCACGTCACGATAGGCAAACAGTTAATCACGCTCCCAATCAACATGGCTTCGTTTGCGTTTTTCGCTTCTTCCAGGGTGATCTTGCCCACCAAGGCGGGTCCGGTGATGCCCAAGTGTTTAAACCGGCCCTCGTTGACGAACTCCACCACCCGCGCGACGGTACACCCCGCCAGGGTTTCGTCCCAAGCCGGGGTTTTAAACACAAACGTCGCCCGTTTTTGTTTTGGTTGCTCACTCCGGGGTTCGCCTTTTTCGCGTTCAGAAGTGTCGCCTTCTTCTTCATCGTCATTCCCTTCGCCTCCATCAACGTGTCCTTGTTCTTCTCCGTCAGCATTGCCCCCGCCTGCACCACCCCCCTCGCCGCCTCTGTCAACCCCCACCACGAACCCGACGTTCATGCTCGGCCCTTCCGCGACGTGCGCCCCATCCGCGGTGAGCCAGATCCCGTACTCCGCGCCTCTCGATTTCGCGTCCACCACCACCAGCGCGTTGGGCAGGTAGTTCGTGGATTTCACCGTGGCGAAGAACGGCGGCTTGATTGGGATTTTCGAGGTGACCACGGAAACGCCTTTTATTTGAACAAAGGTCTCGAGTCTTTGGTGTTTTATGTTCCGCGGTGGCGACTCGTTTGAATCGCGTTTAAAATCAGCTTCGAAAGCAGACTGCGTCGATTTAGAATCAGCTTCGGATTCGGGACTCGCGGGAGCGTCAGATTTAGAATCAGCACCAGCAGGACTGCTTCTTTTCTTGACGCTGACGCAGTAAAACACGCTCCGTACGCACTCGGCCTGGTCCAGCGCGAACCCACCTGGGCCCGCGCTGGCGTAGAACCGGAGCTGCCCTTCACGCAACCCCCCCGCCGCGGCGACGCGCAGGATCAGGCTTTTCGTGGTTTCTTCATCAAACGGAGGAACGATGTTGGCCTGTTCCATGCTCCGAAAGAACCGCTCCACGTGTCTGTCCAGCATGTGCAACTTACCAAGGTGTAGGTGCGCGGTGTCGAACACCCCGTGCCCTCGGTGGGCCATGTGGTCGTCCATGGGAAGCACGAACGCGCTCGGATCGCACGTGATGCAATCCGTCCATGACGAGTAAAAGCTCGCGTGCGCATCCCTGGCGCGGGGGTGACAAATCTCAGACGCGCGCCGGTGGAACTCCTCGCCGGAGACTACGGGGGGGGCGTGGTGTTTGTTGTCGCAGCGGCCGTCGCCGGAGCTGGCGGCCATGCTGACGCGACGCCCGACTCCGGTTTCAACGCGAGTTTCGAGACGGTCGAGTTTCGAAAAAACGCGGGTCGTGCGTTCCCCGATGATGAGGGACCTCGATCGGACAGAGACGCGCGCGTTTCGGTTTCGGTGGTGGGGGGGGGAACCCGCGTGAGCCCACGAAGCGACGGGTACGGTCGCGGTTTGCGCGCCACGCATGCGCCGACCGCGCCGAACGCGCGCGCGAAACGCAGTGCCACTGGAGTTGCTCACGTCGTGACCTAGCTAGACACAGGCGAAAGGGAGCAAACACACCACACGTGGACCCGACCCGACAGCTGTCAGTCAAAATCTCCTTCGCCGAAAAGAAGAACCGCCGACAGATGAAATCCGCCTCCTTCCAATCGATGTCCCGTGGCAGTTTCGTCGGCACACGTGTGCGTCCCAACTCGATTGCCGCTCCGCACGTTTTCGTGTCGGCATACTCCATGCCTCCAAAGTCGCGCAAATGCCCTAGCGAGGCTTCCGCGGCGCCGGTGAAGCGAGGCAAGAGCGCGGGCGCTGATGCGAAATCGAAGTCGAAACCGAAGAAGGATGCCGCCGCCGACAAATCTACGTCGAAATCGAAATCGAAGGATGCCGATGCCGCGGACTCCCTGCGACTCTTCGAAACGTGGTGCCGGCAAAGGGGATTCGTGCTCCACCCCAGCCTTGAACTGAGGGACGTCACCCCTGACGGTCAAACACGAGTAAGCACCGCCGCGTTCGCGCGAAACCCGGTGAAAATAAACGACGTGCTGTGCGAAATCCCGAAAGAGTGGTGCTTGACCCCGCAAACGGGTTCCATTTCGCTGGCCGTCCCGATCCACGACCTGGACGATTTAGACGACGCCGCCCTAATTTTCGCCGTGATGTACGAAAAAGCCCTTCGCGAATCGTCGGCTTGGTGGCCGTACTTCAACCGGCTGCCGTTTGACCACGAGCCGCTGCCGTTTCTGTGGGATACTAGCGACCAGGCCGAGTTAAGGGGCACGGAGGTTTCGTTTCGAGTGGAGGATGACTTGCGCGCGATGCGGGAAGACCACGGGCGGGTGGTGCGGTTGTGTCGGGAGCACGTGGCGAAGCTTGGGGTGCTCTTTCCGGACGGTACGGTGCCTGATAGTACGGAGAAACGGAAAGTGACGAAAAAAAAGGATGAGAAGAAGCCGAAAGAAACGAAAGCGACGAAACGCGAAGACTCGGACGACTCGGCGGACGACTCGCACGACGATTCCGATTCCGATTCGCAATCCGATTCACAGTCCGATTCCTTGACCTACGAACACGACCACGGGCCTTGCGGGTTCCGCGCGTTTCTGTCAGCCGCGTCCCTCGTCGCCAGCCGAGCGTTTCACGTCGACGACACCGCCGGCCAAGGCCTCGCGCCGGTGGCTGATTTGTTCAACCACCGGGGGGGGGGGGGGGC